>ERZ1643247.292-NODE-292-length-62441-cov-31.089539_pt1 | contig 62441 bp, 56 predicted proteins | sample MGYA00579264_ERZ1643247 | MGnify/ENA primary metagenome ERZ1643247 (study PRJEB29033, sample SAMEA4952262) | chicken gut metagenome | biome: Broiler Chicken; feature: Gastrointestinal Tract; material: Caecum | place: Ireland | collected 2018 | study: Broiler... | reverse complement strand
ATACTCCCCTATAAAAATGGCTATTTATCAACTGTTTGTTGTGACATAGCCAAAATTAATAATATTTATTCTATCAATTCAACAGGTGGGGATAAGGTAAATCGATATGCACAGAAGGTGGTTAAATTAGGGAATTGCTTTTTATCGGAATTCCAATCGCTGCATAAATTGTATGCAGCATTCAGTATTGCAAATTTATTGCATACGGCAAAAACAAAATATCATTATTTCTGTCTAGACAAGCAATTATTAGAAAACTATAATGTTTATATGTTTGAGCAAATATGGGAAGAAGGAGAATTGCATGGCATAAATCCACGGATATTATCTGGCGATATTGTTGCCTATATTGGGACGCGTGCGGAAAAATTTTCTGTGGAGTTGCAAAATGCATTGTATAATGCTTCGGAAGAAACTAAAGTTATCTTTTTGGATAAAAAAGCAATTCCGTTTGCGCATCAAAAAAGTGCCGATGAAATCATAAAGAATATTGTACCGATTCGCATTCGTAAGTATGCAGTTGCGGATACAGTATCTGATTTGGAGGATGAATATATATATTTGTATTGTAAAAATGCATCAGTACGGATGCAGGTAAAAACATTATATTGTCAGCGTATTTTAAAGAATTCGGGGATTGGCGTTTCTATCTCGGGGAAAGAGGCTGATAATAGTGAACATTATAAAGTATTACGAGAATATTCAAATAGTTGCAGAATTGATGAATTATTTAGGAATTTTGTTATGATACAGGATGAGTTAAAAATATTAATTCAAGGCATTGGTCAGGTAAAAGAGTATTTGCATCTAAAAGAACAGGGTGCTGATGAGTGTAAATTTAAAACAGAATGCATTGTTACGGAAGAGAGCGATAAAAAAGAAGGAGATGAAGAGAAATGAAAATCATCGGAGTAATACTGGCGCGGTGGCTCCGATAGGTTCGATTCAAAAGGAGTTATCATGAAAACAATAGCACTGATCCCAATCAAATTCAATAATCGCAGGCTGCCGGGGAAAAATATAAAGCCGCTCGGCGGGAGGCCGTTGATGCAGTATATTCAAGAAACCTTGCTGCAAGTAAAAGGTATCGATGAAATTTATGTCTATTGCAGCGATGAGGGAGTAAAGGAGTATCTTCTTCCCGGCGTTTGCTATTTGAAGCGCCCGCAAAGTTTAGATCAAGATTCGACTAAGATCAATGAAGTGCTGGCTTCGTTTGCGCAAGCAAAAAAGGCAGATCTCTATTTATTGACGCATGCGACGGCGCCGTTTATCAAGGCGGAAAGCATACAAAAGGGGATCGATGCGGTCAAAAGCGGCAATTACGATTCAGCCTTTGCGGTGATCAGGCAGCAAGATTTTTTGTGGCAAAACGGAAAGCCGTTGAACTACGATCTGAGCGCGATTCCCCGCACGCAAGATCTGGTGCCGATCTATCGGGAGACTTGCGGCTTCTATCTTTATACATATCGGCAGATCATGGGGCAGAACAGGCGAATTGGCGATAAGCCATATTTTGTTGAAGTCAGCGAAATCGAAGCGGTAGATATCGATGAACAAGAAGATTTCGATTTGGCAGAAGCGATCGTTAATATGAAAAAATAGACGAGAGAACGTTATGGACAAGATCAGCATATTAGACTGCACGTTGCGTGACGGCGGATATATCAACGACTTTGCCTTCGGCAGGCAGTGTATGACGGCGATCATCAAGAACTTGCAGGCGTCGGGCGTCGAGATCGTCGAGTGTGGCTTTTTGCAGAGCGGAAAGACGGACCCCGACAAAAGCCTGTACAGCTGCGTGGAGGCGATCAAACTGTATTTGCCTTCCGAAAAAAACGAAAGGACGATGTTTGTCGCTATGATCGCATACGGGGATATTTCCATCGACGAGATATCCCGCTGCGACGGCACGTCTGTCACCGGCATCCGGCTGACCTTTCACGAACAGGATGTAGACGCCGCCTTAGTCTTCGCAAGGCAGCTGAAAGAAAGGGGCTATAAAGTATTTTTTCAGCCCGTAGGGACGACGACGTATAGCGATAGGGCGCTGCTCGATCTGATCGATAAAGTGAACGAGCTTCGCCCCTTTGCCTTTTACCTCGTCGATACGCTTGGCGCCATGTATAAGAACGATCTGCTGCGCATGTATTACGTGGTAGATCATAACCTGCACGAAGGCATCCGCGTGGGCTTCCATTCGCATAACAACTTGCAGCTTTCCTTTTCCAACGCGCAGGAACTGATCTTGATGCATCCGAAGCGGGAGATCATCATCGATACCTCCATTTACGGCATGGGCAGGGGTGCGGGGAATTTGTGTACTGAGCTGTTGACCCAGTATATCGATCAGAATATTGTCAAGCGGTACGATCTTCTCCCCATCCTCGAATGCGTAGACGAGTATATCATGCCCATCTATCTGCAGCACACGTGGGGGTATTCTGTGCCGTATTATCTGGCGGCGGTGAACGGCTGTCATCCGAACTATGCGAGCTATCTCGTCAACCGTCAGACGCTCAACGTGCGGGATATCAACAATATCATCAAATCGATCCCCGCGGAAAAGAAGCCGCTGTTCGATAAAGGGCTCGTAAAGTCGCTGTATTTGGGGTATTTGGAACAGAACATCGACGACGCCGCCGCAATCGAAGAGCTGCGCGCCCTCTGTAAGGGCCGCAAGGTGCTCATCCTGGCGCCGGGCAGGAGCCTTGTCACCTATCAAAAGACGATCGAACGGTACATACAGGAGAACACCCCGGTCGTATTTGCGGTCAACCACATCCCGCTGCCTTGCTATAAGTTTGATAGGGTGTTTGTCAGCAATCTCAAGCGCTTCCGCGGCATTGACGAGCTGCTGGAAAAACTGAACAGCCGCCTGGTCTGCACGTCGAATATATCGACGGATAAGAACGTCTGCGCCCTGAATTATGCAAGTTATCTGAACGACAACGACGCGATCTCCGACAACGCGGGGCTTTTGCTCATCAATATTTTGAAGAAGGCGGGCGTTGCGGAGTTTGCCTTGGCAGGCTATGACGGGTTCGACTATGCAGGCGGCAAAAACTATTACGACAGCAAGCTGATCAACAGCGTAGAATACGAAAAGCAAGACGCGATCAACCGCGCCATCATCGATTATTTTAAGAAGGCGCGCGAAACGCTGCACATCACGTTCATCACGCCGACCGTATATGAGTAAAGCTATAGGGAACAATAGGATGAAAAATAAATACGCGCTCACTTTAGCGGTAATATCGGAAAGCAACGACGAAAATTTGAGTAATTGTCTGCGATCGATAGCCGATCAGGAATTGGCAGAAATCGAATTGTATGTGATCGACCGCAGAGAAAATTGTGGCGAGAAACCGGAAAAATTTATTAAAAAGTTATTGCCGAAGAAAGATTTTATCTATTTGAACATGAGATATACGGAACGGTATGCCGTCAAGAATTATATCTTAGAGCGGGCGAAGGGCGAATATCTCATGATCGTTGGCGACGATATTTGTTTTCTGCCGGGCGGTTTGGCAAAGGTATATGATCGTGCAAAGCGGACGGAGGCGGACGTCGTGACGGTACGGGCTGCGGCCTCTGTCTTTGAGGGCAAGGAATATAGCGGCAAGTGGACGGCGGCGGAGCATTCGTTTACAAAGGCGCCGGTGTTTGAAGCAAAAGATACCGGCGGGCGAGGCTTTTTGTTTTGCCATGGATGGATGGGGGATAAGTTGTTCCGTGTCGATTTTCTGCGAGAAAAAGGGTTGCATTTTTCGGCGGTGCGCGCGTTCGAATCGGTACCGTTTGTCTTTACGGCGATATTGCTTGGGAAAAACACCGTTTGCGAAGCGGCGCTATATACGCAAGAGCTGCAATGTATCAAATATCAAAAAAATCCCAATATAGCGCTCATAGATTGCCAAATAGTGATGCTCATGCTGGAAGAGCGGCTGAAAGCGTATGGTCTTTTTGACGCCTATGAAAAGGCGTTCCGAACATGGTGTATAGAATTTGCCGTGTGGTTTTATCAGACGATAAAGGGTGAAGAAAAAGAGAAATTCCGCCATGTTCTAAAGGGGAATATTGAACCGTGGCTCAAGGTCACGGAGGGCGGCCGGTATTTTACCGTCAAGCGCCTATATAAGTATTGTGAATTATGTTCTGAAGATGATGAAAAAACGGTCCAGCGTAAGATCAAAGCATATGATTCGGCAAAAACTATTATTTCAATTTGGGGTTGTTGCGTATCGAGGCAGTTTTTGAATCTTGAACCGGATGCTTTTTATGTCAATGGATATATGTTTCAAAATCCGATCCATCTTACTTATGATGGATTGCCGATATCGAAAAACAAGATACCGTTTTCTGTATTTGAATCGGTAAAGACGTATGGGATATGGCAAAAATCGTCTTATTTGAATTTTAACAGGAATGTGCTTGATTATTTCAAAACGCATAAGGCTGACTATTAATTGATAGATATTGCAGATATACGGTTTGAGCGATACCGCTGTGTAGAGAGAGAGGACGGGCTTCGGTCTTGGCTGGTGGATGGAAAACATGTTGAGGCGTGTTTGGATGAATGCTTAAAACGGGGTATAAATATTAAAATAGAAAATATTACATACAATTTCTTTAAAAATCGTGAGCATATTATATCAAAAGAAAGCTGGTATCGTATTGTTTCAAAATTTGTGGCGGATATTAAACAATTATATGATGTAGATAAAGTGATTTTTAACAGGGTCGTCTGCAGCGAGCAGTATGCAGAAAATTATGTCTTGATCCCTTTCGAAAATGATATAAGAAAATATAATATACTGATTCCAGAAGTTGAAGAATTGATATTGAATAATTTGCAGGGATGTCATGTGATCCCGGCTTCAAAAAATGTGTATGCAGACGCAAAACATTCGTTAGGCTTATCGCCAATGCATTATTGTAAAACATATGAAGAGTATAAAATGAAGGCATTAAAAAAGATCGTCTATGAACATGCTTCTAATGCCGAGATCCAAACATTGTGCGATGAATACGATAAAAAACTGGCATATGAATTAGAGTCGCTGACAAAGCAGGAATAAATAGCGGCAAGCAGAATTTTACTGCCTTGCAGCCATTGAATAAACAGTTGAAATTTCTTAAAAACCAAACAGGCAAGCCCGCCGGGCTTGTCTGTTTGTAAAGATTATGTTTTGCCGCCGGTGTTTTCAGTCGCTTTTTACCCCGCCCTTTCTGCGTCGTGTGCGGGCAGGTATAGCCTTTGACGGGATCTATTTTGCCGCCGCCGTACAGAGAGAATTCGTGCGCTGCGGGCGGCAATTTGTGCGTTGGCAAAAATCGGGTATAGACAATTCTCCCTTTTTGTGTTACAATGGTATCGGCGGATAGAGGAGGGAAGGCAAGTGTTACGGATCAGTATAGTTGAAGACGACGAACAGACCGCAAAGACGATAGGGCGGTTCATTCAAAAATATTTCGCGCAAAGCGGCACGGAAGTAAAGGTCGAACATTTTGCGGACGCGGTACGATTTTTAGACCACTACGACGGCGTGACGGACGTCGTTTTCATGGATATCGAATTGCCGGGCATGAACGGCATGGAGGCGGTCAAGCGGCTGCGGGAACGGGATGCGGAAGTGGCGGTGATCTTCGTCACAAACCTGGCTCAATACGCCGTCAGCGGCTACGAAGTGAACGCGTTTGATTTCATCGTCAAGCCGGTCTCTTACGGAAGTTTTGCGATGAAGCTGCGCCGCCTATGCCAATATCTGGCGACGAAGCGGAAGTGCGAGATCTGCGTCTCTACGCGGCACGGCAAGATCCTTTTGAAGGCTTCCGAGATCAAATACGTCGAGATCATGCGGCACGTAGTCACATACCACGCCGAGCGCGGGGTGTTTGTGGGGAGCGGCACGCTGAAAAACGTCATGGCGGCGCTGGAAGGGTTGCCGTTTGCCCTGTGCAATCGCTGCTACCTGGTCAATCTGCAATATGTGACGCAGATCGTCGGCAGAGAAGTGTGCGTCGGCGGCGACCGCCTCCTGATATCTGCCCCGCGGAGCAAAGAGTTCATGGGCGCCTTCAACCGCTATCTGGGAACGGGGGGCAGGGTGAAATGACGGGCCTTTCGCTGTATAAATTGCTGTTCGTATTTGAATTGCTGGTCATCGAAGGGTTGTTCATCCATCGGCTGAAGCGGAGAAAATTTTTCGCCCTCCGCGCCGCGTTTGCCGTTGCCGTCTGTTTTTTGGCCGCCGTTTTGTACCCCGTGGGGGAGAATACATATTCCGGCCTGTATGCTTCGCTGATGTTTTTGGTGCTGTTTTCCGTGACCTGCGGCGCGATGTTGTTCGTATGCAAGATCTCTTTCAAGAATGCCGCCTTCTGCGCCATTGCGGCCTATTCGGCGCAGCACCTCGCCTACGAGATCTTCAAGCTGATCCTGACCCCGTTCGATATTTTCGTGGCTCAGAATATGTACGGGAACGGAATGGTGCATTTCGGCGATATAGACGGGATCGCGCTGGCCGTCATGCTCGCATATGTCGATATTTACTTTGTCATATACGCCGCCGCCTATTTTTTTATCGGGAAAAAGATTCGGGGCGACGCGATCCGCATCAAAAACATGAGCCTCTTGATCTTGTCCGGCGTCATCTTGCTCATCGACGTCGTCTTGAACGCCTTTATCGTCTATATCGACGCCGGATATAATAAGACATATGACATCATGGCGGGGATATACAACGCCCTGTGCTGTATGCTCGTGTTTTATATCCAGAGGAGCATCATCGACGCGGGCGATATGAAAAACGAGCTGGAAACGGTCGCGCACCTGCTGTAGCAGGCAAAAAAACAGTACCAGATCAAGAAGGAAGAGATAGATCTCATCAATATCAAATGCCACGACCTGAAATATCAGGTGGGCAAGTATGTGCGCGGCGGCGGCTTAGACGGCGCCGCGGTCTCCGAGATCGAGAACATGATCTCCATCTATGACGCGACGATCAAGACGGGCAACGAGGTGCTCGACATCATTTTGACGGAAAAGAGTTTGATCTGCCAAAGCAAGAATATCAAGCTGACCTGTATGGTAGATCGGGCAGATCTCGGCTTTATCAGCGACGGCGAGCTGTTCGTGCTGTTCGGCAACATGTTCGATAACGCGATGGAGGCAGCCTCGCACGTTTCCGACCCCGAAAAATGCTGCATCAACCTCAATATCCACCGCGAAGGCGGCTTTATCTCCGTCATGATGGAAAATTATTATGCGGACGACATCTATTTTGACGAACGGGGGATGCCCGTTACAAAAAAGAGCGATAAAAATTATCACGGTTTCGGCTTGAAGAGCATACGCATCGTGGTGGAAAAATACGACGGCGACCTTTCGCTTTCTGCGGAAGACGGCCTGTTCCGCCTGAATATTTTGCTGCCGCTGCCGCCCAAGGGCGCGGCGGCGGGTCAAGAGGGGGCGCGTTCCGATCGTTGAGAGGTCGGGGCGCGTTTTTCCTATTCCTTTCCTCAAATTTGAGTTCGTGCGTCTCGCGGCCGCTTTCGTGCGGTTGGTATTGACAGCCCGGCGATTGTCGTTTATACTGCAAACCGAAGAGGCAAACGGCCTCGCGGAGGTGGTATGATGACGTGATCGTGCAAAGCGGAAGCAGGTAAACGGCGAGGCGGCGGCCGATTTGTTTTACGGCGGCGCCGCAGACGACCGGGTCAAAGGGGAAGTCGCCTTTCGGGGTGCGCAGCGATCGCAAACGGGTAGATTGCCGCAGAGGTGGTGAGATACCCGCTTCCGATAGGGGGTCCGTTTTGGCTTGGTCAAGATCCGGTCAACAATTTGGAGGGATACGGAATGGAAAATAAGCTGAAAGGCAAATTCCCTTGGGGGATATTTGCGGGCATATGCGCGGTGATCGTATTTTATACGATCATAGGCACGGTCGCCGCATACCTGGTGCTCAGCGTGATCGGCGGGGCGACCACGGAAGGTGCGGGGCTGTTCGATACATGGTACCAGGTGCTTTTGTTTGTCGGCGATATAGTGTTCGGCGCGGGGTTCGTGCTCTTCACCGCCTTATATATCGCCCGCAAGGCGGGGAGTAAAAGAGAAGAGAAGGAGAGCAGGTCATGAAGTCGAAGATATTCAAGCGCTCTGTATGGGCGATCGTTACATTGTTTTTTGCCATCCTGATGGGCATATTCATTGTGCTGCAAGATGCCGTGGTGCCGTATGAAAGGTGGATCGATAACTTTTTCGGCGTCAGGCGTACCTTCCTCGTCAACGACGAAGGGGAGGAAGAAAAAGACACGCAATATTATAAGTCAAAATATCCGATCGATTTGGAAGGGCACAAAAAGATGCAGGCGGAGGCGCTGGAGGTGACCGAGCGCGTCAACGAAGAGGGGATGGTCCTGCTCTGGAACAAAGACGATGCGCTGCCGCTGGACGCCGCCAAAGAACAGAACGTCAGCACGTTCGGCGTACAGTCGCTCTCGCATGACGACGGCACGGGCAAGATCGTCGACCTGTGGCCGTACCACGGCACGGGCAGCGCCAACGTCGATCTGCGGCAGGACGTCGGCATTTTGAGCGATCCCGGCCTGGATATCGGCCCCCGGCTGACCAAGTCGCTGGAATCGCACGGCTTTCACTGCAACCAGGCGCTTTTGGACGCGACGTGGGAGCATTTGGAAGATAAGGCCAATCCCAACGGCTACGACGCGGTGATGGGCGGTTTGAAGCGGACGCGGAAAGAGGTTTCCTGGTCGCTGCTGCAAAACGATTCGCGCGACCCGATCGGCGAAACCGTGTCGGCGTACGGAGACGTCGCCATCTATACCGTCGGGCGCATCACCGGCGAGGGCGGTTCGTTGTCGGACGAATTGAATTTGACGGCGGAGGAGCAGAGCGTTTTGCAGGGGCTGAGCGAACTCCGTTCCGCCGGAAAGATCAAAAAGGTCATCCTCGTGATCGCCTTTGCCAATTCGATGAATATCAACGCCTTCAAAGACTATCATATCGACGCCTGCCTCTGGGTCGGCTATGGCGGCAACACTTCTACCGAAGCGCTCGTCGACGTCCTCGTGGGCGAGGCAAACCCTTCCGGGCATCTGACGGACACCTGGGCATATGAGGCCGCATCGGCGCCCGCCGCCGTCAACTACGGCGATTTCAGATACGGCGGCAAAGTCGACGAAATAGACAACGATCCCGATATCGGCGAAACGAACGACCGTTATATCGTCTATCAGGAAGGGATCTACGTCGGCTATCGCTATTATGAAACGCGCTACGAAGACGCGGTGCTCGGCGGCAGGAATGCAGACGCCGCCGCAGGCGTCGTGGCGGGGAGCGGGGCGTGGTCTTATGCAGACGAGGTCGCCTATCCCTTCGGTTACGGGCTGAGCTATACCGATTTCGAGTACAGCGATTATACGGTGGAAAAGGACGGCAGCGACTATCACGTCGGCATGACGATCACCAACGTCGGAGACAGAGCGGGGAAAGAGGTGATGCAGGTCTATCTGCAAAAGCCGTATACCGATTACGACAGGGAACACGGGATCGAAAAGGCGGCCGTCGAATTGGTCGGTTTTGCCAAGACCAAAGAGCTGGCCCCCGGCGAATCGCAGGAGCTCACGGTCACGGTGCCGGAGTATGAATTTAAATGCTATGATGCCTACGGCGAACGGACGTACATCCTGGAAAAGGGCGATTATTATCTTACGGCGGGTGCAGACGCGCACGAAGCCGTCAACAACATTTTGGCGGCGAAGGGGTACACCGTGGCAGACGGCATGACCGCCGAAGGCGATGCGGAGCTCGTCTCTAAACATTCGTATCTTTGGGATGATCGTTCTACCTATGCCGTGTCTTTGGCGGGGGCGGAGGTCACCAATCGCTTTGACGATGCCGACGTCAACCTGTACGAAGGCACGCGCGGGCAGGAGATCGTATACCTTTCCCGCAGCGACTGGAAGGCCACCTGGCCGAGTTCTCCCGTTTCGCTGAGCGCAAGCGATGAGATCGTCGCCGCGCTCGCGTACGAACAGCCCGTTCCCGAAAACGCGGACGACGTGATGCCCGCATACGGAAAAGAGAGCGCCGAGTACGGCCATCTCAACCTCATCCAGCTGAAAGAGGTCCCGTATGAAGACCCGTTGTGGGACGATTTGCTGGATCAGCTGACGTTTGAAGAGCAGATCTCTCTGCTGAAGGGGTCGGCGCTCCCCATCGAAAGCATAACGGCGCCCGAAGGCGACGTGTACGACGGCCCGTGCGGTCTGCGCGATTCCTATTTGGGCGACCTCGGCGCCCGCCTGGCGTTCCCTTGCAGCCCGATCGTGGCTTCCACGTTCAACCAGCCGTTGATGGAAGAGATGGGCGAGTCGTTTGCGGAAGTGGCGGTGCACCATGGAAGGACGGGCATTTGGGGCGTCAGCACCAATATACATCGCCTTCCCTATAACGGCAGAAATTGGGAATACTATTCGGAAGACGGATTTTTAGCCGGCAAGTCGACCGCGGCGGAAACGCGGGGGCTCGTCAAGCACGGCATCACCGTCTACACCAAGCACTTCGCCCTCAACGAAATGGAAAAGAACCGCAACGGCGTCAATACTTGGGCAAACGAGCAGTCCATCCGCGAAATTTATTTGAAGGCGTTTGAGGCGGGCATTACCGAAGCGGACGGAAACGGCATCATGACTTCCTTCAACCGCATCGGCTGCATCTGGACGGGCGCGCACCAGGGCTTGCTGCAGCATGTCCTGCGCGAAGAATGGGGCTTTATCGGCGTCACTGCTACCGACTGGTGTTCGTTCCAATATATGGGCATCGATAACCCGAGCATCCTTGCCAACGCTGTGATCGCGGGGCAGGACGAATGGATCTACGATATCGTGCAGGACCAGCTGCTGCAATATAAAGATAACGCGACTTTCTGCCTGGCGCTGCGCGAATCTGCACACAGGAATCTGTATACCCGCGTTCATTCCGTGGCGATGAACGGCGTCGGCACGAATACGCGCGTCGTGTTTGTGACCCCCGATTGGCAAAAGGCGATCGACGTCGTGGCCATCGTCGCCGGATGCCTGACGGGCGCCTGTGCCGTCATGACGGCGCTCTCGTGGGTGTTCTGGTTCCGCGACCGCCGAAAAGGCTGAGTAAATATCATCAAATCAGTAAAACAATAAATATCCGCGTGCATGGCACGCGGATATTTATCTTGCAGATCAAAACGGCGGCTTTTGCAGGTCAGAGCATAAAAAATTCAGACAGAGCCGCTGCAGCAGCAAAAAAAGCACCCTTTTTGGGTGCTTTTGGCGCAGAGAGTGGGATTTGCGCCTTTGGCGGCGCGCCCCGGTGAACAGCCCACCGGGCTGTTCAGTTTGCGCCCAACCTCACTATAAAACAACAATTCACGCGCAAACCGCTCGCTCTCGCTCGCGCCTCCACCCTCAAATCCCTTTCATATCCGGTATAACGAAAACGGGAGACGGTCTTTAGCCGTCTCCCGTTTTCGTATGGCGCAGAGAAAGGGATTTGAACCCTTGTTACCCTGATAGGGGTAAACACGATTTCGAGTCGTGCGCGTTCGACCGCTCCGCCATCTCTGCATCGTCTATTTATTATACATCTTTACTCGAACTTTGTCAATCTTTCGGGCAGGTGTTTTATAGAGAAAGTGGTCAAAACGCCGATAATGATGCCGGCGGCGACGCTGACGGCGCATACGGCGGGCAGCTGGACGAACAGCGACGGCGCTTCCATGACCGCCGCGGCGACGCCCGTGCGGGCGATATTGCTGACGATGGCGCCGGCGATGCTGACGGATATGAGGCTGATGCGGGGGAAGAAGGCGTTGTACAGCCCCGCCATGGCAAGGTAAGCGCACAGGCTGCCCGCCAGGTTGAAGGGCAGGGCAAAGAACCCCGCAAACAGGGCGGTCAGCAGGTTTTTTGCCAGCACAAAGAAGAAGGCGTCGCGCGCGCCGAAACAGACGATGACAAACAGCACAAAGCAGTTCGCCAGCCCGATCTTCACATACGGCGCAAACGAGAGCAGGGGAGGGATGAGCGATTCGATCATAAAAGTGATGCTCGCCGCCGCCAGCAGGACGCCGAGGGCGGCAAGCCGCCGCGTCGCGCCTCTCATACGTCCGTCACCAGTCCTTCGTTTTCGATGCGGATGACCATGCGGTGCGCCCAGCAGACGATCTCGCCGCGGTCACGCGCGCCGAAGGCGATGCAGGTCTTGTCGGGGCAGTCCGCTTCGGCTACGCGCACGCGGCCGCCCTCCGCGCGGATGAGGTTATACCCTTCCGGAAGCGCGTCTCCCTCCGCATACGCCTCCACGCGCGGCCGCCCGTCTTCGAGGGTGAACAGATACGCCGCGTCCTTATTCAGGGGTGCGGAAAATACCGCTTCGCCGTCGTAACAGATATAAAACCGCGTGCCCGCTTCGTCTGCGGCGGGGAAGAGGGCAAACAGCAGGCAGGCGGCGATGAGCAGCAGCGCCGCCGCAAACACGGCGACGTCGCCGGGCACAAAATATTTCTGCCGCTTGACGGCGTCGATCTTCTCCGCTCTGTTCATTGCCCTGTTCCGAAACAGCCGCCCGCGCTGGCGGACGGCCGAAATGTCTATGTGTTTTGCGTTTGAAGGTGCCTAAGCGGTCTTCTCCGCGTCCTTGCGACTTTACAAAACCTTATTTATCGCCGTAGAAGATGAGCCCGAGGGTGCCGGGGCCGCAGTGCGCGCCGATGACGGGGCCGACGATCTGGTAATCGATGACGATGTCGCTGCCGAATTCCGCCTTGAGTGCCTCGACGAAGGCGTCGCCGATGGCGGGGCAGTCCGCCTGCAGGACTTCGATGCGGTAATCTTTGACGTTGCAGTTGTGCTCGTGCATCAGGCGGATGAATTCCGAAAACACCCGCTTTGCGCCCTTGATCTTGCCCACGTTCTGCAGCGAGCCGTCGGGCATGATGGAGATCATCGGCTTGATGCCGAGCATGGTGCCGAATGCCGCCGTCAGGGCAGAGATCCTGCCGCCGCGCTTGAGGTATACGAGGTCGTCTACTACAAAGTAGACCACGGTATGCTTGGAAAAGTCCTGTAAAAAGGCGTCCAGCTCGTCCATGGTGGCGCCGGCGCGGTATTTTTCCGCCGCGTAGCGTACCTGAAAGCCGGTGCCCAGGCTGATGGCTTTGGAATCGAAGGTGCGGATCTCGCGCTCCGGATATTTTTCTTTAAGTTTGGCGATGGCCTTGTCCATGCTCTGGAAGGTCGCCGACATCTTATGCGAGAATGTGATATAGTAGATATCCTGCCCTTCGGCGAGTACGGGCTCGAAATAATCGAGATAATTCTGCTCGTTGATGGCGGAAGTGGTGGGCACGGCGCCTGCGCGCATGCGGTCGTAAAAATGGCGGAAATCTGTCTGTTCGCCCAGGTCATAATAAAATTCTTCGCCGTCCAGCACATAGGGCATGCGGATGACGTGCAGGCCGTATTCCTTGGCGGTCGTGTGCCACAGCTCGCAGTTCGAATCGCAGAAAAGCTGATACATAAGTCGATAGTCCCTTTTGTAAAAAGTCGGCTGCCGCCGCTCCTTTTATTATATCCCATTTGCGGGCGGAAGGCAACCGATTGCGCGTATTTCAGAACTTTTTATGGACAAATTTGGCGGAATTGTCCTTTTCCAGCAGGTAGCAGTTGAGGATGACCCCGATCACGAAGCACACCATCAGCACATACAGCCATAAGAGGAAGACGATGAGGAACACCGCCGCCCCGTACAGCTTTTCCATCGTGCCCAGGTGCGCGTAGACGGAAAACCCGAAGGACGCCAGCCCGCCCAAAAGCAGCGTCAGCAGGCTCCCCCAAACGGCGCTGCGGGCGCCGATGCGGTAGGGGCAGATGTACACGTTCAAAAGCAGCAGAAACAGGAAGGCGATGGCGCCCAGCAGGGCATACACCGCCACCTGCGCCGCGAAGGAGGGGAGGATGCGCCGCAGAAGCGCCGTGCCCAAAAGCAGCAGCGAGGCGCCGGCGACAAACAGGAGCATGACCACAAAGATAAGGGCGACGGCGGATATGCGCAGCGCCAGCCCGCCCTTGTCTCTGCCGCAGCCGTAGATGATCTCGCCGCTCCGCCGCATATGATAGAACAGATTGGTGGAAGAGTACAGCGTCGTCGCCAGAAGGATGACGGAAGCGCCCGCCTGCGCGCTCTGCGCCTGCTCCCGCAGGTAATGCAGGACGTCTTTGAACTCGGCAAAGATCTCCAGATCGAGGATGCGGTCAAAGTCTATCTCCAGCCTGCCGAACAAAAATGTCAGCCAAAACAAAAAGGGCACGACCGACAGGATCAGAAAAAAGGTCATCGTGCCCGCAAGGGTGGTATATTTTTTGGAAGACAGGTAGGCAAACGCGTCTGCGGCGCGGCGGAAGGCGTCTGCGATATGGCGGCGGATCATGCCGTTAGTATATGCAATTTTTGGGGCAGAATAATAGATAAATAGAAAAATTTTCCGCGCACGGGCGCGATTTTCAGCTTTTGCGCAGTACTATGTCAGGCATAGATCGCTCAAACGGCGCTTCGGCGGTATGCGCGGCGGAGTGTTTCCAGATTATATGCGAACAGCTGCACAAACTTTTTGCGGTAGCGCAGCAGCGTGCGGTCGCTCACGCCCAGCTGCAGGCTGAGCTTGATCTGCGTATCGTTGAAGTGTTCCGGCTTTAAGTAGAGGTGCTCAAAGATTTTCGCCATGTTCCCGCTCTCCATAAAGTCGTTCTGTTTCCAGTATTCCAGGCAGCGCAAAACCGCCTCGTACTCGATCTTGTAATTCGGGTTGTGTTTGTTCTGTACGGCAGCCCACATCAGTTCTTCCATGGCGTTCACCCCTCCGCCTTCCCCATTGTATAACTATATGTATTATAACTGCCGCAATTTGTCGAAACACGACAACATTTGTCTACATTTGAGTTTTTTATGAGAATGCCTGCCGCCCGGCCGCCGCAGGTATATGTGCGGATATGCCGAACAAATGTATAGCCGGGCTCGCGGCGGGGCAGACTGTATGCGGAGGCTCATATGGAAGAAGATAAAACGCTTGGCGCCTGCCCGCGCGGCTGCCCGCAGGCAATGCTGCTGGAGGGGGAGGCGCTGGCATATCAAAAGGCGCACGCCCTGGCGGTATCGCTCACGGACCCCGCCCTGGCGGCTCTGGCGGCGGGGATCGCGCAGCGGCACGCGGCGCGCTTTTCGGCGCTGTATGCGTTGACCACGTCAAAATAAAAGGGATCCTGTATCGACGCGGCGGGAAGCGCAAAGGGCAAAAAGACGCTTCCCATAGAATTCCCATATAAAAAAGGAGGAAAACGGATGGAAAAACGGCAGGAAGCGCCCCTGTGCGGGCGGGATGCGTTGACGGACTTATACCTGTTCGAGCGGCAGCTGCTGCGGCTGTATGCCGACGCCATGGCTTGCGGCGAGTCGCGCTTTGAGCGCGCCGAACTGGCGCTGCGCCTTGCCGAGGAGGCAGAAGACTGCGCCCGCCTCGGGCAGTGCCTACCTAAGACGAGCGAAAAAGAGCGCGCGCAGCGGCTTGCAAAGCTGGCAAAGCAGCTGCAAAAAAATGCGGAATGATCGCTTTTTGTGCGCAGTCAACTAAAAATTAGTGAGTTTTTTGCAGAATTTTTGCAATTCGCTATACAAAGCCCCGAAAGTGTGGTATAATATCTTCGTATAACGATATGTTCCCAAACACGAATGCGGAGGCTTTCTATGATCAAAAAAAAGGGACAGTACATTCGGCTGGATACCGCCGCCACCACGCTCGTCATCCGGGCGGACACGGCGGAGTATCTGTATTACGGGCAAAGGCTCGGCGGGGGAGACATCGCCGCCATCCCGTCCGCGGGCAAAAAATTGTTTTCCTGCCCGGGCACCAATGACTATACGGAATACAGTTTGTTGTTTGAAAGTGCCGACGGCGGGTTCGCTGCCGATCTTCAGTTTTCAAAGGCGCGCGTTTTGGCAGAAAAACCGGAAATTCCGGGGCTGCCCTCTTCGTATGGCGACGGCAAGACGCTCGAGCTCAAATACGTAGACGCCGCGTCGCGCCTGTCGCTGTTTCTCTACTATACGGCGTTCGACAACAGCGACGTCATCGCCGTCTCGTCTAAACTCGTCAACGGCACGCGCAAGCCCGTCCGCCTGCGCAGGCTGATGAGCCTGCAGCTGGACCTGACGGGCGACTATTCCGTCGTCACCTTCGACGGCGGCTGGGCGCGCGAACGGCAGCGGCACGAGCGGGACGCGGGCTACGGCATCTTCGTCAACGACTCCAAAAGCGGCTATTCCTCGCACGCGCACAATCCCTTTATCGAAGTCAAAAACGAATACGGCGTGTACGGCTTCAACCTCGTCTATTCGGGTAACCATAAAGAGACGGTGGAGCGGGGCACGGACGGGCGCACGCGGGTGCTTGTCGGCATCAACGACTATATGTTCGACTGGGCTTTGCCCGTTGGCGAAACGTTTAGCTCCCCCGAAGCGGTGATGTGCTGGGCGCCGGACGAAGACGCGCTCAGCCTGCGCATGCACGCCTTTGTGGGCGAGCACATCGTGCGCGGCAAGTGGAAGCGGCGCGAGCGGCCCGTCCTCGTCAACAACTGGGAGGGGACGTATTTCGATTTCAATGAAGAAAAGATCCTCTCCATCGCCGCGGCTGCCAAAGAGGCGGGCGCGGAGCTGTTCGTGCTGGACGACGGCTGGTTCGGCCACCGCAATGACGACACGAGTTCGCTCGGCGACTGGTACGACAATGTGGAAAAGACGGGCGGCGGCCTTGCAAGCCTTGCCGACAAGGTGCGCGCCATGGGCCTTTCCTTCGGCATCTGGGTAGAGCCGGAGATGATCAGCGAAGACAGCGACCTCTACCGCGCCCATCCCAACTACGCCATGAAGCTGCCCGGCCGCAAGCCGGTGCGCCTGCGCAACCAGCTGATGCTCAACATGGCGGACGAGCGGGTGCAGAACTTCGTCGTGCGCACCATCTGCGACGTCATCGCCCGCAGCAATGCCGACTACGTCAAGTGGGATTTCAACCGCAGTATGACCGACTGCTACGGCAAGGGCATCCCTTCGGGCGAATATTTCCACCGCTATATGCTGGGGTATTACCGCGTCGTGTGCAAGATCACCAAGCGCTTTCCCTTTGTATTGTTTGAAGGATGCGCGGGCGGCGGGGGAAGGCTGGACCTGGGCAGCCTGTGCTTCTTTTCGCAGTATTGGACCAGCGACAATACCGACGCGCGCGAGCGCATCGCCATCCAGAGCGGCACCTCGTACGGCTACCCGCAGACGGTGATGGGCGCGCATGTATCGGCGTGCCCCAACCACCAGACGGGCGCGAGCAACTCTTTAGAGGCGCGCTTTAACGTCGCCTGCGAAGGGCTTCTCGGCTACGAGCTTGACCTCACCAAACTTTCCGAAGAAGAGCGCGCCGAGATCGCCTCTCAGATCTCTTTTTATAAAGAAAACAGAAAGCTGCTGCAATTCGGCGACCATTACCGTTTGCAGGGCAAAAACACGGCGGGCTTTATCACCGTCTCCAAAGACAGGAACGCCGCCATCGCCGTGGTCAATTTGCTGGAATGGCACCCGGGCGATCCCGCACCCTGCATCCGCCTCAAGGGCCTGAACCCCGCCGCCAATTACGAGGTGAGCGTGCGCGGGAGCGAGTGGGTGCGCTGCATCGGCGGCGACGTGTTGATGCAGGCGGATATCCCTCTCCCCGGGCTGTTCGACTTTGAAGCCGCCAAGCGCTGGAGCGGCGGCATCATGAGCCGCATGTATATCCTCAGGCGGCAGCGCAGTTAAAGTTTTCACGCGGCGGGCTTTTGCCCGCCGCGCCCGCATGCCGCAGGGCAGGGGAAGGCGGTTTGCGAGCGGTTACATTTTTTTCAAAAAATCGCGCTAAAACAGTTGACATTTTTTTTCAAATATTATAAAATAAGCAAGCGTTGTGATTGAGAGACAATGTAAACCCGTGTGCGGGGGCCTTTAGCTCAGTTGGTTAGAGCGGTCGGCTCATAACCGATTGGTCCGCGGTTCGAGTCCGTGAAGGCCCACCATTGTTTCTCATATTACGGCCCGGTAGTTCAGTTGGTTAGAACGCCAGCCTGTCACGCTGGAGGTCGACGGTTCGAGACCGTTCCGGGTCGCCACTCTCTATGAGAAAGCCTGTTTGATAGCATATGTGGGCTGCCAAGCAGGCTTTATATGCCTCGGTAGCTCAGTCGGTAGAGCAAGGGACTGAAAATCCCTGTGTCGGTGGTTCGATTCCGCCCCGAGGCACCAACCGTGCTGGTGTAGCTCAACTGGCAGAGCAGCTGATTTGTAATCAGCAGGTTGTGGGTTCGATTCCAATCACCAGCTCCATTCGATGTAGCGAGAGGCAACTCCAATTTCATACGGGAAGATTCCAGAGCGGCCAAATGGATCAGACTGTAAATCTGACGTCTACGACTTCGGTAGTTCGAATCTACCTCTTCCCACCACCGAAAAGGCACCCATGCGGGTGCCTTTTTTGGCGGTGGGAAGAGGTAGATAGAGGAATACGGACTGCGGTAGTTCGCGCGAGCATTGCGGCGTAGTTTTTCGGGAAGGAAAGAGAGTTTGTCCGCAATGCGACGACGAGGGGACCCCTTCAGGGGTTTCGGCAAAATATACCTACAAACCGCCAAGGCGGTTTGTCTTGCTCATCTTCAAGCGATACCAAAAGGTATCGCCGTTTGCGTTGCGGGAAGAGGGCACGAACTACCGATTGCGGTACTGACGCGATCGCGCCTGTCGGCGAACGATCGCTATTCCGTCGCTTCGCTCCTTACGCGCGAGCATTGCGGCGTAGTTTTTCGGGAAGGAAAGAGAGTTTGTCCGCAATGCGACGACGAGGGGACCCCTTCAGGGGTTTCGGCAAAATATACCTACAAACCGCCAAGGCGGTTTGTCTTGCTCATCTTCAAGCGATACCAAAAGGTATCGCCGTTTGCGTTGCGGGAAGAGGGGTAGTTACCGCCGCATGTCCGCCGCCCTTCTTTTAGCCACGCTTCTGTTCAAAAGTTCGGTAAACAGCAGCACCAGCCCCGCCAGCAGCGCCACGCCGAAGGGCAGGGCGACGGCGATGAGCGCCGCGCCGGTCATGATTTTTTGGAAGGATCCATATGCCCGCCGCAGCGGGGCAAAGTTTCCGATATACAATATATAATATATAGAGGAAAAGAAAGAGCCTCGGCGCTCCCGATATGATCGCATAGAGGAAAGGGCCGCGCCACGGCGCTTCCGATATGATCACATAGAGGAAAAGAAAGAGCCTCGGCGCTCCCGATATGATCACATAGAGGAAAGGCCGCGCCTCAGCGTTCCCGCAGCGCATACAGCGAAGGGGAAATGCCGTAATGCTGTTTGAACTTGCGGCTGAAATAGGCGGCGCTTTCAAACCCCGTCTCCGCGGCGACGGCGGCGACGCTTTTTTCCGTCGATGCGAGCAGTTCCGCCGCCCGCGCCAGCCTGTATTCGATCAGGTAGGCGACGGGGGAGGTGCGGATGCCCTCGCGGAAGATCTGCAGGGCGCTGTTCTTGCTGACATATACGGCGGCGGCGATGTCTTGCAGCGAGATCGGCTGCCGGTACCGTTCGTGGATATACTGCATCATCAGCTGCAACCGTTTTTCGTGCGCCGTCTCGCCCGGTTGATGCGCCCCTTCCGCGGGCGGCAGCTGCTCTGCCAGCAGCTGCCACAGCGCCAGCAGCTTTTGCACGGTCACAAGCTCGGAGGGCTCGCTCGTCCGCCACAGGGCAAAGACCGAGGTCAATATCTCCAGCATCTCCCGCTGCCGCCCGTCCTGCGGGCAGAGCAGCAGGTGCCCCGCGCCAAGGCGCAGGACGGGTTTGATATATTTGCGGAACACCCTGCCGTCCGCCGCGCCCAAAAGTTCGGGCAAAAACACGATGTTGGGCATGGATACGCTTTTCTTCGCCTCGTAGCGGTGCAGCGCGCCGCCGTTTACGAACAGCCCGCAGCCCTGCGGCAGGGTGAATTTGTCCGCGCCTATATAGCAGACGACGTCGCCCCGCTCCGCGTAGACGAATTCAACTTCTTTGTGCCAATGCCAGTCGATGCGGTGCAGGTCGAACTTCCACACGTCTTCCTCGTAATAGCGGAAGGGAAAGTCCGCGCAGCCGTGCCGCATCGTCTCCATATACTGTTCGTCCGTCATCGTATTTTCCTCTCTTTGTGATATTATACAACAGAAATGTGATTTTATGCAAGCAATGGGGGAATGCTTTGTGATATAATATAGGCAAATACTTCTTGTTTGTGACATTGTCCAAGCAATATACGGGAGGATGAAAGATGAAATTCCAATGGCTGAACGAGAGCAGCGTCAAGGTCGAAGGCAGCAGGATCGAAATGCAGGCGGCGCCGGGCAGCGACTATTTTTACAGCAGCGCCGACGCGGGCGAAGAGGGCATCACGCCCGAATCTCTATGCAACGCGCCCTTCTATTATACCGAGGTGACGGGCGACTTCGTGCTGCGCGTCAAGGCCTCGCACGAGTTCCGCTCCGTGTACGACGCCGCCGCCGTCATGATATACCGCGACGACGCCTGCTGGGCGAAGACGTGTTTTGAGCGGACGGATTTCGGCACGCACGCGGCGGTCAGCGTGGTCACCAACGGCGAGTCGGACGACGCAAACGGCTGCAATATCGACGGCAATACCTGCTGGCTGCAGGTCGTGCGCATGGGCAGCGCCTTTGCCTTCCATTACTCCCTCGACGGCGAGCATTTTTACATGACCCGCTATTTCCACCTGCCCGTGGGGGATACGGTCAAAGTCGGGCTCTTGGCGCAGTCTCCGCAGGGCGATGGCGGCGTCAGGGTGTTTGAAGACCTGACCATCGAACACAAAACGGTCAAAAACATCCGCACCGGGAAATAAAGACGGCTTCTTCCGCTGAAATAATTGTACGTTTCTACCCCTGCGGCGGCTGCCGCAGGGGGATTTGGCGTGCGTTTGGCACAGATTGTTCGTTTTTGCGGTCAAATTGTCGTCGGCAGCCCTTGACAAAGCCAAAATGTGTGTTATAATAAAGAAGTATTATTTTGTAATTTGTTTTTGCAAAGTAAAATAATTTATTTTTATCATAACAGCTTTCGGTTATCGGGGGCGGCGGAGGGAGAATGCTGCGCATCGCGTTTGTAGAAGATCAGGAAGAAGAGGGGAAGCGGATGCAGGAATACTGTTCCCGCTTCGGGGAAGAGAACGCGGTCGGCGTCGAACTGACGCTGTTCCCCAACGGGCTGCAATTTTTGTCCGATTATAAGCCCGTCTATCATCTCGTGTTTCTGGATATCGAAATGCCCATCCTCAACGGCATGGAGGCGGCAAAGGCGCTGTATGAGATGGATAAAGAGGTCGCCATCGTCTTTTATACCAATATGGCAAAGTATGCCATCAAGGGGTACGAGGTTTGCGCGCTCGATTTTCTGGTCAAACCCGTCTCGTATGCGACCTTCCGCGCCAAATTGAAAAAGTGGATACCGCGCCTTGTCGGCGGCCGCCGGGAAGAGTTCGTGCTCACGCTGACGGGCGGCAGCATGGTAAAGCTCCGCTATGCCGACGTGCGCTATATCGAAAGCGTCAAGCATTACCTCGTCTATCATACCGTGTTCGGCGATTATGAAACGCGCGGCACGGTCAACGAGGCGGAGCGCAAGTTCCGCGAGGCGGGCTTTTCGCGCTCGATCAACGGGTGCCTGGTCAATCTCGCCTGCGTGACCAAGATCGATAAAGACACCGTATATATCGGTTCGGACGCGCTGCCGCTGGCGCGCATGCGCAAAAAAGAATTCGTGGACGATTTCATGAATTTTCTCAGGAGGAAGGGGTAGATGGATCGCCTGTACGAGGTGCTGAACGCGGCCGTCACATTTTTTCCGCTGCAAGTGTTCGTTGCCATGAGCCTGTTTGCCTTCCGCTTTCCGCGGCGCAGACTCTTTTTCCTGCGCTATGCGGGCGCGCTGGCCCTGTTTACGGCGGCGACGTGGTTTATCCCCAACCTCATCGTCTATGGCTGGTTCGATTTGAAATATATCGTCATCTGCACCATTTCCGCCCTGTTCCTGTTTCCCTGCTTTAAGACGACGCCGAAAGAACTGACCTTTTGCGCCATGGCGGGCTACAGCGTGCAGCACATCGGCTTCGGGACGATGATGATCGTGCGGGCCTGCTTTTTGCAGGCGGACAGGTGGCTTTGGATGCTGCTGTATGCGGCCTGCTTTGCCGCCGTCTATGTCGTCTGTGCGCTCGTCTTTGCCCGCCGCGTCCGCCCGGGCAAGTCTAAAAACCTGCGCAACTGGCGGCTGCTCCTGCTTGTCGGCATCACCATCTTCGTCACGCAGGTACTGTCGCTGTGGCTGAATGCGGAAATGCCGTTGGAGATCCTGCCGCGCGTCTACGCCATCGGCGGCAGCGTGCTGGTGCTCATCGTCCAGTTCGATTTCTTCCACGAGAGTGAGCTGGAGCAGAACAACCGCATCGTCGAGCAGCTCCTGCAGCAGCGCAACGAACAATTCGCCCTCTCCAAAGAGAATATCGACGTCATCAATCTCAAATGCCACGATCTGAAAAAGAATATCGACCTGCTCCTCTCCGTCGGCGACAAGGCGGCGCAGGAAACGCTGAAAAAAGAGCTCGCCGAGTCGGTCATGATCTACGACAGCGGCGTGCAGACGGGCAACGAGGCGGTAGACGTGCTCATCATGGACCGCAGCATCTATTGCAGCAAAAACAATATAAAGTTTTCGTATATCGTCGACGGCGCCCTGCTCTCCTTCATGAACACGGCAGACGTGTTTTCACTGGTGGGGAACATTTTGGATAACTGCATCGAGTGCGAGCTGCACGAGGCGGAAGATTCCCGCGTAATCGCGCTGCGCATCGTCGAGCGCGGCGGCTGCGTCTATGTCCATGCCGAAAACTTTTGCTCTGCCGCGGCCTCTTTTTCCGCCGACGGCCTGCCGCTGACGACGAAACAGGATAAAAACATGCACGGGTTCGGCACGCAGAGCATCCGCTATATCGCCGAGCGCTACGGCGGCACCGTCAAGATGTATCAGGAAGACGGATTTTTCAATGTCGACGTGCTGTTCGTCCGCCGCGCCAAGGCGGCATGAATATCGTTTTGTGCCTGTATATTGCATTCCATGCCAATGCGCGGGCAAAGCGAGCGTTTTTGGCGTCAAAGCCTGCCATTTTCCCCACGGGGCGGGCGGCATATGCTATAATCTCCCTGCAAATGCGGCGATACGAGCCGCAAAAATACAGGGAGGTTTTTTTACAACATGAAGATCGGCATCAAAAATATCATTGTCGCCATCATCTGGTATGTGGTGATCGTCGTACTGGCGATCGCGCTGATCGTCGGCAACAGCTATGCGTTTGCCTTCAGCAGCATCATATCCCAGACGTTGGGGCATGCCGAATCGCAGCTGGTGCAGCTGCCGAGCGACGAAGTCGTCGATTCCGAATATTATAAGAGCGAATTTGACTCGGACGACGCGCTGCACGAAGCGGGCCTTGCCCTCTGTGAAGAGGTGGAAAGCGAGGGCATGACGCTGCTGATGAACAAAGGCGGCCTGCCGCTCGGCAAAGGCATGCGCGTCAGCCTGTTCGGCATGACGTCTACCAACCCCGTCTACGGCGGCACGGGCTCCGGATCTATCGATACGTCCATCGCCGTCGATCCGCGGGCGGCGTTTGAAAGCGTCGGCTATACCGTCAACCCCGTGCTCGACGAGTTCAACCGCGAAAAAGACGACACCTATAAGCGCACGTCCGCTTCCATCGAGGGCAACAGCGGCGTCGATTATACCGTCAACGAATGCCCCGTCGGCGAATACACTGCCGACGTCATCGATTCCTTCGCCGACTATAACGACGCGGCGGTCGTGTTTATCGGCCGTTCGGGCGGCGAGGGCAGCGACCTGTCGCAGGTCAATTCCGAAAGCGGCGAAGAGGGCTACCTCGCGCTCAGCAAAAACGAACGCGACATGATCGAACTGGCGAGCGAGCATTTCGATACGCTCATCGTCGTCATCAACTCCTCCAACTCCATGGAACTGGGCTGGCTGGAAGAGTATTCCGACATCAAGGCCGCCCTGTGGGTCGGCTCCGTGGGCACGACCGGCTTTACCGCCGTCGCCAAGGCCTTCACGGGCGAGTATAACCCCTCCGGCCGCCTTGTCGATACCTATGCCGCCGACTCGCACAGCGCGCCCGCCAGCGTCAACTTCGGCGACTTTTCGTACACCAACGCAGACGAGCTCGACGATCTGAGCGAGCCGTACTTCTTCTCCACCCAGTGGACGGGCAAGAATTACGTCGTCTATCAGGAAGGCATCTACATCGGCTACCGCTATTATGAGACCCGTTACGAAGACGCCGTGCTCGGGCAGGGCAATGCTTCCTCCGCGGCGGGCGTGTACGCTTCCGCGGGCGATTGGAACTATGCCGAAGAGGTCACCTATCCCTTCGGCTACGGCCTCAGCTATACGACGTTCGCCTACAGCGATTACAGCGTTTCGCGCAATGCCGACGGCGACTTCGAGGTCAAGGTGACCGTCACCAATACGGGCGACGTCGCGGGCAAAGAGACGGTACAGGTGTATATGCAGTCCCCGTACACCGAATATGACAGAGAGCACAACATCGAAAAGGCGTCCGTCGAACTGGTCGGCTTCGACAAGACGGAGCTGCTCGACGCGGGCGACTCGCAGGAGATGACGATCGTCGTCGACGAGACGGAGCTGCGCACCTACGACGCGTACGGCGCAGGCACCTATATCCGCGACGGCGGCACCTATTACTTCGCCGTCGGCTTCAACGCGCACGACGCGCTCAACAACGTGCTTGCCGCCAATGGGTACGATACGTCCGACGGCATGGATTATAACGGCGACGAGGCGTTTGCCGCTTCCTTCGATATCGAAGAAGATCTGGAGATCTACTCCGCCGATGCCGATACGGGCACGGAGATCGTCAATCAGTTCGAAGGGGCCGAGATCGGCGCATATTATGACGACGTCGTCTACCTCACCCGTTCCGACTGGGAGGGGACGTATCCCGAAACGGTCGTGCTGACGGCGACGGCCGAGCTGATGGCAGACCTGCGCCTGACGGCGGCGGACTTCATCGGCGACGTGGACGAATCGGAGTACGAGATGCCCGTGATGGGCGCCGATAACGGCCTGACCGCCATCATGCTGCGCGGCGCCGATTACGACGACGAGCATTGGAACGACCTGCTCGATCAGATGACGGCGGAAGAGATGCTCACCATGGTCGGCCTCGGCGGCTATCAGACGCAGGCGGTCGCTTCCATCGCCTATCCCGGCACCGTCGACCGCGACGGCCCGCAGGGCATTTCCGGCACCCTCGTCAGCGGCGCGACGGGTATGGCGTATACGTCCGAAGTGGTCATCGCCGCTACCTGGAACGTCGGCCTCGTCGAGCGCGTCGGCGAACTGATCGGCGAAGACGGCCTGCACATCCCGAAAAACGACGAGGGCAAGAGCCTTGTCGGCTGGTACGGCCCCGCCATGAACATCCACCGCACGCCGTTCACCGGCCGTTCGTTTGAATACTTCTCCGAAGACGGCTTCCTCTCCGGCATGATCGGCGCGGCAGAAGTCCGCGGCGCCGTCAGCAAGGGGATGATGACGTACATCAAGCACTTTGCCGTCAACGATCAGGATACCAACCGCAAGGGCCTGGCGACGTTTGCCCCCGAGCAGGCCATCCGCGAGATCTACCTCACCCCGTTTGAATATTCCGTCAAGGTGGGCGGTTCCAACGCCGTCATGACCTCGCACAACCGCCTCGGCGCCATCTGGGCGGCGGGTTCCGAAAACCTCAACGTCAACGTCCTGCGCGACGAATGGGGCTTTGTCGGGCACATCGTTTCCGACTACGTCGGCACGCCCGTCTATCAGAACACCGCCCAGGCCGTCATCGCCGGCAACGACATGATGCTCGCCACCAACACCGCCTGCTACGATTCCGTCGCCCTCTATGAGGACAACGCCTACGTCATGACCAAGGTGCGCGAGGCATGCCACAACATCCTCTATACCGGCATCAATTCGGCGGCGATGAACGGCATCGACCAGAACACCCGCATCGAGCGCATCACGCCGCTGTGGCAGTACTGGCTGATCACGCTCGACGTGGTGATGGGCGTCGTCTTCGTCGGCGGCATCGCTTTGACGACCTACCTGTGCTTCTTCCGCAAAAAGAAGGAAAAACAGGCGAAGTGATCGCAGATAAGCGATCGGGCTCAATGAAGGAGTAAAGGCAGCGGCGTCCGCAAGGGCGCCGCTGTTTTTGCAGGGAATGCCCTCCGCGGTGGACTTTCGGTTGACAAACCCTGCCCGTTCGTGCTATCATGCGGGTATCTTATGCAAGAGCTGTGCCGCAGCGGATCGGGGCGGCTTTATGCGCTTCAAACGGAGAATAAAGATGCAGAAAGCAAAACGGGTGGTCGTCGGCATGAGCGGCGGGGTAGACAGCTCCGTCGCCGCGCTCCTGCTGCAAAGGCAAGGCTACGACGTCGTCGGCCTGTACATGGTCAACTGGGAAGAGGAGGGCGAAAACGGCTGCTGCACCGCCGAGCAGGACTACGACGACGTGCGCCGCGTCTGCAACAAGCTGGGCATCCCGTATTACACCGTCAACTTCGCCAAAGAATACCGCGAGCGCGTCTTTTCCTATTTTTTGCAAGAATACGCCCGCGGCAGGACGCCCAACCCCGACGTGCTGTGCAACCGCGAGATCAAGTTCGGCCCCTTCAAAGAATACGCCCAAAAGCTGGGCGCCGACTATATCGCCACCGGGCATTACTGCGATATCCTGCACGCCGCAGACGGCAGGCACTATCTTTTGAAGGCGGCGGACGCGGGCAAAGACCAGACGTATTTTCTCAACCAGGTGACGCAGGCGCAGCTGGAAGGCGTCTTGTTTCCTTTGGGGAAGATGCAGAAGGCGCAGGTGCGCGCCCTGGCTGCGGAGTGCGGCCTTTCCACGGCAAAAAAGAAGGACAGCACCGGCATCTGCTTTATCGGCGAGCGCAACTTCCGCAATTTTCTGCGCTCCTACCTGCCCGCCCGCCCCGGCAAGATCGTCACGGAAGCGGGCGAAGAGGTCGGCGAGCATATCGGGCTGATGTACTACACCCTCGGCCAGCGCCGCGGCTTGAACGTGGGCGGGGTCAAGGGGCACGCGGAAGAGGGCAGGTGGTTCGTCGTCCGCAAGGATATGGAACATAACCTCCTCGTCGTCTCTCACGGCGACGAAACGCCCCTGTATTCGCGCGGCTGCACCGTTTCGGGCATGAACTGGATCCCGTGCCCGCCCGCAGAGCGGGAATTTGCCTGCACCGCCAAGTTCCGCTACCGCCAGCCAGAACAGGGGGTGCGCGTGCGTTTGGAAGGGGAGCTGCTGCATATCGATTTCGACCTTCCCCAGCGCGCCGTCACGCCGGGGCAGTACGCCGTGTTATACAGCGGCGAAAAGTGTATAGGCGGCGGCGTCATCGAACAGACCTTCGGCGCAGAGGTTGCGGGCAAAAATTGATTTGCGCAAAAAAGTTTTGCGAAAGTGTGCCATAAACTTTGACTTTTCCGTAAATATATGGTATGATTATTTAGCTTGAATGCTTTCAAGCGAAGTTGAGCCGATGTGCAGAAGTACCCAAGTGGCTCAAGGGGCTCCCCTGCTAAGGGAGTAGTACGGGAAACCGTAGCGCGGGTTCAAATCCCGCCTTCTGCGCCAAAGCGAGGATAATCCGAACCTGGAACCGATTTTAGTCGGCGGAGTGTTCGGATTATTTTTTTATTTATGATTGCTTTTTGCTCTCACTTGAGTTATAATAGATAAAACTACATCAGCAGGTTGAATATGGAATTTAAATTGAATGAATATCACCGTAATGTAAGTGAGCGAGAGTTATTAGACGATGTTAAACGTGTAGCGCAACTATTAAACACTCGTGTATTATATCGAGATCAATATAAAGAATATGGGAAATATAGTCCTTCTACTATCGAACGACGCTTTGGTTCATGGACAAATGCTCTTAGTAAATTGGGCTTATATTCTGTACATGGTGGTCGTATACGTAACCCTTATAATATCAACGTATCGGACGAACAACTGCTTGATGACTTACGAGCAACAGCAAAAGCCTTAAACGTTTTCAGTATTACGACAACACAGTATAAAAAATATGGTAAACATGGTGCGTTCATTGTTATTCAACGCTTTGGAACATGGGAGAAAGCCCTGTTAAAAGCAGGTCTTGAAGCTACAGGATTTCGTGCTTCAGTCAGTGTAGAAGAATTGTTAGAAGACCTTGAAAAAACATGGATTAAATTAGGCAGACAACCAACAACAACAGATATCAAAAACGGTGAGAGTAAGTTTTCTTTAAATTCATATGCACGCAAATTTGGTTCTTGGCGTAAAGCCTTAGAATTTTTTGTAAATTATATCAATTCAGATGAACAACATGAAACAATTAGCGACAATACTCAATCAGAATCTCATATTTCTACTATCGAAAACAAATCCTTGAATGAAACCCACAAAACAAGCAGAGATATTAATCTTCGTTTACGTTTTTTAGTGATGAAGCGAGATAATTTCAAATGTTGTATTTGTGGAAGGTCGCCAGCAACTACTCCAGGATTAGAATTACACATTGACCATATAAAGCCTTGGTCAAAAGGTGGCGAAACAGTGATCGATAATCTCCAAACACTCTGCCAAGATTGTAACTTAGGGAAGGGCAACATAGAGTAATTCTATAATTTTTTTATTAATGCAACAGACGTGATTCAAGATTCGGATGTTAATTTAATCTCTGCGCCAAAGCGAGGATACGAGCTCCGACATTTGTCGGGGCTCGTATGTTTTACGTATGAACGTTGGAAAAGGTGCATTTATGCTGATATTTGAATGTAAAGAACGGAAAGAAGCCGTCATTGCTGCGCTGTTGTCTGTTTGGGAAAGCTCCGTCCGGGCGACGCATTTGTTCTTATCCGAACAGGAGATCGCGCGCATCAAGAAATATGTGCCGCAGGCGCTGTGCGGGGTGCCGCACCTTCTCGCTGCGGAAGTCGAAAGCGGCGCGCCCGTCGCCTTTGCGGGCATAGACGGGCAGAAACTGGAAATGCTGTTCGTCTCCGCCGAATATAGGGGACAAGGCATCGGCAGACGGCTGCTGCAATACGCCGTGGACAAATACGCCGTCCGCGAGCTCGCCGTCAACGAGCAAAACCCGCAGGCGGTCGGCTTTTACGGGCACATGGGATTTCGCACCTATCGGCGTTCGGAAACGGACGAACAGGGCGGCCCGTATCCGATCTTGTATATGAAGAGAACATAAGACTAAGCCCGCGGCACAAACTGTTTTCCCCGCCCACTTGCATTTTTCTCTGCAATATGATATACTATCAATGGAATAAACGCCCGTTCGGGGCGGCTGCATCGGGGAGGGAATTTTGATGAAAAAAAGTTTGTCCGTCTTGGCGGCGTTGCTGGCGCTGCTGTCGGCGCTGCCGCTGTTTGTTGCGTGCGCGGGGAGCGGGGCAAAGATCGTCGAGGATGTAGAATATCGGCAAGACTGGCTCGCCGCCAACAGGACGCGCGGCGTCTTTTACGAAAATCTCGGCTACGACCCGGAAGACGAGGACAGCGAGACCATGCTGCAAGATACGGTCTCGCCGGAATACCGCACAGAGATCGTCCGCACCCGCGCGGAGGCGGACGCCGTGTTCGCAAGCTGCCCCGCGGTCGATTTCGGCGAAGAGATGCTCGTCGTCTGCTGCTTCACCACCGTCTATTACCGCGGCTGCGAGCTGGAAGAGGTCAAAACGGACGAAGGCGGGGCGCTGTATATCCGCTTCCGCGCCAAACGGCGCACGGGCGTCGGAGATGCGTCCATGCCGGGGCAGGGGGTCATCACCATCCGCATGCCGGCGCAGGGCGTCACCGCCGTGCATCCCGCATACGACGAATGATTTGATTTCCGAAGCACATTTATATTTTTGAATATAAAAACCGCAAAGACGGACGGGCATCCCGTCCGTCTTGTCATGCGGGCAAAAAGCCCCGCGCCATTTTGCGCGCCCCCTGCGGAAGGCGCCTTTTGCCGCCGTTTCGATCCGGCTTGCGTTTCATATCCTGCACGGCGCGGCGTTGCCGTTTTAATCCAACTTGCGTTTCATATCCTGCATGACGCGGCGTTGCCGTTTCGATCAAGCTTGCGTTTCATATCCTGCACGGCGCGGCGTTGCCGTTTTAATCCAACTTGCGTTTCATATCCTGCATGACGCGGCTTTCGATGCGCGAGATCTGCACCTGCGATACCCCGATGACCGCCGCCACCTCGCTTTGGGTCATGTCGCGGAAGTATCGTAGCATGATGATCTTCTTCTCCCGCTCGGCAAGGCCGTCGATGGCGGCGCGCAGCTGCAATTTTTCCACCAGCTCGTCCTGGTCGTCGGCGGCGGGCAGCCGCTCGAGGAGGCTCTGCGAGCGCTCGTCTTTGTACGAGCCTTCCGCGTAGATGGATACGGGCATGCGCGAAGACCCGAGCACGAACACCGCCTCGCTCTCCTGCATATGGAAGTGCGCGGCGATCTCGGCAAGCGGCGGCGCGCAGCCGTGTTCGGCGGCGTAGTCTTCAATGTAGCGGCGCATCTGTTTGGCGGCGGCTTTCAGCGCCCGCGATACCTTCACCGAGCCGTCGTCGCGCAGGAACCGCTTGATCTCTCCCGCGATCATGGGCACGGCATAGGTAGAAAAGCGGACGCCGAACCGTTCGTCAAAGCCGCGCACCGCCTTCAAAAGGCCGATGCCCGCCAGCTGGAACAGGTCGTCGAATTCCACCCCCTTGCCCAAATACCGCCGCACGATGCTCTTGATGAGGCGCACGTTCCCCCGCAGCAGCGCCTCTTTCGCCTCCGCGTCGCCCGCCTTGGCGGCGCGGATCAGCCGCAGCGTCTCTTCATCCGTGAGCATCGCGCACCTTGCCGCGCATATCCTCGCGGCGCACGGCGGGGGAGATCTGCTTTTTCATCGTCACCACCGTCCCTTCGCCGGGGGCGGAGCGCACGGAAAATTCGCTCATGAACGTCTGCATGATGGTAAATCCCATGCCCGAGCGTTCGTCGCCTTCCAAGGTGGTGAAAAAGGGTTCGAGGGCGCGCGCCACGTCTTCGATGCCCCGCCCGCTGTCGCTGATACGGATATGTAGCGCCCCGTCACGGGCGGCGCATTCCACCTCGATCTCGCCCTCGCCGCCCGCGTAGGCGTGCACGATGCAGTTGGTCACCGCCTCGCTGACGGCGGTCTTGATGTCCGAAAGCTGGTCGAGGGTGGGGTCCAGCCGCACGCAGAAGGCCGCCACGGCGTCGCGCACGAACGGCTCGTTTTCAGAAATTGCCGGCACGGTCAGTTTCATACAGTTTTCCATGGCGTCCTCCTCACAGTTTGGGGATGAGCGAATAGATGCCGCTCATTGAAAGTATTTTGTCCGCCGCAAAGTCGGGCGCGCGGATAAAGGCGGGCATGGCGCAGCGCCTGAGCTTTTTATACCGCCCGATCAAAAAGCCGATGCCGGAAGAGTCCATAAAATGCACGTCCGCAAGGTCGAACACGGCGCGGGCGCAGCAAAGGTTTCGTTCGATGAGCGCGTCCGCTTCGCTCCGCGCGGCGGAGGCGTTGTATTCGTCCAGTTCGCCGCTCAAAAATATGTACAGCGTGTCGCCGTTTACCCTGCCCGTCACCTGCATCTTCGCCGCCTCCGCGTATTTTGAAGGGGTCCGCCCGCCTTCTTTTCTGTTTGGAAGGAAGATCGTCCGCCTTCTGCCGATAAGCATACCACACGCCGCGGCGCGCCTGCTGTCTGTTTTTGAAGAAAGGGGAGGGCTTTTGTCGGCTCCTTTGCGCCCGTGCGGCGCGGTGCGGGTTCCACGCATTATTTACCGTTTCACGGACAAAAACGGTTGACAAACGGGCGCATATCTTCTATACTTATAACAAATAAAAACTCCGGAGAGGCCAAAAACGGCGCCGAAGGTGTATGCCGCATCCCGCGGCTATCTCTCAGGCAAAAGGACGGAGCGGTATGTTTCCGCAAGTCGCGCTTTCCGCGGCTTTCTTTTTTGGCAAAAAGGCAAATGTTTGACCAGATCATACAGACGATAGACAGCTTTGTGTGGGGCATCCCGCTCATCGTGCTCATTCTTGGCGTCGGCATCTACTTGACCGTGCGCCTGGTGTTCCTTCCCATCCGTAAATTGGTGCGCGCCTTCAAATATATGTTTGAAAAGGAAGAAGGCGAAGGCGAAGTTTCCAGCTTCGGCGCCCTGTGCACGGCGCTTTCCGCCACCATCGGCACGGGCAACATCGTCGGCGTCGCCACGGCGATCGCCGCAGGCGGCCCTGGGGCGCTGTTCTGGATGTGGCTGGCGGCGTTCTTCGGCATGGCCACAAAGTATGCCGAAGGTCTCCTCGCCGTCAAATACCGCAAGGTGTACCCCGACGGGCACACTCTCGGCGGGCCTTTCTATTATATCGAAAACGGCCTCGGCAGGCGCTGGAAGTTCCTCGCCGTCATCTTTGCCGTATTCGGCATGTGCGTGGGGCTGTTCGGCATCGGCACCTTCTCGCAGGTCAATTCCATCACAGACGCGGTGGGCAACATCTTCTCCTCCGCGCCCACGCTGGAACTGTTCGGAAGGGAATATTCTATCGCCGTCATCATCGCCGGCGTCGTCCTCACCGTCGTGGTGGCGCTGGTGCTTTTGGGCGGCGTCAAGCGCATCGCCAAAGTGTCTGAAATGATCGTGCCCTTCATGGTCATCCTCTACGTCGCCGTCTGCCTGATCATCCTGGGCGCCAATATCACGGCCATCCCGCAGGCGTTTGCCGACATCTTCGTGGGCGCGTTCACGCCTCAAGCGGTCACGGGCGGGGCAGTGGGGAGCATGCTCATCGCCATGCAGCAGGGTATCGCCCGCGGCATCTTCTCCAACGAGGCGGGCCTCGGCTCCGCGCCCATCGCCGCAGCCGCCGCCAAGACCAAAGAGCCGGTGCGGCAGGGCCTCGTCTCCATGACGGGCACCTTCCTCGATACCCTCGTCGTCTGCACCATGACCGGCCTTGCCATCGTCATCACCGGCGCATGGCAGCCGCAGCTGGGGCTGGAGGGGGTAGACATCACCATTCAGGCATTCTCGCAGGGTCTTCCGGGCGTTCTCGGCGCCGCGGGGCCGGTCATCCTCATGGTCTGCCTGGTATTCTTCGCCTTTACCACCATTTTGGGTTGGAATTTTTACGGCGAGCGCTGACTTGAATACGTCGCGGGGCGCAGAAAGGCGGCCATCTACATCTACCGCGTGCTGTACATCCTCGCCGTGTTCATCGGCCCGTACATGACGGTCGCCGCCGTCTGGAACATCGCCGATATCTTCAACGGTTTGATGGCGATCCCCAATCTCATCGCCCTGGCGCTCTTATCGGGCGTGGTCATCCGCGAAACGAAGGACTATTTCCGCCGCTTCCCCAAGGGGAAGGACGCGGTGCCCTCGGTAGAGGAAGAGCCGCCCGTGCAGCAGCCGCAGGATCTCGGCGCCCCGCCCGAAAGCGCGGCAGATAGGGCGTTTTTCAGTTGCCGCACAGCATCGGCGTCCCGTTGCCGGCGCGGGAATGCAACCCTGCTCCCGCTCCGCCCCATGCGGGCATGGCGGTATCCCGCGCACCGCGCGCGGCTTTTATGAAAATTTGTTTTATATAAACTGCTTTTATCGTAACGATTTCAGATAAGGAGAGAGGATCATGCAAGAAGAACAGACAGTATCCGTCGCCGAAAGCGCGGCGGCAGAAGGCGCCCCGGAAGGCGCGCAGGCCGCAGGCGTGCAGGCTTCGGAAGGCGCGCAGACCGCAGGAACGCAGGCCAAAAAGCACCACGGGTTCAGCAGCAAGATCGGCTTCGTGCTCGCAGCGGCGGGCTCGGCGGTCGGGCTGGGCAACCTGTGGCGCTTCCCGTACCTGGCAGCCAAATACGGCGGCGGCGTTTTCATCCTCTGCTACATCATTCTCGCCGCCACCGTCGGCATCACTTTATTGATGCTCGAGATCGCCATCGGCAGAAAGACGGGCAAGGGCATCATCGGCGCCTTCACGCAGCTGAACAAAAAGTTCCGCTGGGTGGGCTTCTTGTGCCTGGCGGTGCCCATCATCATCGTGCCGTATTACTGCGTCATCGGCGGCTGGGTGGTCAAGTACATCGTCGCCTTTTTGACGGGTTCGGCGGGGCTGGTGGAAGGCGGCGGCGCCGCCGTCGATACCTCGGCGTATTTCAATTCCTTCATCACCGACCCGTGGCAGCCGCTCATCTTCTTTCTGATCTTCGCCGCGGCGACCGTGCTTGTGGTCGTGTTCGGGGTGCAGAACGGCATCGAGCGCATCAGCAAGGTGCTGATGCCCCTGCTCGCGGTCATCTCGCTGTTTTTGATGATCTACGTCCTCTGCCAGCCGGGCGCGCTGGAAGGGCTCGAGTTCCTCTTCAAGCCCGACTTTTCCAAATTCGGGTATGAAACGCTGCTCGCCGCCCTCGGTCAGCTGTTCTATTCGCTGTCTCTGGCGATGGGCATCATGATCACCTACGGCTCGTATATGAAGAAGGAGGTCAGCGTCCAGAAGTCCTCGCTGCAGATCGCCATCTGCGATTCCGCCTTCGCCATCGTGGCGGCGACCATCATCATTCCCTCCATCTTCGCCTTCTCGACCGACGCGCAGGGCGCCCTGAACAACTCCGGCCCCTCGCTGATGTTCGTGCAGCTCCCCGCCGTCTTCAACAACCTGCCGGGCGGGCAGTGGATCGGCGCGGTGTTCTTCGTCCTCGTCTTCTTCGCGGCGCTCACCTCGTCCATCTCCTTAGTGGAGGCGATCGTGGCGGTATTGCGCGAAAATCTGCATCTGAAGCGCTGGGTCTCCTGCTGCATCGTCTTCGGCATCGTGATCGTGCTCGGCGTGCTCTCGTCGCTCGGCTTCGGCGTGCTGTCGGATATCAAGATCGTCATGCCCTCCGGCTCCACCTATCAGCTGCTCGACATGTTCGATTACCTCTCCAACAGCATCCTCATGCCCATCGTCGCCATCCTCACCTGCATTTTGGCGGGGTACTTCATCGATAAGAACCTCATCCCCGACGAGATCGGCCTTAAACGCAAGGGCGGCAGGGTCTATTTCCGCGTCATGGTGCGCTACATCGCGCCCGTGTGCATGGCGATCATCCTCATCAGCGGCATCGTCTTCAACCTGGTGCTGCCGCCGCTGTAACGCCGCGCAGGGCTTTCGGCCATTATTTTGAAACGATAGGGGGACTATGATGCAGACAGGCAACGGAACGGCGCTCATCACCGGCGCCACGGGCGGTTTGGGCAGGGAATTTGCCATGCTCGCCGCCGCGGACGGGTGCGACCTCGTCCTCATCGCCCGCAGCGAAAGCGCGCTGGCAGGCCTCAGGGCGGAGATCGGGAAAAAATTCCCCGTCCGCTGCTATATCCTGCCCTGCGACCTTTCCTATCCCGGCGCGGCGCAGTATGTGTTCGGGTTTGTGCGGGAAGAGGGCATCCGCGTGGATATCCTCATCAACAACGCGGGCTTCGGCGATTTCGGCCCCGTTGTCGAAAGCGACCTCGCGCGGCTGGAGCAGATGATGCAGGTCAACATGGCGGCGCTCGTAGGGCTCACGCGCCTGCTGCTTCCGTCCATGCTGGCGCACGGCTACGGCAGGATCTTGAACGTCGCCTCGCTGGCGGCATTCCAGCCGGGGCCGCTGATGGCGGTCTATTACGCGAGCAAGGCGTTCGTGCTCTCCTTTTCCGAGGCGCTCGCCTTTGAATGCAGGGGGACGGGCGTCACCGTCACGGCGCTCTGCCCCGGCCCCACGCGCACGGGTTTTGAAAAGAACGCCCGCGCCGAGCAGTCGGGGCTGTTCCACCGCCTGCCCGTGCAGGAAGCGGCCGCCGTCGCCGCCTACGGCTACAAGCGGCTGCGGCGCAAAAAACTGCTGGCGGTGCCGGGGGCGCGCAACAAGCTGCTCGCCTTCCTCTCTCCCCGCGCGCCCCGCTCGCTCGTCTGCCGCATGGTGTTCCGCATCCAAAAGTGACCCGCGGGCAAGAACGGAAAAAACAGAATATCTGCATTGGAAAAGCAGCGGGGCTCCCCGCTGCTTTCTGAAATATACAACAAAAACGATATAAGGAGGAATACGCCCATGATCTACCACGTTTCCAAGAGCGGTTCGGATCATGCTCCCGGCACGGAGCAGCAGCCTTTCCGCACCATTCAGCGGGCGGCGGATATCGCCGCGGCGGGGGATACCGTCGTCGTGCACGAGGGGGTATACAGGGAATGGGTCAAGCCCAAAAACGGCGGCCTTAGCCGCGATCTGCCCGTCACCTACATGGCGGCGGCGGGGGATACCGTCGTCATCAAGGGCTCCGAGCGGGCGGAACACTGGCAGCGCGTGGAAGGGGACGTGTGGAAGACGACCATCGACCGCCGCGTCTTCGGCGACTACGATCCCTTCCGCACCGAGATCGACGGCGACTGGCTGGTCGCCCCGCGCGAGCACAAGGTGCACACCGCGGCGGTATATCTGAACGGCAGGGCGCTGTTCGAAGCCCCTTCGCTGGACAAGGTATTTCATCCTGAAAAATGGGAAAAGAGCGTCTACGAAACGTGGGGAGGGAGAGAGGAAAAGCTCATCGACCCCGCGGCGTCTCTTTTGCGCTGGTATGCGGAGACGGGCGAAGAGGAGACGGTGCTGTACGCCAACTTCCAAGGCGCCGACCCCAACGCCGCCCTCGTCGAGTTCAACGTGCGCAAGGCATGCTTCTTCCCCGAACGGACGGGGATAAACTACATCACCGTCCGCGGCTTTGAAATGGCGCAGGCGGCAACGCCCTGGGCGCCGCCCACGGCCAAGCAGTGGGGCATCGTCGGCCCCAACTGGAGCAAGGGCTGGGTGATCGAGAACAATATCATCCACGACTCCAAGTGCAGCGGCATCAGTTTGGGCAAAGAGGAGACGACGGGCGACAACGACTTCACCAAATGGGGCAGAAAGCCGGGTTACCAGTACCAGCTGGAGGCGGTGTTCAAGGCGCTCTCTGCCGGCTGGAGCAAAGAAAAGATCGGCTCGCACATCGTGCGGGGGAATAAGATCTACGACTGCGGTCAGAACGGCGTCGTGGGGCACATGGGCTCGGCGTTCTGCGAAATTTACGGCAACGAGATCTTCCGCATCGGCACCGGGCACGAGTTTTACGGGCACGAGCTGGGCGGCATCAAGCTGCATGCCGCCGTCGATACCTATGTGCACGACAACTACCTGCACGAGTGCACCCTCGGCATGTGGTTCGACTGGCAGGCGCAGGGCCTGCGCGTGAGCGCCAATATCTTCGAAGGCAACGACCGCGACCTGTTCGTCGAGGTCTCGCACGGGCCGTACCTCGTCGACAACAACATCTTCGCTTCGGCATATTCCTTCGACAACGCCTCGCAGGGCGGCGCCTATGTCAACAACCTCGTGTGCGGGCTGTTCAACCACTATCCCGTGCTCAACCGCGCCACGCCCTATCATCTCCCGCATTCCACCCTGCCCGCGGGCACTGCGCCCGTGTACGGCGGCGACGACCGCTGGCTGCAAAACATCTTCGTCGGCGGCGAGGAGGAGGGGAAGTTCTACGGCACGTCGGAATACAACGGCTCGCCTTCCTCGCTGGAAGAGTACATTGCCGAGGTGCGCTCGCTCGGCTACGGCGATCTGGAGCAGTTCGAACAGGTCAAACAGCCCGCCTATATCCGCGGCAACGTCTACCTGAACGGCGCAAAACCCTTTGAAGGCGAGGCCGGCTGCCTCGTTTCGGGCGAGGGCGCGGGGGTGAAGATCGAGCGCTGTGCAGACGGCGTCTATTTGGAAATGACCCTCCCCGCCGCAATGTTCGGCATGGAAGGGGAGGCGGTCACGAGCGGGCGGCTAGGCATGACGCGCATCAGCGAAGGGCGGTTTGAAGCCCCCGACGGCAGCGATATTGAGATCGATACCGACCTCGTGGGGAATGCCTTTGGCGGTACCGTCCTCGCGGGCCCCCTGCAGCGGCTGCACGCGGGCAAAAACCGCGTCAAAATTTGGAGTTTTGAAGGGAAATAAAGCATTTTTACTGTATGAAAGCAAAAGTCAAAGGCGTCGACCTCGGCAGCGGCAGCGTCGGCAGGCTGGTGGCGCGCCTCGCCCTGCCCGCCGTGGCGGCGCAGGTCATCAACCTGCTGTATAATCTGGTCGATCGCATGTATGTGGGCGGCATCGAGGGCGTGGGCATGGACGCCTTGGCGGGGCTGGGGGTGGTGTTCCCCATCACACTCATCGTCAGCGCCTTTGCCAACCTCGTGGGGCTGGGCGGCGCGCCGCTGGCGAGCATCTTTTTGGGTGAAAAGAAGGAAGAAGACGCCGCCCGCGTGTTCAACGCCGGCGCCGTGCTCCTCGCCCTCTTCGGGGTGGTCTTGACCGCCGCCGTGCTCATCTGGTGCGACGATCTCGTCCGCCTGTTCGGCGCCCCCGCGGCGAGCTTTACCTACGGGCGCGATTATCTCTTCATCTACGCTGTCGGTTCGCTGTTCGTCATGTTCTCGCTGGGGCTGAACCCGTTCATCTCCGCGCAGGGCTACAGCTTCACCTCCATGGCCACCGTCGCCATCGGCGCGCTTTTGAATATCGCCCTCGACCCGCTGTTTATCTATGTGTTCGGGATGGGCGTGAAGGGTGCGGCGCTCGCCACCATCCTCTCGCAGGGCGTCTCCGCCGTGTGGGCGGTGAGCTTTTTCTTCCGCAAAAAATCGGCGTTCAGGCTGGAGCCGCGCCTGTTTTTGCCCTCGCCGCGCATCGTCGGCAAGATCCTGCTGCTCGGCCTTTCGCCCTTCATCATGACCGTCACCGAAAGCGCCATTCAGATCGTGTTCAACAACAACCTCACCTACTGGTCGCAGGGGAACAGCGATTACACCGCCGCCCTGACCGCCATGCTCAGCGCCAATCAGATGGTCTGCCTGCCCCTCAACGGGCTGGGCACGGGCGTGCAGCCGCTGGTCAGCTACAACTACGGCTCGGGCGATACGGCGCGCATCGTCAAAACGGTCAAGATCGTCACCGTGGTGGCGCTGTGCGGCAGCACGAGCGTGTGGCTCCTGTCCCTCTTCGCCCCGCAGGTGTACGGCTATATCTTCAGCGCCACACCCGCCGTCATGGAGCTCATCTGCCGCTATACGCCCTTCTTTATGATGGGAACGGTCATGTTCTTCGCCCAAATGACGCTGCAAAACGTGTTCGTCGCCCTCAACCAGGCGGGGCTGTCCATCTTCCTCGCCTGCCTGCGCAAGGTCATCCTCCTCATCCCCCTCTGCTTCATCCTGCCGCACTTTTTCGGCGCGCCGGGCGTGTTTTACAGCGAGGGGATCGCCGACATCGTCGCGGGCGTCATCACGGCGACGACCTTCTTCGTCATGCTGCCGCGCATCCTCAAAAAGCGCCGCGCCTATCTGGAATTGCACGCCAAGGCGGACGCCGCATCGCATATCTAAAAGAGTATAGAAAGCGCCGCCCCTATCTGGAATTACATGCCGAGGCAGACGCCGCATCGCATATCTGAAATCAAGAATATATAAAAAGCGCCGCCCCGTTCGGAGCGGCGCTCGGCTTTTGCCCGCCTGTTTGCGGAAGTCCGCTCTTCTTGCGGAGTTTTCCCGCTTTCGGCGGCATTTTTGTATTTTTTCTTTTTGAAGTGCGCTTCACTTTTCCCGCCTTTTGCGCCGCCGCTTTGGTATAGACGGCCCGCAAATGTGCGATACTACGGGCATGAAGAAGATCGAAAGGGGAGACGAGGTGAAAACGCGCGACGAGCGCGAGAGCTGCTTCGGCGGCTTTGCGCCCCGCGGCGGCGATGAAGAGCGCGGCTGAGACGGGGGCAAGGGCGCAGGGCTTTGCGCAGTTAGGAGCGGGGGCACAGGCGCAGCCCGCCAACCAAAATTACCTGCGCCGCGTGCGTTCGCTGGCGCCGCCCACAAAGCATTTCCACAACTGCCTGCGCGCCTATATCGTCGGCGGGCTGATCTGCTGCATCGGGCAGTTCCTGCGCATCGAGTTCGAGGCGCTGTTCGGCCTTTCCGGCGACGAGCTCGCGGCCGCCGTTTCGATGGCGCTCATCTTTTTGGGCTGCCTGCTCACGGGGCTGGGCGTGTACGACCGCATCGGCAAGGCGGCGGGGGCGGGCTCCATCGTGCCCATCACGGGCTTTGCCAACAGCGTCGCCTCGCCCGCCCTCGAATTCAAGTCGGAAGGGCTGGTCACCGGCCTTGCCGCCAAAATGTTCACCGTGGCGGGGCCCATCATCGTCTACGGCGTCGTCGCGGGGGCGGCAGTGGGGCTCATCTACTATTTCCTCTGACGGCGGCGGGGAGAAACTGCTATGTTTCGTAAAAGGGAAAGAAGAAATGCCATATGCGCTGCAACGGCAAAAAAGAGCGATCTATGCCGCGCATAGTACTTCGCAAAATGCAAAAAAGCGGGGCGCCGAAGGCGCCCCGCCGATGTTTTATGCCGTTTTCAGCTGCCCAGCACGTCCTGCATGTCATAGCGGCCGGCGGGCTTCCCCGCCATGAATTTGGCTGCCCGCAAGGCGCCCGCGGCAAATACGCGCTTGCTGCGCGCGCTGTGCGACAGGGTGACGATCTCGTCTTCGCCCGCGAACATCACCTCGTGCTCGCCGACGATGTTGCCCCCGCGCACGGCGTGGATGCCGATCTCGCCCTTCGTGCGCGCGCCCACCATGCCCTCGCGCCCGCAAACATATCGCTTTGCCTCGGCAAAGGCCTCGTTCGCGCTCTCCGCCAGCATCAGCGCCGTGCCGGAGGGGGCGTCCTTTTTCAGGTTGTGGTGGCGCTCCACGATCTCGATGTCGAACTGTTCGCCCAGCGTCGCCGCCGCTTCGCGCACCAGCTTTTGCAGCAGGTTGATGCCCACGGAGAGGTTCGCCGTCTTGAAGAGGGGAACTTCCTTCGCCGCCTCTTCGATGGCGGCGAGCTGCTCGCCCGTATACCCCGTCGCCGCCAAAATGAGCGCCGTGCCCGTCTTTTTGGCGTAGGCGAGCAGGTTTTCCAGGTTGGAAGCGCTGGAAAAGTCGATGACGGCGTCCGCCGTATCCTGCACCTTTTCCAAAGAATCGTACACGGGCACGCCGCACAGCTCGCCCGCCTGCAGGTCTACCCCGCCGACGCATTCGATGTCTTTATCTTCCCGCGCCAGTTCCAGCACGTTCCTGCCCATATGCCCGCAGATGCCGCTGATGAGTATCTTCACCATATCGCTTTACTCCTTGACGGGCAGCCCGAACTCTTTGAGTACCTTTGCCACCTGCGCGCGGTGCGCGGGTTCCAGCGGCGTCAGGGGCGGGCGGGGGTCGCCGCCGCACAGCCCGATCATGTCCGCCGCCGCCTTGGCGGGGATGGGGTTGACTTCCAGGAACATGGCGTCGATGAGGGGCAGCATCCTGTCCTGCAATTCGTTGGCGGCGCGCAGGTTCCCTTCCTGTACATAATTGTACATCTGTTTGGTCTCTTTGGGGATGATATTGGAAGCGACGGAGATGAGCCCCGCCCCGCCGATGGCGAGGATGGGCAGGTTGAGGTTGTCGTCGCCCGAATACAGGTCGCACTTGCCGCGGATGCGCCGCGCCGTTTCGCAGATCTGTTCCATGTTGCCGCACGCTTCCTTGATGCCTGCGATGTTGTCGATGGATGCGATCTTCTCCATCGTCGCGGGCAGGATGTTCACGCCCGTGCGCGGCGGCACGTTGTAGCAGATGACGGGGATATGCACGGCGTCGCAGATGGCGCGGTAATATTCATAGATGCCGTTCTGCGTGCACTTGTTGTAGTAGGGGGTGACGGCGAGCAGGCCGTCCGCGCCCAGCGCTTCCGCCTTTTTGCTCGCTTCGATGGCGTGCGCGGTGCTGTTCGAACCGCTGCCGAACACGATCTTGGCGCGCCCCTTGACCTTTTCTACCGAAAAGCGCATCACCGCTTCCTTTTCTTCCTCGGTCATGGTGGCGGGTTCGCCCGTCGTGCCGAGGATGAGCAGCACGTCCGTCCCGCCCGCGATCTGGTATTCGATCATGCGGCCGAAGGCGTCAAAGTTGACGGCTCCCTCTTTCGTGAACGGCGTGATCATCGCCGTGGCTGTTCCGTGAAAGAAATCTATCATGGTCTTTCCTCCTGTCTTTTTTCCCCGATTTTTTGGGTATTATGCCGCGCATAGTACTGTATGCCGTGCGCGTATTTTTCGTGCGCCGCCCCCGCAAGGGGCGCCGGCTTTCGCCATATCCCGCCGCGTTTTTCTATACCGCGGAAGTACTATGTCAGATATAGTTCTGCGCGCACAGCATCTCCGCCATCAGCACGGCGCCGCCCGCCGCCCCGCGCAGGGTGTTGTGCGAAAGGCACACGAACTTGTAGTCGAACACGATGTCTTCGCGCAGCCTGCCCACGCACACCGCCATGCCGTTTTCGGTATTGCGGTCCAGCTTTGCCTGCGGGCGGTCGTTCTCTTCAAAGTAGTGGAGGAACTGCTTGGGCGCCGAGGGCAGCTGCAGCTGCTGGGGGATGCCGGCGAAGTTTTTCCACGCCTCTAAGATCTGTTCCTTGGTCGGCTTTTTGTCGAAGGATACGAACACCGCCGCCGTATGCCCGTCGGATACGGGCACGCGCAGGCACTGCGCCGTAATCTTGGGGGTGTCCGTCAGCTTGATCTCGTCCCCCTCGATATGCCCCCAGATCTTCAAGGGCTCGCGTTCGGACTTTTCCTCTTCGCCGCCGATGTAGGGGATCACGTTGTCGAGGATCTCGGGCATGCGGTCAAAGGTCTTGCCCGCGCCGCTGATGGCCTGGTAGGTCGCCACCGCCACCTTGGAAACGCCGAAGGAGAGCAGCGGGTGCAGGGCGGGAACGTACGACTGCAGCGAGCAGTTGCTCTTGACGGCGATAAAGCCGCGCTCGGTGCCCAGGCGCTTTCTCTGGGCGGCGATGATCTCCGCATGCTGCGGGTTGATCTCGGGGATGATCATGGGCACGTCGGGTGTGAAGCGGTGCGCCGAGTTGTTGGAGATGACGGGCACCTCCGCGCGCGCATACCTCTCTTCCAGGGCCTTGATCTCTTCCTTTTTCATATTGACGGCGCAGAACACGAAGTCCACCATCGAGGCGATCTTCTCCATGTCCGCTTCCGCGTCCAAAACGACCATATCCGCATATTTTTCGGGCATGGGCACGTTCATCGCCCAGCGGCCGGCCACGGCGTCGCGGTAGGTCTTGCCCGCCGAAGAAGGGGAGGCGGCCAGCGCCACCACGCGGAACCAGGGGTGGTTTTCCAGCAGCAGGCAGAACCTCTGCCCGACCATGCCCGTTGCGCCGATGACGGCGACATTGTAACGTTTCATTGTTGTCTGTATCTCCTGAAAATTTTTATCTCTGTCAGTATTGCGCTTGCCGCAGGGGCGTATGCAGAAGCGGCTCGCAAAAGGGGGCGCTCATGCGCGGCACATAAAAGCGCGGCGCATAAAAACGGGCGCTCATGCGCGGCGCATAAAAACGGGCGCTCATGCGCGGCGCGTAAAAACGGGCGCGTAAAAACAGGCGCTCATGCGCGGCGGGATAAAAAAGAGCGGTGCACCGCACCGCTTGAAAGTTCCTTTGCCCGGGCCCGCGCGCTTTGGCGCAAGGCATGCAGTTACCGTTCAAAATAGTTCTCCACGCTGCGGTGACAGTCGCACGGGTATTCTCCCGTACGCCCGGCTGCGGCGGCATCGGTCTGCCCCTCCGCGCCTCGGCGGTGACGCCCTTTCTCCCTGCAAAGAAACCGATCTTTTGCCGCGCAGGGGTACTCTTGCTCGCCCGCTCCTCTATTTGAATATTGTCGGCCGAAGCGCCTGCGGCATGCCGCCTTCGCCCCGATACGCCCTATGTATTATGAATTTTAGCATACTATCGCCCAAATGTCAAAGAATTGTTTGAAGTTCTGATATTTTTTTATCCGATCGCGGTGATTTAATTGAAAAATTTCCTGATTTGTAGTAGAATATATCGTGACTGAGCCGGAGCCGTTCCGGCGCGGACAACTCGAAGCAAACGGCATGCCGCCGTTCGGAGGTACCATGGCGCAACAAGGCGAAAAGAAAGGTTTCATCGCCAGGATGATGGAGGGGAAGGAGCGCGACGAAGAATATGCCCGCAGCACCCTGCCCACCAACCGCTGGCAGCTCTTTTGGGATATATTCAAGGGCCGCTTTTCCAAGCTGGTCATCGTCAACTTACTGATGCTCATCTTCTGCATCCCGCTGATCTTGGTCATCGTGCTGCGGTTTTTGAACGTCAACGCCTTAGGGCTGACGTATCCCTTTTCCAACTGGGTGGGCATCGGCGCCATCGCCGTCCCCAACCTGCAGGGCGCGCCCGAATACATTGCCTTCTCGACCGACGTCCTCTACGGGGCGCTGATGGTCGCGGCGGCGCTGGTGGCGGCCGTCGGCATCGCCGGCGGCATGTACGTCATCCGCAACATGGTCTGGACGGAGGGCGTGTTCGTCGCCAACGACTTCTGGCGGGGCATCAAGATCAATATCCTTTCGGTACTGCAATCGGCGGTGTTCTACGGCGTGGCGCTGTATGTGCTGATGCTGTGCATCGACATGGCGCAGTGGCAGATGAAGCTGGGCGGCAGCGTCGGCTGGCTGACGACTTCCATCGTCGTCTCCTGCATCGCCATCGCCATCGTCACCATGATGTTTTTGTGGATGTTGTCCATGGGCGGCAACTACAAGCTCAAGTTCTTCCAGCTGCTGCGCAACGCCTTTTTGATGACCTTCGCCCTCATCTTCCAGAACATCTTCTTCGCCGTGCTGGTGCTCATCCCCGTGCTGCTGATGTTTTTGGGTTCGATGTTCCAGATGGTCGGCATCATCATCTTCATCCTCTTCGGCCTCTCGTATATGCTGCTCGTGTGGCTCAACTACTCGCAGTGGGCGTTCGATAAATTCTTTGAATCGAAAAAGGAAGGCGCCAAGGTCAACCGCGGCATCTACCCCAAAGAGGGCAAGGGCTCGGGCGAGAGCAAGGCTGTGCAGGAATATCAGCAGACGCTGGAAGAGGCGATGAGCATCAAATCAGACCTCGCCTCCCGCCCCATCAAGCCGATCACCGACGATCTGCAGGTGTACGAACTGCCCGACGCCTTCTCGCGCGACGATCTGAAAAAGCTGCGCAGTTCCAAGCAGGCCATCGTCGAAGACAGCGAGCAGTACGCCGAAGAGCACAAGAACGACGAAAAGTACGTCGTCTACAACGCGCAGTTCGAGCGGATGGAAGAAGAGCGCAAGGCGCGCGAAAAGGAAAAAGAGGCCGCCGATAAAAAGAAGAAAAAGCGCGGCAAAGATCGCGGCGGAGAAGAAGCCAAGTGAACAAGGCCTATTCTTCCCTCGCCGATTGGTTTGAATATCTCAATGCAGACTGCGACTATGAACAATGGTCGCAGTACTTATATGGGCGGCTGCGCGGCCTCGGCATCGAGGGCGGCAGGGGGGCGGAGCTCGGCTGCGGAAGCGGCGCCTTCACCCGCGCCTTTGCGCGGCTGGGCTATGACATGACCGGCTTCGACGTCAGCCCCGCCATGCTCGCCCGCGCCGAACAGCTCTCCCGCGGCATCCCGCACCTGCGCTACGGGCTGGCGGACGCGCGCACGGCGCGCCTGCCGGGCGGAAAGGCGGACTTCGTGCTGTGCGTGAACGACTGCCTCAACTACATCCCGCCCGCAGAGATCCCCGCGCTGTTCCGCCATGTCGGCGGCATGCTGAAAAAGGGCGGCGCCTTTTTGTTCGACGTCTCTTCCGCCTATAAGCTGCGCGAAGTCGTCGGAAATAACGTCTTCTGCGAAGACCGCGACGAGGTCGCCTGGATGTGGTTCAACAAATCGGAGGGGGGCCGCGTGGAGATGGATATTACCCTGTTCGTGCGCGGGGAGGACGGCAGGTTTACCCGTTCCGACGAGCACCACACCCAGTATATCCACGAGGCGGAAGACCTTTCCGCTGCGGCGGAAGGGGCGGGCTTTTGCCTGCACGCCGCCGAGGGCGCGCTCGGCAGCACCGAAGACAAGATGCGCGTCAATTTTATCTGCACAAAGCGCTGAATGCGTTTATATACAGAAAGAACCGAACGTATTTACTGAACCGAACAGTTTATTTTCAGAAAGAACGGGGCGCATTTACCGGGAATAAGCGCCGCATCGGCCGCGGGCGGGGGCCTGCGGGAGGAGACGAAAGCAGTATGCAAACAGAAAAACAAAGGCAGGACGCGATCCTGCGCGGGCTCATCTGCGGGGGCGAGGTGTCGCTCGCCGTCGCCGATACCACCTGCCTGGTGAACGAAGCCATCCGCATCCACGGGCTGTCGCCGCTGTCGGCGGCGGCGCTCGGCCGCACGCTCACCGCGGCGGCATATATGTGTTCTTCTCTCAAAGAAGAGCGCGGCGCCCTCTCCGTCTCCATCAAGGGGAACGGCGTCGGCGGCAGCATCTACGTCAGCGGCGACAAGGCGCTGCACATGCGCGGGTATATCGAAAATCCGCATGCCGAGCTTCCCCCCAATGCCCGCGGCAAGTTAGACGTGGGCGGCTGCGTGGGGAAGGAGGGGTACATCTCCGTCGTGCGCGACGACGGCGAAGGGCAGCCCTTCGTGGGCACCACGCCCCTCGTCAGCGGCGAGATCGGCGAAGACTTCGCCGCCTATTTTGCCTACAGCGAACAGCTGCCCACGGCGCTGGCGGTGGGGGTCAAGATCGGTACCGACGGCCGCTGCCTCGGCGCGGGCGGGGTATTTTTGCAGCCGCTGCCGGGCGCCTCCGAAGAGAGCATCCGCTATGTAGAGGAGACGATCGGCAAATTTGCCGCCGTCAGCTCCATGCTGGAGGCGCACACGGCGGAAGAGGTGCTGCACGAGCACTTCGGCGCGGTACAATTTTACACCCTGCATCCCGTATATAAGTGCAATTGCAGCAGAAATTATATAGAGGGCATCCTGCAGGGGATGGGCGCGGCGGAGCTGCGCTCCATCATCGCCGAACAGGGCAAGATCGCCGTTCATTGCCATTACTGCAATACCGATCACATATTCACGCCCGAAGAGACGGAAGAGCTCATCGCACGCGGTGAAAAATGATTTGAGGTCACGATGGAAGAAAAGACGATAACCTTCGACCTGAGCGCGGATAAGCTGCTGGACATGGCGGAGGGGAAATTAGACGACGGAGAGTTTCTCGGCGCACTGCGCCTGCTGCATAAATCGCTGGATCTGTACGGCCCCGGCGCGGACGAATATGCCGACATCGCCGAAGCGTACGAGGGGATGGAACTGTACGAACGGGCGGCGCACGCCTGGTTCTGCTTTTTGGATATCTGCGCCGAAGAGGAGCGGGTAGACGCCTACGAGGGGCTGATCACCTGCTATTACAACCTCGGCAACGCGCCGATGGCGATGCACTATTACGGCTGTATGATGTGCGACAAATACGTCACCGACGATATGGGAGCGGAGATGGCGGAGGTGCTGCGAACCCCCGCGCTGCCCCGCTTCAAGGTCAGCTGGCCGCCCGAAAGCGCCGATTACTCCGGCGACATCGACGCCGGCTTGAAGGCGATCAAGAGCGGCAAATACGCCGAGGCGCAGCAGTGCTTTCTGCGCGTGCATCCGGATTCGGAGTACTATCCCTCGGCGATGAACTACCTCGCCGTCAGCCATCTGTTGGCGGGCGACTCCGCCAAGGCTGAAAAGGTGTGCACCGAAGCGCTGGCGCGCGATCCGGAGAACGTGCAGCTGCTGTCCACCTATGCCGCCGTGCTCATCGAGCAGGAGCGGCGGCAGGAAAGCCGCACCGTGGCGGAAAAGCTCGCCGTGATGGAGACGGACGATCCCGACGAGCTGTATAAGGTCGCCACCGTCTGCTGCGAAAACGAGCTGTACGACGAGGCGTACCAAAAATTCTGCCTGCTGGAGCAAAGCGTCTTCTACGATAAAACGCTGCTGTTTTTCAAGGCGGTGGCGGCGTTCCGCAGCGGCAGGGTCAAAGAGAGCCTCGCCTCCTTCGGCAAAATTTTAGACTTATACCCGCGCGCGGCGGTGGCGCGCTATTACTTCCGCGCCGTCCGCGAATATGCGGAGGGCGGCGGCAAGGGCGACGCCCCGTTCACCAGCTTTTTCTACCGCGTGCCGCGCGGCATCCGCGAAGAAAACGCCGGCACCCTCGTCTTTCTCACCAATATGACGGCGGAAAATCTGCAAATGCTCATCCGCCAGCCGTATGTGAACGAGGTGCTGGAATGGGCGTTCGACGAGTCGGACGGGCAGGAGCCGCAGCTGCAGGCCCTGGCGGCGGAAGTGCTGGCGGCGGGCGATCTGCAGCCGCAGCTTTGGCAGATGCTGCTCGACCCTTCCGTCGGCGACGTCATCAAGATCGACGCCCTGCGCCGCAAGTGCGAGCGCAACAAAGATTTTTCCTGCGGCGTGGTCATCTCCGACATCTATTGCCATGCCGATTTCGAGCGGCTGGAACTCGGGCGCAAATGCCGCCAAAAATTCATCTCCGCCTACGCGATGCTGTTCGCGCGCTTCGCCGTCATCGGCGACGTCAGGGCGGAAGACTTGCGCTTCGCCGCGCAGAGCATCTACATGCTGCTCGCGGGGGCGGACAAGTTCTCCGCCGTCAAAGACAAAGAGTCGCTCGCCGGCGCCATCTATCTGACCGTCTCGTCGTCGGCGGATAAGCGCAAGCTGCGCCGCATCGTGCGCGTGCTGGGCACGACGGAAGAAGAGGTCTCCGAACTTCTCTCCGCCATCCATGCCTGCATGCCCGCGATGGAAGAGGCCGCCGCGGCAGAGGCGGAACAGAAGCCCAAACGCAAAAAAAGAAAAGGGGAGGAAGCGAACGATGATGAAGCTCATTGATTTTGACGCAAAATTCAACAAAAAGATGGCCAAAGAGCTGGAGCGCCACGCGGGCGAACGCACCGAAGAGGAGTGGGAAGACGCCATCGCCGCGGCGTACGAGCGCTTCGGCGACACCTTTATGGGCGAACTGGGCATGACGCCCCGGCAGTACTTCGCGGGGATGGAAGACGCGCAGCTCGTCGAACTGCTCAAAGAGTACCTCCTGCAAGAGGTGCCCGTGCCCGACTTCTTGTGCGCCGAACTGGAAGGCCGCGGCGTCACGCCGCCCGTTCTGCGCCTTTTGGAAGAGACGGATGAAGAGCTGGTGCTGTACGCCCTCAACATCATCGGCGCCGACAGGCGTGCGGCGGCGCGCTATGCCGCCATGCTCTCCGAAGAGGCGTACGACGAGCACGTCAAAGACCAGCTCGCCGACCTTCTGAAGCAGATGCCGGAAGAGGTGTTGGAGCAGATGCTTTCCCTCACCGAGGGGGAAGCCCGCCCGTACGCGCTGGAAGTGCTGTCCCGCCTCAGGCAAAAGGACGACCGCGCCTTTGACGCCCTTCTCTCCGCCTTTCGCGGCGCGGAAGGGGACGAACTGCCCTTATACGCGGGGTATCTCGCCGCCTACGGCGACGACAGGGCGCTGCCGCACCTTCTTTCCAAGATCGAAGAAGACGTCGGCTACGTCGCCTTTCAGGAACTCAAATTCGCCATCGAATCGCTGGGCGGCGAGTACGACAAGCCGCGCGATTTTTCCGCAGACCCCGCCTACAAGCGGGTGATGGCGGCGGGCGCGGGAACGGACATCTTCGGCAGCCGCAGAAAGTAAGCCGCATACTCCTTCGGCGGACGCGGAAAGTAAGCCGCATACTCCTTTCGGCGGACGCGGAAAGTAAGCCGCGGACGCTTTCAGGCGCAGAAAGCGAGTAAAGATATGCCCCGCTCGGTGGCGTTTTCGCCCGTTTGGGGGCTGTTTTCGAAAATACATATCGTTTTTTGAAAAATTCTTTCGCAGAAGTATTGACAAAATCCCTTTTTTGCGCTTTAATAGAAATATATCCGCGGAAGCAAAAGGAGGGCACTTCAATGGAAAAAGTCATCACGATCAGCCGACAGTTCGGCAGCGGCGGCAGGGAATTCGGCATCAAGCTCGCCAAGGCGCTGGGCATCCCGTTTTACGATAAAGACCTCATCACCAAGGCGGCGGAAGAGAGCAACCTCTCGGCAGACTTCATGCGCCATTACGAGGAGAGCGCGCCCGGTCTTCTTACCCGCACCCTGTATTCCTATTATCAGATCCCCATGACCGACCAGATCTACATCGCCCAGTCCAACCTCATCAAAAAGCTGGCGGAGGCGGGGCCGTGCGTGATCATCGGCCGCTGTTCCGACGTCATCGTGGAAGACAGCATCAAGATCTACGTGCACGCGCCGCTGGAAAAGCGCATCGAGCGCAAGCTGGCGATGGATATCGGCGTTCCCGCCGAAAAGATGGCGGACCACATCCGCGCTACCGATAAAAAGCGCAAAAAGTATTACGAGTACTACACCGACCAAAAGTGGGGCATGGCGGAAAATCACCACCTCTGCTTAGACAGCGGCATCGTCGGCATCGACGGCTGCGTGGAAACGGCGCTCGAATACATCTCCAAGATCCAATAAAAGCAGCGGGCGCGGCGCGGTTGCCGCGCCCATTCTCCGCCGTGGGGCGAGGGAAAAAGAGGTATCCCCGCATCTGCGGTTGCCGCGCCCGCATAGCCGCAGGGGCGGCGTGCGGGGCGTTTTCGGCGATATATGTGTGGCATAGTACTGTGCAAAAGCGGTCAAAATGCGTCTATCAGGGCGACTTGGCGCGCTTTAGTGTTCAAATTCGGAGGGTGACGATGGCAGAAATTTTGGCGCCGGCGGGCGACGCCGCCGCATTCGAAGCGGCGCTGGGTGCGGGCGCAGACGCGATCTATCTGGGCCTGCAAGATTTTTCCGCCCGCAAGGCCGCCGCGAATTTCACGCTCGAAAATTTGGCGGATTATACCGCGCGCGCCCACGTTCTGGGCGCCAAAGTGTACGTCGCCCTCAACACGCTGGTCAAAGACGGCGAGCTGGAGGCGTTCTTTTCCTGCGCCCTGCGGGCATGGAACGCGGGCGCCGACGCGCTCATCCTGCAAGACGTCTTTTTGGGCAAGCTCCTCAAACAGGCGTACCCTTCTATGGAGCTGCACCTCTCCACCCAGGCGGGGGTGTGCAACGTGTACGGGGCGCGGCTGGCAAAGCGCTGCGGCTTTTCGCGCGTCATCCTCGCCCGCGAGGCGACCCTTGCCGACATCGCCGCCGTCGCCGCGGAGATGGAAGCGGAATGCTTCGTGCAGGGGGCATTGTGCACCTGCTTTTCGGGGCAGTGTTATTTTTCCTCCGTCATCGGCGGCAACAGCGGCAACCGCGGGCTGTGCAAGCAGCCCTGCCGTAAGCGGTATTCCATCGACCGCAGCGGCTTCGACTCTCCCGCTTACCGCCTCTCCCTGTCCGATCTGTGCATGGGGGAAGACGCCCTGCGTTTGCTCGGCGCGGGCGTGTATTCTTTGAAGATAGAAGGCCGCATGCGCTCGGCCTCCTATGTGGGGGCGGCGGTGCGCTACTACCGCGGCATTTTGGACGGAAACACGGACGGGCGCAGCCTTTCAGATCTGCGCAGGGCTTATAACCGCGGCAACTACACCCGCGGCTACGCCTTCGGGCAGGATAAAAACCTCATCTCCGCCGCCGTGCAGGGGCACATGGGCGAAAAGGTGGGCGTGATCACGGGCGAGCGGAAGGGGAGCCTTGCCGTCCGTTCCTCCTTCCGCCCGCACGAGGGCGACGGCTTCAAGCTGCTGCGGGACGGAACGGAGGCCGGCGGCGGCGTGTGGAGCGCGCGGCAGCCCGCCTATGAACAGGGGTTTACCCTGCCCCGTTCCTGCGGCGGCAGGGCGGGCGACGAGGTGTACCTCACGTCCGATACGCAGCTGGCGGCCCGCATCGCCGCCCTGCACAGGAGCGCGCCGCTGCGGCTGTCCGCCTCGGTGCGCGTGGGCGAGCCCGTCCGCCTGCGGGTGATTGCCCGCTTCGGCGAGGCCTCGTTCGCCTCTCCCTTCCTCGTGGAGCCGGCAAAGAGCAGGCCGTTCACGGCGGAAGAGCTGCGCACCTGTTTTGAAAAGACGGACGCCTTTCCCTTTGCGATACAATGGGAAGACGTCGAAGTGCAGGGGGAAGGGTTCATCGTCCGCTCGGCGCTCAACGCCTTCCGTCGCGGCGTGTACGAAGAGGTGTACCGCCGTATGGCGGGGCAACGCGCCCCCTTGCAGGAGGCGCCCGTCGCCCTCGCGGGGAAACAAGAAGGGCAGGGAGGGCCGCCCGAGGCGTCACTCTCCTTCGCTGCACAGACAGCGGGGCGCGAGACGTCTGCGCAGGGGCATAGAGAGGGTCGCCTTGCCGTCATCGACCGCGATTTCAGCGATCCCTGCTACCGCGATGTCCGTATCGATTTTGCCATATTTCAGTCGAAAAACGCCTCCGACGGGGCGGAATACCGCGAATTTTTGCAGTTTGCACAGTACTATGACTGGCATACATTGCTGTACCTGCCCGCTTACGCGACGGGCGAGGATGTGGAGATATTGGCAAAATGGCTGCCCCGCTTCGGCGGGGCGTACGGCGAAGGGCTGTACGCGATCGAGCTGTGCCGCGCCCTACAAAAGCCGCTGTTCGCAGGCACGGGCATGAACCTCTTCAACGCCCTCTCCGTGCAGGTGCTGCGCGGCATGGGGGCGGCGGAAGCCGCTCTCTCCAAAGAACTGTCCGCGCAAGAAGCGGCGCGGGCGGGGTCGGGCGTGTTTTTGCTCGCGGGCGGCAGCCTGCAGGTGATGGAACTGGGGCATTGCCCCTTCGGCAGAAGCTGCAGCGGCTGCGACCGCAGGTTTTCCTATACCCTCACAGACGATGCGGGCAGGAAGTTCCCGTTGCTGCGCGGCGAGGCCTCCCGCTGCCGCTTCACCCTCTTCAACCATGTGCCGCTGCAGACGGGCTACCGGGGCGACCGCCTGCTCGACTGCCGCGCCCTTTCCGCGGAAGAAAAAGCGGCGCTGTTGGAGGGGAAGGCTCTGCCCGCGGCCACGGGCGGCGCCTACAAGCGCGGCATCCTTTGACGGGAGGCGCCTTCCGGCAGAATATTATCAAAATAGACGCAACAAAATCAAAATAGACGCAACAAATTTTTCTTTGCTGCACAGAATCGGCGGCGAGAATACGGAATGATTTATGACAGACGAAAAGACCATCGAAAAATTGGAACTGAATAAAATACTGGCGGAAGCCGCCTCCTTCGCCGTGCTGGAAGAGAGCAAGCGAATGTTGGCGGAAACGCGCCCGACTGCCGAGCTTGCCGAGGCGGAGCGCATGCTGTCGCTGACGGCGGAGGCGGACGCGGCGCTGTTTTTACACGGCGCGGGCAGGGTGGAGGCGTTTCCGCCCCTTGCCGACGAGCCGGAGCGCGCCCAAAAGGGGGCGGCGCTCTCCTGCGGAGAGCTGCTCGCCGTCTGCGGCCTGCTGCGCTCGGCGCGGGTGGCGTACCGCTCGGTGCAGGCGCTGCCGCCCGAAGAGTCGCCGCTGCTGCGCGAGATCGTGTCCGGCATCTATTTCGACGAGACGCTGGAAAACGACATCTCCGAAAAGATCCTCTCGCCCGACGAGGTCAGCGACTACGCCAGCGGCGAGCTCTACAACATCCGCCGCTCCATCCGCTCCCTCAACGAGCGCATCCGCGCCAAACTTGCGGAGCTGGTGGGGGGCGAAAGCGCCAAATATTTGCAGGACGGCATCGTCACCATGCGAGACAACCGCTACGTCCTGCCCGTGCGCGCCGAGCACAAATCGCGCATCCGCGGCTTCGTGCACGACCGTTCCGCCAGCGGCGCCACCTTCTTCATCGAGCCGGAACAGGTGCTGGAGATGAACAACGAACTGCGCGAGCTCGCCGCCGCCGAAAAGGAAGAGATCGAGCGCATCCTGTTGCAGCTCTCGCGCCGCGTCGGCAATATGGCGGGGCAGCTGCGCGGCGACATCGCCCGCCTTTCCGATCTCGACTGCGCCTACGCCAAGGCGGAATATTCCTATAAAAACAAGTGCATCCGCCCCCGCCTCAACGCCAAGGGCGTCGTCGATATCCGCAAGGGCAGGCATCCGCTGCTGGATGCAAAGACGGCGGTGCCCGTGTCGCTGTCGCTGGGCGGAAATTACCGCATGCTGCTCGTCTCCGGTCCAAACACGGGCGGCAAGACGGTCACGCTGAAGATGTGCGGCCTCTTTTGCCTGATGGCGGCGTGCGGCATCTTCCTTCCCGCGGCGGAAGGCACCGAGGTCGCCGTGTTCCAGGACGTGTTCTGCGACATCGGCGACGCGCAGTCCATCGAAGAGAACCTCTCTACCTTCTCTTCCCACATCAAAAACATCATCGGCATCACGCAGCGGGCGGGCGCGGACAGCCTCGTGCTCATCGACGAACTGGGCGGCGGCACCGACCCCGACGAAGGCCAGGCCATCGCGCGGGCGATCATCTCCTTTTTGCTCTCCCGCGGCTGTCGCGGCATTGTCACCACCCACTATACGGCGCTCAAAGAATTCGCCTACGCGCAGGGCGGCATCGAAAACGCCAGCATGGAGTTCGACCGTACCACCTTGCAGCCGCTGTACCGCATCAGCATCGGGGTCCCCGGCAGCAGCAACGCCATCGCCATCTGCCGCCGGCTGGGGCTTTCGGAAGAGATCTTGCAAGACGCCGTTGCCAACCTCTCCGAGGGCGGGCGGCAGTTTGAAAACATCCTCCGCTCCGCCGAGCAGAGCCGCATCGAGGCGGAAGAAGAAAAAAAGCGCGCCGACGCCTTGCAGGCGGAATGGAGCGCAAAGCTCGCCGAAGTCAATTCCCTGCGCGACACATTGCAGAAAGAGCGCGAAAAGCTGTTCCTCACCGCCAAGGTAGAAAGCCGCCGCATCGTCAACGAGCGCACCGGCCGCGCCGAAGAGCTGCTGGCGGGCATCGAAGAGATCGCCAAAAAGAGCGAGATCACCGAAGCCGACCTCATCCGCGCCCGCACCCTCAAAAACCGCCTCGCCGACACCGCCTTTGAATCGGAAAAAGAAGAACAGCCGCAGCCCTCTTCGCGGCCTGTCGATATCTCCGCCCTGCACGCGGGGGATGCGGTGTTCGTTCGCGCCATGAACGCGCGCGGCGAGGTGCTCTCTGTCAATTTGAAGAAGAAAGAGGCGGAGGTTTTGGTCGGCAGTATGCGCCTCACCGTCAAGGCGAAAGAGCTGTTCGCCGTGTCCGCGCCCCGAAAGCTGCAGGAGCGCGTGCAGGTCGTGCGCAAGGTCGAGCCCGTCGCCGCCGTGCAGACGGAGATCAACCTGCTCGGCAAAACGGTCGCCGAGGCGGTGCAGGAGGTGGACGCCTTTATCGACAGGGCGGTGCTCGCGGGGCTGGAAGAGGTCAAGATCATCCACGGCATGGGCACGGGCAAGCTCAAAGAGGGCATCCGCAATCACCTGCGCACCATGAAGAACGTGGCGGAGTTCCGCTCGGGCGTCTACGGCGAAGGGGCGGCGGGCGTCACCGTGGTCAAGCTCAAATAAACGCATTTCTATATTATATATAGGAAAGAACTTTGCGCCCCGCTCTGCTTTTCCTGTTGAGTTCGCGGCGAGCGCTTTTCTATATTATATATAGGAAAGAACTTTGCTCCCTGCGCTGCTTTTTCTGCCGCCCCTGCGGCGAGCGCATTTCTATATTATATATAGGAAAGAACTTTGCGCCTCGCTCTGCTTTTTCCGCCGCGCATAGTCTTTTCCCTCTGCGCATATATTGAAGGGAATTCTTTGCTGTGCGGAGGCGTGTATTGAAGCGCAATAGAAAGCTTGCGATCGTCAGCAACATCTGCCTGGCGGCGGTCGTATTCGCCGTCGCCTGCGTCTGCCTGTATCCCGTCGGCGTGTCCACCTCAGGCGGTTCCGGCCGCATCCTCACGGAAGGGGACCGCGGCGGCGCGCAGATCTCTCTGCTGCTTAGCGTATATGAAGGGGAAGAATATATCCCGCCCATCTTGGACGTCTTGGACGAATACGGCGCCAAGGCGACCTTCTTTGTCGGCGGCAGCTGGGCGGACGGGCACGCGGGCGCGCTGCGCGAGATCGCCTCCCGCGGGCACGAAGTGGGGAATTTCGGCTACTTCGAGCGGGATATGTCCGCCCTTCCCCAAGAAAAGTGCGAACAGGAGCTCCGCCTGTGCGGGGCGCTGGTCGAAGCGCTGACGGGCGCGCGGCCGTCGCTGTTTTTGCCGCCCTGCGGCGCCTACGGCGACGGGCTCCTGGATGCCGCCGAGGCGCTCGGCTATACCCCCGTTCTGTGGTCGAAAGACGCGGCGTGTGCAGACGCGGCGCTCGTGTGCGAGCGGGCGGCGGAAGGGGAGGCGGGAGACTTCGTGCGCCTGCTGCCCTCGGCGGAGACGCTGTCGGCGCTGCCGTCCGTGCTGCGCGGGTTCGAGGAGCGCGGCCTTTCGGCGGTCACCCTCTCCGCCTGTATCGGCGGGCATGCGTAAAATTTCCTGCCTGTATCGGCGGGCATGCGTAAAAAATATTTTTATATAGAAAAATTACGGCGGGCGGTCGCCAAGGCGCTCCGCCTTCACCGAAAAAATCACGGCGGGCAGAGGGCGGCACCCTCTCCCATCGCCGAGCGAATGAAAAATACACACATGGAGTAAAATAGTTTTATGGTTTACAGCAAACGGTTTCCCAGCGGGCTGCGGCTCGTGGTCAAGCAGATGGACGGGCTGCTCTCCGTCAGCATGGGCGTGCTGGTGGGCACGGGTTCCTGTTTTGAAAGCGAAAAGGAGAACGGCATCTCGCACTTTATCGAGCACATGATGTTCAAGGGCACCCAAAAGCGCACCGCTTTTGAAATTTCAGACGCGATGGACCGCATCGGCGCCCAGGTCAACGCCTTTACCTCAAAAGATATTACCTGCTACTACGCCAAATCGACCTTCGACCACGCCGAAGACGCCTTTGAAGTGCTTTCCGATTTTGTGCTGCACTCCGTTTTCCCCGAAGAGGAAATGGCGCGCGAGAAGGGTGTGGTGTTGGAAGAGATCGCCATGACCGAAGACACGCCCGACGACTTGTGCCTCGACGTGCTCGCCGAGGCGTATTTCGGGAAAGAGGGCTACGGCAGGAGCATCTTAGGCCCCGCCGCCAACGTGCGCGGCTTTACGCGGCAGGACCTGTTCGACTACATCGCCGAGCGCTACTGCCCCGAAAACATGGTCGTCTCCTTCGCGGGGAATATCAGCATTGCCCGCGCCGAAGACCTGGTGGCGCGCTATATGGAAGAGGCGCTCGTCCGCAGGGCGTTTTCTCCCCGCCAAAAGCACATCGAATTGAAGGCGGACAGCCTGTTCCGCAAAAAAGACATCGAACAGGTGCACATCGCCTTCGCCTGGCCCTCGCTCGCCCGCGAAGACGAGCGGCTGGATGCGGCCTCCGTCGTCAACATCATCCTTGGCGGCGGCATGAGCTCGCGCCTCTTTCAGCGGGTGCGCGAGCAGCTCGGCCTTGCCTACACCGTGTATTCCTATCTCTCTTCGTTTACGGAAGGGGGGCTGCTCACCGTGTATGCGGGCGTCAACCCCGCCAACGTCGGCAGGGCGCAGGAGGCGATCATGCAGACAGTGCGCACCCTGCGCGAAGAAAAATTCACCAAAGACGAGTTCCTGCGCGGCAAAGAGCAGATCAAGTCTTCCCTCATCCTCTCGCAGGAAAATTCCGCCACCCAGATGGTCGCCTACGGCAAGTACATGCTCTACAACGGCCGCGAGCTCGACCTCGAAGGGCGGGTAGAGCACATCGCCTCTTTGACCATGGACGACTGCGCCGAGGCCCTTTCTCTCCATTTCGGTGAAAAATGCGCCGCCGCCGCCGTGGGCAAAATCGAAGCTCCGCTCACCGTTTAACGGCGATATAGAGCATATTTTCAAAAGATACGAAGTACTATGTCAGACAGAATTGAAGGATTTGCGCCCGTGTATGACGCGCACAGCCGCGTGCTCATACTGGGCAGCTTTCCGTCGGTGCAGAGCCGCCGCGTCGATTTTTATTACGGCAACAGGCAGAACAGGTTCTGGGGGATGCTGTTTTCCTTTTTCGGGGAAGACTTGCAGGAAGATACCGCCGCCAAGCGCGCCTTTCTCGCCCGCCGCCGTATCGCCTTGTGGGACGTCGTCACCGCCTGCCGTATCCGCGGCTCTGCCGACGCCTCCATCCGCGACGCGGAAATTGCCGACGTCCCGCGCCTTTTGCGGGAAGCGCCCGTCGAACTCATCCTCTGCAACGGCACGGCGGCGTACAGTATTTTTTGCAGCCATTTTGCAGATTGCGGCGTGCGGTACCTGCGCATGCCGTCCACCAGCCCCGCCAACCCGCGCTATCGCAAAGAGCCGTGGTTTGCGGCTTTAGACGGCGTTTTCGGCGATCCGCAGAGTACTATGACAGACATAAACCGTTAAAACAGGGATAAACATGAAGACATATGCCGAGATAACGGCGGAGCTTTCCGCCATGAAAGACGAGACTTACCGCGTTTTCAACGAGCGCATCGTCAACATCCCCGCCGGCAGCAGCATCGGCGTGCGCACGCCGATGCTTCGCGCCTACGGCAAACAGCTGATCAAAGAAGAGGGCTTCGGGCTCGATGCGCTCCTCGCCTTCCCGAACGATCTGTTTGAAATACGCCTCCTCAAATGCTTCGCCGTGGGCATGGTCAAGATGCCCTTCGAGGAAAAAATTTCGTACATAGAGCGCTGCCTGCCCGTCATCGACGGCTGGGCGGTGTGCGATCTGTTTTGTTCCACATTGAAGGAGGTCAAAAAACACCGCGCCGCGTTTTTGCCGTATATCGAAAAATATGTGGCGGAAGGCAGCGAATTTTCGCAGCGCTTCGGCTATATCATGCTGCTCGGCTGCTATATGCAAGCGGAGTACCTCCCCGTCATCTTCCGCCTCCTGGACGGGGCGAAGAGCGAGTATTATTACGCGCACATGGGGGCGGCGTGGCTGCTGGCGGAGGTGCTCACCCGCTTTTTTGAAGAGGGCGTGCGCTACCTGCAAAAAGGCGCGCTGGCGCAAAAGAGCAAAAAGAAGGCGGTGCAGAAGGCGCGCGAGAGCTTCCGCGTCTCCGAAGAGCAAAAAAATTATCTGAAAGATTTGAAAATTTGCTGAAATATTCCCAAAGATATGGTATAATGATAGAATAATGCGGACGCCGCAAATACAAAGGACAGCGCGGCATCCGGTATTTTATCGATACGGAGCATCCATGGACATTTTACAAAAACTGACGGAGGAATTTCCTTCCATCCGTCCGGACAGGGCAAAAAACATCATCGACCTCATCGACGAGGGCAACACCATTCCTTTCATCGCGCGCTACCGCAAAGAGATGACGGGCAGCTGCGACGACCAGGTGCTGCGCGAGTTCAACGACCGCCTCGCCTATCTGCGCGGCCTGGAAAAGCGCAAAGAAGAGATCGCCAAGGCCATCGCCGAGCAGGGCAAAATGACGGACGAGATCGCCGCCGCGCTCGCCGCCGCGGCGACGCTGACCGAGGCGGAAGATATCTACCGCCCGTATAAACAGAAAAAGAAGACGCGCGCGGGAGTCGCCATCGAGCGCGGCCTGCAGCCTCTGGCGGAGGCCATCCTCGCGCAGGATAAGGCGTTCGACGTGTACGCCGAAGCCGCCAAATATATCGACGAAGAAAAGGGCGTTTCTACCGCCGAAGAGGCAGTCGCCGGCGCCAAAGACATCATCGCCGAGATCGTCTCCGACGACGCCAACGTGCGCAAAAAGCTGCGCAACCTGTTCATGAAAAACGGCGAGGTGGTCACAAAGCTCGTCAACGCCGAAAAAGAAGGGGCGAAGACGTACGAAATGTACGCCGACTATTCCGAAAGCGTCGCCGAGATGAAGAGCCACCGCATCCTCGCCGTCAACCGCGGCGAAAAAGAGGGCTTCCTCAAAGTCAAGGTGGTGTTCAACGACGTCATCGCCAAGCGCATCGCTTCCGCGGGGTATCTCAAAGACGGCGGCGAATCGACCAAACTGGTGCAGGAAGCGGCGGAAGACGGCTATGACCGCCTCATCTACCCTTCCATCGAGCGCGAGATCCGCGCCTTGCTCACCGAGCGCGCCGGCGAACAGGCGATCAAGATGTTTGAAGTCAACTTGAAGCCGCTGCTCATGCAGCCGCCCGTCAAAGACAAGGTGACCCTCGGCCTCGACCCCGCCTACCGCACCGGCTGCAAGATCGCCGTGGTAGACGGCACGGGCAAGGTGCTGGATAAAACGGTCGTCTATCCCACCCCCGGGCCCAAGCAGAACGTGGGCGCGGCCAAGGCAAAGCTCAAAGAGCTGATCGCAAAATACGGGGTGGAGATCATCTCCATCGGCAACGGCACCGCCTCCAAAGAGAGCGAGATCTTCGTTTCGGAACTCATCAAAGAGGTCAAAGAGGAGACGGGCAGAGAGATCGCGTACATCGTCGTCTCCGAGGCGGGCGCTTCCGTCTATTCGGCAAGCCCTTTGGGCGCGGAAGAATTCCCCGATTACGACGTCGCCGAGCGCAGCGCCGTGTCCATCGCCCGCAGGCTGCAAGACCCGCTGGCGGAACTCATCAAGATCGACCCTAAATCCATCGGCGTGGGGCAGTATCAGCACGACATGGACAAAAAGCGGCTTGACAGCGTCCTTTCGGGCGTGCTGGAAGACTGCGTCAACAGCGTCGGCGTCGATCTGAACACGGCCAGCGTGTCCCTTTTGAAATACGTCGCCGGGCTGAACGCGGGCATCGCCAAAAACATCGTCGCCTACCGCGAAGAGCACGGCAAGTTCTCCACCCGCCGCGAGATCCTCAAAGTTCCCAAACTGGGCGAAAAGGCGTTCACCCAGTGCGCGGGCTTCCTGCGCATCACCGACGGCGCCAACATCCTCGACAACACCGCCGTGCACCCCGAATCGTACGGGGCGGCGCAGAAGCTGCTGTCGCTGTTCGGCTATACGGAAAAGGACGTGAAGGAAGGAAAGATCTCCGACCTTCCTGCCAAAGTCAAGGGCTACGGCGCCGAAAAGGCGGCCGAAGAGGCGGGGCTGGACGTCTATACCCTGAACGACGTCGTCGCCGAGATCGTCAAGCCCGGCCGCGACATCCGCGACTCTCTCCCCAAGCCCGTCTTGCGGCAAGACATCATGGACATCGGCGACCTCGCCCCCGGCATGGAACTGGTGGGCACGGTGCGCAACGTCGTAGACTTCGGCGCCTTCGTCGATATCGGCGTCCATCAGGACGGCCTCGTGCACCTCTCCGAGATCACAGACCGCTATATCCGCCATCCTTCCGACGTGCTGGAAGTGGGGCAGACGGTCAAAGTCTGGGTCAAAGACGTCGACGTCAAAAAGAACCGCATCGGCCTGACGATGAAAAATCCCGCCGCCAAGAAAAAATCGAAGGCAAAAGCGCTGTAAAGTATTGACAAAACCGCGTTCATTTAGTACAATAATGATACTATACAGGAGGATCACAGTACATTATGTTTGAAAAAGTGCGCGATATGCTTGCGAAGCAGCTGAACTTGTCTCCCGATAAGATCAAGCCGGAGAGCGACGTCGTCAAAGATCTGGGGGCCGATTCGCTCGACGTCGTCGAGCTGTTGATCTCTCTGGAAGACGATTACGGAATCTCCATTCCCGAAGACGACATCGTCAACGTCAAAACGGTGCAAGACATCGTCGATATGATCGAAAAACTGGAAAAGTAACAACGGGCGCCCCGCACATGCGGGGCGCTTTTGTCGCCGCCGGGGGCGCGCCTGCCTTGCGGATGCGCGCACGTTTTGCGGCAATGAAAAAATATTTTGCGAAAAGGGGGCAAAATCGTTTTACTTTTTCTGAAAATCATGTATAATAGATTATGCTGTTTTTGAACGGCAGTACCGAGGTGTAGCGCAGTTTGGTAGCGCGCTTGGTTAGGGACCAAGAGGTCGTGGGTTCAAGTCCCGTCACCTCGACCATGATTGCAGACGAAAAGGCTGCAAAATAAAAAAACCATGAAAAACAATGCG
>ERZ1643247.291-NODE-291-length-62539-cov-26.448195_pt1 | contig 62539 bp, 37 predicted proteins | sample MGYA00579264_ERZ1643247 | MGnify/ENA primary metagenome ERZ1643247 (study PRJEB29033, sample SAMEA4952262) | chicken gut metagenome | biome: Broiler Chicken; feature: Gastrointestinal Tract; material: Caecum | place: Ireland | collected 2018 | study: Broiler... | reverse complement strand
CCCCACTCAACAGGATAGATGTAAAGCGTTCCTGCAAGCGTGTCTGTTATTGAAACGATGTCGGAATGAGAGTTATAGAAATCTTGCGCGGAAACTTCAATTAAATATGTTCCAAGCCCGCTTTGAACCTGTGTGATTTCAACATCAATAAGATTTCTTGAAGTGGAATTTACTGCTCTAAATGTGTAAGTTAAATTGGTGTTTGTGGCATAGTTAGGAGAAACATAGACCACAAAATTATGCTCTAAGGTGCTGTTTGTGAAAACAAGTTCTGTGACATCTGTTGCCGTCACAACCGACTCAACTGGTGTGTATTGAACTGCATTAATGGTTGCTTCATAGTGCATACGCGTGTAATTTCTTTGGCGAACATACGCATTAATGGTTAGTGTTATGCTATTCACATCTTGATGTTCATAAATTAGAGTGTTCAAGTCAAAAGTTCCAATATTTTCAATATTATAGAAATTGGAAAATGACACTTCCACCGTGTAGGTGTTATCGTTGTAAACATACTCTCTTGTGTAACCTTCGCCATAGAACATAAACCCATTATTAAAAGAAAGTTGAACTTGATCAGTGCGATCATCTCCAGTGCCGTCGGAAACAGTGATGTCAACAAGCGTTCTTGTTGTTAAAGGGAAAGAGGATTGCACATAAAAATATGTGAAATTTTCATGGAAAGTTTCTTGGCAAAGGCTCATGCTTAAATCACTTTCGGAAGCGTTTTGATTGTCGTAGCTAAAACTTTCACTTTGTGTTTGATTGTTGTTAATTCCATCCAAAAGCCTTACAATAATGTCGTTCACAATGCTTCCATTTTCTGTTTTAACATCCTCGAAAAAGAAACTTTCATTTAAATAATATCGATAGAAGTTAAATGAATTTCTGTTTTCGGCTTGAATATCAAAATCAACTTGCATATCCTCTTCTGGAATATATTCACTTGCACCATAATAGACAGTGTTATCAACCGCAGGACTTCCGCCATTTGTTAAGATAAATTCGGAAAGAAGAGAATAGGATGTTATGTTGATTGTAAATGTTGTGGTTTCTGCATCCGCAAGGTTAAATTGGTCATTAACAGCATCGCCTTTCAAAGAGAAAACTATTTGTGCAACGCCGTTGGATAAGGTTTCAATGTTAAACGAATTGTTCCCTGCTGGAGAAACTGAAATAACATTTCCTCCTTCCACAATTTCCATATCTTCATCAATGGAAACGGTGTCGATTTGTCCATAAAATTGAATGGTTGTTATGTTGTTATATTGAATGACATAATCATTGCCAATAAGTGTGGTTGGGTTCAAAATTTCAAGGTTTAAAACATCATTATAGTCAACTGGATTTTCTTCAGTTGAAGAAGTTGACCAGTCGTAGTAGCCAATATAATTTCCAGAAACAATATCAATGCCAAAAGGATTTGTTCTAAGGCTGTTTATAACCTCCACCGTGAAAGTTGTGGACTCGCCGTTGTCAAGCGTCACCTGATAAGTTCCCTCGCCAATCGCTTTTGCATGGAGAGAAAAACATAAGTTATAATCCCCTTCTTGTGTTGTTTGAACGGCTTCCTCGGCATAGGAGTCACCTATCACAAAATCAATAACATCATCGCCACTGACAAGAGAAGTTGTGAACGATTCAAAATAACTATTGGCAATCAAATAGCCCGTTAAATTTGCATTTTCTTTTGAGTGTGTTTGATAATCTAGGTAAATTTTTTGATTTTCATCAGCACTTCCATATTCAGTGCTTTTATCAATTTGGTCTGCACCTTTAATAATCTCATAAAAAACTTCAATAACAAGCGAGGCATTTGCTTCATCAATTGCCTGCATGGCAGTGTTCACAAGAGTGATTGTGAACCTTCCTGTGCCGTTATTTGCATCATCCACGCCTTTATATGTGAAACCTGTGGAAAGGTCATAAATTCTTCTGCCACTTTCAATTTCTGCTAAGCCATATCTAAAGCGTAAATGTTCATCGTTGAACTCAATAGTGGCGTAGTCATAAATAGGTTCAACGTCAAGACCTGAAGAAACTTCCACATTCAGTGGTTTCCAGCCAAATTCTGGCCAAGTGTATGCATTATAAATAATAGTTCGTTCGCCATCAGCGTCCGCACTAAACGCCGTGGAAAGCACACCATTTAAGTAAACTTCCTTTGCAACATACTGCGCCTCCACATTAAAATGACCAATAAAGTTGATGTTTTCATCCAAAACTTCTTCCGCGCCTAAATAATTTAATTGTAAACTGAATTCTGAAGTGTAATTGCCAAAAGCAGAAGCGGCAATTTCAAGATAGTAAACCGTTTTTCCTGTGTAGTCTGTTGAATCACCGAAGTTTTCGTTACGCACAATATCCACACTTAAATTTTCGCCTTCAATCTTGTTGAAACTCAAAAGGTCGCTTTCGCTGTCTGCCACCACCCTCAAAATATAAACACTTCCTTTACCTCCGTTTGCATTTGGAACAAGTGTGATGTCATGAGATGTTAAAGTTTGAAAATCAACTTTTCCTTCAGCATCAACATATCCGCCAGAAACTTCCACATTTAAATCGTTTAAAATTTTCACATCACAGACTGAAGATAGATACGAAGTTTCTCCATCGCGATAGGAAATAACTGAATGGTTATAGATTGCTATGAATTGAAAATCAGACGCTGACACATATTCCTCGCCGTTTTCACTTGTGTTTATTAATGCCTCGCCGTCAAGAAAGATAACTTGTTTGCCATCCACTACGCCAACGGAAACAGTTTGAAAGGCATACGCTTGCACACCGTTTTCAATTGATGTGGAATTATCATTAAACTCTAAAACTGGACTTGTTGGCATAACAAAATTTTCTGGGTCTGATGTGTCTATTTCTTCAAAGCCAATGAAAGTTTGGTCGGAAACATCTTCTGTTAAAAAGTAAAAAGTCACATCTCTGTCGGTGGTGTTAGCATCGAAATTGAAGATGCCGTCATTTGCAACAAAAGGAGTTGTGTAGGTATAATATAGGAAAGAAGAGTTATATTCCATGCTTTCAGAATGCTCAATTATGTTAATTTGCACAAATGTGTATATGAAATCATCCTCTGTCACAGCCATAAGGTTAACCGTGCCACCCTCCAAAGCCGTGATGTCAACACTAATAACATTACCATTTATAACTTTGTTTGAAATTTCAATCTTTCCTTCATTATCCACATTAAAAATTAAGTTGTTGAAAAAGGAACTCGGTGCGTTGTTAATTTGAAAATTCAAAGTTTCTGTGGCGCCAACTTCCAAAGAAAGCGACGCCACATCACTTGTGACTGAAACATTTGAATAATCTTCCTCACACCCAGCAAAAAAGAGTCCTGCAACCATAAAAGCGATTGCAGAAAAGACGCCAACAAAAATTCTTTTAAAAGTTTTTGCCATATAACTCCTTTTAAAAATCAGCCTCCAAACAGTTGCTTCACATAGTCATGAGCAATAACTTGCACTGTGGTTCTTGATGTTGGTCCAGTGATTAAGAACGCTTGACCAACACCAGCAGTCACAATTGAGTTTTGCTCTTCTTCATTAATACCTCCCGACTTCTTATATAGTTCAATAAGGTCATTCACATCGTTTGGTGCAAGCGAGAAGATGAGAGAATATTGACACGCGTTAATAACCGCAGTTGACTGCCTTTTAATTTCGTCCGAGCCAACAAAGTCGGCTAGGTTTTGTGTGATGACAATTTGCATACCGCCATACTTTCTGATACGCTTTGCCATTTGCGCCATGAAGTCAAGCGCGATTGGATATTTTGGATTGATGAAGATGTGCGCCTCATCCACGGCAACAATAATTTTTCTATTCTTATGATATTTTTGGTTAAAGTCCTTATTATTAATGATTTCGTTATTTAAATATCTAAACACCAAAAGCATTTGCGCGTTTGTGACGGTTGGGTTGTTTCCAGCAACTAACGATTGGAAATTGAAGGTAACGAAATTTTCGTTTGTTTCAATGGAAGTTGGACCATTCCAAAGTGCGCTGTTTCTTCCGCCTGTGGCAAATTTTTTGATGTAAGTTTCCACAGTCATCAAGTTTCTTGTGGAGAAATCATCTTTCGCCGTTTTCAATCTTTCAAGAATAAGGTTATATAGATCGTCAAAAGTTGGATAATCTTCTGGTTTAAACTTAGAAAGGTTAGTTTTATAGGTTATTCCTTTCTTCTTATACATATCAATAACAAGTGAGTTTAAAACCTCGAAAGCGTCGGCGTTGATACCTTCCAAAATCACACGGAAGAATTGCTCCAAAAATTGCAAGTGTTGAGTAAACGAGTCGTCCACTTTTTTCTCTTCCACAATAAGTTCACCGTTTTCATCATATTCTTCTTTTTCGTCCTCAGAAGCGTCAAGCGAGGTGATAACGTGGAAAGGATTGATAATACCTTGAAGCGACGAACCAACATCGATGAATTTTCCGCCCAAGTTTCGTGTTAAGTCGCGATATTCGTTTTCAGGGTCAAGAATGAAAATCTTACAGTTGTCTGCCGCAAGGTTAGTTAAAAGTGTTTTTGTGGCATAACTCTTACCAGAACCAGATTTTCCAATAATCATCATGTTAGAGTTAACTCTTTCTCTATCTCTTTTGAAAAAGTCCACGAACACAGGGTATTCGTTGTCGCCAAGATAGATGCCGTTATAGTCTTGCAAAGAGTTGGATATGAATGGGAAAGATGCGGCAAGTGTGGAAGTTGGAATTCCACGCATGGTTGATTTCATGGTGTCAAGGCGCGAGATGTTGGAGGAAATGAAACCGTCAACTTGACGTGAAAACATTTCCGAATATCTGAAACCTTGTTGCTTAAGCATTGCACGCACCTCTTTCTTTGCAGCATCCTCTGTGACGATGTAGGTGTTAACGTTGTAGAGTTGTTGGTTGTTGTTTTTAAGCGAAACCAAAAGCTCCTTTAAAGTGTCAAGGTGAGTTTGAAGGTCAATCTGTGTCGAACTTCTTCCAGATTTTGCAAGTTTTGATTCCATTTCCATGATTGCTTTATCAATCTGTTTTTCCGAATCCATTCTTGGCATAGGGTTGAATTTCATAATAACTTTAGTTCTATCCAAAAGGAAGAATGGTGCCGCCCAAGCATTGCCCACTTGAATTGGATAGTCGATTAAATTGTAAACACGATAGCAATCTTTATCGACATAATATTTTGCAATGTTGAATTTGATTTTATCTGGCGTCACCCAGTCCATATACTTATTAAAAGGCAAAATGTCAAGGTCGCGTTCATCAAAATCTTTACCCACATTGGCTTTCAAAAAAACATAAAGGTCTTTACCTGTCAAAATTTTGGAGGTTATTGGGTTTAATGACGCAGCCATGGAATTTATCATTCCTGTGGCAGTATTTTCAAGAAGTTCTCGGTCTTTATCATATATGACAAGATAGAAATAGTCTTTATAAATTTTTGCTTGTCTATTTATGTATTCAAAAAAAGAAACTCTTTCCTCAAAGATTGGTGCGCGAGCATCAATTTCCTTTTCGGTGATTTGCCCATCGTATTGCATATCATATAATGTGTCATATTTCTTATTTTCATTATATATGTAGTGGTCAAGCACCATAGGCTTTCTGATTTTCACAATCGAGCAAGTTTGATTGTTGTTTAGGCGCCTTAGTGCATTTGCAAAACTTTCAATAACATTATCTTGAAAATTTTCTGTTAAAAGTGTGAAGAACATTGGCTGAACTTCAATCACCATGCCATAGTAAATTCCAAAATCAATGTACCTATCTTGCACAATACCCTCGTATGGAAGCATCTCTTTGATGTCGCCTTTTTTGTTTTCGCTTCCTTTAACAAACTTTTTCTTTTGTGCGGCAAATTTCAAAAGATAGATGATTGTGGTGTAAAATCTAACATCGTCGGCAAATTTGAAAAAGAGGGAAACAGCGATGATAACCCATGCAATTCCCACCCAAATTGCCATTGGAAAATTGCTGGTGAAAAGAATTATGGCAATGGCAAGGAAGATGGCACCAAGAAGAATATCAAGCCCTGTCACCCCACGGAAGAACTCGAATTTAACTTTTGTTTTTCTTGGAATAATTCTAACCATAACTTCTCACCTCAACATTTGCAATCTTATACTTATAATTATAATACTACAAATTATCCTAAAAATACAAATAAATTACGCAAAAAACTTGAAGAATAAAAAATAAAATTAAAATTGGCAAAAAATCAATTTTTAATAATAAAAACAAATTAACAAGTTTTCTTTTCCGCATTTTAATTAAGAAAAAAATAATTAAATAAAAATTAAAAAATAATATTAAAAACAAAAAAAACAGCAAAAATATTAAAAATTTCGCTATTTTTTTCATTTTTTTCGCATTTTTATTATATTTTTATTTATTTTTTGCTTTTTACTTAATTATGAAAAACAATTCATTTATTTTGTTATGTCGTTTTGCTTTATCGAAAATTTGCTTTGTCACCTTGTCGCCCTCCTTCACAATAAGTTCGTTATTCATGCCAAGAAGGGTTTTAACCGCCGTCTTGCCAAGATAATGCGAAGGCGTTAGATTGATAACAGGTGGAAGTGTCATAATTTCCACTTTCATATCCTCTTTCTCAAAACGCGGAAATTTTCTTCTTTTTCTTTTAAAAGAAACAAACAAAACATCGTCGCCACTATCCACAATACAACGCGTTCCAACCTCGCATTTATCAGTTATCACCTTTTTCAGAGTCTTGCCAGAAAAAACAAAACCAGAAATTCTGCCGTAGTCCTCACCAGTATCAGAAATAACTTTCTTTCTAAGCTCCTCACTTTCGCCACAAAGTTCCAAGTTCTTTTCACTTTCAATTAAAAGATAGTTGGTGCTTGTTTTCACAAAATCTATATTCACAAAATATTCTTGCTCGGTTTCCTCGTCAACAATGATATAGCCTAACTTTTTAAAGTTTTTAAAGTCTATATATGGCTTTAAAACATAGCCCACATATTTCTTTTCTTCAACTGAAACCACCTGTTTTGCAATATTTTCCATACTAACTCCTTGAAACATATTATGATGTAGCCTTTTCAAAAAAAACTAAACGGCAAAATTAGACAAATTTTTATCTAAGAAAATTTTGACAAAAATTTAATTTTGTGCTAGAATACGAAAGCAAAGGAGAAATTATGAAAAAGAAAGAAGAAAAAGAATTGATAAATAAAGATATGACCATCGGCGAAGTTTTGGAAAAAGATGAAAACCTTGCAGATGTTTTCATGGGGTTTGGTATGCATTGCATTTCCTGCCCAGTAAGCCAAATGGAAACCGTGGAAGAGGCTTGCCTTGTGCACGGCGTTGACACCGATTTTGTTCTTAAAAAACTTAACGAAAATATAAAAACTAAGAAAAAATAAAGAAAAACACTGAAAATTTATGAAAAAATGGCAAATTTTTTGAAATTTTAGCCATTTTTTTGTTTGTGCATATGTTCTGTTATGAAAACAACATATCGCTTATTGCTTTCTTTAATTTTTCAAGATTAGTTTTCTTTTTAACAGAAAAAGGAATTTCGTTTTCTTTAACTTCAAAAGGCGTTTTCACAAGGTCGGTTTTGTTTAAGATGACTATACGCTTGTTTGTTGCACCAATCGAATTTAAAATGTCGTTTGTGATTTCAATGTTCTTTTCATAATTTTTATCAGAAACATCCACCACGTGCAAAACTAAGTCTGCGTCTTTAATTTCCTGCAAGGTGGAAGAAAAACTTTCCACAAGTTCGTGAGGAAGTTTACTTATAAAGCCAACTGTGTCGGTGAGAATACAAAATTTGTTTTCCCCCAAAAACATTCTTCGCGAAGTTATTTCAAGCGTGGCAAAAAGTTTATCTTGAACATAGATGTTTTCTCGCGTTAAAAGATTGAAAAGTGAACTTTTGCCAGCGTTGGTGTAGCCACCAATCACCACACTTTTAATTCCAGCCTTTTTTCTTGCAATTTTGTTTTGTTCGCGCGTGCGCTTAATTTTATCTAAGTCTTTTGAAAGCGAATTTATCCCCTCTTCAAGTTTTCGCCTGTCAAGTTCCAACTTCGTCTCTCCAGGTCCTCTCATCCCAGCGCCCGAACCGCCGTATCTCCCTTGCGTTCCTTGCATAGAAGATAGACGCGTTAAAAGATATCTGTTTTGCGCCAACTTTACCTCAATCTTCCCTTCATTTGAATTTGCGTTAAGTGCAAAGATGTCGATGATAAGAAGAATTCGGTCCAGCACTTTCACGCCGATGGCATCACTTAAATTTTTAAGTTGAGAACCTGTGAGCTTTTCATCCACCACCAAAACATCAATGTTGTTAAGTTTGACAAAATCGGCAATTTCTTGAACCTTTCCACTTCCAATAAAGGTGCTTTTAATAAGCGCCTTGCTGTCTTGATAAAAGATTTTCACAAGGTCTAAATGTGCACTTATGCACAATCTTTCGATTTCGGCAAATTGAAACTCTTTGTCCGTATCTTTCATAATCGGACAAAACACAATCGCTCTTTCCACTTTTTCTTCTTGCAGATTTATTAATTTGCTCATATGAAAATTTTAACATAAAAATGTGATTTTTTCAAGTTTTTAACATTTTTTTCACATTTTTTTGCCTTTTTTATTCGCTTTTTGCTAAAATCTCACCATCAACTGTGGAAAAGACAATGCTGAAACTTTCGCCTTCGTAGTTAAGGCAGGTAAAACACCAATAAAGATTGTCGAAATTATTTTCCTTCTCTCTTAAAACTCGAAGATAACATTCAGCGTTGAAATTGTTGTAACTTTTGCAACTTTCAAGTTCTTCTTTTAAATTTCCGCAAGCGATGTTTAAAGCCTCTTGATAGTCTATTCCAAACTCATCAGAAATTCTAGTTAGTTCCACATTTTCATTGTTATATGTCAAAGTGAAAGCTTCGCCAAAACTAAAAAGATTAACAATGTCCGCCATGAAATCTACAGACATATCGTCAGACATGAGTTCCACATCATAGGAATTTGCGCCGTCATTTAACACAACCTCCACCGTGTTTAAACTGCTTCCGTTTTTAAAGGTCAGCGTAAGCAATGCAAAATCAACCGACTCTGTGCTTTGCCCATTATATAAATAGGAAGACTCTCGCTCGCCAACAGAGAGTGTGGCATAAAATGAATCGTTCTCGCCAAAATAATAATCTTTTGTTATCTCCGACATATTTTCTTTAACATGATTATTTATCGTTTTTCCGCAACCAGCCACTCCAAAAAGAATGAAAACAAGTGAAAATACCACAATTAATTTTTTCATCATAATTTTTCTCCTTACTTTTTTCATTTTATTATAATTTAATTTTGTAAAAAAGAAGAAATGTGGTAAAATATTGCAAAAAGAGGCGAATTTTGGAGGAAAGATGAAAACCCTTGATTTCTATTTTAAAGACAGCATCAAAAATCACTATTGCCTTGGCGCATATAACTTTGTGAATATGGAAGTTTTGAAAGGCATCTGCATGGGCTCGGCAAAAACTAACTCTCCATGTTTAACTTCAGTAAGCGAAGGTGCGTTTAAGTATATGGGCGAAGAATTTGTTTTAAATTTATTTAAAAGTGCAAAAAACGAATTTAACATTCCCTTGTTTCTTCATCTAGACCATGGCAAAAGTTTTGAAATGTGCAAAAAGGCTGTGGATTTGGGGTTTGACTCTGTGATGATTGACGGAAGCAGTTTGCCTTTTGAAGAAAACGTGGCGCTGACTAAGAAAGTGGTAGACTATGCACATAAAAAAGGTGTGTTTGTGGAAGCCGAACTTGGAGTTTTAAAAGGTGTGGAAGATTTGGTGAGCGCCGACAAAAACATATACACAAAAAAAGAGGAAGCAAAAAAGTTTGTGGAGGAAACTGGTTGCGACACCCTTGCCGTTGCCATTGGCACAAGCCATGGAGCATACAAATTTAAAGGGAAGTCAGAACTTAGATTTGACATTTTATCAGGAATTGAAAACGAACTAAAAAATTACCCACTTGTGCTTCATGGTGCTTCCAGCGTGCCACAAAAATATGTGGAAATAATAAATTCTCATGGCGGAAAACTTGCTGGTGCAAAAGGAGTGGATGACGAACTTCTGCATGAGGCTTGCACAAAACATAACATATTTAAAATTAACACCGACACCGACCTACGCCTTGCATATTTTTCTGCCCTACGCGCAAATTTAGAGGATCAACCTGAAAACATTGATTTAAGAAAGTTTAACACTTTGGCAATTGAAGAGATTGCAAACTATGTTGCTTATAAAAACGAACAAGTGTTCAACTGTGCAAATAAGGCTTAATAAAAACAAAAATTAAATTTTCCTTAACTTAAATTAAAAATTTTAAAACAAAAAAGAGAGGACACTATGGATAAAAGAAAAAATGACGATGTTTCTCATGACGGACATCGCGAAAGATTAACAAAACTTATTGAAGCATCTGGCATTGAAAATGTCAGCAAGGTGCAAGCGGTGGAATATTTTTTGACATACATCATGCCACGCGGAGATGTCAATCCTCTTGCGCATCGCCTGCTTGACAAGTTTGATAATTTTGGAAACATCATTGACGCCAGCGAAGGTGACTTAAAATCTGTTAAAGGAATAAATGAAAGAAGCGCCAAAAAGATTAAACTCTTCGGCGAACTCATTTGGTATTATTCTTTTTCTCGCATGGCCAAGAAAATTTCCATGGATAAGAAAGACGAGTTTTTGGATATGCTTGAACAACTTTTGCGTTTTAAGAAATCTGAAAACTTAGTTCTTTTAGCCTTCAACAATCAATTCTATTTAACACATAAAAGAAAATTTACCGACAGCGACTTAAAGCAAGTTGGCGTTTCACCTTTTCAACTTTATGATTTTATTTCCACCGCAAAACCTGCATACATTTCCATTGCTCACAATCATCCTGGTGGCACAGCACGCCCATCGCAAGACGATTTAGATGCCGTGAAGTTTATTGAAGATTTAATTAAAAATTTCAAATGTAAACTTTTCGACAGTTATATCATCGGCGATGACGGACTTTACAGCACAAGACAAAGTTGCTTTCTAAGAAACTTTGATAGCACTGGTCAAATCGTGTCGGATATAATAAAATTTGATAATTAGCAAAAAAGACAAAAACATACTAAAAATTTAATAAAAAAAGGAAAATAACGTGTAGTTTACGTTATTTTTCTTTGTCGTTCAAATTTTTATCAAATCTATTAAGTTGAAGATTTTCATATTTTTCCATGGCATAAACTTTCATCTGTATTTCTTGATAGTTTTTAATTAAGTCGTTATAGTCATCACATATAGCATTATATAAATCAACACACTCACAAAAATTTTGATAAAGGTCTTTTTTGTCTTTTTGGCTTACGCTTTCACTATTTAAACAAACTTTTACATCTTTTTTTATCTCTGATAAATCTTCACGCAAAGGAAAAAAATAGTTTTTCCAAACAGTTTTAAAGTTAGCACTTTCTTTTGAAATCTCCTCATTGAGTGCGTCGTGATAATCTTGCGAATATTGAGCAACTGATGCTAAATATTCAAAAACTTTTTGTTTGAAAGGATTATCTTGAAGATTTTTATAACTCACTGAACAACGCTCAAAAAAACTATTCAGTGCTTGGTTTACACTTTCTAAATATTTATCCCAAGGCACAATCATAGCGTTTCTCATTCTGTCACGCATATACATCAAATGCTCAAGCGATTCTATTAAACTTTTATCAAATTTTTCTTGTTCGTCCATTTAATCTCCTATTTCAACCTGAATATTCTTGTTGGAATTGTGGATGCCACATCAATTTTAACATGAATTCCTTCAATTATACCATTGTCTTTAAGTTTTGAAGATATGTAAGCGTAGGCAAGGTCTGGTGTGTTGTTTTCCTTGCTTAAATGCGAAAGCACAATCTGCCGTGTGCCACTTTCAACAAGTTTCTTGGCAAAATCGGCAGAGGCATCGTTGGAGAGATGTCCGTTTTTTCCAGCAATTCTCATCTTTAAACTTAGCGGATATTTCTCGCACGCTCTTAACATCGACAAATCATGATTGGCCTCTAAGTATATAAGTTGACTTCCTTTCACGCTGTTGAAAATCTTATCGTTGGTGTGCCCTAAATCTGTTAACACGCTCACTTTTTTATCGCCCTCGTAAAAAGAAAAGCCAAAGCATTTCACATCATGAGGAATTTCCACTGGCGCAATTTCAAGTTCACCAATTTGAAAATTATCTGTGAATATGCGCATATTTTCCTCTGATGCTCGCGTAAGTTTTGGATACAGCCCTTTCCAAACATCGTTGTGTGCATAAATTGGCGTGTGAAACTTTTTGGAAAAGACATCCAAACCTTTCATATGGTCAGAATGAGAATGTGTGATTATGACAGCATCAATATCTTCGCCTTTCACACCAATAAGCGACAATCGTTTCAGCGTTTCAGCGCATGAGATACCATCATCAATCAAAATTTTGGTTGACTCGGTTTCCAAATATGTTGCATTTCCGTCGCTTCCTGATGATAAATTAAAAACTCTCAAATTATTCTCCTAAAATTTTCTTTAAAAATTGACCAGTATAACTTTTTTCGCACTTGCTGACCTCCTCTGGTGTGCCAGTTGCCACAATCGTTCCACCCTCATCTCCACCTTCTGGACCAATGTCGATGATGTAGTCAGCACATTTGATGACATCAAGGTTATGCTCAATCACAACAACCGAATTGCCATTTCCAATAAGCCTATTTAAAATTGCCACAAGTTTTTTGATGTCGTAAACATGAAGCCCTGTGGTTGGCTCGTCAAGAATATACATTGTGCGACCTGTCTCTCGGCGAGATAGTTCCGTGGCAAGTTTAACCCTTTGTGCTTCGCCACCCGAAAGAGTGGTTGCAGGCTGACCAAGCTTGATGTAAGATAAGCCCACATCAAAAAGTGATTGAAGTTTGTTGGCAATCGATGGAATATTCTTGAAAAATTCAAGCGCTTCTTCAACTGTCATATCCAAAACATCGCTTATCGTTTTCCCCTTATACTTCACTTCCAAAGTTTCGCGATTATAGCGTTTTCCCTTGCACACTTCGCAAGGCACAGTGATGTCTGGCAAGAAATACATTTCAATTTCCTTCACGCCAGCGCCCTCGCACGCTTCGCATCGTCCGCCTTTGATGTTGAAGGAAAATCTGCCTGCGTTATAACCTCTTGTTTTAGCGTCAACAGTGGAAGCAAAAAGTTCGCGAATTTGTGTGAAAACACCAGTGTATGTTGCGGGATTACTCCTTGGCGTTCTTCCAATCGGTGCTTGGTCGATGCAAATGACCTTATCCAAAACCTCAACATTTTCAATCTTATCACACTTTCCAAGTGGAAGTTTGCTGTTGTTAAGTTGGTTTGATAGGTATGGGAACAAAATTCTGTTGATAAGTGAACTTTTTCCGCTTCCAGAAACACCAGTGACGGCAGTGAAAACACCAGTTGGAATTTTAACATCAATGTTTTTTAGATTGTTTTCCTTTGCACCCTTAATCGTCAAAAAATCACGAGGTTCTCTGCGAGTTGAAGGTATTTCAATCTTGTCATCTCCGCGCAAAAACCTTGCTGTCACAGATTTTTTGTTTTTCATAACCTCACTGACCGTGCCCGCTGCCACAATTTCTCCACCATGCACTCCAGCATAAGGTCCAACATCCACAAGGTATTCTGCCGAACGAATGGTGTCCTCATCATGCTCCACAACAATCAAGGTATTGCCAAGGTCTTTCAAATTTTTAAGTGTTTTTAAAAGTTTTTCATTGTCGCGCTGATGTAGTCCAATCGAAGGCTCGTCAAGAATGTATAGAACGCCAACAAGTCCACTTCCAATTTGAGTGGCAAGCCTAATTCTTTGCGCTTCGCCTCCTGAAAGAGTGTCTGCCGAACGGCTTAAAGTTAAATAGTTAAGCCCAACATCGTCCAAAAACCTTAGACGCGCCAAAATTTCTTTCACAATAGGTTCTGCAATCGAGGCTTTGGTTTTGTCGAGTTTTAAATTGGAAATAAGTGGAATTAAATTTCTCACGCTTTGGTTGCAAACATCAAAAATATCCTTTCCGTTGATTTTAACCGCAAGCGCACTTTCATTCAAGCGTTTTCCGTGACAAGTGACGCAAGGTTGCTCTCGCATAAATCTGCCAATTTCAAACTTTACCCATTCGCTTGTGGTTTCGTTATATCTTCTTCTAAGGTTATTGACAATTCCCTCAAACTCAGTGGAAACAAAGCGTTTATTTCTCTCGTTCACAACTTCCACATCAATTTTGTCGCCCTTAGTGCCATAAAGAAGAATTTTTAGTTTTTCCTTACTTAAATCTTTAACTGGCTTGTCGAGGTCAATGTCGTATTGCTTAGATAGAGCGTTAAAATACGCCTTTGCCATTGTTCCATCTTCACTCTTCCACCCTGTGATGTTGAAAGCACCTTGATTAATTGATAAGTTAGAATTTTTTAAAACAGCATTTTCGTCGATGTCGGTGTTATATCCAAGCCCTAAGCAAGTTGGGCAAGCGCCATATGGTGCATTGAAAGAAAATAGTCTTGGTGTGATTTCGCCAAGTGTCCAACCGCAAGTTGGGCAAGCATAGTTAATGGAAAAAAGTTCTTTTTTCTCGTTCTCTTCCACAAGCACCAAGCCGTCAGCAAGTTTGAGTGCTGTTTCCAAACTTCCTGCAAGGCGGGCATCCTTTCCCTCCTTGATTGTTATTCTGTCGATAACAACATTGACATTGTGCTTAATTTTCTTATCAAGGTTTATGGCGTCATCAAGCATAAAAATAGAGCCGTCGATTTCCACTCTTGCATAACCACTTCTTTTAAGCGACTCAAGAAGTTTCATTTGCGACCCTTTCTGCCCGCGAACAACAGGTGCAAGAATGGTCACCTTTGCGCCCTCGCCATATTCCTTCACAGCGTCAACAATTTGGTCGATGGTCTGTTGCTTAATTTGTTTATGGCAGTGTGGGCAATATGGCGTGCCGATGTTGGCAAAAAGCAAACGAAGATAATCATATATTTCCGTCACAGTTCCCACGGTTGAACGAGGATTGTGGTTTGTGGTTTTTTGGTCGATGGATATTGCTGGCGAAAGCCCTTCAATCGTGTCGACATCAGGTTTTTGACTTTGCCCTAAAAACATTCTGGCATAGGACGACAAACTTTCCATGTATTTTCGTTGCCCTTCCGCAAAAATCGTGCCAAAAGCAAGCGAACTCTTGCCCGAGCCACTCACGCCAGTGAACACAATAAACTTGTTTCTTGGAAGAGAAAGGTTAACATTTTTAAGATTATTCTCCCTTGCCCCTTTAATTACAATAGAATTTTTCATAGCATAATAATTATACCACAAAAATAAAAAGTAAACAAGTCCTTTCTTGAAATTGCTTGTTTACTTATGAATTTATCATATCTTAGCGCTCAAAACCATTTGTCCTCGCAACTTATCCTCTCTCACGCTCCTCTTTCTTTCTTGAAATGGAGTTTGAAACCTCTTTGAAACTATGGAAATTTTGTTTTTTCGCTTCATCGGTAATCAAAGAAATGGAAAGTTCTCCTTCTTTAAGCTCTGCACTAAGTCTACCTTCGCGATTTCTTAAAAATTTATACATCTTTGCACATTCTTCATGCGACAAATTCTCTCTAAAAATCGCATTGAATTTTTCGCGGTCCACATAAACTCCACCAACATCCGCTTGTTCACGGTCAGTCATATAAAAGGCAAAAAAGCTTCCACCCATCAAACGAATTGGAAATAGTTTGATGTAAATTTTAGAATAGTTCTTGCCATTTATCACAAATTTATCATTTTCAATCTTGGTCATCTCGTGTTCTCCTTATTCAATTTCTTCTTTCTTATTTAATCTCTTTTTCAAAAGCGCAATCTTGTTCCTAAGTTCAATCGCACGCTCAAAATCCAGTTGCGAAGAGGCGATTTTCATCATGGAAGTCAGCCTGTCAATCTCGCGTGGGATGTCACTCTTTTTGATATGTTCACTTGTCACTTTTTTGCTTATTTCCAGCGTGTTTTTAATTTCTTTGATAATCGTTTTTGGCACAATGTTGTGTTCTTTATTATACTCCATTTGAATTTTTCTTCTTCGCGCCGTTTCGTCCATGGCTCGTTTCATGCTGTCGGTTATTGTGTCTGCAAACATAATAACTCTGCCGTTTGCGTTTCTTGCCACACGCCCTATTGTTTGAATAAGCGCGCCCTCGCTTCTCAAAAAGCCTTCCTTATCAGCATCCAAAATTGCCACAAGTTCCACTTCTGGCATATCAAGCCCCTCTCTCAAAAGGTTAATTCCAACAAGAATGTCAAACTCGCCCTGCCTTAATCCGTTAATTATCTCCACCCTTTCCATCGTGTCAATTTCCGAGTGCAAATACTTCACTTTGAAGGAGTGGTCGGAAAGATATGTTGTCAAACTTTCCGCCATTTTTTTTGTAAGGGTTGTCACAAGCACACGCGCTCCACGAGCAATCGTTTTTTCACACTCTTCCATTAAAACTTCCACCTGATTTTTGATAGGTTTAATTTCAATGGTAGGGTCCAAAAGCCCTGTTGGACGAATAACTTGCTCCACCACTTGTCCAGCGTGGTCAAGTTCATATTTTCCTGGAGTTGCCGAAACAAAAATTGTTTGTTTAATTTTCTTTTCAAATTCGTCAAATTTAAGCGGTCTATTATCCTTTGCTGCCTCCAAACGAAAACCATAATCAACAAGCGATTTTTTTCTTGCTTGGTCGCCGTTGAACATGGCACGAATTTGTGGAATTGTCATATGGCTTTCGTCAATAATGGTCAAAAAATCCTTTGGAAAATAATCAATCAAAGTGTATGGCGCCTCTCCTGGTTTTCTGCCGTCAAAATAACGCGAATAGTTCTCCACGCCACTGCAATAGCCAACCTCGCGCATCATTTCAAGGTCGTAAGAAACGCGCTGACCAATTCTTTCCGCCTCAATAAATTTACCCTCTTTCGTGAATTTTTCCACCGCCTTTTGCCTATCTTCCTCAATTTCGTCAAGGGCATTTTGCATTCTGTCAGCGCCAACAGCATAGTGAGTGGCAGGATAGATGGCGATATATTTAAGTTCATTCAAAAGGTTTCCACTAACTGGGTCAAATTCATATATTTTTTCAATCTCATCTCCAAAAAATCGAACTTTAATCGCCTGCTCAGAGAGGTTGGCTGGAAAGATGTCCACCGTGTCACCGTTAACGCGAAAGGTTGTGCGCTTAAAGTCTACATCGTTTCGCGTGTATTGAATGGAAACAAGTTTTTTAATGAGTTCATCGCGGTCATATTCCTCACCCTGCCTAAGCGAAATGTGCAATTTCAAATATTCATCTGGAATACCTAAGCCATAGATACAAGAAACAGACGCCACCACAATCACATCGCTTCGCTCTAACAGTGAGAAAGTGGCAGAGGCGCGAAGTTTATCAATATCGTCATTCACACTCATGTCTTTTTCGATGTAAGTGTCGGAAGAAACGATGTAAGCCTCTGGCTGATAGTAGTCATAATACGAAACAAAATATTCCACACGGTTATTTGGAAAAAACTCGCGAAACTCGTTGCATAGTTGCGCTGCCAAAGTTTTGTTGTGCGCAATCACAAGCGTTGGTTTATTAACGGAAGCGATGATGTTAGCCATAGTGAAAGTTTTTCCAGAGCCTGTCACGCCCAGAAGCACCTGGTCTTTCAAGCCATCGTTTAAGCCTTCCACAAGTTCTTGAATAGCTTTTGGTTGGTCGCCCGCTGGCTGATATTTACTAACAAGTTGAAATTTATGATTTTCCATATTTTAATTATAGCACACTTTAAAGGAAATATAAAGAGTTTTTAGGATTTAAATATTGCCTTTAAAATAATTCCGAAAATGAAACTGACAGTGGCAAGAAAAATGGAGCGAAGCACCAAAATTCCCAAGGTTCGCTTTTGGTTTTTTGTGTCGGTCAAATAGGTTTGCCCGCACTTTTTAAGCGTGACGCAATACATATAACCTTTCTTGCCATCGGACACAACAAAGTCGATATAGTTCGCATTAGACAGTTGCACCATAATTTCGTCGATTTCGTTCACTGAGAGGACAAATTTTTTAGAAAGTGCGGAAGTGATTTCTTGCGGAGAAATAAGATATGTCTTTTTCTTTTGACATCTCTCACACAAATAGGTCATCACTAATTTTTCCTTCTTTGTCATATGGAAATATTTTTAATAAAAAGGCAAAATTTATGTAAAAATGCATATTTTTTCGATTTTTTCCAGTTTTTTCGCTATTTTTCGCGTGTTTTTATTGTAGCGTTAGAATAAAAGGAAAGGAAAAAGGAAAAATATTTTTATGCTAGACTCAAAGTCGAGATTGGTTTTAAAAATCCTCGCGAAAGAAAGTTCAGGTGGAAGTTATAAGATATTCGAAAGTTCGGATATTATTTCTGCGCTTCCAAAACACTATCGCACCGACAGCGAAGGTATAAAACACATCCTAACACACCTAGAGCGCCAGGATATGATTTCCATTAAATACGACGACGATGATGTTTACTGCCTTGCCGTGCTTCCATATGGTTTTGAGGCACTGGAAAATGAAAAGCCCGCAAAAAAAGAAGGTGTCAATAAACTTGCTATTTTGCTTTCTTTCGTGTTCGCGTTTTTAGGTGCAATTTTAGGCGTTGTCATCACCTATTTAATTATGCGCTTTATTTAATCAGAAACCTTTTAAATTAAACGCAAAAAAATAGATGAAAATTATTTTAAAAATAGAATTAAAAAAGATGCTCACATGAGCATCTTTAAATTTATTAAACTTTAAATGCTTTTTTAAGGCTGTCAACATCGCAGTAGGTTCGTGCAAATTTATTTTTATGAATAGCATAAACGCCGTCCTCTCCAACGATGTAGCACCCTGCAAAATTCACTCCACAGTCGAAGCAAATTTTCTGCACCATGTCAAAGGCTTTGAGGTCTGCCTCCGACGGATTTGCAGTGCCATAAGGATGACAATGCGCCATAACAAAAGAATGTGGTTTAACTGAAGATAGGAATGCGGTCAAGTCCATGATTGGAATGTTCACTTCATCAGATTCAGAAGCAACAATTCTCTTTCTTCCGCACAAAAGGTTTGCCACGCTGAAACCTAGCATAATGATGTTTTCAGAAGTTCTAAATCTAAGTAAATCTTCCACCATATCCACAACATCATGCTCATTTTCAATTTGTGTTTTTCTTGTCATTCTTGCGGTTACATACGCGAAAAACAATTCGCCGAATAAGGAAAGTTTTTTAGCACTTCTTATGTTCAAGCCTTTAACAGTGGAAAGGTCTTCAACCGATGCGTCAATGATGTTTGTCAGCGTTCCGTAGGTGTCGATAAGCCTGTGTGCAAGTGGATTAACATCCCCGCGAGGAAATATGTAAGTTAAAAGGAGTTCACAAACTTGATATTGATTCATGCTCTCAAGCCCTGCATTAATGGCAAGGTCAACAAGGCGTTCTCTGTGCCCAGCATGAGAAACATCACTGTTATCCATAATTCCTCCTTAGTGTTTTTATTTGCGTCACGCATTAAATTTCACTTATTGGGTGCCAAAATTTCTCAGCACCCAAACATAGTGAAATTATACTCCACCCAAGCCAAAAACACCAAACGATTTCACAAACTTTTTCAAAATTTTTCCAGATTTTTTTATTAAATATATTTTTGTTCAAAACTAGCACCGCCAGCATATGTCCCAAGCTCACTAGCATTACCATATTTACCAGCCGATGTCACCATGTCATCTCGCGTATACCAATAATTTTCATAAGTATCATTAAACGCATCATTCGTTCCGTAAATTTGTTGCAAATATGGAGTTCCTCCTGCTTCACCTGCAGTGTCATCGCCTTCTATCGCCGATCCGCCAGTGCCACCAACAAAGATATAATCCCACATAGTTCCGCCATTATAAGCTTTTATATTCTTATACGCTTCATTAATTTTATTTTCTGATCTCTTGAATGGATTTTTTTCATCTTTATAACCTATAGATCCATCAGCTTTATATTCATAAAGTGCTACATCATAATCTTCGCCACCTCTGACACGATTTATTATTGTTGGCTCATCTGTAGGTTTTACAGTGACATCAACATAATTACCCTGTCTATCTGTTAAAATATATTGCGAGTTTTCATATTTCATATAATAATTATACATCTCAAATCCAGATTGACCTGAAGTTAATTCTAACTTATACATATTTGGACTTACCTCTTCACTTACTCTCCATGTAAGTGTAGTCGTATGACCCCCTGATGCGGTTATTTCATAAGAATATATATACCCGTCACCTATTAATCCCCATTTATAATCACTTATATAATTTCCAACTGCTGTTGCTAATCCTGTAGCATTATTTAAATAGTTAGAGTCACCTCGTCCTCCATAAGTACCAGTATTAACTTTATTATGCGAAAAAGCAGGAATCAATTGTAAACCACCCCAAAGCACTTCATTGTCATTATCAAACAAGCCAGAATTGTGATCATCAATCCATAGATAACCATATGTTCCATAAGTCGTATCATTACGTGAAATTGCGTCATATCCTCTAAATGTATCACCTTTACTGCCTTGATTTCCATTAGCTTTAAGACCACCTGCGCTACCACCACCTGCCGCTGTTATGTAAAAATGCCTTTGATAATAATCTTCAAGTCCTACATTACCATTACCTATCACATTATCTAACCCATTTTCGAAACCTTGGTAATATCTATATCCAGCATCAAAGCCAATGTTTGATAAAGACTGCCTAATTGCATTTTCAACTTGGTAATAATCATTTCCTCCTACATTAGAATCATCAATCTCATTATTAATATATTTATGATAATAAACAAGACCAAGCCCACCAGTTCCACCAGAGCCAGCCAATGCTCTACTTTCTCTTAAATTCGATTTGGTGTTTTCATTTGCCGTTGCAGTGCCGTAGCCGCCACCGGCGTAGCCGCCTCTATTTCCCTGTATAGTGACCCCAGTACTACCATATTCAGTCACTTCTGCATTTATTCCGTTGCTACCATTTCCACCATTTCCACCAACGCCATTATAACCATAAATAGAAGTAATATTTGAAGAAGTTGGTATATCAATCGTTCCACCAGTTCCGCCATTTCCACCACGTCCAAAGGTATTATTATGAACGATTGCTCCATCAGCTCCATTAGACCCATTTGCTCCATTTCCAGAAACCACAACGCCATAGTTTTTTTCGCCTGCCATAGTCAACTCAACCGATACACTTTCACCATATCTAGAAGAAGAAGTACTTAAATTATGAGGTGCATCTTTTCCAATTAATGACATATAGAAAGTCATCATGCCACTTTCTGAAAGGTCTCCATAAGTAGAATTAACACTTGTTATAGCAATATCACTTGAAGTTGTTGGATTTACATTTCTTAATGAACCATAAAATGTAATAAATGCAGTGTCGCTAGAAAATTTTGAAACAAAACTGAAACTACTTTCAATGTTCTCTAACGATGCAGAGGTCACTATGTTAACATTCTTCCAGTTGCTAATTGAAATAGTTGCATCCGAACCATCGGTTTTTTCACTAAATCTTGAAAGAGTGTGGTCATTTCCATAAACCGTGCCATCTGTTAATGAATTTACATTGGTTTTTAAAATTAAGTTCTCTGTTAAATTATTGTCATCATATGCTATTGTGTAATCCTCACCAGCAATATTGATTGTTTTATTAGCCTTTGTTGCTGTGTCTACATCTGTGATATCGTCATATAATCCGCTTGGAGTTTCTGTTATTTCAGTGACATTAGAATAATTTGAAAGATTCATGGTGTCATTAAGTTGCATAACATAGTTTTCATATGATATGCCATCATAGCGGTCAGAACCATAATCATACATATTCAACGACAAATAATACTCAGTTGTTCCGCCTGGATAGCGAGTTGCCTGACTATTTATATAACCTTTCTCATAATAATTAATTCCCTCTAGCCAAGAACCATCTAATGGAGAGTTAAAGCCATTGTAATATTGATATTCAGTTATCAATCCAGCCTCTAACCACCCAGTATAAATAATTTCTACGTTGTGTAATGCATTTTGCCAAATTTTAGAACTATCACTAGATGAGCCATCCACATCATAACCGCTTTCTATTTTGTCTATACTTATTTGCAATAGTCTATTATCAGCACTATTGAAAACATTATCAGATGATAAATCAAAGATTTCAAAATCAAATGTGTAAGTATATGACAAATTAAACCTACTTGGGAAACCATAAGCATCGTATGCACTTACATCTGGCGTTGAACTAAAACTATAAGAATCAGAAAGTCCATATCTATCGCCAATATTTTCTTGATATCCTTGAGCACCTATCCAAAAATCATCTGATCCGTTTGCATAGCGAGGAAGAGTAAATTTCTTATTATAATTAACAGTTATTTGCCCGATGTTTCCGTCGTTAATAATACCAGTGCTTTCAACTAGATCATCTGACATATTTTCACCGCCACCATCTGTGGCATTTTGAATGTTAACACCAGACGCTGTGGCACTTGCGTTATTAGTATTATTAACATATCCAAGTGCATAAGCAAACACAAGGCGGTTTGGATTTTCAGAGTTATAGGTTATATTATATGAAACTGTTGCCGTTGCATCTCCAGCAGAATCTGTTTCGTCTCGATTGCCATCTTTATCCAATCCTGGAACATTAAGTTCTATAGTTGCACCTTCTACAGAGTAAGATGGTTCAAGATCACTGATTGCATGGACGCGGGCGTCGTTGATGCAGTTTGTGATGCTTGCGGTTGTGTAGCCAACAATTCCACCAGCCAGTGCCACGCCAGTGTTATCATAATTCCCCGCTTGCACATATCCCGCATTCAGCGATTGTGAAATATCGACTCTTTCAGAATACCCCACAATTCCACCACTGGAAAGATTATATTTATTACCCATTGTAGTATTTTTATAATTGTTTATGATAGAGCCTGTGTTGTATGATAATTTTACCACTACATCTTCTTCATTTTCAGAATTAAATGCAAAACCAACAACACCGCCTATAATATTATGCATATTAAAGTCTTTATTTTCTACATTTTGATCAGCATCATTTCCACCATTATTATTATGTGTTGTTGCAGTTATGCCAATTATATTTGACAAACTATTTTCTGAAATTATATTCCCTGCATTTATACTATTGGAAATTGATGTTTTTAATGCAAAACCAACAACACCGCCTATAACATTATTATTTTCAGAGGTTGTTATGTTAACTAAACTTTGAACATTTGTTAAATTACTTTCTTCTGCATAGCCAACAACTCCACCAATAATGTTTCTTTCCGAATTGTCACCAACTTCTATATTTCCTTTAACTGTCACATTTTCAAGCGTGCCATACAAACGATTTGCTAGAGCACCATAAGTTGCCAAATAATTACCATAAATTGGCACTCCACCATCATTTGCACCTGCCTCACTTGGTTTATCTGCTGTTTCATTAATTTCACCATTCACAACAATGTTGAGGTTTCTTAGTGTGCCGTGTATCTCATCAAACATTGCTGTGTTGCCTTTATCGCCTCCTTCAGTTGAAGTGAAGTTATTGCCCTGTCCGTCGATGGTTATTGGTCTATCCTTTGTGCCTAAGTCTTGTCCGCGAGAGTAACCAGAATCCTTAGGTATTTTATTTAAATCAATATCGTATTTCAAGAAGAATTGTGTGTCATTTGAGTAAATAGCATCCTCACCGTTTTCATCTTTTGTGTTATTAATCGCTTTCATTGCTTGCCCGAATTTTGCATGGCTTTGAACAGCAAAGTAGTAATCGGTTGGAAGCGTTGTGCCTGTTTCGTCATCTTCTCCACCAGTTTCGCCACCTTCTTCATTAGGTGTGTGACTGCTTGTATAGTCAAGGTTATAGGCTTGGTCGAACGATAGTTTTGTGTATTCCGCAGTGCCTGTGCTATAACTATAAACCGAAACATTTCTTAAATAGCCAAAGTTTGTGGTTGCATAGCCATTGTTGAAATAGCGTGAGTGATTCCACTTAGCAAGAGATTGGTCACTTCCGTTTACCAAAATGCTGTTCACGTCACTTATTGAGCCATTTTTATTCCAGCCAACTGACAATTCACCTGTTTCAGCATGGGTTCCGTCGCCTGAAATATCTGACGAATAATCACCTGAATAATATAGTGCCATATTATCCGCTGAGTTGTCATAATAAATTCTTTCGCTCTCATTCACAGCAAATGCTGAAACCTCGCCGTCAACACCATGGCCATAATCATAGCGAAGTATGTTCATATATGAATAGGAATCATATATTCTTATTTCTGCTGTGTCTTCAACACCTTGTGGTGTTATGTGATAGTTGAAAAGTGCGATATTCACTGGAACATACGCTTGCACTGAACCGCCAGAAAAGGTGTTTCTTATCAGCACATTTGCCGAGTTTGTGTTAGCAACTCCGCTGATTGTGGAATAATCACTTCCACTTCCAGAATACGAACCAAAGAAGATGTCAGCATCAAAGTAGGCATTTTCCATTATGCCGATAGACATATCTCCCACAATTCCGCCAACCATAACATCACTTTGATTGCCACCAATATACATCTCGCCTTCCACACCAACGCCGTATAGAAGTGCGGTTGCGGTGTTATCAGTCTTACTTGGATCGCCAAGCGTGTTGATAAGCCCGCCGATTGTTTCGCCAGCAATGGTGGTTTTCGACATATCCATGTCAACAATAAGGCTGGTGACAACTGTGAAGGAATTTCCCTTCGTTGCCATTGTGTTGATTGGTGCGGTGTTTGTGTGAATTCGATTTCCATTTCCAACCAAAACAATATTATTCAATTCGGATATTGAAGGTGAAGTTTCAGTCTCAGTTTCTGGCATCAAATCTAAATCGCCTGCAAGATAATACCACGAAACAGCGTTTGTTTTTTCTGTTATACTTTTAAATTCAACTTCATATTCCTTATCTTCCTCACCGTCTATCTTCATTGCCACAACTTGCAAAGGATTAAGTTTTGCGTTGGTCAATTCAAGCTCAAATTCTCCTGCAAAGTCGTGCATAACGCCCACGATGTTTTCATATGAATAGGAAGAATCTGACGCTGTTGCGCCATAACCGCGATATGCATCGCTTTTTATTACATCGTTCCCAACATTTTTATTATAATATCCAACATCAACATTTGCACTGCCGATATCTTCGCTAATGTCTTGATATGAGAAGTTGACGCTGGAAGAATAGAGATTTTTCGTATAGGATGAAATTGACTCACTGCCAAATCCAACAAGTGCGTTAACTTGATAATGAGATAATTCATAACTCTCGGTTAATCTGAAATTGAATGGCGTCATAAGTGTGTAGCACATGTTGAGGCTGACAGTGTCAATATCCTCAACCTCTTGAACTGGCGCTTGATATTCGCCGATGATTCCGCCATAGTAGAAAGTGGTGAGTTTTGCGCCGTCATCTGAATAGTTTACATACACATCGCCATAGGTTCTTGCGCCTTCAATTGAAATCTCAAAATAGTCTGTGACTCCGCTTGCTTCAATCGTGCCAATGATTCCGCCTGTTGTGAGGTTATAGGCATAGTCATAAGGTATTGGATTTCCTTCTTCATCTGTTCCTTGCGATTTAACATCCATAAATTCAACTTTTCCGCCATAGCCAGAATTTGCTATTGTGGTTTCTGCTATTGTGGTTTCGAGCGCGCGACCAATTTGCCCAAACAAGCCACCAAATTTAAGTGTTTCGCTGAAAGCAACAGTTGTGCCAGTGTAAAGGAAACGGTTAACATCAATTTCACTTGTTCCCGAAACTATGCCAGCAAGTCCGCCAACATACAATTGTTCATCTCTACTGTTATTTTCAATGTTGCTGTTTGCAACAACATTCACGCTTGAAATTGAATGACCACTAGAGCCTGGATCAATAGTAAGGTTAGCGTTAAAGACTTCGCCGACAATGCCATATCGAATTAATTGATTTAAATCACCACCTGTTGATTCCTTGATTTTAACATTGATATTACCCTTAACATCAAAACCTCCAAGCCTCAAGGAGCCACCTGACAGATAGCCAATGAATGAACCGATGTATGCATTGTTTGTGACAAGAAGTGGTGTCTCTGGTTCTTCGGTTGGTTCTGCAAACGCACCATTTTGAGTGATATCATCTTCATTAACACTAAAATCAACGCTAAGCTGACAGGTGATAACCGTGTTAAATTCTGCGTGTCCTATGAATCCACCAATATATGCATCGTTGCCAATAGTTTTATCACCAAGATTTAAACTGCCGTTTATCTCCAAAGTGTTGTTGGCAGTAGGATCTGAACTGCTTGTAAAACGAACGCCACCATTACCCACCAATTCTCCAACAACAAGCCCAAAATATTCGTTGTTTGCAACACTAAAGTTTTGTGTGACATTGATGGTGTTGCTTAATATCTCTTCAGGATTCTTGTTTGCGTCTGTTTCAATTGAAGTGATGTCTGCACGACCAATGTATCCTCCAAAATAGATATCGTTGATATTGGCTTCAACAGAAGTAACACCATCTGGTGTATATCCCAAAGTGATGTTTAATGTTGTGTTGGTTAAGTTGTTAATTCTGAAAGTTGCATCCGCGGCATAGGAATCAATTTCCCATTGCCCTGTTAAAAGCCCGAAATATATGTTATATGAATAATCATCACTAGTTTTATTTTCAAAGTTAATGGCAATTGGAGAGTTCTCCGCCCCCTCAACACGATCAAACCTAATATTGCCAACCGCCATTGCACGATATGGTGACTCCTGCCTGATGACGCCAGCAAGCACGCCGAAATATTGATTTGTTTGTGGAGTGCTACCGTCGGATGTGTCGAAGGAGGCAAAATTGATGTTGACACCTTCATTCAAAGTGAAGTGAACGCCAGTAAAGTCAGAAGAGATTGCGTAAGGAACCAAAATGCCCGCTCTTCCATAGGAATCTGCTTCAATGGATAGGTCTGACCTAACATAGATGTTAAGGTTATTTAAAATTGCGCCATTCGCTGTGTTTTCAATTAGTATTGAGTGACTTGTTGTGGTGTCGCTTTCACTTTCATGATAGTAAATATTTAGGTCAGTTATTTCAAAGCCAGAAATGGCATTTTCGAAAAGTGCGCTGTCGATTATGATTCCAACATCAGCACCTTGTTCCCCTCCTATATCTCCGTTTATGTTTCTATCAACAATACCTTCAGTTGCATCGCCCGTTCCTTCATTAATAAAGGCACGATAGGAAATGATTCTTCCTGAGAAGTTGTTAATTAATGTTGGAGTTAAAATTTCGCCAACGACATTCTCTTCTCCATCTGGACCGTCAAACCTTCGTAAATCAACATCGGCGTGCCCCTGATTTTTGTCATCTCTATCAATTCTTCCGCGCACAACAACAGTGAGAGAGGAGTTGAAGTGGATGGCTTCAAGAACTTCTCGCACACTGTCTATGTCATAGTCAAGATAGATAACAGTTAATTCTGGAACAAACTCAATTCTTGGGAACATGGTTTCAAGTTCATGCGTCCAAACCGAATCGTTCCAACCTGCACGGATGAAGAAGTTGCTCATTCTTGTGTATGCCATTGCCATTGTTGACAGGTGGCTTGGCGATTGAATTATTTGAGCATATTCATATGAAAAGTCAACATCGGAAGAGTCAACAGAGTCAACTCCTGTGCCGTTATAGACAATTAAGTTATCTCTGAAACCGTTAATATAGTTCATGCGTGATTGCTCGTCGGTTAAGGTGTCGTCTTCATAAAGATATTCCACAACCGCGGAAACTGTGGTGACAGCCGCATCTCTTCCAGCCACACGCACTTTTGTTATCACATCGTAGTAGCCAGAATAGTTATCAAGAAGATATAGATGCGATGGAAGAACTTCCATGCCTAAATCGTCGTGTTCGAAGCCAGCAACAAGGGCAAAGATGTTGTCACGGTTGGAATTTTGTTCGTAGTATGGAATTGAGTTGACAAATTCCATTGCAAGCACGCTGGAACTTGAAATTTGACCAACAATTCCGCCAGCAAGCGCCGAGGTGTTGCTGTTTAAAACGCCAGAGAAGTAAACTTCATGCAAATAATAAGTAACCTCGCTGTTGTCGGTTATGGAGTTGGTGTTGTATGTTGTTGAAGCGTTGAGATAGCCGATTATTCCGCCGAAATAGGATTCCTCACGCGTGGTGGTGTTGGAAACAACATTAAGTCTGTTGTAAGCAACAGAAATATATCCACCACCAGCATAGCCCACAAGTCCGCCAACATAGTATGGGTTGTTATAGCGAGTGTTATAGTGAAGTGTGTCGTTTTGCGTGTAAGAGAAGATGCTCATCTGACCTCTTTCCACGTCTTGTGAGCCATTATAATAGGAATACATACTCTCTTCAATTGTGTCTTGCATTGTTCTTATGTGTTCTGTGTAAACAGCGTATAGTCCGCCATAACTTTCACCCACAAGTCCGCCTGCATAAAGATTTTTTGAAGTGATATAAGAAGGATTTGTTAAATTCATGTTGGCGTCAAGTTCAAGCCCCATATCAAAAGCCTGAGTGGAAGAGCCAAGATATCCAAAAATGCCACCTGCCACTTCGCCGTAGATGTCAACCGAACTTAAAACTCGAATTGTGGCAACTTGGAAATCTGGAATCACCACAGTGGTGGAATATGCCACACTCTCTTCATTCACAGACATGAACATATCAACATATCCGCTTACAGCGCCTGCATAAGAAAGCTCATCCACAGCGTCCATTAAAGAACCGCCAATTGTGGTGATTTGCCTGATGTTTGTGCCGGTGAAGCTGTTGTTATAGCCCACCTCTTTTGAGCCGTCGTAGTATGCCGAAGCAACATCGATATCTGTCACTTGAATGTCGGAAAGTTTGGAATTTCCAAGCACAATTCCCACAACACCACCCACGATGTTATTTCCTGCAATGGAAATTGAAACAACTTCCTCTTCCTCGGAGGTTGGTGGAATTGGAGATAGTTCTATGCCACTTAAACGAGAATCAATCATCGTTCCTGCAAGGGTGCCCACAATGTTTGCGTTAACATTATGAACGGAAGCAACCTCCAAACCCAAGTTCATTATGCTTGCATCATTAAGCCTTGCAAACAAGCCATAGTTTTCAACATATGAAGAAGAGCCTAAGTTGATGTTTGAAATTGTGAAAGCATTGCCATCCAAAATTCCTGAGAAGGTCTTTGTGGTGGTGGTCAGCCTAAGTTCCTCTGCGCCTTCAAGGTTTTGGTCGATATCGTCAAAGTCGATGTCGCTGACAATTCTGTAGTGTCCAAAAACTTCTGTGTCAGTGTAATATTGTTTATAGGAAGAAATCTCTTTTTCTTGCGCTTTTCCTGTTGCAAGAGCAAAATCGGATGCATCGCGAATGATGATTGGGTTTTTAAGTGAGCCGTAGGATAAATCCACAAGTCTCCTTGTGCTGTAGTCGGTTAAAGTGCTGTAGAAGAGAGAATATTCTTCCGAGGTTTCACTTTGAACCAAGTATCTGTTTGAAAATGCGATGTGATTTGCGCTTGTAAGAGTTATTCCGTCCTCTGTCATCGTCCAAATGCCGTCAAGAGCGCCCTCTTCAGAAGCAAAACTGAAGCGATAGAAAGCATCTTCAACATCCACATCGGTGATTGAGGTTGCGCCTGTGGTGTAACTATCCTGAGTTGTTGAGCCGACATTTTCTGGAACATAATAATAAGAATAAGTGATGCCTGTTGGGTTTTGGTTAAGGTCCTCACCTCTTTCATTAACGCCAGAGAAACTCATTTCATTGATGTTGGAGTTCGACATTTTTGTGGCTGAATAGCAAAGCGTGATTTCGCCGTTAGAAGAATTTTCGTAAACAAAACCAGCAGAAAGATAACTTCTTGAAGCGTCGATTTCAAAGGCGATGTTGACATATGAGTTTTTAACAAGCCCGCTGTTGAAGTAAACAAATCCGCCAACTCGACCAGTGGAAATAATTGACGAGCCGTCATAGTAGTAGTCCTCAGAGTCTGGGTCGTTTTGACCTTGAATGAAGGAGGTGTGAACTTCGCCAGAGTTACTTAGAACAAAGCCTGCCGTTTCTGAAGAAGTGGAATTCATTTGGTTATTAATTTCAATGTTCTTTGCAAAGGAAGAAGAAATTGTTCCTGAGTTTTCTCCCACAAAGCCCGCCACATTGCCTTGACCTTGCAAGGTGAAAAGTGGCAAAGTTGTTTCATTATAGAAAGTTGAGCCATTTCTTTCAATGATGACCGCATATGTTTCGCCACCCACACGGCTGTTGGTGATTACACCTGCATTTGTGCCAACAAAGCCAGATATGAACACGTCGTCATTTGACATTTTTGTGGAAGTAATATTTATTGGGTCAGTGCCTGCACCACGAACAAAATCAACCACAAGCCCTGTTGCCGACGACACGATTTGCGAACTTGAAAGGTTGGAATCGTAATATGCCACTACATCTGAATTATAGATAATTCCGTTGTTGACAAGTGCAAAGCCTGCAATATTCACCTCATTATAGACATTTAAGTTAACGGTTATTTTTCCGCCGTTATACAAATTCACCCTAACATTTTTTATGGTGGAATTTGCCGTCACTTCACTAAATAGCGCCAAATTTAAAGTGGTTGACGCAGAGTCGAAATGGAAGGAATTTATGAAAATTGTGTAGCCATTACCATCAAAGCTGTCGAAATATTGAGTGGACAAAGGTGTGTAGTCTGTTAAAACGATATCGTTCATAAGGATATAGTCATCCGCTGTGGAGGTGCCATTATCGTTGCCAGAAAGGTAATCCACAAACTGCTCGGCTGTGTAGATTGGAAGAGGCACTTCTTCATCCGTCCAAACCTCGATGTTGATGAGGAAATCGTAAGTATATGTAAAAGAAGTGTTGTTCACCACGATGTATGTTTCAAGACGCATAAGAAGTTGACCTGTTCTAAGCCCTCGAACTGAAACATTTCCGCCAGAGCCTGAAAATTCCACAATGGTGTTTTCCACATATCTGTCGCGTTCGGTGTTATATATATGTGTTGCCACGCCAGTGGATGAAACAATGTAAAGTCTTTCTCTTAATGCCACTTCTTCATATCCATTTGCTGTTTGTTGATAGTTGATGTAATAGCCAGTTGCAGTGTCGGCATAGGAGTCGTTAGCGTTAAACTCAGCGCGTTTTTCTTCAAGCTCAAGAACCGCTTCAGCCTCTTCAATGTTATTAACATCATAGGAATATTCTTCTGGGCTTATTGAATAGTTAAAATCTAAGGCATTTGTGGCATTGACATAGCCGTGAAGAACATCATATTCTCTTCCGTTATACGTGGCAGTGGAGCTTGTTCCAGCAATATGCGTTTCGTCGGCATTAATTGTGAAATCAACAAGATAAACTGTGGCATAACTTTGTTTGATTTCCGTTTCGCCACTGATTGTTCTTTGCACTGTTGCTTGCACACGGAAAGCACCAGTCGCTCCGCTTGAAACCGTGGAAAGAACCGAGGTGCGAAGAGTTGCAGTGTATACTCTTGATGTTTCGGTGACGGTTTCCACTAAATCACTTCTTGTGATGTCGTTTCCTGTTCCAACCAAAGAAAGATTGGTGAGTGTTTGGTCAAGGTCAACAGTCACGGAAATTTCAGCAGTGTCGCCCTTGGCAAGCATAACCGTGGTTGCGCCGTCAACAAGCACGTTTGCCTCGTTGAGATAATCTATCATATAGTTATAAACATAACTTGTGCCAATCACGCCATTTTCGTCATAGAAATTCACAACAAGCCTTAGCGTGCTGTTGGCAGAAAAACCAGAAGATATGTAAATTCTAAAATAATATATACCATTAGAATAATCGCTTTCGTTTGGCGTTATCCTAAGCCCTGAACCGATGCTTTCTGAGGTTGTGTTGTTAATTCGATAGCCAAAAGAAGGAACATAACTTAACCTTGCAAGGCTAACTGTGCCCACATTTCCACTTGTGGAGATTTCATAGTTTAAGGTGAAATAGGAATAGTGAGCGAAACTTGGGCTAACTTCCATGGTTAAAATGGAGTCTGTTCCTGGAACTAAGGTGGAAGAAAGTGTGTCGCTTGGAGAATAATACCAAACAGAATTATAGATAACACGACTGGAGATGGTGTAGGCTGTCATATTCACAGCGTTAATTTCTTGTTTATGCACCGTAAGATTAAATGAACATGTGTAATTGTTTGAACTTAATGGATTAACCAAAACTGTGAGTGCATAGTCGCCATCCACCTTATATCTATAATCTTTGTTGACATTAATGATAACATTAAATCTCATTTCGTTGTCACTTTCAGAAGTTTTAGCAATGTTAACATCAAGTTTTAAGTTGTTGCCAATTTGAACATAGCCTTTCGCGTCGCTTTCCATAACAACGTCATATTCCAAATTGTTGTAAACAAAGGTCAAAACAAGGTCATCCTCGCTGTTATCTGTGTTAAGCACCGCATTAAATGAAGTGGATTCCGAAGGTAAAATGTCGGAGGAAATGGCGTCGATAAACAAAGCATTCGCGCCGTTATACGAGCCAAGCAAAATGGATGTGGTGTTATAATTCACAACAGCATTGTTAAAGTCGGCAAGTTCTGGAGTGTCAATTGAGGTTATGCCCATGGAAATTGAAGAATTAACATAGTTTCCACCAGTTGCCAAATTTGCTGTGTAGTTAACCGTGTTGCCTGCAACATTTGAAGAGAAGTAATTTTCTCCGCTTTCGGTTTGGTTGTTTGTTAATGTGTTTGTGTAGTAATAATCGTGTTGCAAAAGTGTGTAGCGCGTGCCGTTTAAATAGAGGTTGCTATCCACAATTGTTTCCACTGTTCTTGAGTTGTTTCTGCCTGTTTGAACGCTTAAAATTTGCCCAGCATTAAGCGTTGAACCGCCTGTTGCCAGCGACATTTCTGGCACGGCATAAACAATCATAATTTCAAATTGCTTGGAAACAGAAAAGTCCATTCTGCTAAACAAATTCAGCGTCACAATTTTGCTGGATAAGTCTAAGGTTGTTCGCTCAACAAACAGATTTGTTGTGGAGAAAGAAAGATATTGTTCTCTGTCCACAGAAACAAGCATACTATCTGCAAATTCTTCCTCCAAGTTAAATAGGTCGGTTATGGAGATGGTGTTATTTATTTCAAGTTCATAGCTTGCGCCATCATTTTGAGGTGTGGTTGTGACATCATAGAAGAAGAACACCGCTCTGTCGTTTTCTGCGCTCAAAACCTTTCCATCCACATCATAAATCGACTGTTCAACCGAAACGCGTGGTGTTTGGCTGATGTGTTTAAGGTATGGAAAACCAAAATTTCTTGATGAATCAATATTTTCAAATTCCCAAATTTGAGAATTCAAAGACGAAAAGTCTGCGCTTGAAATTTCGTCAAGCGTGATAACTTCACTATCTCCATCCGAATCAAAATATCTGAAACTTAAGGTTGCATTGCCTTCCACAACATCGGAAATATAAGTGTTGTATGAGTTTCTGATTGTCCAACCATTTGTGCTTCTTATTTCAATGTCACCAAGATATGCAAAGGTGTTTTCGATTTCTGTGTCATTATATGTGTAGCCAATGAAAGCATCCACATTTTGAGCATTAGTTATTGTTATGTTTTCATCATACTCCTCCAAACTAAACGCATAGGCATAGGAATTGACAATTCTTGGCACGCTACCATTTTCTGTTGTTGAAGCACCCGCAATGCCACCAAAATATGTTCCTAAGAATTGGTTGCTAACAACTCCGCCTTGCCCATCATCGAACTTATAAAATTCCACGCCACAGCCGTTTATTATGCCAGATAAACGCCCAGCAATACCGCCGACAAAAGTGTTAGCGTTGTTATCTCCAGAAAGTTCCACGCCCAAGGCATAAGAATTTTCAATTAAACCATTATTTTGCCCAGCAATCGCGCCTAAATAGTAAGAACCAGCCACATTCACGCCGTCATAAACAACACTTGGTGCGTATCTTCCGTCAACATACCTCACATCCACTTTAACATTTGAAACAACGCCAGTAGATTCAATTGCGCCAGTTTGTGAAATGGTGTTTGCCACAAAACCGCCACCTGTCACTTCACCAGTGAAAATCAAATCTTTCACAACACCAGTTAAAGTGTTGATAAAAGTTTGGCTTCCGTTTGTGAAATTTAAAGTAATATCTTCATTATCACCGAAAATCATGCCAGAAAATTCTGCATAAGGCATCCAGTTATCCAAAGTGATATCATTCATAACACGATAGTATAAAGAGGTATCCAAATTTTTTAAATCGTCCTCTGTGTAAACACGAATTGCCGTTTCTTCGCTCTTGCCGTCGGCAATCGTCACGCGGATTCTTAAAATAAGGTCGCGGTAAAACACTCTTTCGCCAGCGTTATTTAGGAAATAGTCAGCCCGATATAGTTCGCCAGTTTCACCAGTTGCATTCACAACATCGTCATACCAACTGTAAATCTCAGACAAAGGCAAATATTCCGCTGTGGTCGACAATGTGCCGTCAGCATTTAGGTTATAGTAAACAATCTGCCTAGAACCGCCCTGCCTTTTAACCATGTCCTCTGGCAAAATGTATAGATAGCCATAGCCACCTTCGCTTTGGTCGCCGATTGTTAAGGTGAAAGATTGACTCATTGCTGTGGTTTCAATGCTAAGATTTGAGCCTCTTTCGTCAAGTGAATAATAGTAGTAAGTTAAACTTCTGTTGTTTGCCTCGTTTGGAGAAACAGAGGTGGAGATTGTGAATGTTTTATCTTCAACATCGTTGGAAATTAGGTTTAAGTAAACTTCGCTGTTATAGGTTTCATTGACCCATGTAACATTTTCCACGCGATTTGCCTGAATGATTCTAAGATTGATGGTTGCCGTTCTTTCATAACTTGTTTGGCTGTTTTCGTTAGGTCTATAACTATATCTTATATATATGGTTTCGCTTAATTCCGAACTAAACAAGGTGGACTCTGCTTGAATGTTGAAAGTTAGCCTGTTGGAGTTGATGTTAAAAGCAGTTAGCCTTAAAGAGCCATTTTCATTTTGAATAATCGACTTAACAGCATTGTTTTCATCAGTAATGGATATGTAATTTGGCGCTCCTGTTGTGCTGTTGGAAGCAAAGGCAATTGAGAAATACTCCATATCGCTGTAGGTTGGTATTTCTCTGTCCAGACGCATGGAAATTTGCACATCAATATTAGACAAATCTTCATCCTCTTCGCCTAAACTTTCTCTTGCATATAACTCAGCATCGGTCACATCACTGCGAAGCGCCGTGACAGGATAAAAACTTTCCAATCTAAACAAGCGAACCAAACTTAAATTTTCATGGTTTTCGTTAAATCCATGGAAAATCACAGCAACATAAACAATGAAATCGCTGTTTTGAGTGCGAATTTGCCCATTTGCGTAAGTGAAATATTCTGAATAATCTGCGTCAAAGCTTGCAGAATATTCAAGTAAGTCCTCGCTTGTTAAAGAAGAATAAACATCTTCATTATCATTTGGATTTTGCTCTTTAAACGCCTCAAAGTCAAATATAAGAAGTTCCACGTCCTCACTTAGTGTTGCACTATTGAAGTTGAAACTTAATGGCAAGTTGGAACCTGCTGAAATCATAACACTCGACAAAGTGTCTGGTGTTGAATATTGTGCATTTTGCTTCCAAGAGTTTGCATCTTGGTCGATGATATAGTCTTGCTCTTCCACATCCTCGAAATACACATTCACCGCCCCCCTATCTCCATTTGAAACAGTGGCAGAAGTTAATGGATTAAACGCCTCAATCTTAAACACCTCTGATTCCATGCCAGTTTGGTGAAGAAGAGTGAACTCAAAACTATCTTGAATGTTGCGACCATTTAGGCTGACTGTCACATTAACATCCACATAGGAATTTTCTGGATTTACCACATCCTCATAAGAATTACCAGCATCAACCATGGTTATGCTGAAGTTGCGGTTTTGAGTGTAGGATGGCGAAAGACCAGTGGAAGATGACATACCATAAACTCTTAAATTAAAAGTTATTTCTCTTTCTGAACTTGAGGAAGAGGAAATAAAGTAAGTGGAATCGAAGTCAAAATTCGTGCCATCGCTATTTTGAACATTCATTGTCACATCATCCACAATTCTATAACCGTTGGCATAGATAGACTCACTGGCAAAGCGAGGGTTGCCGTTTGCCACAAACCTTATTTCAAAATTGCTGTATGTGGAAAGAGTGCCACTTCTAAGATACAAGGTTGTGCCACTTGCAATCGCTCCTGTTGTATAAGTGTTAAAACCTTCAATTTGCGAAAATGCCAGTGGGTCTTGACTTGAAGAGGTGTAAACCTGTAAATAATCTTCTGGGCTATTATTTGATGTTCCCAAATCAATTTCAATATGGTAAGTGTTGTCGTTAAGCCCAACATCGCTTGGTTCAAGGTTGACAGTCAGCCTATAACCACGCGAAGAAAAATAGGAAGAATATAAATCAATTGTTACTCCACCAATATTTTCAGTTTCATTTCTAATCACAACAGTTTCTGGCACGAAATATGTGGAAATCAAAACTCTCGATGCGTTTGAAGTGTCAATTTCATAGGTAAAATCTTTATAGGACAGCACAAATTCGACATACAAATCTCCGTAGTAATTTGAATTTGTGTCGTCAAGAGCGTCTATCGTAAATTCAAAAGTTAATTGATTTTCAATGTTATCATCTTTAACAATGTCGTCAAGTTTAAAATAGTTTTGATATTCTTCAATATAAACTTTTCTTCCGTTCACAAATTGGAAAGCTCTTAAACTTAAATCCATATCATAACTACTTTCCACCACCATTATGCCTGAAACCTCGCTAAGAAGTCCTTGGTCTTCTGTGTTAAAATTATTTTTAACCAAACTTATTGTGGTTGCACTTTGCGTGCCTGTTAAATCTATGGCTGTTCCATTCATCGTTAAACTTTGAATGCTTGATGGGTTAACGATGGAAAAAGTTAATGCCTCATCTGCACTTATGATTGTGGAGCCAACCTGCCAAGAAGCATAAACATTAATTATTGGCGAAGTGTAGTTGTCATAAACATAAAGTGTGTTATCAACAATTTCTGCAACAACTTGGTCATCTTCCACAATTTGAGTTTGAGCATTTGTTGTGTCGGTGGCATTTTCAATGTCGTTAAAAGTCCAAACCAAGTCGTCCACATCGGCATCAATAGGGTCAAAAGTGAAATAAGTTTCAGGATACAAAACTTTATATCCGCCTCTTTCAATCCACATCTCGCTTTGTCCGTTTGCGTTCACCATGTCGTTCATCTGCAAACTTCCAAGATTGGTTTTAACGCTGACATTTATGTATTCAAAAATATTATTGTTTTCTAAAGAGTAAACTCTAATGAGTGCGTCACCGCTGTTTTGTGCTGTGATTGTGAAGTTGAAATTTCCTTGCCTGTTTTGCACAATGTCGGAAAGCAAAATATGTTCTTCACCAGAAATAATTTCCGTTCCAACACCTAAATCGGAATTAGTAAGCGAAACAGAAATTGTTTCTTCTTTTGGGCTTCCTCCCGTTTCATCATTCGTCACAAGATTGACAATGTTTGTGGAAAGAGAAAGTGAAATTTGAGCAGGTTCGCAGGCAGAAAGAAACACTCCTCCAAAGAGCATCAAAGTGGTCAAAATTCCATAGACAAACTTTTTCATGAAGCCTCCTTATTTAATATTTGCAAATAGCAAATAATTAATCAGTTGTGGGCAATTTAATATATATAAATATTATAAATTATCATACAAGAAAAAGTCAAATTAATTAAAATAAAAAATATGTTTTAATTTATTTTATTTTTTTACTATTTTTTGAATTAAAAAAATTAATTCGAAAATAAAAAAATAATCCTTAAAACATACTTTACGAGAAAACTATTGGAGATAAAATAAATGAAAAAATAATTAAAAAAATCTTTTATTTATCAAAAAAATCAATTTTTTAGCCGTTTTTTTAATATTTTTTAAAAAAATATGCATTTTTTGTTATTTTTTATTTTTAATTTTATTTTTATATTTTTCTTTGGTCGCCTCTCCACCTCTTAAATGTTTTTCTTGAAAGTGGAGATTTAAAATTTCTTTCACTTTATTAAACAAATTTTCATCAATTTTATTAAGCCTAAATGAAAGGTCATAGTGCACTGTGCTTTTGGAAAGTCGAAAAATTTTCGCTGTTTTTCTTATGGTGTCATGCGTTTCGTTTATATGCCTTGCAACCAGTAATGTGCGAGCCTCAATATATGGCTTCATAAAAAAATCCTCCCATAAACTTACTTATGAGAAGATTTGTCGAAATATGCAAAAATTTGTCTAATTATTTCTTACATTTTTCAATTAAGTCTGCAACTTGCCTAACTGTTTTAACTTGACCAATTTGGTCGTCTGGAATGGTGACACCATATTCATCTTCAAGTGTCATGAGCATTTCAATAATATCCAAAGAGTCTGCTCCCAAATCTTCCAAAATGTTAGAGTCATCATGAATTTCTTTAATATCCATGCCAAGTTGTTCAGCTAACAATTCTTTAACTTTTTCGATAATCATATTGACCTCCGCTTTTTTATGATATCATATTTAATTAATAAAATCAACTTTTTTTAGGCATTTAAAAAAAATAATTAATTAAATATTTTTAAATATCATAAGAGGAGCGTTTTTTGCTGATGTAATAAAAAAGAAAGGTTAAGCCTTTCTTCATTATTTGTTTTGTAGGTCTAAATAGTTATTAGGGTCAACTTCTTCGCCATTTAAAAGAAGAACAAAATGAAGTTGATTTCCTTCTTCCACTTCTCTGCCAGCCGTGTTTGAGGCATTTCCAATTTGAGTGCCTTTTTGAACAGTGTCACCCTCGCTAACCAAAAGGTCATCGGCAAGAGAAGAGTAAACACTAACAAAACCATTCGAGTGTGTGATTTCCACAACATTACCTTCAAGCGAATTATTACTAACCGATGTCACTGTTCCGTCTAAAACCGAGAACACTGCAGTGTCGGCTGAGGTAAAATCGATTCCAAGGTGAATTTCCCACCTATTTAATACCTCATTAAATTGAAGGTCGGTGTCGGAATAGTCTTTCAAAATTTCCGCATTATTCATTGGCACTTGAAAATCAAGGTTTGTTGTTGAAACCTCACTTCCTTGGTCTGTCACAGTTAGTGCAATTGTAAGAGCGATGGCAACAGTGAAAACTCCAGCAAGCGCAATCGCACCATATCTTTTGAAAAAGTTTTTGAATTTGTTTTCTTTACGAATTTCCATTTTCTTCCTCCATGCCATTTTTATTGACAGGATTTAGATTGTTTAAACATAAATTTTTAAATTTTTTAATAACCTGTTAAAATCAAAGGTAAACCCGCTATCACTTCGCCGTCTTTCAATGCAATTTGCATATTCACCTTTTTGCCTTCAATAAGCACACTATCTTGAAAATATGGTGAGTAATAATATTCAACATTAGCTCCTTGCACCTTTTGTGAGGAAACCTTTTCCGCTTTCATTTCTTCTAAAACATCATTTAAAACGTCCTTATCAAAATAGAACTGAACGGCGTCAAATTTTATTTTTCCCACTTCCTCGCGCGCCTCGGCTAAACTCATATACACAAACTTTTTTGTTCCGCACTGAGTAATGTCACCCAAAATTTTTTCATTCTCGTCCACCACAAAGCAGACCTTTGTGGCACTGTCTAAATTAAAAAGAGGAATTTCCTTATTCTTTGCAAAATAGGAAAGTCCCACCATAAAAAGCACCAAAACAAACACAATAATTTTTTTCATAGTGTAATTTTTGCCAAAAAAGTTAAACCTAAACAAAGGCGAGTGAGAGAAAAAATGATAAAACAGCAAAAATTACTTAATATTTCTAAAAATTTTCATTAAAAACGCAAAAAAATTAAAAAATCAACACCTTTGTGTTGATTTAGTTAAAATATACCAAACAAAATATTAATGCAACAAACAAAATTCCGCCAAAGATAAGACCGCTCCAAAGCCCAACGGCGACTTTATCAACCTTCTTCTTTTGCTTGAAAGGCTCGCCAACCTCCTGTTTTGGTTCTTGTTTTACTTCTTCAACCTTTTCAGGCTGTTCAGAAATTTGAGGTTCAACTTTCTCCTCTTTCACCTCTTCATTTTGTTCCTTTTTCAAAGTTGGAGGTGGTGGTGGAAAATTTCTCGCAACATTGTTTTGCGAGTTTTGCAAATTTTTTGGTGGAACAGGCACCTTTCTTTTTTCTTCCATCTTTCTCCCTCAAACTTGTGAAATCCACAACTTAAATATATTGTAAACAAATTGAGAGAAAAAGTCCAACAAATTTACGCATTTTCAATATTTTCTTGCATATTCCAAATTTGTTCCACATCCAAACTTGCATCCAAATTTTCCACCACAACGCTTAAAACATACTTTTCTTTACTTAAAAGTTCAGAATCCTCTGGAATAACAAGATAGGAACAAAATGTGGTTTTATTTCCTCCTGCCAAGGTGTCGGTGTAGTAAAAATAGTTATCAGCGCCTTTGGTAAAAAAGTCGGTCGTCACAAAATCTAAATCTGTCACCATGTTTTTTGAAAAAATTTCCGCTTTAACACGCACTTTTAAATCTTTTTCCAAATTATCCGCCTTTAATTGAATGATTTGAGGAATTCTTTCGCCAGGTAGATATGCTCCGTCTAAAGTGAAAGAAACAACACTTGTTTCGTTTGGCGACAGGTTTATTTGAACAGTGTCGCCAACTTGAATATCGGTGGGAGCGTTCATCATTGATATGGAGAAAAAATATCCAGAGTATCCTAGATATAACGCCACAAGCAAAAGCACCACTAAAATGATGACAGAAAAAAGCCAAGGATATGTTGATTTCTTCATATCCTTAGTTTGCAAAAACAAAAACTATTTATTCGTTATTTTCAATGTTTTTTCTCTCTTCCTACGCTTGTTGCGCTCTGCTCGGAAGAGGTCTATTTGATGTTGTTTGAAAATTTGACTTTCCTCTTGAAGTGCCAATCGCTTTTTTATCCAACGATATTTTCGGTTGCCGTAAAGAGTGTCGTAGGTGATAATGCAAATGCCTTGGATGAGGTTGAGATAGAAAGTTGCAAATCTCCAAAGAAGAAGAGCCCAGAAAGTTTGGTCGCCCAAATATGCCATGAAAATCATTTGGAAGGTCACTTCGTTCATACCAGTTCCCGCTGGAAGAGGGAAGAAACTGGAAGAAAGTTCAATTAGTGCTGCAGAAATGAATAATTCTGTGTAAATCTGCCAACCACTTGTTGCTGGGAAACCCATGAAAACACAATAAATGAAAAATGGAATGGAGTAAATCACAATTTGCCTTATTGCATGAATTGCAATTTGATAGATAACCTCTCCAACAGATTTTCCATATTCACGCATGATGTTTTGATAGTCATCAACAAACTTCATCACGCTTTCATATTTTTTTTCGTAGTTTTTAATCAAATGCATTTTGTGTAGAAGTTTCACGCACCACGCAACAAGTTTTCTTCCCACATTTTTGGAAACAGAAATGAAAATGATAAATGCTTGCATACAAAAACCAAGCACGAAGCCGATGATAGACATAACAGTGACGAAAGTGTTAGAGGTGATTGTTGGAATGAATTGTGAACAAATTAAACACACACCGCAAATTGTTATCCAACTTATTTGCTGGAAGACAAGTTTTGCCATTGGAATGGAAAGCGAAGTTGAGCCTGGAACATCGCGACCTGTTAGGTATGTTGCCATGAAAGCCTGCCCGCCCGCAGCAAGAGGCGTGACGTCATCATAATACCTAAGTAGCGCCAACGACTTATATGACAATGGCCAGCGTGAACGATAGGTCTTTCGATATATCATTCTGTGCACACTCATAACATCTAAGAAAATCATCATAAATGTTAAGAAAAGGTAAAGGAAAAACGCCCAACCATTGATAGTTAAAGAACTTATTGGTGTGATACCTTCATCTGACCCTAGCAAATTCCAAAGAAGTATGGCAACAACCAAGGCGATGTTTAAAAAGAGGAAGCAAATGTTGATTATCTTTTGTTTTTTAGAGTTAAATTTCTTTGCCTCTTTGTTCGCCTCTTCAATTTTTTCGTTTATCTCTTCTTTTTCTTCTGGCGAACGCGAAGCCTCGGTTTCTTCAATTTCCTTACGCTTTTGTTCTTTTTTCTTGGCGCGTTTATCTATAAAGCGTGAAAAAACATTCTTCTTTTCCGTTGAAGAAGTTTCTTCTATTTCTTTTACTTCTTGTGCCTCCAGCTTTTCCTCGTCCATTTTGTCCATATATTAATATATTTTACTTTAATTAGATTATTTTGTCAATCTAATAATTTAATTTTATGCAAAAATTCACTTATATACTTTAAGCAAATAAAAAATTCCTAGGATATTTTTTGATATCTTAGGAATTCGCCCTTTAATTTTGAGTTAAATCTTTATATGCATCTGGATATGTTGTGATGCCGTCACCCTCGCGGGTTAACTCGTTTTGAAGTTGTATGATATGCTCTTCTTGGAAAGTGTCGAAAAGAGCCTCGTTGTAAAGAGCGTCATAGCAAAGGTCAAATATGGTTTTGGTGTTGAAGATGTTTACTCTTGTTCTTGCCATGATTTCAAGGTCAGTTAAGTTAACGCCTGCATCTTTAACATTTGTTAAAGCGTTTTCCACCTTGCCAGCATAGAAGAGAATGTAAACGCCGTCCTCGCCATAAACAAGGCTGGATAAATCGCCCACTTGAGCATTTCCATTGTTATAAAGGTCTCTTATTGCTTGGTCTAAAGCGTCGTTTTGAGCAGAAGAGAAAGTTGTGTTATATAAAACTTCTCCCGTGCTTGACAAACCAAATGCCGACATCTTGTCGGTGTTAAGATAGGTTGAATCATCGTTATAGTAGTATAGATAATCAACAAAAGCGTCTGCTTTTTCATAGGCAATTTGTTGATTTACAAGTGCATCAGCGCCATAACTTCTTGTGCCATTCAAAGTGGTTTTAATTTTTTCTAAAAGACTTTTCGCAGAAATTGTTTTTCCAGTTGCCACACCGTTTGTGGAATCTTTAATTTCCACACTGGCATTTTCAAAAAGTTGCTCTTTTTGTTTTTGATATTCTCCCTCGTCAATTTCGTTATAAAGTTTTCCCTCAAGTTCTTCAAGTTCTGCTGTCAGGTCAATTTTGATAACTCCAACATTGAAATAGGTGTTTGCACCGCTGTAAACATAGTCCACAGTTGTTGACTCGGAAAGGATATCGGTTTGGAATGTGCTGGCATGATTAACATATTTTTCATAGTCTGCCATCCAAAGCCCTTCATAGTAAGAAAGCATAGCGTCCGCTCTTATGTTTGAATCTGTTGAACCATCTCTTTCAAGGTTATTGTGAATTTCAGTGTATTTATCAACCAAATAGTTTTCTTTAACAATGTCATAAATTCTGTTGAGTTCAAACATGAAAACTTCTTCATCATCACTGAAAGTCATGTAGTTATAGTTATCACGAACATCGCTTAAATATTGGTTTAAACTTGCTCTCCAATTGGAACTTGCGCTGGTTAAAGATTCAAAGTAGGAATAAATTAAATCTTTAAAAACAAAATTTCCTTCGCTGTCTTGATATTCCATATCATAGTTAACGCTGTTTAAACTTAAAACATGATTACTTCCACTTGTTTTTGAAGTTGCGTTATATCTTCTTATTTCATAAATCTTGTTGCCATTTGTGTCAGTTTCTGTGTGAAGCACAGCAAGTTTATCATATTCTTCAAAAATTGTGCCTGTGCTTTCTTCTTCCGCTTCCTCACCGCCTACGCTTGTTTCGCCAATGATATCTTCATAATAGGTGTAGAGGTTATCTAAAAGTGCGTCGTAAGTTTCTTCCCAAAGATATGTTTTTTCGGCATCGTTAAAAAGTGGTTCACCATTATCTTCCGCCGTCCTTTCCACATCTTTTGCCATAAGTTTACGGTTTATCACAGTTTCAAGTGTCATATTTATGGCTTGTTCACGCGTGTAGTCATAACTCTCTTCGTAATTATAGCCATAACTGTTATATGCGTTAATAAGTTCGCGTTTTGTGATATCCACACTTTCGGTGTGAGTGATGCCACCTGAAACATAGTCATAGTTAATTGTTGCCACAACCTCGTTATAGTATTTTTCCCAATCGGTGCCGAATAAATTACACCCTGCAAGCACAGAGGCGCACATAACCAAACATAGCACAAGTGAAAAGACTTTTTTCTTCATAAAAACTCCAAGTAAAAATTCTAACTAACTTATTATATATTAATTTACAACAAATTTCAAGTAAAATGAGGAATTTTTTAATCTTTTTTCTCACTAAGCGCCTTTAAAAACATCTCTTGCAAGGTTTTCATCTTGTTTTCCACGCTTTCGGCACTTGTTAGCCTTAGCATAGGTAATTCTTCAAATTTTAAACTGAAATTGTAATATTCTCCCATTTTCGACAATCTTTTATCGATAATTTCCTTAGATTTATAGAAATAAACAAGCGTTTCGTTCTTTGTTATTCTAATTAATTTCACATTAAACTCGACAGCCAAATTTTTAAGGAGCGCAATCTCGCACAAATTTCTTGTTTCCTTTGGCACATCGCCGTTGGTTGCCTCAAGTTCTTTCAAAACCTCGTCGCGTTCTTGTGGCGTGGAAATGTGGCTTATTCGGTCATAGAAAATTATGCGCTCCTCTTGAGATGAAACATAGTTTTCACTGATGTAGGCATCGAGTGGAAGTTCGATTTTAATTTCCTTATGCTCTTCTTCCTTACCGTTTTTAAGCCCGCGAGTCACTTCATCCAAAAGTTTAACATAAAGGTCATATCCAATTTTTTCCATATGCCCGTGTTGTTCTTTTCCCAAGATGTTGCCCGCACCGCGAATTTCAAGGTCACGCATGGCAATTTTGAAACCAGAGCCAAGTTCGCGAAATTCAGTGATTGCCTCTAAACGCTTATACGCTTCTTCCGTCAGCACTTTACCGCGATTGAAAGTGAGATAGGCATAACTAAGTTTGTCGCCTCTCCCAATCCTTCCACGAATTTGATAGAGTTGACTAAGCCCAAGTTTGTCGGCATCCAAAACAAAAAGCGTGTTAAGCGAAGGAAGGTCAATGCCGTTTTCGATGAGAGTGGTGGAAATTAGCACATTAAACTTGTTGTCGTATAAATCTCGAATGACATTTGAAAGTTCCTTTTCCATCATCTGACCGTGCGCAACGCCGATGCGAGCATTTGGAAGAAGATTTCTAACGTGCGATGCGAACATATATATTTCCATAACGCGATTGAAGAGGATTAAAACCTTTCCTCCGCGAGATAGTTCTCTGTTTGAAACATCGGCAAGAAGTTGGTCGCTGTAGTCTGTGACATAGGTTTGAATTGGAAGTCTGTCTTTCGGCGGAGTGGCAATCACGCTGATATCGCGAATGGAAGTGAGTGACATATGAAGCGTGCGTGGAATTGGTGTGGCAGAAAGCGTTAAAACATCGATATTCTGTTTGATTTCCTTAATTTTTTCCTTATCTTTCACGCCGAAACGCTGTTCTTCATCCAAAATTAAAAGTCCAACATCCTTAAACTTGACTTCTTTCCCCAAAATTTTATGCGTGCCAATTAAAATGTCAATTTCGCCTTTTTTAAGTTTTTCTAAAATTGCCTTGCTTTCCTTTTCGCTTTTGAAGCGATTTAAGACCTCCACTTTAATGCCAAAAGGCTCAAAACGCTCTTTTGCCGAACGAAGATGTTGTTCGGAAAGAATGGTGGTTGGACACAAAAACGCCACTTGTTTAGAGTTGTAAACCGCCTTAAACGCCGCACGAAAAGCCACTTCTGTTTTGCCAAAGCCAACATCTCCGCAGATGAGCCTGTCCATAATTTTGTCGCTTTCCATATCCTTGTCAACATCGTGAATGGCGGAAAGTTGGTCAGGAGTGAGTTCGTAAGGAAAATGGTCGTCAAACTGTTTTTCAAGTTCCTCATCGCGCTCGAATTTAAAGCCTTTTTGCGTTTGACGCTCTTTATAAATTTTGGCAAGCGTTATGGCAATTTCCTTGATGTTTTCCTTAACTTTTTCCTTTAAACGCGTCCATTCCTGCGTGCCTAAAGCGCTGAGTTTTGGGTCTTCCGCGCCAATGTATGCCGAAATATAGTTTGCCTGCTCGGTTGGAAGATACAAAATCGCGCCGTTTTTATATTCAAGCACAAAATAGTCTTTTTCAAAAGTGGAAAGTTTCAGCCTGACAATATCTTTGCATAAACCAATTCCATAGAAAGAGTGAACAACATAGTCGCCCACTTTTGGAAGATAGGAAAACTGCTCCTTACCGCGTTTAAATTCGGTGCGTTTAGGTTTATATAAATCGTCCGTGCCAATGCCGATGATATGCTCATCTAAAAAACTAAATGAGAAAGGAAAATAGGTTGGAATAACATAGACTTCTCCCTCTTTCACGGTGCCGTTGAACATATGATAGGAAATGTTGTTGGTGCGCAAGAATTCGCACATGATGTCAACATATTTTCCAGCAAATAAGAAGATGGAATACCCAGAGAAACGATAGATTTCAATATCTTTTTTAAGTGCCAAAAAATCAGTTAAATAACTTTTTTGACCTATGGTTTTGTTTTCAAATGAAACAATTTCGGTGTTGGTGAAAATGGTGACATCTTCTTTTTTTAAATCAGAAAATTTGGCAAACATATCCTCTTTCACCCACGAAAGATTCTTTCGGCTTTCCGTTAATATGTCGCACTCGTTTTGAATTTTTATTGGTTCATCGATGATTAAGTTTTCGCAAAGCGCTGAAACATTGTCTAAACCAAATTCAAGTTTAAGTGGCAAAATTTCCACACAGTCCAGTTCTTTTAAAGTTTTCATAGAAGAGGTTTCAAATTTGATTATCCTTTCAATGTCCTCATCGAAAAATTCCACTCGGCAAGGTGTGTCGTCGCCAAAAAGAAAGATGTCTAAAATGTCGCCACGCAAGGCAAACTGCCCTTCAATGTTAACATAGTCGGCGCGTTCATAGCCAAAACTCACAAGAATGTTGCAAACTTCTTCAAGGTCATAGGAATTAGTTTTGTTTAAAATGAATTTTTCTTTCAATTTTTTCAAATTGAATTTCGTGGTCATGGAAGAAGGAAGGAAGATGAGATAGTCCACCTTCTTATCCAAAAATTTTGCCACAGCACACGAAAAAGGAAAGAGGTTTGGATCGTTTTCTTCCATCACCTCTCTGCCACAAGAAATTATTTCCACATTATAGCCCAAACTTTGAAGAGCAAATTTCATTTTGCTGGCTGAAACAAAGTCGCCACAAAGATAAACTCCTCGCCCAAAACACGCCGAGATAATCGCCTTTTCGCCAATGGTAAGCCCACCGATTTTTTTATGCTTTAAAAAATCTTTTTCTTTGATATACTTTAAAAATTCAATCATTTAAGCCTTTCTAAAATTTCTTCAACTGCTTTTTCGATAACTGGTTTGAAAAATTCCTTATCATATTTTGAAAGCACATAGTCGGCAAGGTTCATGAAGATATCTCTGCCAATGCCAATTTTAATTCTTTCAAACTCCTCGCCAATCTGCTCCACAATGTTTCTTAGCCCATTGTGCGTGCCACCGCTTCCATGTTCTTTATACCTAATTGTTCCTCGTGGCAAGTCTATGTCGTCCACCACAACTAAGAATCTTGCATCGCGAAACTTTCGTTTTAATTCCTTAACGCAATAGCCAGACAAATTGACATATGTTTGAGGTTTCACAAGCAAAATTTTTTCACGCCCAAGCCTACCTTCTGCCACTAAGCCTTTGCACATATTTTTGGTAAAAGAAATTCCAAGTTTTTCTGCCAGCGCATCCACCACATCAAAGCCTATGTTGTGATAGGTATGTTCATATTTTTCCCCATAATTTCCAAGACCAACAACAATTTTCATAATTCCTCCTTAAAGCGTTTCATTTATGAGTTTTTCAAATGGTCCCACGCTTTTGCCCTCTGGCACTTTGCTTTTTTCAAGATAGCTTTGCACCACAAAAGCGCCGTCTAAAACCACACTGTCTTCAATATAGTTTCCGCTTTCCAGCGTCACATTTTTACCGATGTAAGTTTCGCCTTTTAAAGTGTTGAAAGGATAAATTATCACTCCACTTTCAATTTGCACATCTGCTTCAATATAGATGTTTTCCTCGCCAAAAAGCACAACACCCTGACTTTTATGGAATTGCAAAATGCGACGATTAAGTTTTTTGAAGGCAACAGAAAGTGACTTTGCGTCAGAAACAATGAAAAAGTCGTCCGTGCCAAAATTGTTTAGTGGAGAGGACAAAAGATTTTCATAATTTTCAGCATACTCGCCCCTTATCACAAATCCGCGTGGAAGAGGTAGGAAATTCATATTCCTTGCTGAAAAATAGTTCATGATCTCCAAAAAAGTGGCTTTTTGCAAAAGCGGAGTGTCGCTGTAAAACACCGCAATTTGCTTATAGGAATGAGAAAACTTTAAAAGATTTTCAAAAATCTCCTTTTCACTTTCCAAAATTTTTTGCGTGCAAATGGAGGTCGCCAAAAGCACCCAATCAATCATTTTTTTGCCACACAAAGAAAAATTGGATAAATTTTCAATTTCCTCCGTTTTGGCTTTGACCACCAAAACCAAAGTTTCCTCATTTATCCACTCCACCGAACTTCTTAAAACTTCTGGTTTATTCACTTTTTCCACAACGGTGTCAAGGCTGACAGCGATGTCTGTTTCCATTTCTTCAATTTCCATATTTTAATTATAAAATTAATTTTATTTATTGTCAAATAACTTTTCTAAAAATTTGTTAAAATTGTTTTTAAAATTAAAAATTTTGTGATAGAATAAAGATATGAACAAAAGTAGAATTAAATTTTTACCTTTTCTTATCTTAATTGGAGTGCTTTTAAGCCTCTTCTCTTTCTTGCCAAATTTTTCGGCAGATGCGGAAGTTTCTTTAAGAGAAAATGAAATTGTTGTGAGTAATGACGATTTTCAAGTCTCTTTTCAAGCAACCACACGCGCAGGAGGCACGCTGTATCCTGAAATTAAAGACCCTATCACCGTGATTGACGAAAATGGTGAAGGCAGAGAGGTCAGTTATTACTACTATAACTGGTCACAAATTTCCAACATAAGAATTTCGATGGAAAGTTTGTCGCCTCAGGGAAAAACCTTGACTGGTGTTAAAGTTGTGGTTTCCTACAGTGAAACTGAAGATTTAACCGAAAATGTCAATAACGACGAAACAATTTTTGAATACAATGTCACAAACATCTTCTCGCCAACTTCACTTATCTATTACATAGACGAAAACAGCATACATGAAACTGAACTCAATAAAAACGGCCACGGCTTTGGAATTTATAAATTCGATATAATCTACACCTATTTCGACAATAACGACGCTCAACAAGAAAACCCTCAGGAAATTTCACGAAGCGTGGCAGACAACGGCACATATTTCGCCATTCTTCCAGATGATATCGACAGTTTTAGTCCGACCGACCCAACCAGCAACATAACTCTATCCTCTGTGGTAACAAGTTCCGACACTTTCTTAAACGCCTACACCATAAGCATAAATGAAGACACCTTTAAATATGTTAACCCTGTGCATATTGTGTGGACGGTGGAAGGAGTTGACATCAACAACACCCTTTATGTTTTAACAGAAAGCGATGCGGTTGGCGAATTTGAAGGTTATGCATATCTATGGCCAAATCTTCCAGAGGGAATTGAGGATGAATTTAGATATGGCAACACATTCCATTTCGACAGCAATGGCGTGGAAGGGAATTTTAATATAAGGTGTTCAATCTATAACAGCAACGATGAACTTATCACTTTTCATGAAATAAGTGTTTCCACTGTGAAAGTTGAAACCATTTCATATTTATGGCTTATCATTTTGTTAATCATACTCCTTTTAGTTATCATTGCTTCCATAATTTTGATTATCATTTTAAAGAAACAAGAAAAGATGTGGTAAAACACATCTTTAATTTTTTTATTTCAAGATAAATAATTTTCCGATTTCAATAATTTAACTTTCTTCCAATTTAATTAGTTAAAGAATGTTGTGTAAACTTGCACCCATAAAGTGTTCGTATTGCTCGCGATAGAGTTTAATTAACTCAAGAGAAGCGCGAAATTCTTTTTCATCCCCTTCTTCTATATATGATTTTAAGCGAGAAATTTCCACACCGATTTCTTGAATAGATTTATGATTAACCACATAGCAAAGTTTCCATTCGTTTGCAAACCAAGAATATTCCAAATTATCCACAAGCGTGCAAACATCACTGTTTTTTATGCCATCATTCTCTTCAATGGCAACCTCAATTTCATAGCAATAGTCATCAACAAGCGAAAGAGAGGACGAAACAAGGTCATCTTCCACCACACAAACAGCGATTAAAACTGCAAGAAGAATTAAAATTGAAACAAGTTGAAACCACATAAATTTTGTCATTCGCTCACCTGTCCAAGCGGAGCGATGTTGAACGTCACATATTTTTTGCCAAACGCCTGCGCAAAAACCGCTCCTCCTTTATCAATGGAAAGCACAAGGCAATCTTTAACCTTTTTAATCTCTGCCTTTTCCAAAATTTTACCTATATCTTCTTTCCTTATCTTTGCAATTTCAAGGTTGGAAGTTTGAATTTTGCCTTCGGTTATAATGTTGATTGGAAGCGCACTCGCCTCCACAGAAAGATTTAAATCTCCACAGGTCGCAGGAGCAAATTCACTCTTTGGCAAAACGCTCATTTTTCCATTTGTTTCCATAATGGCGTATTGCACTTGTTCAAGTTTAAAATATCCCTCTCCGCGCATCGCCTCCATTATGTCGTCAATGGAAAGGTTTAAAGTTTTAAGCGCTTTATAATCTATGCCATTTGGATTTATCACAATCACAGGTTTACCGCTCACAAAACGGCTGAATTTTGTGGAAAGTTTACAAAGCACAGTTAAAAGAAAATGCAAAACAACAAGTGTTAAAAGCGGAACAACGCCATGCAAAACGGGAACGGAAATTTCCGCCATGGGAATGGTGGCAAGGTCGGCAATAATTAAAGTTAGGACAAGTTCAAAAGGTTGCATTTGTCCAAGTTGTCTTTTCCCCATAAGGCGATAGAGAAAAAGCACAATAATGTAGATTATAACCGCTCTAAGCACAATCGTTAACATATGCTTAGTATAAATAATAATCAAAAAATTAATCAAAAAGTGGAAAAAAGTTCAAAAATTCATGTTTTTTTCGCTTTTTTTTGCGGTTTTTTAAATTTTTCTTTGATTTTAACAAAATAACTTTGCACGCTTACCACATTGAACATTATGCAAAGAAGAAGGAAAACCGAGCAACCAAAACCCGCAGAAATTATGATGTTGAATAGGTCTGGCAAGACATACGACAAAAGCGAACTTAAAAAACTGGTTATGGCAAGCGACGGCAGAGAAAGAAGTATCATAAGGAAAAGTTGTTTAAAAATTTTAACTTCAATTTTCAGTTTTCGCTTAAGCATGATGATGTTTAAAATGGCGGTTATTGCTGTGGAAACACCCATGCCAAAAGGCAAGGATAAAACTCCCATGGTTTTTGTGAAACACATAACCGAAATGAATGTGAAAACGCCACCGATAACATAGTTTATAAACGACTTCACTTCCATGCCCACCGAGTTTAAAATTGAGGACGTTATGTTTGTTATGCCCATTGGAATCATTATCCACGCCGACATTTGAAGAAGGGTTCCACTAAGCACTTCGCCATACAAAAAGTTGCCTATCCTATCTCCTATCGCCATGAAAATTGGCACAATCAAAAATGTGATAAAAAGCGTGAAAGTTATGGACGAAGAAACTCGTTTTTGAATGTGTGCGTTATCGTTTTGCACAAGTGCCATGGAAATGTCTGGCACAAGGGCTGTGGAAAGCGAACCGATGAGCGTGGTTGGAAGAAAGAGAAGGGGAAAGGTCATGCCAAGCGCTATGCCGTATATGCTCATCGCCTGCTCTTGTGTGAAGCCTGCAAGCACAAGTTGCGCTGGAAGTATGAGAGCAATCAGTGGTTGCACCAAACTTCCAACCACCCTAACACCTGTTATCGGTGTCGACTGACGAAGCACAGATTTATACACTTTTGTTGGCTTGCCCATTTTTCCGCCATAGAAAAAGAAAAGTAAAACCACAAACACTGCAGAAAGTAAACACGAAAGCGTGAACGACCAAGCCACAGTCATGGCACTTTGAAGTGCACTCATGCCAGCGCCAAGCAGAAGAACACAGAGCGCGATTTTAACAACTTGCTCAAAAAGTTCTGTGACGCAAAGTGCGAAATAGTTGTCATAACCCCACATCGCCCCGCGAAAAACGGAATAGACAGCGGAAAAGATGAGGGAAGGAAGAAGAATTATCAAAATGTTTATGCAATTTTCATCAGTGAATAGTTGAGAAAAGAGGTTTTTAAATATTAAAATTATTAAACACAAAATTATGCTGACAACAAGTGCAATTAACAGACTGGAACTAACAAGAGAAGAAATTTCCTTTTTCTTATTCGACACGCGATAGGATGCCGTCATACGCGAGATGATAAGCGTCAGCCCGCTTGAAACCACCGTTAAAAGCACCATGAAAACAGAAAGCGCCACTTGATAAATTCCAAGTGCTTCCGCGCCTATTGTTCTTGAAAGAAAAATTCTTAAAAGAAAGCCAAAAAGCCTTGTCAAGACTGAAAAAACCGTGATTATTGCCACATTTTTGAATATCGACTTCATACATAAATATTTATAAAAGTTTTCATTTTTTTATGCATATAAATATTTAAAAGGAAAACGCTATGAGTATGAAAAAAATATCCTTCCCATATTACCGAGTGAAAGAAGGAGAGAATTTGAAAATCGTGGCAGAAAAATTTGGTGTTGACAGCACAAAAATTCTTCTTGACAACAATCTTTCTCCAAAACAAGTTAGAGAAGGAATTTTAATTAAAATTAATAAAAATTAAAAAAAGAATAAAATTTCAATTTTATTCTGTTTTTTTCGTGTTTTTGTCGCTTAATTTTTGCGATTTTTCTTTATTTAAATTTTTTTCTTCTTTTTGTATGCATATTTTTCTTGCAAGAAGTTCGTTAGTGACTTCTTTTTCTTCGCGTTTACTAGGTTTACCAAGTCGCTCGGAAAGTTCGTTCTTCTCACCTTTTTTATAGCCCTCAATCTTCGTTTTTTTATTGCCAAAAATCTTCAAAATAAAGTTTTCAATTTGTTTTTGATATTTGTATGCCAAAACAATCACAACCACAATGGCAACAATGATAACCGCCCAAACCGCAAGTCCCCAGCCATGATATGGAATGAGGGCGTTTACATAACTAACCGACAAAACGCCAAGAGGCCTTGAAATTAAATTTGTCACCGTGAAAAATGTCCAACTCATGTTTGTCAAACCTGCCACAAGGCACAGCACATCGTCTGGAAAGATTGGAAGAATCATCATGATGACAAAAGAATATTTGGCATTGGATAAAAATTGCGTCCATTTGTTGCAAGTTTTTTCGCCCACCATGAAAACAACAAGTTTTTTTCCAAAAACTCTTCCAAGGAAAAAGGCAAAAATACTTCCAAGCAAAATTCCCGCAGTCGACAAAAGTCCACCTTGAAGCGGACCATAGACAAGGGAACCAGCAATAACCGTGACTGTGGAAGGAAGTGGCAAAAAGGTCACCTGAGCAAACTGAATAAAAATGAAGCCAAGTCTCCCCCAAATTCCCCATGAAAGAATGACATCACGAAGTTTTTCTGCGGTGTTGATATGCTCCCAAACACCAGTCCAGTTCAAAATGTAATATCCTAAAACGATAAGCCCTGCAATCACGGCAATGACGATGACCGTTCTTATAATTTTTGCCTTTAACGACAAGTCTTTTTTCTCTTTCTTTTCCGTTTTATCATCGCTCTTAGTTTTCTTAGACGCAGTTAAATTTTCCTTATCGTTAGAAAGGTTCTTTTTCTCATTTTTAGCAACTTTATTATCTTTTTCTTCCATACTTATATATTATAGCAAAAATAATTAAAAGTTTCAAAATAATTTAGAATTGTTTTTCCAATCTTTGCCTAGCATTTTCTTCATGTTGTTTTGTCACTTTTTGAGGACTGCAAATTTGAACCTCACTTGCTGGCAAACTCATACCCACGCCAAGTTCTTCCACGCCTTCCATAACAATTCCGTCTTGTGCCTTATAGTAGTCATGGCGAATTTCTTTTTCTTCCAAAAGTTCGCCGTCTTTATAGTATTGCAAATATCCCTTGCTTTCATATCCCTCTTTTGGCCATTTCACTCGGTAAAATTCCCCTTGATAAAGAATTTTGTTTGAGTATGCTCCCTTTGTGTCTTTCACAATTTTGTCGCCATTATGGGGAAGAATTTTAACAAGTTCACTTCTTCTTTTAATTTCCACACCATTTAAACTTGGCCCATAAATTTCCACCGTCACTTCGTTTTCATCGGCTTTTGTTAAGATGTAAATTGGTTTATCCAAATTGTTTGTGAAAACAAGGTCAGAATAGTTTCCCGACACCATGGCGTCAAAAGAAAGTGGAACATAGGAAGCAGGAAGCGAATGATGATACACTTGGTCGATTTGAATGTCCGCAAGAAGAAGCGCGTTATATAAAGTTGTTGAAGCCTGACAAACTCCACCGCCCACACCGTCAACATACACGCCGTCAAAGATGATGTGTGCGTTTTTATAGCCATTTTCTTCCGTTCTTGGACCTGTTGTTTCATTAAAAGATATTGTTTGCCCGCTTTCCACAATAAGTCCGTTAAAACTTTCAAGCGCCTTTTTCACGTTGTTTTTGCGGTCTGCACCTGAAGTGGAATAAGAAGTGGAAAACTCACTTCGCTTAACAACACTGTTTAACAAGTCCTCTTCGTCAAATTCTGGCTCAATTTCCACAATAGGAATTTCCACATTTGCTGTTTTGCCCATTGCAAGTTGCTCATCGATTTGTGAAAAAAGTTCGTTCCTTAAAACCGTCACACTGCTTTTACCTTTATCCACATGAAAAACCTCATCTTCGTTAGGCGAAAAAACAAGGCTAGCAACTTCTTGCGGTCTTTCCACCTCTTCAATTATCTCGTCTATCTTTTCTTCCAAATTTCCAAGCACTGCCTTATAGGAAATTTGAAAGTTCTTTCCGTTTTCTTTGATGTCTTTTGATTTTTTATAGTTATCAAAAAAATTTCCAGTTTTGCCGTATGAGGCAATCTCTTTTATGTATGGCTGAATTTTGTTTGTCACTTCAAAATCTGTGCCTTTCAAAGTCCACTCTTTATCACCAGATGTGAGATTAATTTCCACATCTTTTCTGTTCGACAGCATATCCGTTAACACCACATTTTCCGCTTCAGCCATGGTCATATTAGAAACATCAATGCCGTTAATTTTGGTGTTATCATAGAACCTTGAGTTTGTGGTCAGACCATTTTCAAAAAAGAATTGACAAACAAGAAGGCAAACAACCGCCAGCGCTGAAATGGAAATAAACCAAAAAAAGCCGTGCTTATTTCTTTCATTTTTCTCGCTTTTTTCCACTTTTTTTGCATTTTTTTGCTGTTTTTTAGTGGTTTTTTCTTGTTTTTTCTCTTCTTTAATATTTTTCTTCTTTTCCATGCGCTTATTATGACTCAATTTTCAATATTTATTACAAAAGAAAAATTTAAAACTTTATGATAAATTTTTCTCTTCTTATTGATTTTTATTTTATTTTTATTTATAATAAGAGTAGGAGGAAATAATGGATTTAAGTTTAAAAATTAAAAAGATAAACAAGTTTAATGAATACATATTGTTAGACAATAAATCTAAAAAAGAATATAACCTTGTTTTAGAATTTTATGGCATGAAAACGCCAAAGGTAAATGATGTTTTACTTTTAAACGCCAATCTTGTGAACCCAAAAAGCAAGTGGTATTCTCAGCCATACGCCTTTGAACCATTGGAAAACGATGATTTAGATTTAAATGAAAGCGACATGGCAGGGCTTGTCACAAAAGATAAAAAATATGTTTTAAAAAGGATTTATGGCTGATATGGAAAAGGATTTAAAATGGATTAAAAAACACTATGGCGAAAAATTTTCGCATTTATGTCGAGAACTCTTTCCAACTATTCTTGACACAGAAGGCTTGTTGCCAAAAATACTTGAAAACTCTTTTTTGCCAAGCCGAGAACTTTATGATGATATAACTAGCAGAGATTTAACAGCCGAGTTTAAAAACTATGTTTATAGCCAAGCTAATGTTGAAAACAAATATGGTAAAAAAACTAACTTATCTCCTGAAGAACTTATGGATAGAGCTGGCTACATACTTTATCCAGAATGTCAAACTGAAAAAGATATTCAAAGTTTTAGGCATTATTATTATCGTGGCGAGCCAACACCAAAATATACTGGTGGCACACCAGCTTACCGTGAAGGCGAAGAACTTTGCACTTTTAATGGTGGAAGGCTTAATACTTGCCGAGTGTGGTTTGCTGTTAGAAAAGATGTGGATAAAATAAAACGAAAAGACTTTAAAAACCCAAGAAGAGAAGATGACTATGGCACAAGCGTTATCAGCATTCAATTCACAAAAACAAAACCAAGCACTCTTTCCATAAAAAATAGATATAACCACACCATTCACGATGTTAACCCAGATGCCACATTTAGCAATAACCTAGACAACATAATTGAAGGATTGACACAGGCATTTACGGATAAATATAACATTAAGCTATCAAACAAAAAAATAAATCCACTGGAAATTCCAGACTATGTGCAGATGGGTGATGGAAAGTTTTATAAATATAACTTTGAAATTGACAATGTTTATTATTGCCCAAATAATATCATAATCGACAATGGAGAAGTTAAACAATTTAACAAAGATAAATTTATTGTTCTTGAGAATTTTATTTTAGATATTGAAAACAAAGAATTAAAACAATACACTTTAGGTCGAGCTGATAGTTATACAGACTCATTTATAGAAAGTGTTGGCAAAATTAAAAATATTAAACGCATTCCAAGTAAGGACGGACTGACCATTCAAATCACACCAGAAGAGGGAGAACTTGTTGAAATTAAACTTGATAATCATAACCAAATTGTTGGATACTCAAATCCAAATATAATTAAAATTTATGATAACTTCTTACTTGTTAACAGATCATTAACAGAACTTTATCTTCCTAATGTTCAACAAATTGGTGATAGTTTCTTACGTTATAACAAATCATTAACAAAACTTGAATTGCCTAATGTTCAACAAATTGATGGTGGCTTCTTATTAAATAACAAATCATTAACAGAACTTAATCTTCCTAATGTTCAATATATTGCTAGGTGGTTCTTAGAATCTAACAACTCATTAACAAAACTTGAATTGCCTAATGTTCGACAAATTGGTGATTGTTTCTTACGTTATAACGAATCATTAACAGAACTTAATCTTCCTAATGTTAGAGAAATTGGTGATTATTTCTTACGTTATAACGAATCATTAACAGAACTTAATCTTCCTAATGTTCAACAAATTGGTGGTGATTTCTTATTCTATAACGGATCATTAACAGAACTAAATCTTCCTAATGTTCAACAAATTGGTGATAATTTCTTATATAACAACAACTCATTAACAAAACTTGAATTGCCTAATGTTCAACAAATTGGTGTTAATTTCTTACGTTATAACGAATCATTAACAGAACTTTATCTTCCTAATGTTCAAAAAATTGGTAATGATTTCTTATTAGGTAACAACTCATTAAAAGAACTTAATCTTCCTAACGTTCAACAAATTGGTGATGATTTCTTATATAATAACAAATCATTAAAAAGCCTTGAATTGCCTAATGTTCAACAAATTGGTGGTGACTTCTTATTCTATAACAGATCATTAACAGAACTAAATCTTCCTAATGTTCAAAAAATTGGTAATAGTTTCTTACATTTTAACGAATCATTAACAGAACTAAATCTTCCTAATGTTCAAAAAATTGGTGCTTTTTTCTTATTAAATAACAAATCATTAACAGAACTTAATCTTCCTAATATTCAACAAATTGGTCGTAATTTCTTAAATAATAACAGATCATTAACAGAACTTGAATTGCCTAATGTTCAACAAATTGGTGATGATTTATTAACAAATAACAACTCATTAACAAAACTTGAATTGCCACCAAAGTTTAGCGAACTTAAAAATGAACTTTTAGGCAGAGCGAAAAATACAACTGAAAAAATATAAATGATAAAGAAAAGAATTAAAAATTAGTAATTTATTTAAACTAAAAAAATAGTGGCAAAAATTGTTGTCACTATTTTTTTTGCTGGTTTCAAAGTTTTAAAAAGTTTGAAAAGTTTTGTCAATTTCTTGAAGCAAATCTTCTTTTGTGTTTTTTATTTTTCCATCGAAAACTTCGCTTAAAAGATATTCCAAAATTCTTCCATAACTTCTTTCGTCTATCTTTGGAAAATTGTTTTTTATATCCTCTTCGTTAACTAGTAAATCGGAAGTTTTAATCACAAGCCCATGACGAATGATGTATTCATAGAAAAACATATACTTGTTTGTTGTGTGCTTGCTTTTTTTCGCAAGAAGTGGAAAGATAACTGAAACATCCTCGAAATACTTGAAAAAATAATCTTTGTTGCTCATACCATTAAGTGCGTTATAGTAGCCAGAAATATACGTGAAAACCTTTTGAATTTGTTTACTGTTAAAAGCAAATTCTTCCTTTAAAAAGTTCTCTAAAAAGGTTTGAAGGCACTCTGGATTTAAAGTGTCAACAATGTCGATAAGAATCCCCAAAAATCTATCTTCCACTTTGTTTACCATGTTATATTTAATCGCTTTAACAGGCAAACCAAAATATTGCCAAACGCAAAGTTTATTTAAAAGTTTCAAAATTTTCTTGAAATTGGATTTAACATCTTTATAACGCTTATCGCAATATAGAATTTTTTCCAGTTCCATATATTTTCTTGCTGGCGACAAATCTTGAATATTTTTTGCCATTTGAAAAGCACTTTCAAGCGTGCGTTTTTCAATTTTAAGCCCAAGTTCGCCGACAATTCTGACCATTCTCAAAATGCGTTCGCCGTCGTTTTTCAAAACCTCTTCTGGCGAGCCTATGCATCTTAAAATTTTTTGTTTTGCGTCAACAACTCCGTGATAGAAATCGACAATCTCATCCTTATTGATGTTGTAATAAATCGCGTTTATTGTGAAATCACGCCTTGAAGCGTCCTCTTTAATATCCTCCGTTCGTTCCACTTTGATTGGACAATGTTTTCCGTTATCCTCATAAAAATCTTTTCTAAACGAGGTAAATTCATAACTTTCGCCATCTTTTTGAATTGTGATTGAATTGTATTTTGAATTTTTAACTTTGATTTTATAGCCATTTTCCTTCAAAATTTTGCTAATTTCATCTATATCGACATTGCTTGCAAGGTCTATGTCGCCACTCTTAATTCCCATAATGGCATTTCTGACATATCCGCCCACTATGAACAAATTCTCTGGAAAAAACTTGGAAAGTTTGATTAAATTTTCTGAAACAGGAATAAACATTTCTCCTCCAACGTGCATTTTTATAAATGTGGAAACAATAAGATATATATATTAAAAACAAATTTAATAAAAAAGTCAAGAAAATTGCTTTAATGTTTGACTTTTTTGTCAAAAATTTATAAACTTAAAAGTGAAATATGGGAAATAAAAAATTTTTTAGCAGAAAGAAAAAACAACAAAAAGAAGAAGTGCCAATTGTTCGCTATCAAACGGATAGAGAACATGGTCTTTCTGAGGAACAAATCAATGAGAGAAAGGAACATAAACTTGTTAACGACACCAAAATCAAAACCTCTAATTCCTACCTTTCCATAATTTGTAAAAATGTTTTCACTTTCTTTAACTGCATTTGGCTTGTGATTGCCATCGCCCTTATGTGCGTCGGTGCGTGGGGAGATATGCTTTTCTTGTTCGTGGTCATCGCCAACACTGCAATCTCCATTTTCCAAGAGATTAAATCGAAAAAAACTGTGGAAAAACTTTCCATGGTGACCGCGCCAAAAATCAAAGTGATAAGAATGGGTTTACAATACGAAATTCGAAGCGAGGACCTTCTTTTAGACGACATTATGCTTCTTGAAAACGGCAACCAAATTCCTGCCGATTGCATTATTGTGGAAGGCAATGTGGAAGCAAACGAAAGTCTGCTGACAGGCGAAAGTAATTATATCAAAAAGAATATCGGTGATGTTCTTCTTGCTGGCTCATTCCTAGTTTCTGGGCAATGCTACGCCCGAGTTGACAAGGTGGGCAAAAATAACTACATCCAAACAGTTGCCGAGCGCACGAAAGACTTTAAACCACAAACCTCCAACCTTTTTAAAGATTTGAACAACTTAATTAAAGTTATCATCCTCATTTTAATTCCAGTTGGCGTTTTAACCTTCTTTAAAGAAAGCGTTTTGTTAGACTCCAGCATAACCGACGCCATAACAAGCACGAGTGGTGCGCTCACTGGCATGATCCCAGCGGGAATGTATCTTTTAATTACGGTTGGCTTGTCGGTTGGCGTTATTAAACTTGCCAAGAAGAAAACTTTGGTGAAAAACCTATACTCCATTGAAATGCTGGCGCGTGCAAACATTTTGTGCCTTGATAAAACTGGAACGATAACCGACGGCACCATGAATGTTGTGGATGTCATTCCGCTTAATAACACACATAAATCTAAAATTGAAAGCGTGATGAAAACCATTTTGCACCACCAAAAAACGATGAACGCCACAAGTTTAGCCCTTTTAAATCATTTTGGAAGGGACACTGAAAGCGAAGTTAAGGAAGTTATCGAGTTTGCTTCTCAACGAAAATACTCTGCAACAACTTTAAAAAATGGAAAAACCTATTTTATGGGTGCTCCGTCGTTCATTAAATGCCCAATAACCAGCGAACAAAAAAAGATTATGACCGAAAACATGGAAAAAGGCTATCGTGTTATTGCACTTGCTGAAACACATGAGGCATATGACGAGAAAAAAGCAGGCAAAAATGGAAAACTTATCGCCTTTTTCGTTTTAGAGGACCACATTCGTAAAGACGCCGTGGAAACAATCGACTGGTTCAAAAAAAATAATGTCAAAATCAAAATCATCTCTGGCGACGACGCTATCACGGTTTCAAAAATCGCCATGCGTGTTGGCGTTGAAGGCTATGACAGATATGTTTCTCTTGAAAATGTCAGTTTGCAAGAAGTCGCTCAGCTCGCCAACAAGTTCACAGTTTTTGGCAGAGTGACGCCAGAACAAAAGCATGTTTTGGTTAAAACCTTAAAAACGCAAGGAAATGTGGTTGCCATGACTGGCGACGGCGTGAACGACACACTTGCACTTAAAGAAGCAGACTGCTCCATTGCCATGGCAGACGGAAGCGAAGTGGCAAGAAACATCTCTCATCTCGTGCTTTTAGAAAGCAACTTCTCCGCTCTTCCAAGCGTAGTTAAAGAAGGCAGGCAAATTGTTAACAACGTGCAGAAATCTTCCGTTCTTTACCTTATGAAAACGCTTTTCACAATCATGCTGTGCGTCACAACGCTAATTCTTAGAATTTCCTATCCTTTCACACCAAAACAACTCCTTCTTCTTGAAATGTTCGTGATTGGGCTTCCTTCGTTCATCCTTACCTTCCAGCCGAACAGCGACATAATTCGAGGGAACTTCATCCCGCAGGTTCTTAAAAAATCAATACCAAGTGCACTGCTACTTTTCATCAATGTTTTGATTGTTGTTCTTCTAAATGCCAACTCCACCGTGCTTACGCCTGACGAATTTACCACACTTTCCACCCTACTTGTTATTTTCACAGGCTTTATCAACTTGGTGTGGACGTGTTGGCCGTTAAACTTACTGCGCTGGATTTGCATAACGCTTTCGTTTGTGCTTATCGTCGGTTGCATTTGGGGTATGGGAAGGTTCTTCTCAATAACCACATTCTCGCTTCCAGTTATCATCACTCTTTCCGCACTTCTTCTTTCCACAATACTCCTCATTGTGCTTGCGTTTTACATTAAAGAGTGGTATTTTAAAAAGAAATATGGCACTGTTTCCTATTCCAACACCACTGAAACCGAATTTGATAAACGCTTTAACAAACTTTTAAGCAAATTCAACAAGAAAAAGAAAAAAGATTTTGTGGAATTTGATAAAGAAGAAACCGAAGAACTTTTGGAAAACTT
>ERZ1643247.287-NODE-287-length-62888-cov-6.121799_pt1 | contig 62888 bp, 58 predicted proteins | sample MGYA00579264_ERZ1643247 | MGnify/ENA primary metagenome ERZ1643247 (study PRJEB29033, sample SAMEA4952262) | chicken gut metagenome | biome: Broiler Chicken; feature: Gastrointestinal Tract; material: Caecum | place: Ireland | collected 2018 | study: Broiler... | reverse complement strand
CTCTGTGGCCACGTTCCGGATCAACTCCTGAATGAGTACGGTCTTTCCTACGCCGGCGCCGCCGAACAAACCGATCTTACCTCCCTTGGAATACGGCGCCAGCAGGTCAATGACCTTGATACCGGTTTCCAGAATCTCAACGGCAGGGCTCTGTTCCTCAAAGGAAGGCGGGTCCCGATGAATCACCCATTTCTCACCTTCCGGCTGCTCGCCCCCGTCAATGGCCTGTCCGAGAACATTGAACAGACGTCCCAGCGTCTGCTCTCCCACAGGGACTGTGATGCCGCTGCCCGTGGCACGAACCTCCATGTCCCGGTGCAGCCCTTCACTTGGCGCCAGCATAATACAGCGCACCACATTATTTCCAATATGCTGTGCCACTTCCATGACACAGTTTTTTCCATTATTATCTACTTCCAGTGCATCTTTGATAGCCGGAAGGTCGTTATCTTCAAATAATACGTCCACTACAGGTCCCATGACCTGCACAATCTTTCCGATCTTCAACATGCAGCCTCCTCTCGGTCAAATAATTATATCAGAATGCTTCGTGCACATTCTGGCAGAATGCCGTCCGACGGGTATTTTGCGTCGGATCAGCGCTTTTTCTTCTTCTGAGCCCGGACACCGCCAATCACCTCAGTAATCTCCTGCGTGATAGCTGCCTGACGTACCCGGTTATAAAGAATATCCAGTTCATGGAGCATATCCTTTGCACTGGTAGTCGCCGACTCCATCGCTGCCATTCGGGAACTCTGTTCACTGCAGTATGCCTCCACCAGCGCGCCATAGATAAAACCTACGATATAGTTCGGCACGATTTTGTCCATCACTTCATTTGGCGACGGACGAAGCAGAAGCTCCGATATGGTGATTCCCGGCGGCAGTTCCATTTTGTAGTCCGCCTTTTTCAGAGGCAGAAGCTGCATCATCTCGGCTTCCGCCTGCACAGCATTAATCTGTCTGGTAAACACAATAAAGATCTTATCCAGCTCACCGTTCAGATAATGAGAAAGAATCTCATTTCGAATGGACCTTGCCCGGTGTAGTGTCGGATTCTGGACAGTATAGCGAAACTCTTTATAGATGTCGACACCTTTTTGCTCAAAATAATGTCTTCCCTGTTCGCCCACCACAAGAAGACGCGGATCTCTGTATTTCGCCATCTCCTCTTCTGCCAGACGTATGACATTATGATTATAAGCGCCGGCCATTCCTTTATCCGCCGTTACCACCAGAAAACCTGCACGGGTATCCTCCAGCGTTTTTACACAGGCAGGATTTTCGAAATAAATATCTTCCATCTCCGGAATATGCCGGAGAATACGGGCCATTGTTGACTGCAATGTATAAAAATACGGTTCGGTATCTTCCAGACTCTTTTTTGCTTTTTTTAATTTGGAAGAGGAAATCATATACATGGCATTGGTAATCTTCATAGTATCACGAATGCTCTTCATCCTCTCCTGAATTTCTTTCATATTTGCCATACAAACACCCGCTTATCTTTTATTTTTCACTCTGCTTTGCCTGGAACTGTACCGCAGCTTCCTTAATCTCGGTCTTCATCTCATCTGTGAGTACCTTGTCATTTTCAATGGCGTCACAAAGTTTTTTGTGATGAACACTCATAAAATCAAGTATTTCCTTCTGGTATGCCTTCACTTTTCTGGTTTCTACCTTATCAAAGACACCGTCGCTGGCCATACAGAGAGTGACGACCTGTTCCCAAAGTGAAAGCGGCGCGCAAAGCGGCTGCTTTAAAAGCTCCATCAGTGCGCTTCCGTGCTGAAGCTGCGCTTTCGTGGCATCGTCCAGATCAGAAGCAAACTGTGTGAACACTTCCATTTCTCTGTACTGGGCCAGATCTATACGAATACTTCCGGACGCCTTCTTCATTGCTTTCGTCTGAGCAGCTCCACCTACACGGGACACAGACAGACCAACATTGACCGCCGGCCGAATACCGGAATTAAATAAGTTGCTTTCCAGGAAAATCTGACCATCCGTGATGGAAATCACATTGGTTGGAATATAAGCGGACACATCACCCGCCTGCGTCTCTATAATCGGCAGCGCCGTGATCGAACCGCCGCCCAGCTCATCGCTCAGATGACTGGAGCGCTCCAGGAGTCTTGAATGTAAATAGAATACATCGCCAGGATACGCTTCCCGCCCCGGAGAACGTTCCAGCAGCAAAGAAATCGCACGATACGCCACCGCATGCTTCGATAAATCATCGTAAACGATCAGCACATCTTTGCCCTTGTGCATAAAATACTCGCCGAGAGCCGTTCCGGCATACGGGGCAATGTACTGTAATGACGCAGGATCACTGGCAGTGGAATTCAGCACGATCGTATAATCCATAGCGCCATGAGTATCTAACATGGATACCAGTTTGGCGACACTGGACGCCTTCTGTCCGATGGCCACATAAATACAGATGACATCTTTGCCTTTCTGATTGAGGATCGTATCCGTCGCAATTGATGTTTTACCTGTCTGACGGTCTCCAATGATCAGCTCTCTTTGCCCTCTGCCAATCGGGAACATGGCGTCAATGGAAAGAATTCCCGTCTCCATGGGTGCATCCACCGGCTGCCGGTCAACAATTCCCGGCGCATCCTCTTCTATCGCGCGGTATCCGTCCTCCTTGATCGCGCCTTTCCCGTCGATTGGTTCTCCAAGCGCATTGATCACTCTTCCGATGAAAGCATCGCCAACCGGTATTCCCGCTCTCTTTTTCGTTCTAGTTACCTTTGTTCCTTCTTTGATTCCGGTATCCTTTCCGAATAAAATACATCCGATTTCGTTCTCGCGGATATCCTGAACCATACCTTTTATCCCGTTCTCAAAGAGAATAATTTCACCATACATCGCATGGTCGATACCGTAAATGGTGGCGATACCATCGCCCACCCAGATAACGCTTCCCGTCTCCCGGCTTTCCATGTCCCAGTCATAATTCTCTATCTCACTGCGGATAATAGATATAATATCTGTCGCACTGATTGCACCCACAATCTTCACCTCACTGTTAACTTTCTTTCAAGCTGTCTGAGCCGTCCTTCATAACTCCAGTCGTATTCCATATGTCCGACGCGGATGAAAAGTCCTCCCAGCAGATCATCCCTGATGAAGAGCTTTGTCCGGATATCCCTGCCGGGATATTCCTTTCGGAGAAAATCCATGGTTTTTATCATTTCTTCCTCATCAGGTGTCTCCGCAAAATAAAGCTCTGCCCGGATAATATTATGTTTATCCTCCCACAGGATATCATATTCTCCGATAATCTCCAGAATCAGATCACTGTCCGCATGATCACATAAATATTTCAGAAAATTCTTTATGTTTACCGGAAGTTCCGCCTGATCTGCAATATCATTAATAATCTGATGCTTTTTGTCAAGAGAAATCATTGGATCTGCCAGAACGTCTCCCAGAAGCGGCGTTTCCTCAAACAGCGTCCGCAGCACATCCACTGCAGCTTTGTCATCTGTCAGCTCATACAGTGCCGCCGCATAATTATTTGCCCGCTGCGTCATGAACATCACCTGTCTTCATTATTTTTCTTGCCGCCTCCATGGCCAGAATTGCGATATCCGCCTGCACCTCTTTTCTTGCCTGCTCCTGCTCGGTACGAATCTCTTCCCTTGCTTTTTCAAGCATTTTTTCGGCCTCTTCTTTTGCCTTCACAGCAGCCTCACTCTGTTCCCGGGCTGCTCTGGACTTAGCCTGCGCGATGATCTCTTCTGCCTTATGTCCGGCATCTTTTAATTTCTCCTGATAATCATTTTTCAACTGTTCCGCCTGCTGTTCTTTGGCGGCAGCTTCCTTCAGCTGGGTTTTGATCATTTCCTCTCTCTGGCTGATGATTTTTAAAACCGGCTTAAAAAGAAGCAGCCTGAGCCCCACAAACAGGACAATCACATTGAGAACAGTAAAAAATAAAGTCCATCCATCTAAACTAAGCATGTACTTTCACCTGCATTCTTGTTTCTTCTCTGATTAATAAGTCCTCCGGATTCCTGCATATCATTATCCCAGGAAAAGAATGATCAGCAGAGCGATAACAAAACCGTAAATAGCAGTTGCCTCTGCCAGAGCACATCCTAAAAGAAGGGATTTGCTGATCTTTCCTTCTGCCTCAGGCTGTCTTGCGATGGCATCCACTGCAGAAGATGTTGCCTTACCAATTCCAAGACCTGCTCCAAGACCTGTTAAAACTGCGATACCTGCTCCGATTGCTACTAATAATGTTGACATAATTTGTTTCTCCTTTTCTACTACTCATTTTTAAATGTCTGCTGCTTCATTTGTTCATACACTTTGTTTTCAATTATGAAGCACGCCATTTACCATAAAAGACTGCTTATTGTCTTTCATGATCAGTTGTTATTCGATCGCTTCCTTTACAAACAATGCTGTCAGGAAAACGAAAACGTATGCCTGAATGATGCCGTCAAAGATATCAAAATATGCACTGAAGACCACAGGCAGCACAGCCGGCACAACCTGTTTGAGCAGTTCCATGATGACAAAAGAACCAAGAACATTGCCAAACAGACGCATGCACAGAGACAGCGGCCTGATAAAGATTTCCAGAACATTAATCGGTGCAACAATGGCTATCGGCTCCGCAAAACTTTTGAGCCACCCTTTGCCGCCCTTTTTTCGTATGCCGGCAACCTCAATGAGCACAATACTCATCAGAGCAAGTGCCGCTGTCACATTGATATCCTTAGTAGGCGGCTTAAACCCAAACAATCCAATCAGATTGGACGCACCCACATAAATAGCGACAGACATGAGGTATGGCACGTAATCTCTTCCTGCCTCTCCCAGAATCTCATCAAAGAAATGATAGATACCGGAAACGGCGGTTTCCAGAACAATCTGCTTTTTACCGGGATGTGTCACATCAAATCCCCGGACAAAAATAAAACAGACCAGAAAAAGAACGGCCATGATTATCCAGGATACAACAACAGCTTCTGATACGGGAATACCACCCAATATCGGAAGTGTAAAGACAACCTCGCAATTCAATTCTTCCATCAATTGCCCTACGAGCGCTTCCACTGGCATATCCTCCTTCATTTTTCTGTTTAAAATCCTTTAAAATCTTCTCTCACTTATTTTTTCTTTTTGCAGTTTTTACAACCTCCTTTTTCATTTTTTGTTTGAAAATGGCAAAAGTTGTATCTCGACTTTTGTTGATTTAATCATATCCCTTTCAAACAAAAAGTCAACCTTATTTTTTAAACAAATCTTAAACAAATTTTTTTCATTGACCATTTTTTATGATTTTTCGTATTTTTTTGGTGTTAATTAATGATTTTTCTCTTAAATTATTTATTTTTTTATGTACTATTTCAGAATAGGCAAAATACATTGTATAAATTTTGGCACAATTACTTTTCTTTCTTTTTTCTGATTTCATTTTTTATCTATTATTACGTCCTAATATAATGAATTTTTCTATTGCCGGTCTTTCATTTTGTAATATTTTGCTTATTAAATCTTTCTGATGTTAACACCCGCAGAAACAGCGTTAAAAAGCATTCTGTCCTATACAGTTTTTTCATCTTTTCCGGCAAAAATTTTTCCAAAAATCATTTTATCTGCTTCCGGCAACAAAAAAGGCAGTGAGTTCTCCCGTAATAATAACCTTCGCTGCGATTACGGAAATAATCTCACTACCATTCTCATCTGCCTGTATTTATTTGTTTTGATGCAGCCAAACAACTCTTCCTGTTCGGCTGCATCTGCCACTATATCACAAAATGTTTTCGAGTACAAGTACTTTTTATCTGCGGCAGTTGATGATCCTCTCCGGCGTTATAATGTAATCCACCGGCTTATCATGCTCTTCATGAGGCAGATTATTGAGAATCTGAATCTCGTAGGCCAGCGCCGCGCATGGATAATCAGCATGACTCCTCAAAAATTTATCATAATAACCTCCGCCATAACCAAGACGGTTGCCCCTCTCGTCAAAGGCAAGTCCCGGAAGTAAAATCAATCCCGGATCATCCGCCGGCGCTTTATAGGAAGCGGGCTCCAGAATCCCGAACTCGCCCGGCCGGCAGTCTTTGATAGACTGAATCTCATAAAATGCTATCTCATCATCCTCTACTTTTGGTACCGCCACTTTTTTACCCATCCGAATAAAATCACAGATCAGGTCAATGGTGTCTACTTCCGAACCAATGGCCATATAAGAATAGATCCACTCGCTTTTCTGGAACTCTGGAAGTTCGATGAGATTATCAAAACATTTTCTGGTCTGCTCATGAATCTGCGTCAGCGTAAGATCATTTCTCCGCCTGCGCATCTCTTTTCTCAATGCCTCTTTGCTGCTGCTTTGTGACATGGTATCACCTGCTTTCTCCCGCTAATTGCTGGAATATTTTTTGCCGTATTTTTCTCCAAGATTTGTGATGGAGCCATCCTCATTCTGAATGGAAATATTGTTTAACTCGCCTCTTAAATTTCTCCGGATCGCCAGAACATAGTCTCTCCGAAGCTTCTTCTGCTCTGCGGCCTCCGCATCAGTGAGACCCACGCTTTTTGATTTATGATATAATTCGTTGATACGATCAATATCTTTCTGATTCATTCCTATCTCCTTTTATCTTTTCTCTTCACAGTTCTCTGTCATTATACTGGAAAACTCTCTTATTGTAAATTTATTTTTGTAATAATTTATTCATAATTGATTTATTCATTATTATGGAACTTACCCGTTTTCTGAACATCAGAACAAAATCATTTTTGAAAGTTTCCGGGCTGCTGCCTCTGCCATGCGGAGTCCATCCATGGCCGCGGAGGTGATGCCGCCCGCGTATCCGGCGCCCTCTCCACACGGAAACAGCCCCCGGATATTTGCCTGACCGGACTCGTCTCTCTCCATACGCACAGGAGAAGACGTCCTGGTCTCTACGCCGGAAAAGATTGCATCCGGCCGGTCATACCCCTTTATCTTATGTCCGAAAGCTTCCATACCTTCTATCAAGGATTCCACCACATAATCCGGAAGACATTTCCTTACGTCCGCAAACTGCCACTGCCCCTTCATACACGGAGTCACGCCGCCAAAACCGGTGCTGACCTTTCCTTCCTTAAAATCACCGTAAAGCTGCAGCGGAATCTTTCCTCCGGCGGAAGCGTACGCCAGCTTCTCATACCGGCGCTGAAATTCCACTCCGGCCAGCGGATGAACCGGATCACCCGCCCGGGTTGTGCCGTTTTCCGAAAGTGCAAAATCCTCCGGCGTCACCGTGGTGATGATGGCGCTGTTGGAATTGGCGCTGTCTCTTTTGTAATCACTCATGCCGTTGACACACAACAGCCCCTCCTCCGAAGAAGAATTGACCACGTAGCCGCCGGGACACATACAAAACGAATACACGCCTCTGCCGTTTTTACACTGATGGGTCAGCTTATAGCTGGCTGCCGGAAGGATTCCGGCGTATTTCTCCCCGTACTGGCTCTCATTGATCATCGCCGCCGGATGCTCTACCCGGACGCCGATGGCAAAGGACTTCGGCCGCATGAAAAGCCCCTTGTCATAGAGCATATAAAATGTATCTCTCGCACTGTGGCCGACGGCAAGAATCACCGTGCGGCAGGATTTCTCTATGATATGCCGCTTTCCGTCGCAGATATGTCGCTTTTCGACGCAGATATGCCGCTTTCCGTCGCGATCGGCAGGATTTACTTCCACCCCGGCCGCATTGTTACCGGATTCCGGCGCGGCCGTTTCCAGCCGGATGCCGGTCAGCATACGCTCTCCGTCCTTTTCTTCTGTCAGGAGTTCCACAAGCTTCGTGCCAAAATGGATTTCTCCGCCCAGAGACAGAATTTCCTCCCGGATGGACGCCACCACCCGTTTCAGAATGTCCGTCCCGATGTGCGGCTTTGCCTCGTACAATATCTCCTCCGGCGCGCCGTGCTTCACAAACTCCTCCAGGACAAACCGGTTCTTGCCGGACTTGTCCTTCACCACGGTATTGAGCTTTCCGTCAGAAAATGTACCGGCGCCGCCCTCGCCAAACTGCACATTGGACTCCGTATCAAGAACTCCTTCCTTAAAAAAATGTTCCACTTTTTTCGTCCGAAGCTCCACAGCGTCTCCCCGCTCATAAACAACCGGCGAGAAACCGTTCCTCGCAAGCACCAGCGCCGCAAACAGCCCCGCCGGGCCGGCGCCGATGATCACAGGGCGCTCCTCCTCCGGCAGCCGCTGTCCGCCGCCAACATCATCCGCATGAACAGGGAACCGATATCTCTCCTCTTTTACCCTGCTCCACTTACTGTTTCTGTGCTGGAGCACCTTCTTTTCACCGGCAAAAGCCGCGTCAATGGTATATGTATAGAAAAGCTCCGGCTTCTTCCGGGCATCGATGGACCGTCGGACAATCTTCCATTCCACCGGCTGCTGACCGTACGCCCGCCTGGCAATCTCCGCCGCCAGCGCTTTCTCTGTGTGATCCACAGGTAATTTTAATTGTGATATTCGTATCATGAGATCCTCCGTTCTGTTTCTACCACTACACGACATCTTTTATTATAACAGGCAATGCCATATCGAAAAATAATATGACAGCCTTCTTCTGTCAGCTTCTCCGCATACCCTTTTTGAGTTATCTGTTTTAATGCAAAATTGCAAGCTTTGTCCAACTCTCCCTTATCTGCATACTTTATCTCAATGAGAATGCCAATCCCCAGGCTTTGAATCTTAATCAAAATATCACTATATCCATCGCCGGATTCCTCATTGGATTTTACATACCATCCTTTTTTGTATCCAAGTATTCCCAATAAAATACCATGATAAAAGTTTTCTTTATATTTTTTTCTGACAAAAGTATCTCGTATACTAATCGTCCTGCTTAAATATTCTGATGATATATTTTCCCCTTCGGTTTTCCACGATATGTCAGATATCCGGTCATAAAAAGTACACTCCAAATATTCTCAACAGAATCATAAAGGCCCTGATATGTTAATTCTTCATGGATTTCTTTGGAAACTGTCGCACCGGACATCAGTTCCTCCATTTCCTCTGTAGTCTCATTTTTATCCATCCGCTCTATAAAATGTTTTACAACATCATTGCTGCTGGTATTTGACCAGTAATCTTTTGGCTCTGCATCTCTGTCATCTGTCAATTCATCACAATAGCTGATTACATCCCATGGACAATATACATCTACATTTCCAAAATGATATCCATCATACCAGCTTTTAATCTGCTCATACTTTTCCTCCAAATGATAATAGCATAGTATATCTTTCACTTCACTGTCTGTAAACCCAAAATACTCATCAAACCGTACTGTTGTAATGGACAAAACTTTTGGATTATTCAAACCGGTGAAGATGCTTTCTTTTGCAACTCGCAGACATCCCGTCAGAACTGCAAAATACAAACTGTCGTTGGTTTTTAACGTCTGCTCAAAAAGATTCCGGATAAGCATGGTCATCTGGTCATAATATCCATGTTCATTTGCCTTTGCCAATGGCACATCGTATTCGTCGATCAAAATAATCACTTTTTCTCCATAGTGTTTATGAAGCAATTCAGATAATTCCCTCAAGCTGAAAACCAAAGTTTCATTGTCCATTTCTTTTTCTAACAAACCAGAAAACAATTCTTTATCTTTTGACGTAAGTCTGCTGCTCTCCAGCAAAAATTGCAGCCGTCTTGCTTCCTCATTGATGACTTTTACTATCAAATTCCGGGCAGTCTGGTAATCCTTCTCCTCAATCCCCTTTAAACTGATGGAGACAACCGGAAAGCGGCCCATATAATTTTCACAAAGCATCGTTTCTTCCGCTATTTTCAATCCATCAAACAAAGCCTTATCACAGCCAATTTCAAAAAATGTTTTTAACATGCTCATATTCAGAGATTTTCCAAAACGCCTTGGCCTTGTAAATAAATTTACTTTACTCCACTTATTCAGTAAATCTTTTATCATTTCTGTTTTATCTACATAGTAAAAATCTTCCGTAATAATTTCTTCAAAATTCTCTATACCGACTGGCAATTTCTTTTTCTCCATCCGAAACATACACGCCCTCCTTCCAAATAATCCCCGCTCAATGTATTTTCCTATCTTAATCCGCACTTTTTCTTTCTTGTAATATGATACACATCTTTATCGCTTTCCTCAAGCATTTTATGATGAGATGTATTATTTTTTATAAGTTAATTGATTGTGTTCAGAGATTTTTTTCCTGGCATCATGTCGGCAAGCTTCTCGCCAAATGCAATGGGATGAAAGAAAAAGGTGTTTCACCTGTTTCTCTGCTCCGCTACAAACTTAGCAACATTTTTGTCGGAAGAAGCATGTATATGCAGCAACAAACTGGCTCCGTTTTAGAAATGGCAGACATTACTTTTAGCAGATTACTAGGCATCCTGATGGATGCCTTAATGGCAAGTCTTCAGGAAATCTTAAAGCTCAGCGATGAGCAATTGATAGCACTTATTTATCTTTATCACAGAAATATTTATGTATGTACACGGAAATCGTTTTCTCAATAAGAAGTCAAAAAAAGAAAGATTTATGCGTGCATTAGCAAAACATCTTCCACTTTCTTTTTTATTTTCTTCCATTTTCCACATTAAAAATTCACAAGTTTTTCCCTCATATCTGTATATTTTATACCTCAGCTCCCACCACATATAATTATATTGTCATCGTCATATTTCCATGGTATTATTATCATATAATACCACGTACCTTCTTCATAAAAAGCGGGAGCTTATATTTCATGGACGCCTGCTTTTACTTCATTTACAAGTAAATATATTTTATAAGGAGGAATTTTTATGAAAAAAACCATGCCACTTTTATTTCCTGCTCTGCTGTTCATTTTGTTCGGACTATTTTTCCGGCTGCCGGCAGACGCCGCAGAAAACGAACCAAATCCAGTCCCGGAACCCGGTCAGCAAGAGCTGGTGATCGATGGTGTCTATTATCACCTAATCTGGGGCAGTAATTATACTGGAACAGCCAGCGCTTCCCTAGAACTTCCGGAAGGCAGTACGGAGGTGCCTCCGGATGAAATTACCGTGCGCAGTGAAATTACCTGGAACGGTATAACTTTTCCGGTAACCAGCCTGCGGTCCGATACGACTGATGATATCGGAGAGCTGACCAGAAGGAAAGGCCGTCTGTCCGGATACGACAAACAGCATCTGCGAAAGATCACAATAGAGTCAGGTGTACAAGACATCATCCTCAGCCTTTCTCATTATAAAGCACTAGAGGAAATCGTTATTGAGAATCCATCAGAATCTATTTACGCCCACTTTAGTATCTGGGACTGTCCGAAATTAAAGAATATCTATGTTCCTTCCAACGTGGACTCTGTTACTCAGCTGCGTGACTGTCCGAATGCCTCTGTGATCTATGCGCCGGACCATCCGAAATATAAGATTATCAATGGCGACATTTACTCCAGAAACGAAAAGACACTGTATGATGTCCCGTCCACTACGAAAAAATATGTCGTGAAAGACGGAGTGGAACGCATCGCTTTTGGAGCATTCGCAGGCAACAGCAATATTAAAAAAATTATCATTCCGGATTCTGTCAGAAAAATCGAACGTAAGGCTTTTTATAATATGACGAATCTGAAAAAAGTAAAATTTGGTAATTCTGTAAGGAAAATATATGGAGGTTCTTTCAGACGCTGCAACAATCTGAAAGTTCTTGTTCTTCCAAAAAATATCCGGCAAGTCACAGATGGTTTTGGTGGAAAGCGATTCTGTAAACTAAAAAGGCTTTATATAAACTCTCCGAAGTTAAACAAAGCCAACTTTACCGGCATCCCGAAAACATGCTCCATCTACGTAAAAAATGCCTCTGTAAAAAAAATGATACAGAAGCAGAGTAACTTTAAGGGCAAAATTATTATTCAATAATACTCCGATTTTTTTCAGGCGGATAGCGTTCCCATGGATTAATTCTCCGGGCAGTTTTTCCTGAACCGATTCTTTTTATCGCCGGTCATTACGACCGGCGATTTCTGTTCCATGCAGCCTCTCCGGCAACGCTTCCGCTGGAGAAAGCCCACTGGAGATTGTAGCCGCCGCAGGTTCCGTCCACATCCAATACCTCTCCGGCAAAAAACAATCCGGGGCAGATGCGGGACTCAAGATTCTCAGTCACCTCGGTCATGTCAACGCCTCCCCGGGTAACCTGCGCCTTTTCGTATCCCATATAACCGGATATGCGCAGAGAGAAGCCTTTGATCACCGCAGCAAGTCTCTTAAAGTTGTCGTCAGATGTTCCGCCGTGACGGATTTGGATTGCTCCCGCCGAAGATGCGCCCCCGGAAAGCGGCTGCGTTTTTGCCTGGCGCGACGTCTCCCTGAGGACCACCGGCACAAGCTTTGCCGGCAGGATGCCTCCCAGCAGCTCCTCAAAGGATTTATACGGGCAGGCTTCCAGTCCGGAATGAAGGAGGCTCTCCACCTCTCCCGCTGAGTATTCCGGCATAAAATCAAGAGAAAGCTGAACTGCTTTTCCTTCTTCCAGAGCCAGGATGGCAAAGCGGCTGATCTGGAAGATGGCCACGCCGGAGATGCCGTAATCGGTCCACTGGAGTTCTCCCTGCTCCCGGCACACCTCCCTGCCGTCCACCAGCAGAGTGATTGCCGCCTGATTGCGAACGCCGCTCAATTTCTTCAAAAACGGCGCCGAAGACTTCAGGGCCGTCAGCGCCGGGAGCGGCGGGATGATATGATGTCCCAGAGCCTTTGCCAGGCCGTAACCGCTGCCGTCACAGCCAAGCTTTACGCCTGCTAAGCCCCCGGTGGCGATGAGCAGACTACGACAAAAAAACTGCCTGCCATGTGCGCTTCCTGTCTTTCCGGCAAAATACGCCTCTGCAGACACCTGGAATCCATCTTTTATCCTCCGAATGCCGGTCACCGAGGTTTCTGTCAGCACCTCAAGGCCGTCTCTATTAAGAACAGCGCTCTCAAAGGCCGCACGGACAGAGGCTGCCTGTTCATTGTAGGGATAGACATAGCCGTCCCGGTCTCTGGTCAGGATGCCGAGGCTGCGGAATAATTCCATGGCGTCTTCCTGCCCGAAAGCAGACAGCACCGCCGCCGCTGCCTCCGGCGTCTCACTCCGGTAGCAGTCCGGACTCTGCCGGAAATTGGTCAGATTACATTTTCCGTTGCCAGTCACAAGAATTTTCTTCCCGATGCGGTCGCACCGGTCCATGAGCAGCACCCGCTGCCCGTCTCTGGCGCACCAAAGGGCCGCCGTCATACCTGACGGGCCGCCCCCCACAATAATCGTATCGTATTTTTTCATTACTTCACCTCTCGGAGATATCCGCACTGCGTCAGGATCTCTTCCTGCTTCCGTTCCATTTCCTCCCGCTCTCCGTCTTCCATGTGGTCGTATCCCATGAGATGGAGCATACTGTGGGCCACCAGGAATGCCAGCTCCCGCCGCTCGGAATGTCCGTACTCCCGGGCCTGTTCCTTCACTTTATCCATGGAGATCAGGATATCGCCCAGCATAAGTTCCCCGGTCTCCGGATGAAAAGCGTCCGGTTCCCGCTCCTCCAGGTCAGAAAAATCCGCCGGATGGGTATACTCTGCCATAGGAAAAGAAAGCACGTCCGTAGGACGGTCAATCTGGCGCTGTTCCATATTGACCTGATGGATCTCCTCGTTGTCCGTGAGGAGTACATACACCTGTGATTCATACGGGCAGTCCTCATAATCGAGGGCCGTCTCCACGACATTGTTAATAATCTCCTCATAATCCGGGATAAATTTTTCTTTATAACTGTATTCGATCTCTATATGCATGATTATTCTCCCAATATAACTTGTGCTGGGACAGCCGCCGCGGCATGCTGCCTGACTTTGTCCGGCATCCTCTGCTGTCGCTGCAGGACAGCCGGTCACCGTTTCCTGCGGTGCGCAGCTTTCTCTTTTCTGCTTTCGCCTCTACCTTCCATCTCTGCCCGCCTTGCCCGGCTTCTTGCCTCGCGGCGCTTTTCGTCGGCGTCGTAGGCAGATACGATCTTCTGTACCAGCGGATGACGGACAACGTCCTGGCTTGTCAACATGCAGACGCCGATCTCGTCGATATTTTTAAGCACCCGGAGAGCATCATCAAGACCGGATCTGGTGCCGTCCGGCAAATCCTTCTGGGTCATATCGCCGGTGATGATGGCTTTGGATCCAAAACCGATTCTGGTCAGGAACATTTTCATCTGGGCCGGTGTTGTGTTCTGCGCCTCGTCCAGAACCACAAAGGCATTATCCAGCGTCCGTCCGCGCATGTAAGCAAGGGGCGCCACTTCGATTAGCCCTTTTTCCATGTTCTTCTGGAAAGTCTCCGCTCCCATGATCTCGTGGAGAGCGTCGTACAGCGGACGCAGATACGGATCCACTTTGCTCTGCAGGTCTCCCGGCAGAAATCCCAGTTTCTCTCCTGCCTCAATGGCAGGCCGCGTGAGGATAATCCGGTTTACCTCGTTGGCTTTAAAAGCGGTGATGGCCTTAGCCATGGCAAGATAAGTCTTTCCTGTTCCCGCCGGGCCGACGCCAAAGACGATCATCTTATCATCAATGGCCTTCACATATTTTTGCTGTCCCCGGGTCTTCGGCTTCACCGGTTTGCCCATGACCGTATGACAGATGATATCGCTGTCAAGCTCCGTCATGGCAGCAACCTCGCCGCTCTGTGACAAGGACAGGGCGTAATTGACATCCTGTTCGGATATCACATTGCCCCGCTCGGATAAGACAAGAAGTTCCTCGACTACCTCTTTCGCTCTGCGGCAGTCGTCCTCGCTTCCAATTAATTTTATTTTATCTCCTCTGAATATAAGGGTCACATGCAGTGCCTTCTCAATCTTTTTCATGTTAGCGTCAAACTGACCAAACACATTGCCCGCATGCGCCGCAGGAAAAGAAAACTCTGTTTCCGATATATTCATCCTTCCACTCCCTTCTGCCTCATACAAATATATCCTTGTCTATTTTAACATTTTTTCGTTTTATTTCCAGCCCCTTTTTCCGACGGCCTACCAGATATGCATCAGATGCTGCATAAGAAGGCTCACCGCCGTGATTCCTGCCCAGCAGCAGGCGCCCATGACCAGAGGCTTGCCCCCGGTCTTAACAAGCTTTACAATATCCGTATTCAGTCCGATAGCCGCCATGGCAAGGACGATAAAGAACTTACTCAGCTCTTTTACCGGCGCAAATACATTTGCTGAAATGCCGAACTGCACCGCCACGGTGGTAATGACGGACGCTGCGATAAAGTACAGGATGAAAAACGGAAAAATCTGTTTCATGCTGACTTTATTTTCTCCGTTCTCCGAGGCTTTCCTTGTCCGCAGAAAGGCGAGAACCAGCGTGATCGGGATGATGGCGAGGGTTCTTGTGAGCTTAACCGTAACGGCCTTATCTAAGGTCTGGCTGCCAAGCCCCCACATGCTGTCCCAGGTGGAGGCCGCCGCCGTCACCGAGGAGGTATCGTTGACCGCGGTTCCCGCAAAGACGCCGAACGCCTCGCCGGAGGTGGTATCAAAGCCGATCATCTGTCCGAATATCGGGAACAGGATGGCCGCCAGCACATTGAAGAAGAAAATGACCGAGATGGCCTGTGCCACTTCCTCATCATCCGCATCTATGACCGGTGCCGTGGCCGCGATGGCCGAGCCTCCACAGATGGAGGAACCAACGCCCACCAGCGTGGATATTTTGGAAGGGATGTCCATCGCTTTGTGAAGCACGAAGGACAGCACCAGCGATGTGGTGATGGTACACACGATGATAGGCAGAGACTGTTTTCCCGTCTGAAATACCACGCCAAGATCCATGCCAAATCCCAGAAGCACCACCGCCCACTGGAGAATCTTTTTTGAAGTAAATGTAATCCCCGGCGCGAAACTGTTCTTATCCTTCCAGAATACGGTGGCCACCATACCTGCCACGATGGCGATGACCGCTCCTCCGATCACTGGGAACATTTTTCCGAGAAACCAGGACGGCACGGCGATGACCAGGCAAAGCAGCAGCCCTTTTACATTTTTTTGTATTGCACTCATTTTTCTCTCTCCTTTTCGTTTGTTTTACAACAGATAACCCATCAATATTTGAATCTTTCCATAGATTACCATAGTATTATCAGAAGATAAAATTATAAATATTTATTTATAGATAAATATATGTTATGATAAAATCAAAACAAAAGAAGAGGAGCTCCCATGATCGATCATCGACTTCATACTTTTTTAACAGTATGTAAATACATGAATTACACAAAGGCGGCGCAAGAGCTTTTTATCACCCAGCCAGCCGTCTCTCAGCACATTCGCTATCTGGAAAAATATTACGGCATCTCCCTGTTTTCCTACAGCGGCAAGACTTTGACACTGACTCCTGCCGGACGGCTTCTGCTGCAGAAGGCCTCCGCCATGAAAAATGACGAAATCCTTCTGAAACAGTCGCTGCTGACAGCGGACACCGGTACTTTTTCTTATCATTTTGGAGTGACAACTACTATAGGCGAGTTTGTCATCGCCCGGCCGCTGGCGAGATTTCTCCGGGACAATCCAAAAACAGGTATTCAGATGACCATGGCCAACACAGAAGAACTTCTGGAGGGTCTGCGGCGCGGCGATTACCATTTTGCTCTGGTGGAAGGTTATTTTCCCCGGGATGAGTTTGCGTTCCGTGTATTCAGCACAGAAGATTTCGTTGCAGTCTGTTCAGCCTCCCATGTTTTCGCCGGAACACCGTCCGAAACGCCGTCATTGCAGGCACAGCCGTCGCGCATGCAAGATCTCCTCTCTGAACCTCTTCTGCTGCGCGAATCCGGCTCGGGCACCAGAGACATTCTGGAGAAAGCGCTGGATCTGAACAACATTTCCCTGTCCTCCTTTTCGCGCATCACAGAAATCAACAGCATGTATGCCATCGTGCAGCTTCTCCTTGCCGACTGCGGCATATCCTTTCTCTATAAGACTGCTGTTCTCCCTTATCTGCGGACAGGACAGCTGCGTGTCATACCTCTGGAAGATTTTCATCCAAGGCACGACTTTGCCTTTCTCTGGCAGAAAGGGAGCGTTTACGGCAGCGAATATGAGAAGATTTTTTGTCAGCTGCAGACTGGCAGAGACGCTACTTTCTGAATGAGGGAAAAAGAGAATCACTCCGGTGCCGCGGTAATCTCCTGAATCTTCCCAAAAGCCTCACGCACGATTATTTTCCCTTTTGCCGTACATGTGTCCGCATCGCACTGGATATTTACTTTGTTCTCTATAATCTCCACTCCTTTCTCTTTGTATTCCTCCAGAAACACAGCAAGCCTTTTTTCCGCCTCCTTCATTGCCTGGCTTTCGCTATACATTTTCTCCGTGACCAGGCATTCCGAGCGGGTGGTCACATGCAGCGACACCGGAAGATACAGCTGAGGTCCTATATGAAATACACTATGTTTTGTCTTTTCATCATAATAGCGATAGGTTTCTTTTCGGCCGGGCAAGTTTATCAGCGTATTGCCCGCCAGCAGCTGATACATATTAAATGAACGCCCGGTGTACCTCTTTTCATAGTGGAGCATGGAAAAAGAATCCTCGTATTTTATCTTAGTAATGGCAAAAATGCTCCCCTCCGCCTTTACAAGCGCTGTTTCCGTCAATGCCCCGCTGTCATCATAAAGTCCCACTTCTCCGGATATGAGCACATCTCCCCTCTTTACCTTGTCTCCCTTTTTTACCAGAGCGCTGCCGCTTCGCACAACAATAGAATCAATAGTTCCCTTTTTGGAAGCCACCAGGTTACAAGGTACGTCCTCGGTTTCTGATAAAAGCGCCTCCTTATCCAGCGTCTCCTTGATGGTTACTGTCAGAAGCGTTCCCTTTAAATCGCAGGAAACCCAGGCAATATCTTTAAAATCCCGGCGGATTTGTTCTTCCAGCTGGTGGCAGGAAATGCCCGAAAGTCTCCGGCCGCTTTTAATCCCCTGTTCTTCCAGATAATCCAGAATCTCCTCTGGCGAGTGGCTGCGGCATCCTACTGCCTGTATCTGCCAGAGAAACAAAGACATAACATACAGACTCAGCACCGAAAACAAAAAAGCCGCCAAAAGTATTTTTCTTTTTCTGTATCGGTAAAACAAAAATGGCAGCCCTTTTTTGCAGATAATACGATAAGAACAACCAGTTTTCGCAGATATGTCCTCAAGTTCTTCCATTCCTGCCCTGCTCACAAAAAAAATGTAATGGGCGTCTTGTCTGGACAGTTTCCATAAAAGAATCTGTTTGCTCACACAGATATTCAAAAACCTCTCCTGATTTCGGCCGCTTAAAATCACTTTACAATAGCCGCTCAAAAAATGCAGTATGGAAAAAATCATAGATGTTTCCTCCCGGCACACTAAAAATGTATAGAATGAATCTTTCCGGTAATTCTCATATCAATGTCTGTAAAATATTCAATCAATAATTTTTCTCCCTCGATGATCATACTGCATTTATAGCAGTGCAATACAATTTTTTCTTCATTATAATCTCCCAGAGAACCGTAGTTTTCGATGTTAAGTTCCCCTGTTCCGTTCATGGTGCACACAAATGCCCGGCAACTCTCTTTTATGGATGGCTTCGGCACCGTTTTCTCTGTCTTTTTCCTTTTTATGAACACCCAATCCCTCCTGGCTGTCTCTTCTGCACCAGCACTCTTTCTTCCATTTGTATGCAAAAAATAAGAAATCAGAACAAAATATCCGGAAACACATTTTTTGAATTGAATTTTTCATGAATAAAGTATAGAATTACATTTGAGACAATATATCGAAAAATAAAGGAAAAGTGTTATGGAATCAAACAATATTACCCTTCAAGTACAACAATTATGTGAAATGATTCATCTGCTGAGTTCATCTATGGATGACTATCTATATGTTTATGACTTCCAGAATGATTTTTATTACATTTCTCCTTCTGCCGTCAGCCGTTTCCGTCTTCCAAATAACTCTTTTTATGATGTGATGCACGTTCATGAACAATTTGTTTACCCGGAGGACTATTCTCTGCTGAAACGCGAGATTCATGAGCTCCGCACCGGCAACCGTTACACACATAATATGATGTACCGGTGGCTCAGCCGGGACCGTACTCCCGTTTGGATCAACTGCCGGAGCAATATTATCCGGGAAAATGGACAGGCTGTTTATATGACCGGATGTATCAGCGAAATCAATTCCCAGCGAAAAACAGAAAACAGTAAAATTATTCCGGGAACCTCAGGTTTTCATTCCTATCTGAGGAATATTACTCCTTTTTTGTCCCGGGGCGCCTTTCTGCGTTTTGGCATTGACGGATTGAAAAGTATTAACGCACATCACGGCATCGAGTACGGCAATCTGATTCTTCAGAAGACAACGGAATATATTTCCGCAAACCTGCTTCCGGGACAGCAGCTTTACCACATCCTGGGAGATGAATATATGGTTACCGACCATCAGAGCGAAAGCGCACAGACTTCCATTCAGTTATACCGGCAGGTATCTCACAACATTGAGGAATTTATCATCGCCAACAATTACGAGGCAATGTTCACTATTTCCTGCGGTATTATTCTTTGCAAAGATATCGATGATTTTTCCTACTCTGATGTGATGAAACTTACTGAATTTTCTCTCAATGAGGCAAAACGGCGGGGTAAAAATCAATATTACCTGTTTGAAAAGGAGGACTATGAGAAATTTCTCCGCAAAAACGCTCTGACCCAGCAGCTGCGCCAGTCCATCAGCAATCATTTCGAAGGATTTGAGGCATATTTTCAGCCTCTGGTCCATTCAAATACACAGAAGATATACGGTGCAGAAACGTTAATGCGATTTTATTCGGACAGTTTCGGCACAGTTTCTCCTACGGAATTCATACCGATCCTCGAGGAGACCGGCTTAATTATTCCGGCAGGGCGCTGGATACTGAACCAGGCCGCTGCCGCCTGCAAAAAATTCCAGCAATATATCCCCGATTTTAAAATCAGCGTCAATCTTTCTCACGTACAGGTTTTAAAAAGCCGTATTGGCAACGATGTCATAAACGCCGTAAAAGAATATGACATCACCCCGGAAAGCATCATCATAGAACTTACAGAAAGCGGGCTCCTGGAAACAGATTCTCATCTGAATCAAATGTGGTCCCAGCTGAAGAAAGAAGGAATCAGTCTCGCTCTCGATGATTTTGGAACAGGGTATTCCAATTTTGCCTACCTTGCCAGCCTTCATCCGGACACAATCAAGATCGACCGCGGTTTTACGTTTCGTGCACTTCATAATGAATATGAGTATCAGCTTTTATCTCTGTTCAGTTCCATGGCTCACGAACTGAAGCTTTCTGTCTGCATCGAAGGGGTGGAAACAAGCGAAGAGCTTTTATCAGTCTGCGAACTTTCGCCCGACTATATTCAGGGATATTTTTTCGGGCAGCCATGCGGCTTCGATACATTTATGGACACCTACATAAAAAACCACAGCGCTGGCGGTGCATAAACCGCCAGATACTGTGGTCTGTTTTTATCTGATATATTATATTGATGTCCTTTCTCAGAACTTTGCCGTTGTCTTTGCGGCCTCCGCCACCTGAATGACATCCTCCATCGGCGCATTTCCTGCCGCTACTACTGCCGCCGCGATCGCTCCTTCCACCACAGGGCAATCCACCATTGTTACCTTACGGTCTTCCATCATCTCAAGAACCATCTCCGTCGTCATGACAGCGCTTCCCATATCCATCAGGATAATCACGCCGTCGTCGGAATAGATCTCATCGATGGCTGTATTGATCTTCTCAAAACTGGTTCCGAATCCGCCGTCGTCCATGCCGCCGGCAGCCCGCATCGGAGTCTCAGGCGCCATCAGAGAAGCCAGATCAACAACACCTTCCGCAAGCTTCTGACTATGCGATACAATTACAATACCAACCATATATGACCTCCTATGCCAGTGCCTGCACTGCTTTGAGCATCAGAGTAAAGGAAGTAGCTCCAGGATCCTGATGTCCGATACTTCTCTCTCCCAGATAGCTGGCACGTCCCTTTGTCGCGATGATCGTCTTTGTGTACTCGATACCTTCCTCTGCCGCTGCCACTCCGGCGTCAAGCGCTTTCTTAGCGTCTTTGTCAGCCTCATAGGAAGCCTTCATGGCGTCAAGAGCGGGAATCATGGCGTCAAGCATGGTCTTCTCGCCTTTCACAGCTTTACCGCGCTTCATGATACCCTCAATGGCAACATCCATCATGCCGATGAAATCATCCATGTTCATCTCCGTCTTACCGTTCAGGTAAGCGCCGGCCTTCATAAATGCCGTGCCGTATAACGGGCCGGAAGCGCCGCCTACGGTGGAAACGAGCTTCATTCCCACAGCTTTTAAGATGGCTCCGATGTCTTTTCCCTCAAATGTTCCAATCACATCGTTGACTGCGTCAAAACCACGCGCCAGGTTGATACCATGGTCTCCGTCACCGATCACATTGTCAAGCTCAGTGAGGAATAACTTCTGCTCATCTACATCTGCAATTATTTTTTTGATAATCTCAATTACTTTTGCACTGTCTGCCATTATTCATATACCTCTTTTCTAAACTGTCTTTACGAAAGAAAAGGCCGACGCATGTTGTCGGCCTTTTGTGCCAGTAAATTATTTAGCCACTGTCATAGCCGGAGTATCTGCTTCTGCATCTAACAGCTCTTTCATCTGGTCATCCAGACGGAGTAAGGAAATGGAGAAACCTTCCATCTCAAGGGATGTCATGTATTCGCCAACTAAAGTCTTGTAAACTTTGATACCTTTCTCTGCCAGAACGTCAGCCACACGATTATTAACAACGAAGAGCTCCATCAGAGGAGTAGCGCCGCATCCATTGATCATAACAGCAACTTCAGATCCGGAGTAATCGATATCAGCAAGGATCTTCTCTAATAATGTATCAACGATCTCATCTGCTGTCTCCATCTCTTTCTTCTCTACGCCAGGCTCTCCATGGATACCGATACCGATCTCCATCTCGTTGTCAGCCAGCTCAAATCCAGGTTCTCCTGCTGCCGGAACGGTACAAGGACGGATAGCCATTCCCATGGTTCTCACATTATCGATAACCTTCTGTGCAACTGCCTGTACTTCGTCAAGGCTTGCTCCTGTCTCAGCCAGAGCGCCGGCAATCTTATGTACAAATACAGTACCTGCAACACCGCGGCGTCCTGTTGTATATAAGGAATCCTGAACAGCAACGTCATCGTTAACAACAACTTCTTTTACTTCGATGCCGTCCATGTCGGAAGCCATCTCAGCAGCCATCTCAAAGTTCAGCACATCACCAGTATAGTTCTTAACAACCATCAGAACACCCTTACCAGCATCGATTGCTTTGATTCCTTCATAAATCTGGTCCGGAGTAGGAGATGTAAATACAGCGCCTGCAACAGCAGCGTCCAGCATACCCTTTCCGACAAATCCGCCGTGAGCCGGCTCATGTCCGCTTCCGCCGCCGCTGATAAGAGCAACCTTACCCTCTTTCTTATCGGCTCTAACTACAACGTTACCACAGTCAAGCTTCTTCACATACTGAGGATAAGCCTTAACCATACCTTCTATCATCTGGTTTTCTACCTGATCCACTGCATTAATAATCTTTTTCAAAATAATCTCCTCCTTACTGGTTCATTGAAAATAGTTCAGATTAGACAATTATTGCCTTCATCCTTTACTAATAATATCACTTTTGCATATACAGGTCAATTAAAAAAATCTATTTTTCATCCAATTTACACATTTAACTTTTTTCTTATATTTGTTATAGTTGATGTAAATGTAATTCATGTAAATATTATGAAAAAGGAGAGGACTCAGATGAAAGTATTGGATTTCGGAACGACGAAAGACGGGCATCAGACCCATCTTTACACCTTAAAAAATGACACGCTTGAATGCCGTGTCACTGATTTCGGCTCTATTCTCGTGAACCTTTTCGCACCGGACAAGAACGGCGATATTGTCGACGTGGTTTTAGGCTTTGACGACGTATCCGGCTATGAAAATGACACAGCCAGCCTGGGCTGTAATGTAGGACGCTGCGCCAACCGCATTGGCGGCGCCGCCTTCACTCTGAACGGAACCGAGTACCATCTTGATAAAAATGACGGAGAGAACAATCTCCACAGCGGATTCCATCAATATTCCAAACGTATCTGGACTGTAAAGGAATACACGGATACCGCCATCACATTTACACTGAACAGTCCGGACATGGATCAGGGCTTCCCTGGCGCCCTCACAATGTCGGTTACCTACCGCCTGGAAGATAATGCGTTAAAGCTCAGTTTCTCGGCTGTTCCGGACAAAGACACCATCATCAATATGACTAATCACAGCTATTTTAATCTCAATGGTAAAGGGGACGTTCTGGATCATATGGCTGCGGTCAACGCCAGCCGGTTCACTCCATCTGACGCTCAGTCCATCCCTACCGGCGTCTTCACAGACGTGGCTGGCACCCCGATGGACTTCCGCGAGCCAAAAGCCATCGGGCAGGATATCGGAGAGGATTATGACCAGCTGGTTCAGGCGCGTGGTTACGACCACAACTATGTGATCAATGATTACGACGGTACTGTACGTTACGCTGTACACCTGTATTCAGAAGCTTCCGGCATCCTCATGGATCTGTCCACCGATTATCCGGGCATCCAGATGTACACCGCCAACTATCTTGAGGACGAGCACGGCAAAGGCGGCGCCGTTTATCACCCAAGAGACGCCGTCTGCTTTGAACCGCAGTTCTTCCCGGACGCTGTCAATAAACCGGATTTTCCAAGTCCGGTTTGTAAGGCTGGTACGACATATCACAACGAGATCATCTATACATTTTCCATTGATAAATAAAGCCGGCGTCCAGGAGCATATGCAGCAGGAAACGCGCCAGCCTTTAAGAAGAAGTACATAAAGCTGTTTTTTCCCGTGACGTAACTCGCGGGACGCCATGCGGCACACTCGATTATCATGTGTCCGCATGGCGTCCCGCGTTATTATTTATTTCCGGTTCAAAAACTCATCCACATTGTCTGCCGTCACTTTCAGATACGGCAGGTAAACGTACCGCTCATTTTCAAAAGTAATCGCATCGAGACTCCCTCCAGTGGCAAGGGCAACCGACAGTTCAGCCATGACTGAGGCCTGTCCTTCCTTGTCATTATAGACAGTTCCGGCAAAGTCTCCGTCCTTCACTGCCTGCAGTCCCACAGAGGTTCCATCAACACCAAAAAATACAGGACGGTTATCCTCCGTATAATTCAGCTCATCATAGGCGTCAACGGCTCCCGCCGCCATATCGTCGTTGTTGGACAGTACCAGCTCCACTTCGTCATTATACTGCCGGATCATCTGCTTCATGCGGTTTTCCGCCTGGGCGCGATTCCAGTTGGCGATCTGATAACTGAGCTTTTCAAGATTTATTCCTTCTTTGTTCAGGGTATTCACCACATTTTCCGTGCGGATAATGGCGTCCTGATGATCTGCCTCTCCTTCCAGGATCACATACTGAATCTTTCCGTCACCGTTGCGGTCTACGCCTCCATTTTTGATAACTTCTGCCGCCATCTCTCCCTGCAATTCTCCGGACTGCCTGGCGATGGCTCCCACATAGTAAATCTTTTCCCACTGCATCATATCCTCTGTCACCGGCTCCCGGTTAAAGAAAATCAAAGGAATATCATGTTCTCTGGCCGTATCAATGATCTCTGACGGATCCGCCCGGTCCACCAGATTCACACACAATACATTGCATCCGGCATCAATAAGCTCCTTCACCTGTTCATTCTGTGTCTTCTCCAGCCCCGCCGCTTCCCGGACCATAGCTGTCACCTCAAGATCCTCTGTTTTATAGGTCTCCAGTTCATTTTTAAAACAGTCGATCAGTTCTCTGACAAAGGTATCTGTCTGATTATAGTAGGCGACTCCCACCTGCACCTTCTGAGAAGTATTTCCGGACACCTCTCCGCAGGAACACAGACAGAACATGCCTACTCCGCACAAAAACAAAGTCAACAGTGTTTTTTTCATAGTCTCTCTTCCTCTTCTATTTCATCATTACATTTCATTGCGTCATGGTAAAAAGAATGTTTTGATTATCTGCAGAAAACAGCGTTTCCTTTCTGACCACAGAATAAGACAAGGACCGGACGCTGACCCGGCGGAACGGATGCTGAAGCTTTTGTATCAAGCCTCTGACACTCTCATACCCCACATTAAATTCATCCGGAACGATCAGGCATTCTACAGAGCCGTAATCCAGATAATAAAACGCCTCCATGGAATTGCCAATTCCATATACCACTGCTCCGTACAGATTCTTATTTACAGCGGCTTCACCCGCCTGAATCAGACATCTGTCATCTAATGCAATGATAATATCCACCTCAGGGTAAGCCGGAAGCGCCAGTTCTTCTTCCTGTCCGGAATAGTCATTGACCGTCCAGCGGACCTCGCCTCCCGCCTGTGCAATGCCGTCCATAAATCCTTCCTCTTTATCCTGAAATGCCGAGGTATCTTTGCTGTTTGCAACGATCCCCAAAGTTTTTCCTTCCAGACTGCCGTTAAAATCTTTCAGCAATTCGTCTGCCAGCGCAGCGCCCATTTCATAATGATCCGGTCTGGCTACCGGCAGCGCAGACGTTTCATTGTCCGTCGTCACCGCAGATTCCACCTGCATGACCGGCACTTTCCTGCCGATTTTTTCCAGCATTTCTTCTGTGCCTTCTCCGGCAACCGGCTGCACGATAATCCCGTTGGCCCCATTATCTATTTCTTTCTCTAGAAGTGCTTCTTCCTCTTCGACAGTCAGCGAGCCTCCCGTACTGACCACAAACAATTCTGCGTCATAATCTGCCGCTGCCATCTCAAGCCCATATTTTAGCGCGGACCACTGAGAACTATCCGAATCCTGCAAAACCACGGATATTTTCTGAATCCTGTCATCTGCTCTGTCGAACAACATAAACGCGGCGACAATGAGAAATACTACTGCGAGAATGGCTTCTATCAATATAAATACTTTTTTATCATTTTTCATGGCTGTCACCCTGCCGTTTTATTTCACCGGTATCTTCGATGCTGAAAATATTACCTTCTTCCAGTTTTTTTCGATTTTCTTCTGTATAAGGCACCTCAGGAATACATATGGATACCCTGGTTCCCTCATCTGGCTCACTCTCCACCGTCAGTCCGTATTCTTTTCCAAAAAGAATTTTGATGCGGTTATTGACATTGACAAGACCAACGCCAGATCCTTTTTTGTGAACCCGGTTACTGTCTGTCAGTACTAAAGCCGCCTCCTCCTCGGACATGCCAAGACCATTGTCTTCCACTGCGAGAATGATATTTCCATTATCTCGTTTTCCGCTCACAATGATTTCCCCGCAGTCGTCCATGCTGCTGACGCCGTAATTAATGGCGTTTTCCAATATCGGCTGAAGAATCAGCTTCACAGTACAGCAATCCTCAATGGACGGATCCACTTGAAAATCCACGGAAAATGTATTTTTATAACGTATTTTCTGAATGTTCATGTAGCTTCTGGCATGCTGCAGCTCTTCTCTCACGGTGATGACTGTGCGCCCTTTGGAGAGACTGATGCGAAACAGCTTCGCCAGCTGAGATATCATGAAAGAGGCCTCGTCATTACGTTCGCCTTCGATCATCCAGATGATAGAGTCCAGTGCATTATACAGAAAATGCGGATTAATCTGGCTCTGAAGGGCATCCAGCTCGCTTTTTCTTCTCTCGTTCTGCTCAATGACAATCTCTTTCATCAGCGTATCGATCTGCTCATAAGATTTTTGAATCGAATATCCCAAATGACGGATCTCCAGCGATCCTCCTATATAAATCTCCGGTTTTTCACCCGCCTCATATTCTTTCACGGAATCATTGAGCTTCATGATTGGCCTGGAAATACGCACCGAGACAATGCGATTTACAACCACGATCATCATAAAGGTCAGCAGCATGAGGAGAACGACAAAATATTGAATATTGATCATCCCATGAGTAAACGAAGATTCATACGGAATAACTCCGATAAGCTTCCAGCCGGTATAACTGATAGTATCCACCACCACTTTCCGGCGTCCTCCGTCAAATATCTCATCGTAGACTCCTTCTTCGTAGCCTCCATTGACAACTGCGTTCTCTTTATAAATACCTTCACTGATCTGAATCTGTCTTGGATGATAAATTATCTCCCCGCTGCTGTCACAAAGATAGTAATACTGTCCATTCTGCGAATCATTTATTTGTTTCATCATCCATGATATACTGGAAAAATCCATATCAACCAGCAAAACACCGGTCTGCACGACTCCGCTGGTCGTAATCTCCACGGCGCGGCTCAGAGAAATCACCCAATAATAATGCTGTGTTCCATCGTCAAAAAGATTCTGTATATGAGGCGTGGAAAAGTGCATATTCTCTTTTTTATTCATCGCCTGCTCAAACCAGGACTGACTGGTGACATCCACATTTTCTTTCTGATTCGCCACTGGTTCCGCCATCATGAGGCTTCCGTAATTATTATAAAGAGCAATGCTTCTCAATTTATCTTTATTTGCCTCATACAACAAATTCAATTTGACCTGGATATCCGGATTCTCCCTGGAAAAATCACTTTCTTTAATGGCATTATAGTACGCCGTGTCGGAAATCTGGCGCATGCTGACCAGATAATCTTCCAGACTTTTTCCAGTCTGTTCGATGAGTTTTTGTGTATTCTGAACATTCTCTTCCCTGGTCACGAAAAGAAATTGATTGTACATGACAAATCCCATGGCAAGCATGATAAAAATGGATATCAGGGAAAATGCCGCCATAATTGTAGACTGAATCTCCTTGGGCTTCACAAAATCCCAGAATCTGATTCTTTTACTTTTCACTTTTTGTATGCTCCATTCTGTATTTGGACGGGGACGCCCCAAACTGCCGTTTAAACACATAACTGAAATAATTCGGGTCCGCATATCCCACCTGACCGGCTATGACATAATTCTTTTCATCGGTCTCGATGAGCAATCTCGCCGCATGTTCCATACGACATTCTGTCAAAAATCCAATGAAAGAAGTTCCGGTCTCCTTCTTAAAAATACTGGAAAAATAAGAATTGGATACTCCCAGTTCCCGGCAGATCTCGTCGAGGGACAAATTTTCATCTGCATAATTGGTGTAAATGTATTCTTTCGCGTCAGTGACAATGGACTGCGACGACGTACTCCTCACCTTGGCCAGTTTTTCACTGAAAGACAGGCTGGTATCAGTCAGCCACTGTTTAAGAACATCCGGAACAAAGTCTACCAGACGGTCGCACAGCTGCTTCATATCGCCAAGCATTTCTTCCGCCGGAATATTATTATTGGACGCAAAGCGGTACAATTCTCCGATCATTTCCATGACAGCCACATTATGCTGCTGCAAAGACTGTCCGGAGAAGGAAGGATGCTGCAGATACTTTTCCGCCGCTTCTTTGATACGATTCTCATCGCCAAGCCGGATCATCTTAAACAGCGTGGACACTTCCGAATTCTGTTCTGACGCTTCCATTTCCCTGTTCTGCGGAACAATCTCCCCGATATTAATGGCTCTGGACGCTCCGTAGATTGCCCGGTAGGATAAGGCCTCTCTGGCTCCCGCATAGGACCTCGACAGCTGCAGGATATCAGAAACACAGGAGCCCACTCCCACCGTAACCACTGCACCGAGAATACGCTGAGCATATCGGCAGAACTTATCGCAGTCGTCCGTCAGCTCTATCATATCATCCTCTTTGTCAAGCTGTATGATCGCCACTCCATTCTCCAGATAAGTAAAATGACTCATTCTCCATTTGGGGCTCAGACGTTCATCTACCTGCTTTTTTACCAGTGTATCAAGCAGCACCGGATTAATATTCTCCGGCACCTGGCTGGAAGATGTATGAATGACCAGGCAGCAGTAAAAAGGTCCTGTCAGAGAAATTTGATAATTGATCAGATATTTCTCCAGATCTTCTTTTGTAATCTTTCCCTCAATGAGCGTAGAATAAAAATTTGCCTGAAGCAAAGGCAGAGATTCCATATAATATTGCTGCAGGGTTTCCACATTCCGTTTTTCTCTGATTTCCTGTTCCAGCTTTGCTCTGAGCTTGGTAAAGACCTCAGATAATTCCATGGAATTGATCGGTTTTAAAATGTATTCCTCCACACCCATATGTACAGATTCCCTGGCATACTCAAACTCGTCAAATCCGGTAAATACAAGGATTTTAATCTCCGGATACCGCTCCTTAATCTGTCTGGTCAATTCAATGCCATCCATATATGGCATTTTAATATCTGTCATCACCACATCAGGCTGATATTCTTCCACCATCTCCAGCGCTTTTACTCCATTGCTGGCATGACCCACTACGGAAAAGCCCAATGCCTCCCAATCCATTTTTTTAATGATGATCTGGATGACCTCCTCCTCATCATCTACCAAAAGCAAGGTATATTTATCCATCATTTTCTCCCTCTATTTACATCTTTCTATCTCAATTCATATAAAGAAATTATAACAAATGTCTGATTCCATGTAAACAGCCGGAATTCGAACAGAGTTTCTTAAGAAAGAGAAACAAAAGAAGAGCCAGAATCCAATCTGGCTCTTCCTCAAAGACATATATTTTATTTTTTCTGAACGTATTTCAGACAGTCCAGAGTAACTGCTACAAGGATGATGATACCGGAGAATACGAACTGTAAGTTCGTGTCGATACCGAGGATAGTCAGGGAGTATGTTAATGCTGTGAAGATACATACACCAACAACTACGCCTGAGATTTTACCGATACCACCAGTAAAGGATACGCCGCCGACTACGCAGGCTGCGATGGCGTCCATCTCCCAGCCCTGTCCATAAGCTGCGGAACCGGAACCGACCATTCGGATACATTCCAGCCAGGAACCGAAACCGTAAAGGATACCGGCCATAACGAAAGCTCCTACTGTAACTGCGAATACGGAGATACCGGATACGGCTGCTGCCTCCGGGTTACCGCCTACCGCGTACAGGTTTTTACCAAATGTTGTTTTATTCCAGATGAACCATACAATCACAATGGCTGCGACTGCCCATAAAATAATGGTAGGGAATCCGTTGAGCTTCGGAATGATCATGTTCGGGATCACCGGCTCGATGGCTCCAAAGGACACACCCTTTGTCGCATAAGTAACAAGACCGAAAATTACAAGCATGTTTGACATCGTTGAAATGAACGGATGCATTTTAAACTTCGCCGTAAAGAAACCGGCAATTGTCGTAAAGAATGTACACAGAACCACACAAGCTACCAGTGCAAGAACAATACGTCCTACCAGTGGCATTCCGGTAAAATCAAAGATATGTCCGAAAACGCCGCCGGTGTTGACTCCCTGATGCATGATAATGGTTGCCGCCGTCATACCCATACCGACCATACGTCCGATGGAAAGGTCAGTACCTGCCAGAAGGATCAGAGCTGCAACGCCCAGTGCAAGGAACATTCTAGGCGATGCCTGCTGCAGGATATTCAGCACGTTGTTGTAAGTCAGTAACGGCGCACCCTTCACGATCGGTGTGATAATACACAATGCGATGAAAATAAGGATGATCGCAATATAAAGACCATTCTGTAATAAGAAGGATCTCTTATTGAATGTGTACTTATAATTCTCCCACTTCTGCGCCCTGGATTCCATAAATGTAAACTTGGACATGCGGAGCAGGTCGATCAGATGATATTTATGAGAAAATGCCTCATGTCTTCTGTCCTTAACTGCCTGCAGATCATTCTGCAGCTGCAGCTTCGCATCAAAAAGACGATTCTTATAAACATAATTCTCATCTTTGATTTCCTGACTGTCAGACAGTTTTTTCAGATTTTCCTCATGCTCTTTTTTCAGCTCCACGAGTTTCTGATTATACTTTTCTTTTGCCAGTACTTTTTCCTGGTCACAGCTTTCTTTAACCGGTTTATAGTACTCTTCATCGAAATGTTCTTTCAGATATGCTTCAGCTTCCGCGATCAATTTGGATATTTCATCCTTATTTTTCGCGTCGACTCCTTTTGCCATCTCGATTTCCGTGCGAAGAGTCGCGATTCTGTTTTCTTTCTCTCCCTGAGTTAAAGAACGGTCTCTCTTTACTCCGTCCAGTGTATTCTGAAGAGAAATCACTTTATCTATTCCGTCTACCCTTAATGCGTCAATTTTTTTCTGGATATTTCCTACGAATTCATCAATGGGTTGACGCAGTTTCTTTTCTTCTTCAACCGTAAGAATCTTAGTATTTCCTTTCTCCATATCTTCTTCTCCCTTATGATAGGTATAGTCTACAGGTTGCAGGTTGCATTACAGATATTTTGCACTGAGCCGAAGGAGTTCTTCCTGATTCGTCTCTTTAGTGTTGACGATTCCGGAAAGATGTCCGTTTGACATAACGCCGATACGATTGGTGATACCCAGAATCTCCGGCATCTCAGAGGAAACAACAATGATGGTTTTTCCCTGTTTCGCCATTTTGATGATCAGCTCGTAAATCTCGTATTTTGCTCCGACATCGATACCACGAGTCGGTTCATCCATCATAAATACTTTCGGATCACGCTCCAGCCATTTACCAAAGATAACCTTCTGCTGATTTCCACCGGAAAGGCTGGTGATCATATCTTCCGGTCCCATACATTTTGTATTCATGGTTTTGATCTCATCTGCCGTCGCCTTCACCATTTTGGAATCGGATAACGCAAGACCGGATTTATAGTGATTTAAGTTGGCAATGGTCGTATTGAATGTCAGATCCGTCTTCAGGAATAATCCATTGGCCTTCCGTTCCTCGGTAATCATGGCAAATCCATGATCCATAGCTTCTTTGGCACTGTTAAAGTTCATCAGTTTACCGTTATAATACATACGGCCCGCCGCTCTTGTCCTGACACCGAACATTGTTTCAAGAAGCTCTGTACGTCCCGCTCCTACCAGTCCGTAAAGACCAAAAATCTCTCCTTCTCTTACATCAAAAGAAATATCCTTCAAATGCGGTTCAAACTTTGTTGATAAGTGCTGAATGGATAAAATAACATCTTTTGGCGTATTATCCACCGGAGGGAATCTGTTTTCAAGAGAACGGCCAACCATCGCTGCGATCAGCTCATTCATATTTGTATCCTCGGAACGTTTCGTCATAACAAGATTACCATCCCGAAGTACGGATACCTCGTCACAGATTGTAAATATTTCATCCATTTTGTGAGAAATGTAAATCAATGAAATGCCCTGATCTCTCAGCATACGCATCATCTCGAAGAGTTTGTCTACTTCCTGTACTGTCAGGGAGGAAGTCGGCTCGTCAAGAACGATTACTTTGGCATTGTAGGAAATCGCCTTGGCGATCTCGCACATCTGTCTCTGGGATACGGACATGTTCCGCATCGGCTGTGTCAGGTTTACAGTCATTCCCAGCTTTCTGAACAACTCAGAAGCTTCTTTTTTCATTCTTCCTTCATCCACAACGCCCATGGAATTAACCGGATAACGTCCCAGAAACAGATTATCAACCACATTTCTTTCCAGACATTGGTTCAGTTCCTGATGAACCATGGCAATTCCATTCTCCAGCGCATCCTTCGGACCCGAGAAGCTCACTTCACTGCCGTCAAGGAAAATACTTCCTTCATCTTTCTGGTATGTACCGAAAAGACATTTCATCATGGTGGATTTACCGGCTCCGTTCTCACCCATCAGTCCCATGACCGTACCTCTCCTCAAATCCAGATTGATGTGGTCAAGTACTCTGTTCCGGCCGAAAGATTTGCTCATATTGCGTATGGATAAGACAATATCTTCTCTCTTTTCTGCCATATCGTTTTACTCCTGTTTTCTTCTCCTGGATACTTTACACAAGTTCCGATTCCTTCGTCCTCGCATTTCTGTAAAATATCCAGGTCTGCATGGATGATGGGGAGAATGTCTCTCCCCAATCATCTGGTTTCACGGCGGTGCCGGATTCATCCGGCGCGCCGCCTTTATGCTTACAATTTTACGCCTGCACTGATGACCGGCGATCTATTCCCGGCTTCCAGTGACCCGGCTGCTGCTCTCATCAGTCCGCAGTTCTTACTGGCTGAGGATGGATGTATAAGAAGCAGCGTTATCTGTCTTAACCATGTTGATTGCGAATGCATCGTATGCGCCCGGATTTCCAAGACGGTTTGTGATGTTGGACTCTGTCTGGCCGTCGCCACCGATGTACTCAACATTCAGGTTCAGAAGATCATCGTACTGTTCCAGTAATGGCTGATATGTGGAGCTTAAGAAGTTATCAGCTGCATTGTAGATGTTCAGCCATACGTTCTTTGTTGCATGTGTGCTCTCATCAAGCTGTGCAGATACAGGCTCGTAGATCTTTGTGGAGTCTGTGAATTCCTGATAGTTGTCAGCTGTAACTGCCAGATTCAATGCGTAGTAAGAACGCTCGTCTGCATTGTATTCGTAGTCAACGCCTTCCTGCAGTACGTTTCCAGCCTCGTCAGCTGTACCAATACCAGTATCAATGTCTACGCCGTCAAGAGCGTTACGAAGTACACGAAGTGTTAAGTAAGCCTGCACGTCTGCATGCTGGCTGATTGTTCCGCCGTAGCCTTCTGCGATAGCTGCTACAGCGTCGCTGTTTGCATCGTAACCGAAGGTAGGAACCTGGTTATCTTTGGACCATGCGTTGAACATGGACATTCCCATACCGTCGTTGTTGGAAGCAATAACATCGATCTGATCTCCGAAGGAAGAAGCCCATGTTCCGATAGCGTTACCTGCTGTCGCTGCATCCCATGTAGCACCTGCGGAGTTCTTCATTTCCTGAGAAGCAAGCTCACGAACAATGTATGTCTGTCCGTTTACTTCAATCTGTCCATCTTTAACGATCGTTGCGGAACCATCTGTGTTGGTACCGATCGGTTCGCTGTTTACAGCGCCGTCTGTCTCAACAGCTGTTCCAAGAGCGTTACGAACACCTCTTGTACGGGCGATGGAATCGTTGTGTCCGATATCACCGATGGCAAGAACATATCCGATAACACCGTCGCCGTTACGGTCGATAGTATCAATATTCTTCTCGATGTACTCTTTGATCATTGTTCCCTGGAGCTCTGCACCCTGATTTGCATCAAAACCTACATAATAGGTATCATCGTTGAAATTAAGGGCTGTCATATCAAGCTCGCCTGTGGAACTGTTGGAAGGCTGACGATTGTACCATACAAGCGGTTTGTCTTTGTTAGCCACGCTGCTTCCGGAAGCCTCCTGCTGTGCTGCGCCGGTATTCGCTTCGCTGCCACCGTTACCTGAATCTCCGGTGCTGGAACCGCATGCTACCATGGACAATGCCAGAGCTGCTGCCATCACTGTCGTAAACAATTTTTTCCTCATTACATTTTTCTCCTTTCTCCAAAACGTTTTTCACACGTTTTTGTTTACAATGACAGTTTAACCGAAATCCCGTTCTGTTTATATAGAATATTTTACTATCCATCTTGAAATTCTTTAGATTTTACTGTTAAATCTATGAGATTTTTATGTAAAGAAACCATTTCCCTTTCACACAGAGAACTTCTAAATGACATGTTTTCTGTGAACAAAGACAAAAAAAGAGCATCCATACGGATGCTCTTTTTACAGCACAATTATTTATATTTTCTTTTTCTTGCAGCTTCGGATTTCTTTTTACGTCTAACACTTGGTTTCTCGTAATGCTCTCTTTTACGAATCTCCTGCTGAATTCCTGCTTTAGCACAGCTCCTCTTAAATCTGCGAAGAGCGCTGTCTAAAGATTCGTTCTCTTTAACGATTATATTTGACATTGTCTCACCTAACCTCCCTCCAGTTGCGTATTGTGCCTAATACAACTGTTTGGGTATTTTCGCACTGGTTTATATTATACCATAACATGTGTTTTCGTCAATAACTTTTTTAAGAAAAACTCAATAAATCTCTGTCAGACGAGGATGATCCCGCTTTTTCGACATTTCTTATTCCGCCGCAGTGCAAAACAATCCGCTGACAGAATAATTCGCTCCTATTCTAAAATTGTCTTCCATGTATCCGCATGATGGTATGCGTCAAAACATAAGGCGATCTGCTCCGCATTATTTTTCTCTTCCGCCAGAGGAGGAAGCTCATCAAGACCGAAATATCCGCTGGCAACAGTCTCGCTGTTGGCCTCAAACTGTCCGCCGTTCACTGAACACAATACAAATACCTTACAGATTTTGTGTACGTAGACAGGCAGGTTATGCTTATCTCTGTCCTGAATGGCAATTACAAGATCAGCTGTGACGTCCAGCCCCGCTTCCTCTTTGGCCTCCTTGACCGTATTCTCTCCGATAGACACATCCACATCTACCCAGCCGCCTGGCAGCGACCAGGTTCCATTCTTCTCCTGTACTAGCAAAATCTTATCTTCTTTAAAGATGGCCGCCCGGGTGTCAAGCTTCGGCGTCTGATAACCGCTCTCGTCACAGAACAGATCCTTCACCTTGTCCACGGGAATCTCCGTCTTATAGGAAATCATATCAGCGGCGATTTCCCGGATTCTCTCATAGCGTTCCTTATCAAAAACCCCTTCGCCGTACCATAATCCTGTCTGCGCGATACTCTGTAATTCCACTGCCCACTGCAGCCATTTTTCATTCTTATCCATAATGTACCTTTCCTTCTCGGTGCTTTTCTCTTTGAAGCTATTCTCTGGCGTGCCGATTCCACGATCTCCTCGCCGGCATACATACGGACAAAGCTATGCCGCACATTTTCACCAGGTCTTTATTGTAAAAAATAATGTAAGCCTTGTCAACGGAAACACCTTGTGAACTACCCAGTATCTGAAGCCAATAGAATTATGACATCCCTTTTTTAAAAAACTCTTGACATATCCTCTGTATGAATGTATTATTGTACTAAGTTATTAATACAATAATACACTCAATAATTTAAGGAGGTGAGCATATGCCTTGGAACCTTGATTCCAGCCGCCCGATCTACACACAGCTTGTGGAACGGATCCAGCTCGACATCCTCGCAGGCAAATATCAGCCCGGCGCAAGACTTCCGTCCGTCCGGGACCTGGCCTCGGAAGCCGGCGTGAATCCCAACACCATGCAGAAGGCGCTGGCAGAGCTTGAGAGAGAGAACCTTGTACATTCCGCAAGAACAAGCGGCAGATTTATTACAGAGGATACAGCCATGATTGAAAAAATGAGGGAGGAGCTGGCGACAGCTCAAATAAGAGAATTTTTTGAAAAAATGCAGCAGATGGGATTCAGTAGTCAAAAAACCATCGTGCTCATTGAGAAAATGATGAAAGAGGGGAAAGCATGAAAACGATTCTGGAATGTAAGAATTTAAGCAAACGATACGGCCGCACCCAGGCGCTCTCAGGCATTAATCTGTCTCTGAAATCCGGACGGATCATCGGCCTGCTGGGACCAAACGGCAGCGGCAAGACCACCTTGATCAAATTGATCAACGGCCTTCTGACGCCGACCGAGGGCGAGATCCTCATCGACGGCACGGCGCCCGGCGTCAGAAGCAAGTCCATCGTCTCCTATCTTCCGGAGCGCACGTATCTTGACGAATCCATGAGAATAGCGGAAGCCATTGATTATTTCGGGGATTTCTACCGGGACTTCGACCGGAACAAAGCGTTAAAAATGCTTAAGAAAGTAAATCTTGATCCTTCACTGCGCATCAAGACTTTATCGAAGGGCAACAAAGAAAAGGTACAGCTCATCCTGGTCATGAGCCGCCGGGCGAAGCTTTACTGTCTCGACGAACCCATCGCCGGCGTGGACCCGGCCGCCAGGGATTACATTTTAAGTACCATTATCAATAATTACGAACCGGACGCCACCATCCTGCTGTCCACCCATCTGATCAGTGATGTGGAAAATATTCTCGACGAAGTTGTCTTCATCCAGAACGGCCACATCCGGATGCAGGAAGAAGTGGAGACCATCCGCGACAAGGAAGGCAAATCCGTCGACGACTTATTCCGGGAGGTGTTCAAATGTTAGGAAAATTATTTAAACACGAATGGATAGCAATATCCAAACTGCTTGTGGTTATCCACGGCTTCATCCTTATTTTTGCCATTCTCTCCCGCATCTTCTTTGAAGTAAGCGGCGGCGTTGATATGGCAATATCCGGGGAGGTCAATGATATCGTGGAAATCATTGCGGCACTGATTATTTTCGCCATCGTATTATTCATCTGCTGCGCCGCCATGTTTACCTCGGTATATATCGCTTACCGATTCTACAAAAATGTATTTACCGACCAGGGATACCTGACCAACACCCTGCCGGTGACACCGACGCAGATTATCGTCTCCAAAGGGCTGACCGCGCTCTTGTGGACCGTCATCGACCTGGCGGTTCTTGCCGTCGCTCTGCTGATCATGTTTGCAAACGGCGAATTTATGTCCGTGCTGCTTCCGGCTCTCGGCCGTGTGCTCTATTATATGGGCGGACTGCCGGCATTCTGCTGGATTCTTCTGGTCATGATCCTGCTGGCTCCGTTCCTGATGATCATCCACATGTACTTCTGTGTGGCCGTGGGCAGCCTCATTCCGAATCACAAGATTCTCGGAGCCATCGGCGTCTACATTGCAAGCTACATTATCATTCAGATCATCTCCACAATCGTGCTTGTGATAACAGGCTTAGGCTTCACGGCCGGCTCCATGGACACCACGGGAATGACCAGCGCAGAAGCATCCTACTATGTGGGAAGCATCCTGACACCGATGTTCCTTGTATCTGTTATATGTGAGATCATCGCAATACTGGTATTCTTCTTTGTGACAAAGTACATTATGACGAAAAAACTGAATCTGGAGTAAGAGAAATCACGCGAATCAGAGCGATGGAACGCTGCTCAGCAATAACAATATTCTTGCTGAGCAGAACGCAGCCTGGCAGTAATGTTATTTTTACAAAAATAAAATAATATAGAAGAAATCCCTGCAGAGATTCAATACATTTGAACTGCTGCAGGGATTTTCTTTTGTCTTATTCTTTATTTTCTTTTTGATATTCCAACGGCTTGCCAACCGAACATCCTACGCCAGCTGCTCTTTTGCCAGCTCCACAGCTTTTGCCAGGGCGTCTTTAATGCCTGCCGGGTTCTTTCCGCCGGCCTGTGCCATGTTCGGACGTCCGCCGCCGCCACCGCCAACGAGGGCTGCTGCTTCTTTGATGATCTTGCCGGCATGAGCGCCTGCTTTTACTGCGTCGTCGGTAACGGTGACAATGAGGTTCACTTTGCCGCCCATGTCGGAGGCAAGTACCACGACGCCGCTGCCGATTTTTTCTTTCAGGTCGTCGCCCAGCGTACGGAGAGCGTTCATGTCCACGTCTTTTACGGATACCGGAAGCACTTTGTATGCGCCGGCTTCCTCTACCTGGCTCATAACGTCTGCCACTTCGCTCTTGGCAATCTGATCTTTCAGTTTCTCGTTCTCAGAGGAAAGAGCTTTTACTTCATCAAGCAGCGCATGGATTCTCTCGGTGAGTTTATGCGGGTCTGCCTTAGCTGCTTTGGCAGCTTCCAGAAGCATCTGCTCCTCTTCCTGATAATATTTCAGCACGTTGTTACCGGTGATGGCCTCGATACGGCGCACGCCGGCAGCCACGCCGGTCTCGGAGATAATCTTAAATGTCTTGATATCACCGGTGTTGGATACGTGAGTACCTGCACAGAACTCTTTGGAGAAGTCGCCCATGCTGACCACGCGCACCTTCTCGCCGTATTTTTCACCGAAAAGCGCCATAGCTCCGGTCTGTTTTGCTTCTTCCACGGTCATGATCTGTGTCACAACAGGAAGCTGTGCGGCGATTTCTTTGTTGACAATCTCTTCCACCTGTGCGATCTCTTCCGGTGTCATAGCCTGGAAGTGAGAGAAGTCAAAACGCAGACGGTCTTTATCGTTGTAGGAACCGGCCTGCTCCACATGGCTTCCCAGCACGGTACGAAGCGCTTTCTGCAGCAGATGAGTTGCGCTGTGGTTCTTTCTCGTATCGTTTCTCTGCTCGGTGTTGATGGAAAGGGTTACCGTATCGCCGGTCTTGAACATCCCCTTTGTCACACGTCCGATATGTCCGACCTTGTCTCCAAGCATCTTCACAGTATCTTCTACCACGAACTCTCCGTCCTTGCAGCGAATCACGCCAGTATCGGCATGCTGTCCGCCGCCGGTGGCATAAAATGGAGTCTCTTCCACGAAGATGGTTCCCACCTGTCCGTCGGTGAGGGCCTCGGTGATTTCCGTATCGGTGGTCATGACTGTGATCTTAGAATCATACTCGTCATGGTCGTAGCCTACAAATGTGGTGGTGATGGACGGATCGATGGACTCGTAAACGGTCACATCGGCACCCATGTAGTTGGTGGTCTTTCTGGCGGATCTTGCTTTCACTCTCTGCTCTTCCATGCAGGCTTTGAAGCCTTCCTCGTCGATAGTGTAGCCTTTCTCGCCGAGAATCTCCTTGGTCAGATCCAGAGGGAATCCGTAAGTATCATATAATTTGAACGCTTCCTCACCGGAAAGCTCTGTCTTACCGTTTTCTTTCAGTTCATTTTCCAGTTCACTTAAAATGCTAAGCCCCTGATCGATGGTCTTGCTGAACTTGCTCTCTTCCTGGGTCAGCACATTAAAGATAAATTCTTTCTTCTCTTCCAGCTCCGGATAACCGTCCTTGGAACCTTCGATCACCGTCTTGCTGAGCTCTGCCAGGAACTGTCCGTCAATGCCGAGGATCTTTCCGTGGCGGGCTGCCCGGCGGATAATTCTACGAAGCACGTAGCCGCGGCCTTCATTGCTCGGCATGATACCGTCAGAGATCATGAAGGTAGCGGAACGGATGTGATCGGTGATCAGACGGATGGAGATATCGTCTTCTTCCTTCTCTTTGTAGGTCTTATGAGCCATCTCGCAGACTTTGTCTCTCAGAGAACGGATGGTGTCCACGTCAAAGATGGAATCCACGTCCTGCACAACCACTGCCAGACGCTCGAGGCCCATACCGGTATCGATGTTCTTCTGCTCCAGCAGAGTATAATTGTTATGTCCGTCATTTTCAAACTGGGTAAATACGTTGTTCCACACTTCCATGTACCGGTCGCAGTCGCAGCCTACTGTACAGGTGTCTTTGCCGCAGCCGTATTTCTCCCCGCGGTCATAGTAGATCTCGGAACATGGACCGCAAGGGCCTGCGCCGTGCTCCCAGAAGTTATCTTCTTTTCCAAACTTGTAAATGCGCTCCGGTGCGATGCCGATCTCGTCTCTCCAGATGGCGAACGCCTCATCATCCTCCAGATATACGGACGGATACAGACGATCCGGATCCAGTCCCACTATCTCTGTGAGAAACTCCCAGGACCAGGTAATGGCTTCCTTCTTAAAATAATCGCCGAAGGAGAAGTTACCCAGCATCTCAAAAAATGTACCGTGGCGGGCAGTTTTACCCACGTTCTCAATATCGCCGGTACGGATACATTTCTGGCAGGTTGCCACCCGTCTTCTCGGCGGGATCTCCTGTCCGGTAAAGTACGGCTTTAACGGCGCCATACCTGCGTTGATCAACAACAGACTGTTATCGTTATGCGGAACCAGTGAGAAGCTCTTCATCACCAGATGTTCCTTGGTCTCAAAATAGTCAAGAAACATTTTCCGCAGTTCATTTACACCATATTTTTTCAATGTCTTATCCTCCTACTTTTACGATATATCCCTGCATGCAGGGTAAAGGGTGCTGAATGAAACAATACCTTCTTTGTTTCCTCCAGCACCCGGAAATATCTATGGGACCGTCAGTCGGTTCTCAGCGCTCTGCCCGTCTCTTTTTTCTCTGCAGAAGCTTCTTTCCTGCAAAAATTCCAAGTCCGGCAATGGCGATATAATAAACCGCTGTTAATAAATACTGCATAAATGCCCCAAATACTGCCGACATACCAAAGCCCCCTTTACATTCTACGCTTTTGCCCCTGTCCGCTTATTCTCATTCAAAAGTATACGCGGACAGTACAATGCGGCAACTCTGTGCCTCATTAGTATTCGCAGATATTAACGATTATAGCACAATCGGGGAAAATGTGTAAATATATTTTTGTGATTTCTGTCTTCTATAAAAAATAAGATACCGCAATGCATTTATTCCACTTCTTTCCCCTGGCCGCACTTCCTCGCCGCCACCAGAAGCATCATCGGCCGGCGCATTTCATCCTTCATGCCCTCCAGATTCATCATGTTTTCCGGCGGCTGCGGCTCAATGACGTGCCGGAGAGTAAAACCGTTTTGCAGCAATGTCTCCAGATAGGTGGTCAGCGTCCGGTGATATTTTACCACATGCTCGCCCAGAAAAACGGCGTCCCGCTGCCCTTCATAATAATAGTTGTCCACCGGAAAATGCAGGATATTGCCGTCAGCGTCATAATACCAGTCCTGGGAGCCGTAAGCCGTGAACGTCGGATGCTCCACCGAAAAGACAAAGTCTCCGCCGGGCTTCAGCCAGCGCCCGATGCGCGCCACCAGCGCCGGAAAGTCCTTCACGTAATGAAAGGCCAGTGAACTGATAACGCAGTCAAAGTTCTGCTCCGGAAAACGCAGGTCTTCCATGGCAGAGAGCTGGTAGGTAATCCTGCTGTCGCTGTTCTTCTGACGGGCCGTCTCCAGCATCCTGCGGGAAATATCCGTTCCCAGAACGGAAACCGCGCCGTTATCGGCGGCGTATTTGCAGTGCCATCCATAGCCACAGCCCATATCCAGCACTTTTTTCCCATGAAAATCCGGGAGAATCTGCTTGAGCGCGTACCATTCACCTGCGGCGACAAGCCCATCCTTTGAGCGGGACATCTCGCTGTATTTTTTGAAAAACTGTTCGTCATCGTATCGATTTTCTTTCATACCCTTGCTCCTCATTTATATGTCACTTTAATTATCTTTCGTCACCTTGCACAGCCCGTCTTCCGTCAGTTCATAGACCGTCTCGCACACTTCCTCAATATATTTCCTGTCATGGGAAATACTGATAATCGCGCCGCCAAAGTCTCGAAGTACCTGACGGATCACCGGGTTGGACAACGGGGAAAAGTTGCGGGTTGGCTCGTCGAGAACCAGTACATTTGCTCCGGAAAGATTCATTTTCAGAAGAAATATCTTCGCTTTCTGTCCGCCGGACAGCTCCCGGATGGCATGCTGCATCTCGTCGGCGGTATATTTCATGGAACCGAGCCAGGTTCGAATTCTGGTGATCTCCTCTTTATCGCCGCTCTCTGACAGATAATCCACCGGCGTCTTGTCAAGCTCCAGCAGGTCCTCATAGTTTTGCGGCATATAGGCGGCGCGGATATCCTGCCGGGGCAGAAGCTCCTCAGCAATGCGTTTCAGCAGGGTGGTCTTTCCAACGCCATTTTTTCCGACGATACAGATTCTTTCCGGTCCCCGGACAAAAAGATGAATATTCCGGGCCAGCACACGGGACGGAGCGGGCTCTGTGCCTTCTCCCTTTTTCTCCTCCGCCAGTCCGGCCCGGCAAAAGTCTGGCTCTGTTTCCCCAGCTACCAGGGCATCCAGATGAAAGTCCAGCACAATCTTTCCGGCCGGCAGGCGGATATCCGGCGAAAATCGCAGCAGGATAGCCTCCTCTTCTTCCGGTCTTTCCGTCATCTGTCCCGCCGCCTTGTCGAAGCGTTTCTCCATAGATTTGACTGCTTTCATCTTCTTTTTGAGAAGCTGGCCGCCGTGGGGATTCTGACGGGAGATGACGTTTTGTTCATGTTCCACCCGCTGCATGATCCGGTTCAGCTTCTCCCGGCGGATTCGCTCCTGCCGCCGCTCGTTAAGCGCCGCCTGCATCTGGTTGTCCATGACATTTTCCCGGTGGGAAAGATATTCCCGGTACGGCATCCGCGCCACGGTGTGGCGGCTCACGGTCTTCCTGCGGATCTGCTCCAGATGAATCACCACATTGGCTGTCCGCTCAATGAGGGTCTCATCATGGGAAATGTACAGCACCGGCTGTTCGGATTCTCTGATAAACCGTTCCATCCACAGGAGCGTCGGAATATCAATATCGTTGGACGGCTCATCCAGTAAAAAAACATCCGGCTCTCCCAGAAGAAGCCTCGCCATCTGTGCTTTCACCTTCTCGCCGCCGGACAAGGTGTACATTTGCTGTTCTCCGTAATAAAAATCGGCCGGCAGCCCCAGTTCCTGCGCCAATTTGCTAAGCTCTTTCGGACTCCACTGGAAAAACTGTTCTTCCTCACAGAAAAACTCATAGAGCGTCCGCTCTTTTTCTTTTGCTGGCAGCTCCTGAGGCAGATAGCCGATTCTGGAGCCGCCCGTGATGCACTCGCCCTCCGCTTCCACATAATCTTCCACCAGAGCCGGATTCACCAGCCACTTCAGGAGCGTGGACTTTCCGTTGCCCTCTTCCCCGATGACGACCGCCTTATCGCCCGGGTTCAGCGCAAAACTGAAGTCGTCAAGAATCGGCCGCAGATCTTTTTTATGCATCAAATGCAGGTTCTTTACCTGTATCATGATAATCCCTCCTCACTGTTTTCCCTTTACAGTGAGTTCCCGGGAAAGAAAAAACGGCTGCCCGATACCGGACAGCCGATGAATGCACCAAAAGAAACCTGATGCAAAAAACACAGGTTTCATGAAAATGCCATTCCTCTTATCCGGTATCACAAACAAATCCCCTCACTGTAAACGGGATCATTATCGTCTGTCTGTTACCAAATAAGATTATCTGAACATTTCCTCACCTACACATGAAAACATGTGCCTTTCTTTTTTTATTCGGTCATAACTATATCATATCTTTGAAGAGGATGCAAGCGAATATATATAATCATTTTCCGCAAAGTCTAAATATGTGCTTCGTTTTTCCAAACGTCAATCCCTTCCCTTCTGATGTCTTTATAATATAAATCCTCGTTTTTTCCCAGTCATTACCTATGACTATATTCAAATCTATATCGGGCAAATCATCTTCCAGTGACGTAAGTTCTGATTTAAGCATATAAATATAGGCTCTGTGTGATCGTATTTCATCCGTATCCTTTAATACCAGCAACAAATCTATGTCACTGTTATAGGTCTGTTCTCCTCTTGCCGCACTTCCATATAATATCAGTTTTTCAACAAACGGCGCTATCCTGGATTTTTTTATAATAGAACAGGCTTTTTGTAAAGAGCGAATACTGCGTTCTTTATTGAACTTTCGAACCTCTTTTGAAGATTTTGATGCAATAATCACATTCATCATCCCCCATTTAAAATATTTGCTTTACTTTATTATATCGGACGAAAAATATATCTGCAAGAAAATCTTCAGGCTGTTCCAATACAATGCCGCTCTAGTACAGCGCCCGCGGATTCCTCTCTTCCGGTTCAAAGCCTGCGTTCCGCAGCGCCTGAATAATGCTTTTTTTATGTTCTTCGCCGAAGGCTTCCATGGTGATAATCAGCTCCACGGAGCTGTTCCGGTTCACGCTGATAAACTGGTTGTGCTCCAGCTTGATGACATTTCCTTTGGCGTCGGCAATGACTCCGGAGACTTTGTTAAGCTGTCCAGGAACATCCGGGAGCCGTACAGAGACAGTGAAGATTCTGGACCGCTGGATGAGACCGTTCTGTACAACGGAGGACAGGGTGATGATGTCCATGTTGCCGCCGCTTAAGATAGAAACGACCTTTTTGTTTTCTGCCGGCAGATGCTTTAAGGCTGCCACGGTGAGCAGACCGGAGTTCTCCACCAGCAACTTGTGGTTTTCCAGCACATCAAGAAATGCGACGATGAGCTCGTCGTCCTCGATGGTGATAATGTCGTCAAGATTTTCCTGCAGATACGGGAAAATGTTCTCGCCCGGCGTCTTTACAGCCGTACCGTCGGCGATGGTATCCACCCTGTCAAGGGTCGTCACCGCTCCTGCCCGGAGAGACGCCTGCAGACAGTTTGCTCCCGCCGGCTCCACGCCGATAACGTGAATTTTCGGATTAAGCATTTTGGCCAGGGTGGAAACGCCGGTGGCAAGTCCGCCGCCGCCCACCGGGACAAGGATGGTGTCCACTGTCGGCAGTTCTTTTACAATCTCCATGGCGATGGAGCCCTGTCCGGTTGCCACGTCCAGATCGTCAAAAGGATGTACAAATGTATAGCCGTGCTCTTCCGCCAGCTCCAGCGCCTTATCACAGGCCTCGTCATAGACATTGCCGTGAAGAATCACTTCCGCGCCAAGACTCTTGGTGCGGTTCACCTTCAGAAGCGGGGTGGAAACCGGCATCACGATGGTCGCCGGAACTCCGAACTTGCGGGCGGCGTAGGCCACACCCTGGGCGTGGTTTCCTGCAGATGCGGTAATAAGACCTCTCTGCTTTTCTTCCTCGCTCAGAGTGCTGATCTTATAATAAGCGCCGCGGATTTTGTACGCGCCGGTGAGCTGAAGGTTTTCCGGTTTTAAATATACTTTATTGCCTGTTGTCTGTGAGAAGAAGTCGCTCTGAATTAAATTGGTCGGCAGGATCACTTCCTGCACCCGTTCATAGGCTTCTTCAAATTTATCTAGGGTCAACTGATTCATTTTTCTTCCTCCTCGGTCCCGCAGCCGTTCCGCTGTGCAAAACAGCTACTCAGTCTTTTCAAATAATGCGTCTACAAATGAATCGGAGTCAAACTTCTGTAAGTCTTCGATATGTTCGCCGATGCCGATGTATTTCACCGGAATTCCCATCTCCGCCTGAATGGCGATGGCGATACCGCCCTTGGCGGTTCCGTCCAGCTTGGTCAGGACGATGCCGGAAATATCGGTCACTTCCTTAAACTGTCTTGCCTGCACCAGCGCGTTCTGTCCTGTCGTTCCGTCCAGAACGATGAGGGTCTCCAGATAAGCCTCCGGGAACTCCCGCTCGATGACCCGGCGGATCTTGGACAGCTCGTTCATCAGGTTCTTTTTATTGTGGAGACGGCCCGCCGTATCACAAAGAAGCACATCGGCGTTTCTGGATTTGGCCGCCTGGCAGGCGTCGTATACCACCGCCGCCGGGTCGGAACCTTCCTGCTGGGCGATGATATCCACGCCCGCCCGGTGGGACCACTCGGTGAGCTGCTCGATGGCCGCCGCACGGAAAGTATCCGCCGCCGCCATGATGACCTTCTTATTCTGCGCCTTTAACTGGGCGGCAAGCTTACCGATGGTGGTGGTCTTGCCGACGCCGTTTACGCCGATGACCAGCACAACGGAAGTGCGGTTCTCGTATTCATAAGCGGTCTCATCCACCGCCATCTGCTCTTTGATAATATCAATAAGAAGCTGACGACACTCCACCGGCTCCTTGATCTTTTCTTCTTTTACTCTCTCCTGCAGATTCTCGATGATGTTCATGGTCGTGTCCACGCCCAGATCGCCCATGATGAGAATCTCTTCCAGCTCCTCGTAGAACTCGTCGTCAATCTTGGAAAATCCGCTGAAAATCGCGTCAAGTCCTGAGGCAATATTCTTTCTCGTCTTGGTCAGTCCGCTGACCAGACGACTAAAAAATCCTTTTTTCTCTCCCATTTTTATTCCCCTTTATTTATCGGTATAATATACGTCAGAAAAATCCCGCCGATGTCGGTGCATCCGCTCCTTATGAAATCTTCCTGCACAGTCTGCCATCTTATGGACATCTTCCAGACCATTTCCCTGCGTTTACGCATCCAGCTGTTTGTCAATGAGATCCACGGAAATCAGCGTGGAAACACCTTTTTCCTGCATGGTGATGCCGTACAGCGCCTCCGCCGCATTCATGGTTCCGCGCCGGTGGGTGATGACGATGAACTGCGTGTCGGCGGACAGTTTCTTGAGATACCTGGAAAAACGCACGATGTTGGCGTCGTCCAGCGCCGCCTCGATCTCGTCAAGGAGACAGAACGGCGACGGTTTTAACTTCTGGATGGCAAACAGAAGAGCGATGGCAGTCAGCGCCCGCTCCCCGCCGGATAAAAGCATGATGTTCTGCAGCTTCTTTCCTGGCGGCTGCGCCACAATGCGGATACCGCATTCCAGCATATTTTCATCGTCCATCAGCTCCAGGTCGGCAGTACCGCCCTCGAACAGATCCCGAAATACTGTGGTGAACATTTCCCGAATCTGGGCGAACTTCTCTGTAAACTGCTCCCGCATGGCGGCATTCAGCTCGTCGATCATGGTCAGAAGCTTCGCCTCCGCTTCCTTGATATCGTCATACTGTCCCCGCAGGAATTCATATCGCTCACCGACAGTCTTATATTCCTCGATGGCGCCCACATTGACAGGGCCGAGCTTTTTGATCTGCTGCCCGATCTCCTTTTTCTCCCGGCGGTACTGGGCCGCGGCATCCGCGCCGACCTCATAATGTTTCAGTTCCAGCGCATAATTATAAGTGAGCTCATACTGCTCCCACATGTAATCCACACGGCTCTCCAGGTCGCCTTCCAGCTTCTCCTTCCGGGCCGCAAGACGGGCGTTCTCCTTCTCAAGCAGCAGCATCCGGTCGTTTTGTTCTTCCAGTTCCCGGAAAATGACCGTATGCTTTCCGGATACCTCTTTCTGCTCCGCTTTCAGGGCGGTGAGTTTCTCCGTAATCTTCCAGAGCTCCTCTGCCAGAGTTTCAATTTCTCCGGAAATGTTTTGCTGTTCCTGTTTTGCTTCTTCATTCTGCCGGAGCAGTTCTTCCTTCTGAACACGATTACTCTCTACACTGCTGTCACAACCCCGGATCTCCTCCTCCAGACGCTCGCAGTCAGACCGGTAAAATTCCACCTGCTGCTTTGCCTGGGAAATCTGCAGAATCCGCTGATTCTCCTCAGTTTCCAGAGTACGTATCTTTTCCTCCAGAAGAGCAATCTCTTTCTCCAGACGCTCCATGGCGTCGCTGTTTTTCTCGTGTATCTTTTCGTGGCTCAGCTGACTTTCCGCCAGCACCTCTTTCTGTGCCCGGATCTCAAGGAGCTGATTCTGCAGAGATTTGTGGTCGTCCTTGAGACTCTCAATACTCTCTTTCAGCTCTTTTTCTTTTTCCAGAAGATCCGGAATCTGGTGGCCGAGATCGTGAAGAGCAAGCTGCAGGGAGGTAACATTGTCCTGTCTTTCCTCCAGACTGCTCTGATTTTCTGTCTTCTCCTTCTGAAGCTCTGCAAGCTTCTCCCGGATCTCGCCGCAGGAAGCTTTTGCCTGCGTCATCTTCTCCCGGCTTTCCTCCATCTCTCTTCTCCTTCCCAGCAGATTGCCGGAATGGCGGTAGGCACCGCCGGTGATGGAACCGCCGGGATTCAACAGCTCGCCGCCGATGGTGACAACCCGGAGACTGTAATTATTTCTTCTGGATAAGAGCAATGCATTTTCTATGGTATCGACCACGATGGTACGCCCCAGCAAAAACTGTACCAGCGCCTCAAAACGGCCGTCCACCTTCACCAGATCACTGGCGATGCCGATCACTCCCTCTTCCTCAAGAATAGACGGATGGATACTGTTATTCCGCCTTCGGATATTGGTCAGGGGCAGAAAAGTCGCCCGGCCGAACCGGTTCTGCTTAAGGAAGGCAATCATCTTCTTTGCCACCTGATCGTCCTCGGTGACCACGTTCTGGAGCGCTCCGCCCAGGGCAATCTCAATGGCGGTCTCATATTTTTTGTCAAGCTCCATGATGTCGGCCACCACGCCAATGATGCCCGGATTATTTTTCTTCTGCTCCATGATGTGCTTGATGGACTGATTGTATCCTTCATAGCGCTCCGTAAAGCCTGCCAGCGTCTCGTAGCGGGAACGGGCCCGCAGGAAATCCTGATTCTCCTGCTCAAGAGCCGTATTCAGCCGCTGCTCCTCCCCGGAAAGCATCCGTTCCTTTTCCTGCAGGGCTTCCAGCGCCGCCAGAGCCTCATCATATTCTTTCTGGGTCTCCTCCAGAGAAGTTTCCAGCCGGGCGGTCTTTCCGTTATATTCTTTCAGATCCGACTGAAGGGCAATGAGCCGGCTGTTATATTCCGCATTACGAATCAGAAGCTGCTCCTCCATGGTATCATAACGGCTTAGCTTTTCCTTGGTGTCGAGCTGGTCGTCCATCATGGAAAAAATAGCGTCCTTCTGAATGGACAGCTTCTCGGCTGCCAGCTGTTTCTGCCCGGTGAGCTGCTCTTTTTCCTCCGTCAGACGGGCCTTTTCCTCTTCCAGCGCGGAGATTTTCTCCTGCTGCCCGGCCAGCTGCTCCTGCTGCTCTTTTCTTTTCGCGATCTTGCTCTCTTTTTCTTCGAGATTCTGACCGATGATTTCTTCGTAGTGGGCAATCATCCGCTGGTTGGACTCCACCTTGTGACCGAGAAGCATATTCTGGCTGTCCAGCTCTTCCTTTCTGGAAGAAAGCTTTGCTCTCTCTGTCTCCGTCTCGTCAATACGGGCCAGCAGACTCTCGGATTCCTGCTGCAGAGAAGCATTTTTCTCTTTGATCTTATCGTGGGTCTGTCTCGTCTCTTCCAGATCCTTTTCCACGATTTCCAGCCGGCTCCCGTTTTCCTTTAATTCTTCCTGCGTATGTTCATAATCATAAAGAAAGAGATGGATATCCAGCTCCTTCTCTCTGTCTCTTAATTTCAGATATTCCTTTGCCGTGCGGCTCTGTTCCTCCAGAGGACCGACCCGTTCTTCCAGCTCCCGGAGAACGTCCGTCACTCTCTCCAGATTCTGCCGTTCCTGCTCCAGGGACTTTTCCGTGACGGAACGATTCTTCTTATACTTGGCAATACCGGCAGCTTCATCAAAAAGCTCCCGGCTGTCCTCGATCTTTCCGCTGAGAATCTTCTCCACCTGTCCCTGTCCGATGATGGAATAGCCTTCCTTTCCGATACCCGTGTCATAGAAAATCTCCACGATATCTCTTCTCCGGCAGGCGGCGCCGTTTATGAGATACTCGCTCTCCCCGGAGCGGTATACCCGTCTCGCCACCTTTACCTCATCATAATCCAGAGCAATCTTTCTGTCGCGATTGTCAAAGACAATGGCCACATAGGCAAATCCCAGCGGCCGCCGGCTCTCGGTACCGGAAAAAATAACATCCTCCATCTTGGAACCGCGGAGCTGCTTGGCGCTCTGTTCGCCCAGCACCCAGCGCACCGCGTCGCCGATGTTGCTTTTTCCGCTGCCGTTTGGTCCCACGATACCGGTGATCCCATGGGGAAACTCAAACACGATCTTGTTGGCAAAGGACTTAAATCCATTGATTTCTATACTTTTTAAATACATCGATGCACCTGCCTGCTGCCATACTTTACTGTTTCTGCTGCTTTTTCAGAAGAAGGATCGTCTGATAGGCTGCCACCTGCTCCGCCCCCTTCTTTGTCTTGCCCACACCAACGGCATAAGCCTTATCGCCGATATGGGTCTCCACAGTGAACTCCTTATTATGGTCAGGGCCGGTCTCCCGCACCAGCTTATAATGAAGCTGTCCGTTTCCTTCCGACTGCACCATCTCCTGCAGAATAGTCTTGGCATCATAAAACAGTGATTTATCCTCCACATCCTTCAGCAGATGATCGCGGATAAACCGTCCCGCCTCCTCGATGCCGCCGTCCAGATAGATGGCGCCGATCAGCGCCTCAAAGGCGTCGGAAAGGATGGAATCTCTCTCCCTTCCGCCGGTCAGATCCTCTCCCTTGCTCAAAAGAAGATAGCTGCCCAGGGAGACGTCCCGGGCACAGATAGCCAGGGTATACTCACAGACCAGGCTGGAACGGAGCTTGGTGAGCTTTCCTTCCGCGTATGAAGGATACTGCCGGAACAGGTAATCGGAGACGGTCACTTCCAGAACCGCGTCTCCGAGAAACTCCAGCCGCTCGTTATTTTCCTTTTTTCGTCCTTTATGCTCATTGGCATAGGAGCTGTGGGTCACGGCCAGCAGCAGTTTGTTCTTATCTGCAAATGTATAGCCGATTTTTTGTTCCAGCTCCGCTAATTTTACAGGCTTCATCTCATGCCTCCCTATCTCGCTCCCTCTCCGGCTTCTTCCTTGGCCGGGGAGAGATATTCCATAATTCTCTCATTTATTCTTGCTTCTTTAAAGGAAACGCACTGCAGGATCGCCGTCTTTGTCTCCTTGGCTGTGGAACTTCCGTGGATCTTTACCACCAGCCCCTTAAGACCGAGAAGCGGCGCGCCGCCATGCTCAGAAGCGTCAAAAGTCTTCAATGTTCTTTTCAGGGACGGCTTCGCAAGAAGTCCGCCGATCTTTCCTGCCAGCGAGGACATCATGCCCTTCTTCACCACAGACATCATGGTCTTTGCCAGACCTTCTTCCAGCTTCAGGATTACATTTCCCACGAAAGCTTCCGTGACGATAACGTCCACGTCTCCCTTCGGGATATCCCTTGCCTCAATGCTGCCCACAAAGTTGATGCCCGGACATTCTTTCAAAAGAGGGTAAGTCTCTTTCACCAGCGCGTTGCCCTTGGCTTCCTCCGCACCGATGTTTACGATGGCAACCTTCGGATTCGGAACGCCCACCACATGTTCCATATAGACGGAACCCATCTGGGCAAACTGTACCAGATGCTCCGGACGGGCATCCACATTTGCTCCGCAGTCGATGAGCAGGGAAATCCCTTTCTCTGTCGGCACGATCGGCGCCAGCGGCGCACGTTTCACGCCTTTACATTTGCCGACGATGACCTGTCCGCCCACGAGAATGGCTCCTGAGCTTCCGGCGGATACCACCGCGTCACACTCGCCGTTCTTTACCGCCTTGAGGGCAACCACCAGAGAGGAATCCTTCTTCTTCTTGATGGCTGCTGCCGGAGATTCATCACAGCTGATCTCCTCCGTAGTATGAACAATCTTTATCTGATCGGAGTCGTAGGTATATTTCCCGAGCTCCTCCTCGATTCTGTCTTTATCTCCATATAACTGAACCTGAATATCTTTTCTTTCATTGACTGCGTTAACCGCACCCTTTACAATCTCTCCCGGCGCATTATCGCCGCCCATGGCGTCCAGCGCAACTACTGTACTGAAACTCATACGATCTCCTTTCTCAAAACCATTTTTCCTTTCGGAAACCTCAAGCCATCATAGCATACTTTCCATTCTTTGTAAATGTTGAGCTCTCACCGTTCTGTCTTTGCCGCAGGCGGACGTCATCCGTCTCCGGCCGCCCACGCAAAGGCCTATGGCATCCTCAATCCACTCTCTCGTCGCCCCAGAAAAACAGCGCCACCGTTCCCGGACCGGTATGGCTTCCGATGGTCGCGCCGATCGGATAAATCTCGACGCTTCCGGTCAGCTTCGGGAAACGCTCTTCCACCAGATCAGCCACCGCTCTGGCGTCCTCCTCGCAGAGGGAGCGACAGATATAACATTTGCCGCTGTATTCCACGCCGCCCTCGGCATGTTCCTCCATTTTCTCCACGATCCGTTTTATGACCTTCTTCTTGGTGCGAACCTTCTCCCGCGGGATCAGCTGTCCCAGACGATTGACATTGAGAAGCGGGCAGATGTTCAGCATGGTTCCGATAAAACCCGACGCCTTTGAAATGCGTCCGCCCCGGATGAAAAACGTCAGATCCGTGGAAAAGAACCAGTGATGAAGCTGGCGCTTATGCTCCTCACACCACTGATACAGCGCGTCGATATCCATGCCCTCGTCTCTCCTGTCTGCCAGCGCATCCATGAGCAATCCGTATCCGCTGGAAGCCGCCAGGGAATCCACCACATAGATCTTCCGCTCCGGATATTTTTCTTTCAAATCTTCCGCCGCAATGCGGGCAGAATTAAATGTACCGGAAATGCCGCTGGACAGCGTCACATGAAGGACGTCCTTTCCTTCCTTTAAAAATGTCTCAAAATGTTCCGTGTATTCTCCGATGCTCACCTGGGAGGTCTTTGTATTTTCTCCCTCTAACATTCTGCGGTATAGTTCTTCCGGCGGCACCGACGCCCCCAGATCATCCTGGTACTCTGTTCCTCCCAGCTCAAAATGAAAAAACAAATACTTGAGATCTCTCCTCTCAAAATGCTCCTTTGACAGATCGGCTGCGGAGCAGCAGCTTATAACATAAGGTTTCATGGGTTCCTCCTCTTTTATGTGCTTCATGTTTATTATATTCTTTTCAGAAAAATTATAACATAGGGAATCAGAAAGGGGCAATATGGGAGTTTGGCGGCAGAAATGATTTTTGGACAGAATTTCTGGCAATAAAAAAAGGATAGACGGTTATATCTATCCCTTTCATCATGCTAGTTAGCAGAAATAATTTCTTTTTTGTTATAGCTGCCGCATGCTTTACATACTCTGTGTGGCATTGTTAATGCTCCACATTTGCTGCATTTTACCAATGTAGGCGCAGACATTTTCCAGTTTGCTCTACGGCGGTCTCTTCTTCCTTTGGAAGATTTATTCTTTGGACAAATTGACATGGTCACACCTCCTCTTGTACAATATCATTGCAGACGTATGAACGTATACCCTTTTTACTCTTGATTAAAGCTTCGAAAGATATCCTGAATTGCTGCCATACGCGGATCCGCCACACGGCGGTCACAGTCACATGTGCCGTGATTCAGATTGGTACCACAGACACTGCACAATCCTTTGCAATCTTCTTTACACAGAACCTTTGTAGGGAGTGCAACCACAATCTCATCAGAGATAAGCTTGTCTACATCCAGTATACATCCGTCCATGAAAGTAATTTCATCTACGTCTTCCGCGCCATCTGTTTCCTCATCAGGATTCCAGCGGCAGTCAATCCGAATAGGAAAGGCTGTATCCACTTCGTCGAGACACCGGTCACAGGGAATCAGAATATGAATCTCCGTCTCTCCGGTGATGTGAAGCTTCTCCTCCTCTTTAGATACGGTCAAAACAAAAGGCGCTTTCCGGCTGACCGGATAGCTGCCGCGCTTCAACTTCAATGTATCAAAGGAAGGCTCCACTGTAAACTCTCGGATCACAGATGGATTGGCCAAGATTTCCGATATATTAATAGTCATAATATCAGCAACCTTTCGTACTCATACTCTTGGTATTATACACAGGTGGTTTTTCTTTGTCAAGTAATTTTTCTTGATTCAAATGTTTTTATCTTGTGCCGTCTTGTGCTATCCTGGCATAAAATCAAGTTCTTCCTATTTATATAAGATTCGTCTTGTGCCGTCTTATAGCGTCTTTATTCAGGAATTTGTCACAGGATTGTCACAGACTATCAGGATATTCTTATCTTTTGGATCGCTGCCTCCCGCTTTTTCTTTTGCTCCTCTGTCAAATGGGTGTCGGTATCTAACGTTACCGAAGTTGAATGTGGACAAAAATTATTAATCAAATTGATAAACAACTCTTCTCCTTAATATCGATTCAAAATCTCAACATATTTCTTGCACTTTTCTCGCTTCTATGCTATATTGAGGATAGAAAAAGGGAAGCCACAGAAGCGGCCTACCCTCAATAGCAACTAAATTTAACGCTTTGTAGCGTCAGCCGTCAGCTATTCCCAGTAGTTGGCGGCTATTTTCGTTTATCCTTGAGAATCTCGTAAACAAGACCAACAAGGGAGACAATGAATATTAGAAGCTGAATCAGATCAGCATATGTAACATACATTGGCATCGCCCTCCTTTCTTTCGTCTGGAGGGTACGCCCCTCCGAAAAAAGAGGGTAAGCCGCCCGGCTCTGTGGTTTCCCCGTGGCTATATTCTACCATGCCGCTGCCAATTCTTCAATATTAATATTGTTTTTTAATAGATAAAATACTAAAAGAATTTATTCATCGCTTCATCATGTAAAATAATCAAATCATTTTTAAAATACATAGAGCATATCATTTTTTCTCATTTAATAACTGTTTCACCCGCTCTATCGGAAATCTGTCTTCTATATCCACTATCTCAAATACATTCGCTGGCAATTCTTTTTCGCCTATGAATGCAAGATATTCACTGACAGCCCGGCGGTCTATGGCAATTTTGCCATGTCCGTCCCAATGACGGTTACTCTCTGTTTTTTTCAAACCAGAGATCCAGTATTCATCTCCGTTTTCAATATCTACATAATTGGAACAGCTTCCGATTGATCTTTGAAAGGCGTGATCATTAAAATAAATGGTTTTTTTGCTTTTTGAAGTTTTTACATATCCGATCCATGCCGGTCCATCATCGGAATAACCTGTTTTAAGTTCTATATACATCAAATCATGTATCATAGCATTATCCCTCCTGTATGTTCTCATATATATTTTCCATAGGTTATAAATTATGAAATCCACCAATCTCCATCAGCCGACTGATTTAAGCATCCAAGTTCTTCCGAAATCGTATTGCCTGCAAAATCTTTTATGATAATTCGATTGTAATATTTATACTGATCCGTTGCACGACCAGCTGCAACATCCCATCCTTCTTCTACCCATTCTTCTATATAAACTTTTCCGTCCTCTATTAAAATAACGGACTGCTGTTCTTTTAGCGGGAATGAAATTTTATCCGGATAGTAACACCGAAAACCATCCTCTGCTTCCTGACTGATAATGTACAGAGGATTTCCAATAATTATTAAATTATATAAATTTACGTCTTCCATATTTAACTGGACAACCTTTTCCAGAATTTTCTCTGGCATATACCTGTACAAAGTCACTTTTTTACTGTCGTAATCACCCTGTAAAAAATATAGATATTTCTCCACATATACAGGCGCACCATAGACAGTATTTCTTTTCTTATCAAAAGGTTTATATACATTTCCGGTATGAAAATCATAGAACAACAATTCAGAGCCCCGGTATCCTCCCTGCTCTGCCCACACGATCAAATCATATAAATCCTCATTATCAGATTGGGAATATCCAAATCTGTCCTGTCCATATATTTTTTCTATGTATCTGCCCTCAATTTTATCGAACCTTTTTATCACTTTATGCTTTCCTCAAACTTTCTTGTAAAATGACAGATATCTGGTACCCTGGAATGACAGTTCGCCCTCGTCTCCTTCAGCAAACATTCCATACTCTGAACCAGGCACAGACATCTCCATCTTGTCCCCGTTTTCCACCTGAAAGGTAACATAGTATGTAGTATTGATAGTTGTATGATATCCATGCGCACCTGACGCATCTCCTGCATTTGGGTGATTGTGATGCGTGGTATTCTGGCGTTTTGTGACGATCTTTGCCGGTACGGTTAAACGCGGAGAGTTATTATCGTCATGCCAGGTCTGAATCCCCTTTGCAAAGGTGAATATAATCATCGCAACAATCAGTATGAACATCACAGGAAATATTATTTCCATTAAATCAAACATTATCGTCCCACCTCCTGTCTGAATTCTCAGCAAAAAAATAAAGTCTATGATAAAATTTCTCCGGATTTGTCACAGCTTTGTCACAAACCCGGAGAATGAGTTTCCAAAAAAGGCTTATTTATTTGCTTTTCAAAAAATAAATGCTAATTAATATTTCTACTGGATTCCCGGAATCTTAGGAATTCCTGCGAAGCCTGCTTCAAGCTCCTCATCGGTCGGGATGTAATCGCTCATCTCACCGTCGTTGAATTTCTGGTAGGCCACCATATCAAAATATCCTGTACCGGTCAGTCCGAAAAGGATGGTCTTCTCTTCGCCGGTTTCTTTGCATTTCACAGCTTCGTCTATGGCTACCTTGATGGCGTGACTGCTCTCCGGCGCCGGGAGGATTCCTTCGATACGGGCAAACTGTTCAGCCGCCGCAAAAACTTCCGTCTGTTCTACGGCGCGGGCTTCCATAAGACCCTGGTCGTAAAGCTCGGACAGGGTGGAACTCATGCCGTGGAAACGGAGACCTCCGGCATGGTTGGCGGACGGGATGAAACCGCTTCCCAATGTGTACATTTTTGCCAAAGGACAGATCATACCAGTATCACAGAAGTCATACATGTACCTGCCTCGTGTGAAGCTAGGACAGGATGCCGGTTCTACGGCAATGAACTGATAGTCAGCTTCTCCGCGGAGCTGTTCGCCCATGAATGGAGAGATCAAACCTCCCAGATTGGAACCGCCGCCGGCGCAGCCGATAATCATATCCGGCTTAATGCCGTATTTGTCCATGGCAGTTTTGGTTTCCAGACCGATAATGGACTGATGCAGCAGTACCTGGTTTAACACACTACCCAGTACATAACGATACCCTTCGTTAGTAGTTGCCACCTCAACGGCTTCGGAAATGGCGCAGCCGAGGCTTCCTGTTGTTCCCGGATGTGCTTCCAGTATCTTCTTTCCGACTTCTGTTGTAGTAGACGGAGACGGGGTAACGCTGGCGCCGTAGGTGCGCATCACTTCTCTTCGGAACGGCTTCTGCTCATAGGATACCTTTACCATGTAGACCTTGCAGTCCAGATCCAGGTAGGCACACGCCATGGAAAGGGCTGTACCCCACTGGCCGGCGCCTGTCTCTGTGGTCACGCCTTTTAAGCCCTGTTTCTTTGCATAGTATGCCTGGGCAATGGCAGAGTTGAGCTTGTGGCTTCCGCTTGTATTGTTTCCTTCAAATTTATAATAAATCTTAGCCGGTGTATCCAGTTTCTTTTCCAGACAATATGCCCGAACAAGCGGAGCCGGACGATACATTTTATAAAAATCCTGAATCTCCTGCGGAATGTCGATATATGGTGTGGTATCATCCAATTCCTGCTGTACCAGCTCTTCACAGAATACCGGTTCCAGCTCTTCAGCCGTCATCGGTTTGCCGGTCGCTGGATTTAACAGGGGAGCCGGTTTCTTTTTCATGTCCGCACGGACATTATACCACTGTTTCGGCATCTCGTTTTCTTCCAGATAAATCTTGTATGGAATCTCTCTGCTCATAGGTTTCTCCTTTTCTTTTTTATTCCTTTTATAAATATAAACAGGAAAGTTTATTAATTTCATCTATTGATGTAATCAGGTATAAAATCATCAAAACTTTATATACCGGTATCAGTTTACCGCATTAAAGTGTTCCCGTCAAGGTAATCTTCTCATATTCCCTGCTCCGGATGCATATACATACACAAAGCTGCCACAGGAAGGCGCCATGAAAACATCTTTTCTTCTTAAAATCTGCCAGATTGCATGTATCATATCTTTCTTTTTTCTTCTGACCCATTCTTCTCTTGTCCTTGATTATGCGAAATCCGGCCTGTCTTCCTGGGCATTTTCCGTCCTGCCGGTTTTGCTGCCGTTTATTATCCTGTCCAAACTGTGGATATATTATGATGTGCCGCAGCTCTTTTACCGTGCCGCCTGCCGGGCGCTGCCAGGTCACAGTCATGCAGCCGTCTGTCTCACAGTTCTTCTTCTGGGTTTATCCTCCGGTTTTCCCGTAGGCGCGATTTTTGTACGGTACTTTTATGAAAAAGGCATCCTTTCCAAGCGGGCTGCAGATGGGCTTCTGCCTCTCTGCTCTTTTGTAAGTCCCATGTTTCTCATCGGATATGTCCGGCCGCTCACCGGATATACCGACGCGGACTGGTATCTGTTTGTGCTGAGTCTTTATCTGCCGCTTCTCTTGTGCTTTGGAATCCTGCTGGTCAGCCGGGCAGGCCACCACACAAGCAAATATTACCCCGGTGAACGAGCGCCCCACGCAAACCAACACCATCCCGCCCAACAGGCACCCCGCCACGTACCGTATAAAAATGTAAAGACAGCCTCCCCATCCACGCTTAGGGATGTGTGGCTGTCTTCTCTGGAAATCATATTTACCATCGGCATCTATATGATGCTTTTTTCCATTCTGTTCGGCATCACTCTCCATGAACCGATGCTCCGGCATACCGTCACGGAGATAACGCTTTCCAACCTGGAAATCACCACCGGCATTGGCTGGCTGTCACGAATGTCGGCCCTGTCCGGGATAGTCCGGGGCGCCGTCATGGCCGCCGTTGTCTCATTGGGAGGACTATGTACTATGGCGCAGGTTCACAGCGCCACCATCAGCTGTCCCTTTTCCATGAGCCGTTATCTCCTGATCAAAGTGAAATGTGCTCTGCTGTCCGCCGGACTCTTCCTCTTGACGGAACATATGCTGTCACTTTTCTGAGCTCATCATCTTGTCGGAACAAATGCTGTCATTTCTCTGAACTCATCCTTCCAAGCATGGAGGTCTGCGGCGCTGCACCGGCTTTAAGCCTGGGCTCCGCCGTCATCTTTCGCCTCGAAGTCTTCCTTACTCCGTGCGCTTCTGGCACCGCTTCCCAGCTGGAGGTCTATTTCATGTTTATCCTCCAGAATCTGTTTATGTTCTTCTTTCAGCTTGGCCAGTACCGAGTCAAAATACTGCTTTTCCTGCTCAATGATGCTGTTATACATGTATTCAAGGCCGCTTAACATATTCTGTGTATACTGGAGAGCGCCGGTCTGCAGAGTCCGGGATGTTTCCCTGGCATGACTGATGATATCACCGGCTTCCGTCTCGGCGTTGCTGACGAGTTCCTCCGCCCGCATGTTGGCGAGGGCGACGATCTCGTTGTCATCGATCATGACTCCGGCTTCCTTGGCAGCATCCTGCACGATCCTTTCTGCTTTAGCTCTCGCATCGGCAATGATCGATTCTCGTGTCTGTATGATCTGGCGGCTCTCCGCCAGCTCTCTCGGAAGCTGTGTCCGCAGTTCATCCAGCATGGCAAGAAGTTCTTCTCTGTTTACCTTTATCATACTGCCTCCGCTTAAAACGCCAGTGGTTTTGCAGTTATCAATATATACTTCAATTTCATCAATCAACTGATCTATATTCATATGCTCTCCTCCTGAATCCCTTTCCCGGTACATTCCAGGTCATCTGTCTGTCCCGGCTGCCGGACCACATAATCCGGTTTCCTTCTATATATTTTATGATTCTGTCGATCCAAATGTGTCTCTTATTTATCGCCGACTTCCGTACTCCTGTGCTCGCCGATCTTCTCGTAAACCTTTTCCCTCACATAATTCGGTACGAACGGAGAAATATCGCCATCAAACATCGCCAGCTCTCTCACTGTACTGGAGCTAAGGAAAGAATATTTTGCGCTGGTTGCAAAAAACATCGTCTCCACGTCGGGATGCAGCTGTTTGTTGGTCTGCGCCATCATCAGTTCATATTCAAAATCGGAGACGGCGCGGATTCCGCGGACGATCACGTCCGCATGCATTTTTTTGGTAAATTCAATCAAAAGCCCCTGGAAGGATACCACCTCCACATTGGGATAATCCTTTACCACCTCCCGAATCATATCTACCCTTTCCTCAAAATCAAACAGAGGCGTCTTCGTCTGATTCTTCAGCACTCCAACGACCACCTTATCAAATACTTCCGACGCTCTGCGGATAATATCCAGATGTCCATAGGTGATAGGGTCAAAACTTCCCGGATAAACTGCTGTTGCCATAATTTTTCTTACCTTTCTCTTCCTGTAATAAAATGCACGGAAATTATTTTCCGATAAAAATGTGCTGATTTGTCTTATATTTTTTCTGCTTTATAATATGAAAATCCGTCTCTTCCAGGTAAGAAAAATCTGTTTCCAAATCCGCTTCCACTATGATCCTTGTCTCCGAATCACACAAAGATGACTTCTCAAGAAAAAGCAAAACCTCTTTTTCCAGAAGCTTCCCATAAGGCGGGTCCATAAAAATGAACGAAAACGCTTCTCCCTTTTTGTCGAGACGCTTCAGCGCATACATGACATTTTCTTCCATCAGCACAGCACGTTCTGCCAGATGGGTGTGTTCCAGATTCTCCCGGATACACCGGGCAGCCTTCCGGTTATTCTCCACAAAAACAGCCGCCCTTGCCCCCCGGCTCAACGCCTCAATGCCAATGGCTCCGCTTCCGCTGAACAAATCCAGAAAGCGGCTGCCTTCCACATCGTAGGAAAGCATATTAAAAAGGGTCTCTTTAATGCGGTCGGTTGTCGGTCTGGTATTTATTCCTTCTATAGTCTTTAACTTCAAATGTCTTGCCGTGCCGGCTATTACTCTCATCGTTTTCTTCTTCCCATCTGTTTTTTCATAATTGTGCCAATTGTTTAAGCATTACCTTTATTTTATAATATCCTTCACTTTTGTCAAGAAAAACAGCCGCCAATCCACCATATTTTCTGCCGTCAATCCACCGTATTTTCTAAAGGAGCCGCACTATACTTTCCTCTCTGTCGGATGATTTGCAATAAATGTATACTAAAGCACCAGCTTCCTGCGAATCTTGCGGATCTCTTTTTTCTTGAGGCCCGCGGATAACAGATAATTTCTGAAGCTTCCATATTCAGTCATTACATGATCGTAGGCGGCGGCAATCCACTGAGGTCTGGAATATTCCAGTTCTTCCAGGCCGTCATGGATCCGAAGTTCCACATGGTCTCTTAAATATGTATGGGAGACCTGATAATTTGCAATGATATCCTCCCTGGATACTCCGGCAATTCCCAGAAGCAGCATAGCGAGAATTCCTGTACGGTCTTTTCCCGCCTGACAATGAAACAGCACACAGCCGTCCTCATGGGCAAGAATGAACCGGAAAATCTGCGCCGCCATATCCTTGTATTCCACCAGATTAATATAGAACTGTTCCGGCTTAAAGCCTTCCTCTTTCACCGCACGCATGTCAAGTACCGTGTCCGTGATGAACGGCAGATTGATATAGGTCACATCCGGATGCTCCCGGAAAGGATTCGGATAAATGAGCGTCTCCTCTCTGCCGCGCAGATCGATGACCGCCCGGACTCCATATCCCAGAAGGAAATTCTTATCCTCCTCGGTGATATTGGTAAGATTATCTGTTCTCAGAAACTGATGATATTTTGTCACCGAGCCCTTTCTGGCGGCATATCCGCCCAGCTCTCTTACATTAAAGGCTTTTTCCATCGGCAGCCTGTTATAATCCAAAAGTGCATTTCTCTTCATAACTGTGTCTCCCTGTTTTCTCTTTTTAGAATCTCTCTGTGTCCGGGCAGTTTTCCCAATGGACCACTCACAGATTTCTCGCGTAATTCAAATCCTCTTCCAGAGAATACTGATGTATTTTTCTAAAATTATACCCTGACTTTTTCAAAAAGTCGACGGCTTCCGCCGCAGTTTTTAAAATATCCGCGTTTTCGTAAATGTCTCCCAGCGCAAAGTTCATGGTGCCGCTCTGGCGGGTGCCGAAGAACTCGCCCGGTCCCCGGAGCTTCAGGTCTTCGTTGGCGATGTGGAAACCGTCGTTGGACTTTCCAACCACCGACAGGCGTTCCAGCGCCTCCTGCTGTTCTGAGCCGGAGATAAAAATACAGTAGGACTGTTCTTTGCCGCGGCCGACACGCCCCCGGAGCTGATGAAGCTGGGCAAGACCGAACCGCTCCGCATTTTCAATGATCATCACCGTCGCGTTCGGCACGTCGATACCGACCTCCACCACGGTGGTGGAGACAAGAACCTGTATATTTCCCTCAGAAAACTGTTCCATGATCTCGTTTTTCTCAGCCGGGCTCATTTTGCCGTTGAGCGCCTCCACACGGATGGACGGAGACAGCGCCTGCGCCAGCATACCCGCGTAGGAAGTGACATTTTCCACATCGAGAGTCTCGCTCTCCTCAATCATCGGGCAGATGACATAGGCCTGACGCCCGAGAGCCACCTGCTTCTGGATGAAGTTCCAGGCCGCCGGACGGGCGTTCTGCTTCACCACACAGTTTTTGATGGGCAGTCTCGACGCCGGCAGCTCGTTCATGACGCTGATATCCAGATCC
>ERZ1643247.286-NODE-286-length-62906-cov-15.852413_pt1 | contig 62906 bp, 63 predicted proteins | sample MGYA00579264_ERZ1643247 | MGnify/ENA primary metagenome ERZ1643247 (study PRJEB29033, sample SAMEA4952262) | chicken gut metagenome | biome: Broiler Chicken; feature: Gastrointestinal Tract; material: Caecum | place: Ireland | collected 2018 | study: Broiler... | reverse complement strand
GAGGGGTCTTCAAACAGGTGGTCCAGCTTGGCCTGGTCGGAGGCCAAATAGGAGAGCATCACGGCATCCGGATGCTTGGGGTCGATCATCGCCTCCAGACCCACAGCCTGACGGACGCTGGCCAGTTCTCCACGGCTCATGCCGTACCGCCTGACATCCACTGATTGGAACTTGATGCGGCGCTCTTTGAACCAGCGCTCGGCTTTTTTGGTATCAAAGCTCTTCGAGGTTCCAAAAATTTGAATATTCATGCCATTGCCCGTTGGAAGAAACCCGGCGGGAGGGCGGTGGCGAAATCTGCCGGCTGGCTCCAACAGCCCGCATTTCAACAGACAGCGGCTGAAATTGCCGCGCAGGATTGTGCTCTTCCATGGGACTCCCTCCCTTCAATCCGTATTTTTCCATAAAAAGTATACCATATTTTGCATGTGGGGACAAGAGGTGATTCAAGAATATGTGTATTTCTATGGAACCCCGGTTTGATGGACAAACTTTTGCAGTTTCCTATGAAAAGGTATACAGACAAAGAAAACTGTGGTATAATACCATTGATTTGATATCCAGAAGCGGCGGATAGACTCTGCCGTACAATTGGATTTATACGCGGGATGCCGGGCGGGACAAGCCCCTCCGCGTTTAAATAGCCGCACAGATCTCAACCGGTAGAAAAACAGACCGGAACGGAGGTGCGGGGCACAGTACAAGAGGACACCGGAGGGCGAAAAGCCGCTACCGACCCACAGCGAGGCAGGGCTGCGGGCAGGGGCCTTTTCGCCTGGTTGTCGTGCGGCCGCACGGCGTCTTGTCTCGTGTTTTCTGGTACAAATGAATCATAATTGAGAAAATAGATTGAGAAAGGAAACTGATATGGCAGAAAAATTGAAAATCATATCGCTGGGAGGCCTGAATGAGATCGGGAAAAACCTGACCGTCTATGAGTACGGGAACGACATCGTGGTCGTGGACTGCGGAATGGGGTTCCCGGATGACGATATGTACGGCATCGACGTGGTCATCCCGGATGTGAGCTACCTCATCAAGAACCAGAGCAAGATCCGGGGCATCTTCATCACCCACGGCCACGAGGACCACATCGGAGCCATCCCCTATGTGCTGCGGTCCATCAACGCCCCCATTTACGCCACCCGCATGAGCGCGGGCCTGATCCAGCTGAAGCTGGAGGAGCACCACCTGGTGTCCAAGACCAAGATGATCACCTGCGAAGCGGGGGATGTGATCCAGGCGGGCAAGTTCTCCGTGGAGTTCATCCACGTGAACCACTCTATCGCCGACGCGGTGGCCTTTGCCATCAAGTGTCCGGTGGGCACCATCGTCCACACCGGAGACTTCAAGATCGACACCACCCCCATCCAGGGCGGGATGATCGACCTGGCCCGCTTCGGCGCCCTGGGACAGGAGGGGGTGCTGGCTCTGCTGGCCGACTCCACCAACGTGGAGCGCCCGGGCTACACCCGAAGCGAGAGCAGCGTGGGCAACTCCTTTGACGCCCTGTTCAAGGGCTGCCAGGACCGGATCATCGTCACCACCTTCGCCTCCAACGTGGACCGGCTGCAGCAGATCATCAACGTGGCGGCCCGGTATGGCCGCAAGGTGGCGGTCACCGGCCGGTCCATGGAGAACGCCATGAAGGTGTCCACCGAGCTGGGCTATATGAAGATTCCCGACGGGGTGCTCATGGACCTGACCCAGATCAAGTCCCTGCCCAAGCATAAAGTTTGTATTATCACCACCGGCAGCCAGGGGGAGACCATGTCGGCGCTCTCCCGGATGGCCTTCTCCACCCACCGGCAGGTGGACATCCAGCCGGGGGACAAGGTCATCATCTCCGCCTCCACCATTCCCGGCAACGAGAACGCCATGGGCAACGTGATCAACGAGCTCTACCGGAAGGGAGCCGAGGTGGTCAACGAGCGGACGCTGCCCCTCCATGTGTCCGGCCACGCCTGCCAGGAGGAGTTGAAGATCATCCACGGCCTGGTGAAGCCCAAGTTCTTCATCCCCGTCCACGGGGAACAGCGCCATCTGAAGATCCACGCCAAGCTGGCCCAGGAGATGGGGATGGCCCCCAACCACGTCATCATCAGCGACATCGGCCGGGTGATCGAGCTCACCCCCAAGACCTGCAAGCTGGGGGGCACCGTCACTGCGGGCAAGGTGTTCGTGGACGGCTCCGGCGTGGGCGACGTGGGCAGCGTGGTGCTGCGGGACCGCCGCCACCTGGCCCAGGACGGCATGGTGGTCGTGGTGGTCTCCATGTCCGGGGAGGACGGGGCTTTGGTCTCCGGCCCGGACATCATCACCCGGGGCTTTGTGTACGTGAAGGAGTCCGAGGGCCTGATGGACGAGCTGCGCCAGGTGGCGCTGGACGCCATTCTGGACGTGGACACCCGGTACGCCACCGACTGGTCCGCCATCAAGCAGTCCATCAAGGGTGATTTGTCCAACTACCTGTATAAAAAGACCAAGCGCTCCCCCATGATTCTCCCGGTCATTATGGAAGTGTAAGGGAAAACCGTTGCTTCTCTGATTTAATGTGCCGCAGGGCGTGACAGACAGGAAAGGAACGTTTTTTGGCTCGGTTCCAATTTTTGGGCATTGGCCGGTCTTGATTATCATTTAGCCCCAAATCAGAGGAAACCGCCGCTTGTCAGAGTGGCGGTTTCCGTATGTTATGAGGAGCGCTGCCGGAAAGGCTCCGGGGTACAGAGCAATGCGTACTCGTTTGGCCACGTTTTCAGAGAAGCAAAGCCAATGCCGCCTTGACATGAGACGGCGTGTTTTGTAAGGAGCGCCCCGCCGTCTGCGAGCACACACGGCGCATCCCCGCACCGTATTCGCAGACGGTTGGGCCTATACGAAAGGGAACAGGACTGATAATACAGGGGAGAAGCGCGGGTTCAGACAAAGCGCCTTTCCCTGCGCTTGCTTCAGCTTGTCAAAAACCTTTGTTGAGATGAATCCGCTCAAGTTGGGGCGGGGGAGCTCGAGGGGGCAGCAGCCCGCCTCGAGTGGGATCAAATGCCCCGGAATCCTTGCTATGCAAGGATTCCGGCAAGCGAAGCGCGGACTTTTGCGCCGCGGTGCGGCGTAAAAGTAACGGCATTTTTCAGGCTGTCGGAAAAGTCCAAGGACTTTTCCGACAGCCGAAAGCAAGCGGCCCCGGCAGTGAGCCGGGGCCGCTTGCTTGTGTGTGTTGTAAAGGAGAGGGAGAAATGGGAGATATCGATTTCTTCTGGGTACGGTCTTATCATAACCGGAAAATAAGGCAAAACCGTGTCCGTATTATGAACTTTCTGTAAATCATCTCTCATTTTTGCCCCATCTTTCCCGCAAAAAATCGATGAAACGGGCCGTTTTTCGAACTTTAATGAAATATTAAAACTTTTTTCAGCTTTTCTTAAGATGCTTTCGAAAAGCATCTGCGGCAATACTTGACGGAACAAAGGGAGGCGTGCCATAATAAAATAATATGAATATGAAAATCTTGGGGCCGGACCATCCGGCCCAACAGGGGAGGAACTTACCTTTGATCCAAGCATTGATCCAGCGGTGGCTGGCCGGTCAGGACCCCAGCGCGCCGGAGGCGCGGCAGAAATGCGGCGCCCGGGCGGGAATGGTGGGCATTCTGCTCAACACTCTGCTGTGTCTGGGCAAGTTGGCCGCCGGGATGCTCACCGGTTCGGTGGCCATCGTGGCGGACGCCCTGAACAACCTGTCGGATGCGGCCTCATCGGTGATTACGCTGGTGGGATTCCGGCTGGCGGGACAGGCCGCCGACGAGGAGCACCCCTTCGGCCACGGGCGAATGGAGTACTTGACCGGGCTCGTGGTGTCCATGGCCATTCTGCTCATGGGGTTTGAACTGGGAAAGAGCTCCGTGGAAAAGCTGATCCACCCGGAGGAACTGGACTTCTCCTGGCTGGCCGCGGCCATTCTGGCGGCGGCCGTCCTGGTCAAGCTGTGGATGTACCGCTTCAACCGTGCCGTCGGCCGGGCCATCTCCTCCCAGGCGGTGGAGGCCACCGCCGCTGACAGCCTCTCTGACGCGGCCGCTACGGCAGTTGTGCTGGCGGCCACCCTCATCGGCCACTTTTTTCATCTGCAGATCGACGGCCTTGCGGGGCTGCTGGTAGCGGCCTTCATTTTAAAGACCGGCTGGGAGGCCGCCAAGGATACCCTGGACCCCCTCCTGGGCCGCCCCATGGACCCGGAACTGGCCCGGGACATCGACAAGCTGGTGGTCTCCCACCCCAACATCCTGGGCATCCACGACCTGGTGTACCACGACTACGGCCCTGGCCGGGCCATGATGTCCTTCCACGCGGAGGTGCCTGCCGACGCGGACCTGCTGGAGATGCACGACATCATCGACCACATCGAGCGGGAGCTGAAGGAGAAGCACCACATTGAGACGGTGATCCACATGGACCCGGTGGTCAACGACGAGCGCACCGCCGCCCTGCGGGCCCAGGTGGAGCAGCTGGCCCACGAGATTGACCCGGTGCTGTCCATCCACGACCTGCGCATCACCGCCGGCCCCCGCCACACCAATGTGCTCTTTGACGTGATGGTGCCCTACGGCTTCCGCCTCACCGACAGCCAGGTAAGGGGCGAGCTGAGCCGGGGCGTGAAGAAGCTCTCGGAGAAATACACCGCGGTCATCGAGGTGGACCACTCCTATGTGGAGCAGCGGGAGCACTCCTGACGCGGATATTTACAAATTATTCACCCCACCCGGGCATAGGACCGGTATAATAACAATTAAGAAACGCTTTACGAAACGGAGGGGTTTTTATGGCCCAGAAGGTACTGATCGTAGAGGACGACGGAAATATCGCCGAACTGCTCCACCTCTACCTGGAAAAAGAGGGCTTTGAGACCAAGGTGGCCAAGGACGGCGGCAAGGGCGTGGAGTATTTCCGCTCCTTCCAGCCCGATCTGGTGCTGCTGGACATTATGCTGCCCATCATGGACGGCTGGACGGTCCTGAAAAAAATCCGGGAGGAGGGCAGCACCCCGGTTATCATGCTCACCGCCAAGGGGGAGACCGAGGACAAGGTCACCGGCCTGGAGGGGGGCGCCGACGACTATATCGTCAAGCCCTTTGAGATGAAGGAGGTCCTGGCCCGCATCCACGCGGTGCTCCGCCGCACCGGCCAGGAGGAGGAGCAGGGGGAGAAGAAGCTGTCCTTTGACAAGCTGGTCATTAACCTGGACTCCTACGAGCTGCTGGTGGACGGCAAGCGGGTGGACACGCCCCCCAAGGAACTGGAGCTGCTCTATCACCTGGCCGCCTCCCCCAACCGGGTCTTCACCCGCAACCAGCTGCTGGACGAGGTGTGGGGCTTTGACTACTTCGGGGACTCCCGCACGGTGGACGTACACATCAAGCGCCTGCGGGAGAAGCTGGAGGGCGTCAGCGACCAGTGGAGGCTGAAGACGGTGTGGGGCGTGGGCTATAAATTCGAGGTCTCCCCCGCCAATGGCGCAGGCTGACCGCATTGGGAGGTGTTCCCGTGAAAAGTCTGTATAAACGGGAGCTGGCCATGATGGTGGGGATCGTGACCCTGTCCTTTACCCTGCTGTCCACGGCATTCATGCTGCTTTCCTACCGCTATATCATCTCCGAGACCCGGGACCGTCTGGAGCGGAACGCGGGCTATATCGCCTCCGCCACCGGGAACTATCTCCAGAATTTCAACAGCTGGAATATATTTGACAGCCGTGCGGACACCTGGATTCTCTATCAGACAACTATGGAGACGGTGTCCTCTGTCTCCGACGCCTCGGTCATTGTAGCCAGTACCCAGGGTGAGATCCTGTACGCCAGCGACGAGGGGATGTACAGCAAACAGATCCCCCAGCAGATTGTGGACCAGATTTTGGAGGCGGGGAACTATGCCGGCCTCACCAATTTAAACGGCATCTATGGGAGCAACCGGTATATTGCCGGTCTTCCGGTCCAGGTTCAGCTGGACAACCCCAACTTATTGGTCAATGTCGGGGTGGTTCTGGTTTCAGGCGATACCAGCGGACTGTCTGAGATGTGGCGCTCCACGGCTACCATTTTCTTCTTCGCCGCGGTGGTTGTCCTGCTCATTGCCGTCATCGCCAGTTCCATTACCTCCGCCCACCAGACCCGCCCCCTCACCGAGATGGCGGAGGCCGCCCGGAAATTCGGGCGGGGCGAGTTCGACGTGCGGGTGAACAACTACAAGGACCGGTGCGACGAGATCGGGGAGCTGGCCGAGGCCTTCAACTCCATGGCCAACTCCCTGGCCAAGGTGGAGAGCCAGCGGGCGGAGTTTATTGCCAACGTCTCCCACGAGCTGAAAACCCCCATGACCACCATCGCCGGTTTTGCCGAAGGCATTCTGGACGGGACGATTCCGCCGGAGAAGGAGCGGGACGCTCTGAACGTGGTGGTGTCCGAGACCCGGCGTCTCTCCCGCCTGGTGCGGCGGATGCTGGACCTGTCCCGGCTCAATGCCCTGACAGAGACGGTCACCGCCCAGGAACAGTTCGATATTATCGAAATCATGTCCCGGGTGCTGATCAGCCTGGAGGGACGGATCAACGACCGCGGCCTGGATGTGGACGCCCAGTTCCCGGAGGACCCGGTGATGGTCTGGGGCGATCCGGACGCGGTGACACAGGTGTGCTACAACCTGCTGGACAACGCGGCAAAGTTCGCCGCCCAGGGGACGGCCATTACGGTCCAGATCACCAAAAAGGACGGCAAAGCCTATATCGCCGTGCGGAATCTGGGCGCTACCATCCCCTCGGATGAACTGCCTCTGCTGTTCGAACGATTCCACAAGGCGGACTCCTCCCGCAGCGTGGACCGGGACGGCGTGGGGCTGGGCCTGTATATTGTCAAGACGATCCTGGGCAACCTGAAAGAGAATATCACGGTCACAAGCGAGGATGGCGTGACGCAGTTCACCTTCACCCTGACCTTGGCCTGATTGAATTTCCGTCCGGTCCGCCGGACAGAAGGGAGTGCGCTATGCGCGAACCGTCAAACGACCTTTGGACCGGCGGTCCCTGGGAACAGCCGTCCCCCTCGTTCCCAACGCCGCCCGCGGTGGTCATTCCATCCCGCCGTGCTCCGCTTCTGCGGCCCAAACGCCGCCGGAAGCGCAGAAGGCGGCCGCTCTTTCCCTTTCTAACCCTGTTCGTACTGGTGGTGAGCCTGACGGTTGGGACAGTGGCGGTGCGCTACCTGTGGCCCCAGGAATCAGAGACAGATCCCGGAATCATTGCCACCAGCAGCCAGCAGGACCCCTTTGCCGCCCTGGAGCGGGCGGAGACGGGAACCGGCGTGACCGTAACCATCTCTCCCGCGCCGGAGGAGACGCTGACTGCAACGGAGATCTATCAGAAGTGCGTTCCCTCCATCGTCTCTCTCTGGGCGGAAGGTGACGGCACCTCCAGTACCGGAACCGGAATCGTCATGAGCGCGGACGGCTATCTGCTCACAAATGCCCATGTGGTGGCTAACAGCCTGCGGGTCTACGCCGCCTTCCATGACGACACCATCCTGGAGGCCAAGCTGGTGGGGGCGGACGCAGACGCCGATGTAGCGGTGCTGAAGGTGGACGCTCATGGCCTGACCCCCGCGGAATTCGGCGACTCGGACCAGCTTTTGTGCGGAGACATGGTAGTGGCCATCGGAGACCCGCTGGGCTATCGAACTTCCATCACCCAGGGGATTGTCTCCGCGCTGAATCGGATCGTCAATGTGGACGGCGTCGATATGGAAGTTATTCAGACCAGCGCCCCCATCAACTTCGGCAACTCCGGCGGCGCCCTTATCAACGACCACGGCCAGGTGGTGGGCATCACCACCATGAAAATTGTGGCCGAAGATAACACTGTGGAGGGGCTTGGATTTGCCATCCCCATGACCAATGTCAAGGAGACGGCGGATTGGCTCATCGCAGGGCAGCCCGCTCTGGGCTTTACCGTGGACTCCAGCGACGGCACGCTCCGGGTGTCCCAGGTGGAGCAAAACAGCAACGCCTATGCCGCCGGCCTCCGCATTGACGACCGGGTAACCGCTTTGAACGGCACTGAAGTCAGCACCATTGCGGAGCTGAAACAGGCCAAAGCTGATGTACTCCCGGGAGATATTGTCTCTCTCCAGATCCTGCGCGGCGGCGAGACGCTTACCATCTCTTTTGAGGTACAAACTGAATCGGACTTTCCAAACCGGGAGCGGTAAAGGCTCAATTCCCCTCCTCTTTCTTCCACAGACGGCCAAATGCATGCCAGGATCACTTTTCGTGGGGGAAAACCTGCGGTTTCTCCCCCCTGCCTCTTTTTTGCTTTGGACCGTTCCGGCAAAACCGAACAGAGACAAAATCCCCCCTGATGCAGGAAATAAAACTACATCAGGGGGGACTCCATTTGTATTGCCCTGAAAAAGCGGAGTACAGGCTTGCAGAAAGCGCGGGCCCTCCGGAAGGCCCCGCCAAGGGGGGGAGGGGCGGAATGACCTCAGAATGCGGCCAAAATTTCTATTATGTCCGAATTTGACGCATTTTCTCCAGATTTTGTTCAGAAGCAGGGGAAAATATAAAAAATATTTCAAAAACCGGAAGCACACACCCTGGAATTTTTCTCCATTTACGGATAAGATTTTTGTCGAATTTTGTTTTGTAAAGGAGGAAAACATTTGACAAGCGCAAGCCGCAATGCCATGAGGAAGTATGTATCAAAAGAGCTGGGCACCCTGCGAAGGGAATTGAACTGTACCATGGAGGAGATGGCCTCCTGTCTGAATATCTCCCCGCGGAGCTACTACGCGCTGGAAAAAGGGGTGAGCCAGTGCAGCGCGCCGGTGCTGATCCGGCTGGTGAATCTGATCCCAGACCCGGAACACAGACTCCGATTCATGAGCCTGCTGCAAACGCAGATGGATCGATATGAAAACGCCGCACAGCTGTGAGGAGGGGAGACAGGCGCCCGATTACCGCCGGGTCTGCCACCTGCTGCGGCGGATGGGAGTGACGCCCAACTATACCGGTTTCCATCAGGCGGCCCGGGCGGCCTGTGAGGCGGCGCGGCGGCCGGAACTGATGTTGTCCCTGTCCAAGTGGCTCTATCCGCTGGTGGCCCGGGAAATGAACACCACAGGGGCCGCAGTGGAACGAAATATCCGCACGGTAATCCTTCGGGCCTGGAGACAAAATCCGGAGCTGCTGCGGCAGTGTGCTAGATTTCCGCTCAACAAAAGACCTACCTGCGGGGAGTTCCTGGACATGCTGGCCGCCTGTCTGGAGGGGCCGCAGGCATAAAAAAGCCGGACCCGCAGGTCCAGCTTTTGCACTATTCCTTCTCAATATCCATCATCAGGCCCACCCGACGGGCGTGGCGGCCGCCCTCAAACTGAGTGTTCAGAAATACGTCTACAATGCGCTCGGCCATGTTGGGACCGATGATCCCGGCACCCATGGCCAGCATGTTGGCGTCGTTATGGCGGCGGGTCATCTCGGCGGAGTAGGGATCGCCGCACAGGGCGCACCGGACTCCCTTCACCTTGTTGGCAGAGATAGAGATGCCGATGCCGGTGGTGCAGATGACAATGCCCTTCTCGCACCGGCCGTCCGCCACGGCCTGGGCCGCTGCCTTGCCGAAAACGGGGTAGTCGCAGCTCTCCTCGCTGTCACAGCCGCAGTCCAGAACGCTGAGGCCTTTGGCGGTGAGATAGGCCTTGATGTGCTCTTTCAAACGGTAACCGCCGTGATCCGACGCAATGGAAATCATATGCTATTCCTCCTCCACAAAACAAAACGGGGATCGTGTTCCACTTCATTTTATTTCATTTTTCCCCATTTTGCAAGGGGGTCCGAGAAAATGTCCGCCGCCTCCGGCGGCGGAGCATATCTGTAAACGGCTATTTTGCAAGGGGACGAGACCAGCCGCCTCCGGCGGCGGAGCATATCTGTAAACGGCTATTTTGCAAGGGGATGAGACCAGCCGCCTCCGGCGGCGGAACACGCCTGTAAACGGCTTTTTGCAGGGGGACGGGGACCAGCCGCTTCTGGCGGCGGAACATACCTGCAAGTGAAGCCGCCCCCCTGAAAACGCAGGGAAAAGAAGGCCCGCCGCACGGTGCGCGGCGGGCCTTTGTGTTACAGACGGGTGGGCACGTGCCAAATATCGCTGGCGTAGTCCCGGATGGACCGGTCGGCGGCAAAGATGCCGGAACGGGCGATGTTGATCAGGGACATCTGGTTCCAGAGCTTGCGGTCGGCGTAGGTCTCGATGGCCCGGCGGTGGGCCTGGCAGTAGCTGTCAAAGTCGGCCAGGAGTAGGTACTCGTCGGCCGGGCTGCCGCCCGCGCCGATCAGAAGCCGGTCGGCAATGTCGTTGTAGTCCACGCCGTCGCCGAAGCCGGCGCGGATCTGATCCAGCACCCGCTTGATGGCCGGGTTACTGTTGTAGTAGTTGGCGGGGATATAGCCCTGGTTCTTCAGCTGAACCACCTGGTCGGCGGTAAGGCCGAAGAGGAAGATATTCTCGTCGCCCAGCTGTTGGTGCATCTCCACATTGGCGCCGTCCAGGGTGCCGATGGTCAGGGCGCCGTTCATCATGAACTTCATGTTGCCGGTGCCGCTGGCCTCCTTGCCGGCGGTGGAGATCTGCTCGCTGATCTCAGAGGCGGGCATGAGCTTCTCCGCCAGGGAGACCCGGTAGTTCTCCAAAAAGACCACCTGGAGCTTATCCTTGCAGATGGGATCGGCGTTGATCTGGGCGGACAGGGAGTTGATGAGCTGGATGATCTTCTTGGCCACGTGGTAGCCGGGGGCCGCCTTGGCGCCGAAGAGGAAGGTCTGGGGGGTGAACTCCATGTTGGGGTTATCCCGCAGCTGGTTGTACAGGTGGATGATGTGCAGCACGTTCAGCAGCTGCCGCTTGTACTCGTGGAGGCGCTTCACCTGCACGTCAAAGACCGCGTCGGTGTTCAGCACCACACCGGACTCCCGGGCCACATAGGCGGCAAAGCGGCGCTTGTTCTCCTTCTTGATGGCCTCCAGCTGGGAGAGGACGCTCTGGTCGTCCTTGTACTTCTCCAGGCCGCGGATGGCCTCCGGGTGGAGCAGGTAGTCGTCTCCGCCGGTGCACTCCTTCACCAGAGCGTCCAGCTTGGGGTTGATCTGGGACAGCCAGCGGCGGTGGTCCACACCGTTGGTCACGTTCTTGAACTGCTCCGGACGCATGGTGTAGGCGTCGTGGAACACGTCCTGCTTCAAAATCTCCGAGTGGAGGGCGGATACGCCGTTCACCGCGTAGCAGGCGCACACGCACAGGTTGGCCATGCGCACCTCGCCGTTCCAGATAATGGCCATCTTGGAGACCTTGCTCTGGTCGCCGTGGAAGTGCTGCTCCAGCGTGCGCTGGTAGCGGGCGGCGATCTCCTTCAAAATCTGCCAGATACGGGGCAGGAGGTTCTCGATGAGCCCCTGGGGCCAGCGCTCCAGAGCCTCGGCCAGGACGGTGTGGTTGGTATAGGCCACCGTGTGGGTGACGATGTTCCAGGCGTCGTTCCAGCTGTACCCCTCCACATCCAGGAGAATCCGCATGAGCTCGGGGATCACCAGGGTGGGGTGGGTGTCGTTGATCTGGATGACATGCTTCTCATGGAAGTTCCGCAGGGTGCCGTACTGGGCCCGGTGCTGGCGCACGATGGACTGGACGGTGGCGGAGACAAAGAAGTACTGCTGCTTGAGACGCAGGGACTTGCCCTCGTAGTGGTTGTCGTCGGGGTAGAGCACCTTGGCGATGACCTCGGCCATGGCCTGCTGCTCCACCGCCTTCAGATACTCGCCCCGGGAGTAGTAGCTCATGTCCACGGGGACAGGGCTCTTGGCGTCCCACAGGCGCAGAGTGTTGGTGTGGCGGGTCTTATAGCCGGCAATCTCCATGTCCCGGGGGATGGCCAGGACAGTGGTGTAGCCCACATGCTCCGGATGGTTGACCCCCCGCTCGTCCCAGTGGTCCACCACCTTGCCGCCGAAGCGGACCTCCTCGGTCTCATCCACCTTGGGGATGAGCCAGGCGTCGCCCAGGCCCAGCCAGTTGTCAGCCTGCTCCACCTGCTTACCGTCCACGATCTTCTGCTTGAAGATACCCAGCTCGTAGCAGATGGTATAGCCGGTGGCGGGGATCTCCAGGGTGGTCATGGAGTCCAGGTAGCAGGCGGCCAGGCGGCCCAGACCGCCGTTGCCCAGACCGGCGTCCGGCTCCTTCTCAAACAGATCGGAAGCGGAGAAACCCAGGTCCTCCAGAGCGTCCTTCAGGGTATCCAGAAGGCCCAGATTGTAGGCGTTCTTTTCCAGAGATCGGCCCATCAGAAATTCCAGGGACAGGTAGTGGACCTGGCGCTGCTGGCCCTCCCACACCTGATTGCCTGTCTCCATCTGGTGGCTGGACATGATGTCACGGAGCACCAGCGCGCAGGCCTTGAACATATGGTTGGGGGTGGCGTCATCCACGTCGCGCCCAAAGTTGCGGCGGAGCTTGCCGACGATCATCTCGGTAAGCTGGGCCTTGGTATATTCAGCCATTCGGAATGCCTCCCGTTTCATAAAATCAAATCAAAAGGGATTGGAAAGATTTTTCCCTGCCCGGTGATATTGTATCAGATTTTCCAGGGAGCGTCAATGTACAGAAGAGTGCAAAAGCGGGAAGGATTTTCCCGGTTCCATGCTGTTTTGACAAGGACTCCCAGCTGTAAAATAAGGAAGCCCTCCGCCGAAGCGGAGGGCGTTTGAGACCGGCCTCAGCCGGAGATGCGCTGGTAAATATCAATGTATTCCTGGGCGGAGTGGTCCCAGCTGAAGTCGGCGGTCATGCCTTCCTTCTGCAGGCCGCGCCAGGCCTCCTTGTTGTTGTGGTACAGGTCCACAGCCTCCCGGATGACCCAGAGCATATCCCCGGCGTTGATATCCGAGAAGGTGAAGCCGCGGCCGGTGCCCTCGAACTTGTTGTAGGGCAGGACGGTGTCCTTCAGGCCGCCGGTCTCCCGGACCACGGGCACAGTGCCGAAGCGCATGGCGATCATCTGGCTCAGGCCGCAGGGCTCGCTGATGGAGGGCATGAGGAAGATGTCGGCGCCGGCGTAGATCATGTCGGAGAGGGGGGCGGAGTAGGTGATCTGAGCGGAGAAGCGGCCGGGATACTGGCGCTGGGCGTTGCGGAAGGCCTCCTCATACTGCCAGTCGCCGGTACCCAGCACCACCATCTGCACATTCATCTCCATGATCTGGTGGAGCACGTCGGTGACCAGAGAGAAACCCTTGTGGCCCACCAAGCGGGAGACGCAGGCGATAATGGGGGCGGATTCGTCCTCACGCAGGCCCACCGCCTTCTGGAGGGCCAGCTTGCAGGCGGTCTTGCCCTTGGCGGGGTTCTTGGCGGTGAAGTTGGCCGCCAGGCCGGGCTTCTTGGCCGGGTCATAGAGGGCCATGTCGATGCCGTTGAGGATGCCCTGGAGCTTGCCGCTCTGCTGGTTGATAACCGCGTCCATGCCGTGGGCATAGAAGGGCATGCGCAGCTCCTGAGCGTAGGTGGGCGACACGGTGGTGACATAGGTGGAGGCCATGATGGCGCCCTTCATCAGGTTCACGTCCCCGTGGAAGGCCAGCATCCCCTCGTTAAAGTAGTTGCGGCCCAGGCCGATGACATCCTCCAGCACCTGGTCGCCGTAGCGGCCCTGATACTCGATGTTGTGGATGGTGAACACGCTCTTGGCATTGCCCAGCTGGGGGATGCGGTACTTGTCCTCCAGCAGGTAGACGGGTACCAGAGCGGTCTGCCAGTCGTTGCAGTGGATGACGTCGGGCCACCAGTCCAGCTGTCCCGGCGTCTCGATGACGGCCCGGGAGAAATAGGCGAACCGCTCGCAGTCGTCGAAGTGACCGTACATCTGCCAGCGCTTGAAGTAGTACTCGTTGTCCACAAACCAGTAGGTGACCCCGTCCCGCTCCAGCTGGAAGATGCCGCAGTACACCTGCCGCCAGGACAGCGTGACGTTGAAATACTTCAGGAAGGTCATCTGGCTGCGCCACTCCCCGCTGACGCCCTCGTACAGGGGGAGAATGACCTTGACCTCATGGCCGGCCTGGGCCAGAGCTTTGGGCAGGGAGCCGGCCACATCGGCCAGGCCGCCGGTTTTGATGAAGGGCACCGCTTCCGAGGCGGCAAACAGGATTTTCATAGTAAGACCCCTTTCTCCAGACAAATTCACAGACGAGACCGCCGGGGGGACAGGGCAGGAACTGCACCGCCTCCCCGGCGGGAACAAGGTAGGATTACACCACGGAGCCCTTGGCAATGGCCAGAGGATAGGTGAGATGGCCCATCAGCATGCGGTCCTGGTTGACGGTGACGTCCTTGTCGGTGATCACATAGGACAGAGAGGCGCCGCTCTTGACTACGGTGCCCTGCATCAGCACGCAGTTGGACACCTTGGCCCCCTTCTCAATGACCACGTGCCGGGAGACGATGGAGTTCTCCACCTCGCCCTCAATGAGGCAGCCGTCGGCCACCAGCGAGTGGATGGACTTGGCGTCGGGGCCGTAGTAGGTGGAGGGGCTGGAGCGGTCCTTGGTGCGGATGGGCCGGGCGGGGTTGAACAGGTCGTCCCGTACGGCGGGGTCCAGCAGGTCCATGGAGCGCTCGAAGTAGCCGCTCACCGACTGGAAGCGGGCCACATAGCCCTGGTGCACATAGGACATGAGCTTCAGGGTCTTGAGCCGGGGCTGGAGCACGCCGCGGCTGAAGTTGATGATGTCATGGGCGGCGCAGTAGTCCACCATGTCCAGCAGCAGCTTCTTGGAGAGGATATAGACCTCCAGGCTCTCCAGCGTCTTGTCCGCGGCCACCGGGTGGACGGACAGGTCGGTGACCCGGCCCTCCTCATCCACCTCCACGTACTCGGAGAAGCGGGGGGCGCCCTTCAGGGTGGGAGTGCACACCATGGTCACATCGGCACCGGTGTCGATGTGCTGCTGGAGCACCTCGGCCACCGGCAGGTTCACCGCCATGTCGCCCCAGGCCAGAATCACATACTCCTGGCGGATGTTCTCCAGATAGTCGGCCACGCCGGCCAGGGCGTCCATGTTGCCCCGGTACTCGCCGCCCCGCTCCGCATAGCCGAAGGGGGGCAGGATGCGCAGGCCGCCGTGGCGGCGGGACAGCTCCCAATCCTTACCGGAGCCCACGTGGTCCAGCAGGGACTGATAGCTCTGATGTACAATGATGCCCACGTCGGTAATGCCTGCGTTGACATAGTTGGAGAGCATGAAGTCTACCAGGCGGTACCGCCCGCCGAAGGGCAGGGAGCAGGTGTTCCGGGGACGGGTCAGCTCCCCCAGGTTGGCGTCGGACCGGTACGCAAAAATGATGCCGTGCAGGTCGTTCATGCCTGCTCACCTCCTTTCACATCTTCCCGAATCATGGCGCTTGGCTTCACAACCGCCTTGTCTCCGATGGTAACGCCGCCGCCTACCACGGCGATGCCCCAGTCCGGGTCCTCGCTGGGGGGCGCGCCGATGGTGGCCTCCTCCCCGATGACGGCGTTCTCCGCCACAATGGCGTAGGCCACAACGGCCCCCTTCTTCACCACCGCGCCGGGCATGAGGATGGAGTACTGGACGTCAGCGCCCTCCTCCACCGTGACCGAGTGGAAGAGCACCGAGTTCTCCACCGAGCCGTCCACCTGGCAGCCGCCGGTGACCAGAGAGTGAGAGATCTGGGCGTTGGGGCCGGTGACATGGGGGGGCTTGATGGGGCTGCGGGCGTAGATGGGCCAGCTGGAGTCATACAGGTCGATGCCGCTGTGGGGGGCCAGCATGTCCATGTTGGCGTCCCACAGGGAGTTGATGGTGCCCACATCCTTCCAGTAGCCGGAGAAGCGGTAAGTCATCAGCTTCTCGCCGGCGGCGAGCATGTTGGGGATGATGTTCTTGCCGAAGTCGTTGGAGGAGTTGGGGTCGGCCTCGTCGTCGATGAGGTACTGACGCAGCTTGGACCAGGTGAAGACATAGATGCCCATGGAGGCCAGGGTGCTCTTGGGATGCTGAGGCTTCTCCTCAAACTCGTAGACCTGGCCGTCCTCGTTGGCGTTCATAATGCCGAAGCGCTTGGCCTCCTCCAAAGTCACCTCCAGCACGGAGATGGTGCAGGCGGCCTCGGTCTTCTTGTGCTGGGCCACCATGTCGGAGTAGTCCATCTTATAGATGTGGTCGCCGGAGAGGATGACCACATAGTCCGGGTCGTACAGGTCCAGGAAGCCGATGTTCTGATAGATGGCGTTGGCGGTGCCCTTGTACCAGGTGCCCTGATCTCCCTCCCGCATGTAGGGGGGCAGGATGTGCACGCCGCCGTCGGACCGGTCCAGATCCCAGGGCTGGCCGGAGCCGATGTAGCTGTTCAGCTCCAGGGGGCGGTACTGGGTGAGCACGCCCACGGTGTCGATGCCGGAGTTGACGCAGTTGGACAGGGGAAAGTCAATGATGCGGTACTTCCCGCCGAATGGGACGGCGGGCTTGGCCACCTGGCTGGTGAGGGCGTAGAGCCGGCTGCCCTGTCCGCCCGCCAACAGCATGGCCACAACTTCTTTTTTCATATGTCGTTCACCTCTGATGTAGTGTAAACTCCCCCAGATGGGAGGTGCACGCTGGATTCAGATTTCCGATTTGGCCTTGGGTCCGGGCCGGGCCGCGGCCTTGGACTTCCGGGCGGCCGTTTTGGCGGCGGCGGATTTTCCGCCCTCCCCCGCCTTTTTGGCCTTGGAGGCGGTCTTTTTTTCGGCGGCCTCCTTGCTGGAGTCCTTCTTTTTCCGCACGGGGCTGCGGCGGGTGCAGCGGTAGATCACCGCCGACATGGGGGGCAGGTCGATGGACAGGGCCTGCTCCTGGTCGTGGCAGGGGGTGTTCACCGTCTTGAGGGGGGCGGTGTCCCCCAGGCCGCTGCCGCCGAACTCCTCGGCGTCGGTATTGAAGATCAGGGACCAGGTGCCCGCGAAGGGGGCGCCCACATAGTAGCCCTTCCGGTGGACGGGGGAGAAGTTGCACACCACGATGAGCGGTTTGCCCTCCCGGTCCCAGCGCAGGAAGGCCACGGTATCGGCCTTGTTGTCGTCGGCACACAGCCACTGGAAGCCCTGCCAGGAGTCGTCCTGCTCCCACAGGGGGGACTCGGCCAGATAGAGGGCATTGGCCGCCTTGAAGAAGGCGTGGAGCTTCTTGTGGGGCTCGTACTGGAGCAGGTGCCAGTCCAGAGAGTACTCATAGTGCCACTCGTTCCACTGGCCGATCTCCGCCCCCATGAAGGAGAGCTTCTTGCCGGGATGGGTGAGCATATAGGTGTAGAAGGCCCGGACGCCGGCGAACTTCTCCGGGTTGTCCCCGGGCATCTTGCCCAGGAAGGAGCCCTTCATGTGGACCACCTCGTCGTGGGACAGAGGCAGGATATAGTTCTCCGAAAAGGCGTACATGAGGGAGAAGGTGATGTCCCGGTGGTTGAACTGCCGGAAGTAGGGGTCCAGCTTGATGTAGTGGCAGATGTCGTTCATCCAGCCCATGTTCCACTTGAAGTTGAAGCCCAGGCCGCCGTCGTCCACCGGGTAGGTCACCTTGGGCCAGGCGGTGGACTCCTCGGCGATCATCAGCACGTCCGGGTGGGCGGCGAAGATGGTGGTGTTCAGCTTCTGGAAGAACTCGATGGCCTCCAGGTTCTCCTTGCCGCCGTGGATGTTGGGCATCCAGGCCCCGTCCTGCCGGCCGTAGTCCAGATAGAGCATGGAGGACACCGCGTCCACCCGCAGGCCGTCGGCGTGGTACTCCTCCAGCCAGAACATGGCGTTGGAGAACAGGAAGGAGCGCACCTCGTTCCGGCCCAGATCAAAGACCTGGGTGCCCCAGTCGGGGTGCTCCCCCTTCCGGGGATCGGAGTACTCATAGGTGGGGGTGCCGTCGAAGTGGTACAGGCCGAAGGCGTCCCGGGGGAAGTGGGCGGGGACCCAGTCCAGAATCACGCCCACGCCCGCCTGGTGCAGCTGGTCGATCAGGTATTTGAGATCGTCGGGGGTGCCGAACCGGCTGGTGGCGGCAAAGTAGCCGGTGACCTGGTACCCCCAGGAGGCGTCCAGGGGGTGCTCCATCACGGGGAGCAGCTCCACATGGGTGTAGCCCATCTCCTTCACATAGGGGACCAGATAGTGGGCGGTGTCCCGGTAGGAGAGGAACTCCCCCTCGCCGGTGCGCCGCCAGGAGCCCAGGTGGCACTCGTAGATGTTCATGGGCCGGCGGTACGGGGGATTTTTGGCCCGGTACTCCAGCCAGTTCTTGTCCCCCCAGGGGTACTCGTCCAGCTCGTAGATCTTGGAGGCGTTGCCCGGACGGGTCTCCGCGTGGAAGGCGTAGGGGTCGGCCTTGGCCACCACCTTGCCGTCGGGGCCCTGGATGGCATACTTATAGGTATCATAGCGCTTCAGGCCGGGAATGAATCCCTGCCAGATCCCGCCCTCCACCTTTTCCAGGGGAGCGGCGGTCTCATCCCATCCGTTGAAATCTCCGAAGACGCACACCTGCTTGGCGTTGGGCGCCCACACCCGGAAGGTGCAGCCGCTCTGGCCGTCCACCTCGTCGGCGTGGGCCCCAAAACACCGCCATGCGTGGCAGCTGCGCCCCTCCGAGAAGGCTTCCAACTCTAAAAACAGGTCATATTCGGATAGTTTTCCATGATAATTGACCAATGAGATCACCTCATTCCTATCAGATCAGCCGATTTTGCGTCTAAAATGACAAGTGCACAAAACCGAGATCGCTGATATTTATATAAATTATACAACACACGTTTCACACCGTCAAGTCAAAAGGGTGTGAAATGGAATTTTATAGGGCTGAATATACAGGGCAATGTCCCGCCGCGGGGTATTCCTTTGGAAAACAGCGCGGCGGGACATATTTCATTTTGACTTATCCGGCCATGAGCATCTGTTCCAGAAGCCGGGAGAAAATTTTGGGGACGGTGAGCCGCTCCACCCCCTGGGCGGAGAGAATGGGGACAGTGTCCCGCACCTGGCCGTCCACGGAGACCTCCATCTCCCCCACGGTCTGGCCCTGCTCCACCGGGGCGGCCAGGTCCTGGGCCAGGGTGACCCTGGTGGTGATCTGACCCTCCTGACCCTTGCGGACCAGCAGGCGGCACTCCCGCGCCAGCTGGGGCTGGACCTGTCCCTGCTCGCCCAGCAGCACCGGGATTGGGGCCAGGGGGGAGTCCGGGTACACGCTGACCAGAGAGTAGGAGGCGAAGCCGTAGTCCAGCAGGGCCTTGGCGTCCTCAAAGCGGTCGGCGGAGGTGGGAGACTTCATCACCACGGCAATGAGCTCCATGCCGTCCCGCTCCGCCGTGGCCGACATGCAGTAGAGGGCGGAGTCGGTGGAGCCGGTCTTCAGGCCGGTGGCCCCCTGATAGAAGCGGACCAGGCGGTTGGTGTTGGTCAGGCCGAATGCTCCGTCCCGGATGGAGTCCATCCAGATGGTGGTGTACTCCCGGACGCCGGGGTGGTGGAGCACCAGCTCCCGGGACATGAGGGCGATGTCATGGGCGGAAGTCACATGGCCCTGGGCGGGCAGGCCGGTGCAGTTGAGAAAGGTGGTGTCCCCCATCTCCAGTTCCTTGGCCCGCCGGTTCATCTGCTCCACAAAGGCGGTCTCGCTCCCCGCCAGGTACTCCGCCATAGCCACGGCGGCGTCGTTGCCCGAGACCACGGTGATGCACTTCACCAGCTCGCCCACCGTCATCTGCTCCCCCTCTTTCAGGTAGACCTGGGAGCCGCCCATGCCGGCGGCGTAGGCGGAGACGGTGACCACATCCTCCTTGGCGACGCGGCCGCTGTCCAGGGCCTCGAAGATGAGCAGCAGAGTCATCACCTTGGTGACGCTGGCCGGTTCCAGCTTTTCATGGGACGCCTTTTCGTAGAGGAGGGTCCCGGTCTCCTTTTCCATCAGCACCGCGGAGGCGGCGGAGAGGTCCAGGGCCGGCTGGGCCGCCTCCGCCGTCTCCCCGGCCGCCGCCGCGGGGCCGGTGAGCAGAGCCGCCGTCAGCAGCAGGGCACAAATTCGCTTCATGGAACAAACGCCTCCCGTTTCTTGGTCTTGTGGATTCAGGATGTGGAGGCGGGGAACCTTCTATACCCGGCGGGCGGCCGGTAAATTTTTGCTTTCCGGCATCACACGTCCTTTACCATAATCCAGGATGTGCGAGTTTTTTGTAAAATCCCGCCGGGGCGGAAGAAAAAATTTTCTTATTGGGACGAAAACGTACAACTTTCTTCTCCTGCCCGCCCGGGGTGAGGAGGGATATGGTGAAGAAAGACAAGAGCCCTTTGGACCGGGAGGCATTGCTGGAGCAGATGGGGAAACTGGCCTGCGCCAGAGTCAACGACGCCGTCAAGCTGGCCTACCTTCCGGAGGAGGAGCGGGACGCCATCGGGCGGCTGGATCTGTCCGCCCTGACGGAGTTCCGGCGCAGCGGGGCGGGGACGGTGGAGATGAAATTCACCGACCGGATGCGGGCTTTGGAGCGGCTGCTGGAGCTGAGCGGGCCCAGCGGGGAGGAGCAGCTGGAGCGGTTTTTGCAGAGAATGGAGGAGCCGGAGGCGTGAGACCCCTGAAGTTTTCCAAAAAACAGCGGCGGGTGCTCACCTGGTGGCGGCCCTCCTCCCCGGACAGCGGCTATGACGCCATCTTGTGCGAGGGGGCGGTGCGCAGCGGCAAGACGTTATGCACCGGGTTGTCCTTCTTCTGCTGGGCTATGACCTGCTTCTCTCAAAAGAGCTTCGCCCTGTGCGGCAAGTCCGTGCCGGCGGTGCGGCGGAATCTGTGGCAGGAGCTGAGGCCCATTCTTCGGGAGATGGGGTTCCAGATTCGGGAGCGGCTGTCCCAGAACCGGATCGACGTGTCTCTGGGGCGGCGGCGGAATACCTTCTATCTGTTCGGCGGGCTGGACGAGCGGTCCGCCGCCCTGGTCCAGGGGATCACCCTGGCGGGGGCCCTGCTGGACGAGGCGGCGCTGATGCCCCGCTCCTTTGTGGAGCAGGTGTGCGCCCGGTGCTCGGTGGAGGGGAGCCGGCTGTGGTTCTCCTGCAACCCGGAGAGCCCCGCCCACTGGTTCTATCAGGAGTGGGTTCAGAAGGCACAGGAGAAGAATGTGCTGCGGCTGTCCTTTACCATGAGGGACAACCCCGGACTGTCCCGGGAGACCATCCGGCGGTACGAGGCCATGTTTCAGGGGGCCTTCTACCGCCGGTTTATTCTGGGGGAGTGGGCCCAGGCGGAGGGCCTCATCTACGACTTCTTCGGGCCGGAGCTGGTGCGGGAGGCGCCGGAGGGGCTGGGCGGGCCCTGGTACATCTCCTGTGACTACGGGACGGTGAACCCCACCTCCATGGGCCTTTGGGGCAGAAAAGACGGGATCTGGTACCGGGCGGCGGAGTTTTACTACGACTCCCGGAGGGAGCGGCGGCAGAAGACCGACGGGGAGTACGCCCAGGACTTGGCCGCGCTGGCGGGGGGACGGAACATCCAGGGCGTGGTGGTGGACCCCTCCGCCGCCAGCTTTCTGGAGCTGCTCCGGAGGCAGGGGTGGCCGGTGGTCCGGGCCAAAAATGACGTGCTCTCCGGCATCCGCACCACGGCGGAGCTGCTGCGGGCGGGAAAAATCGTCATCTGCTCCCCCTGCCGTGACGCCATCCGGGAATTCGGGCTGTACTGCTGGGATACCTCCGGCACCGGCGGCGACCGGGTGGTCAAATCCAATGACCACGCCATGGACGATATCCGCTACTTCGCCGCCACGGTGGCGGCGAAGAATGGCGGAAGTTTCTTTGCCGGGAGTGTAGAGCGGGCTTCCATTTAACGAAGATCCGGGAGAGGGAGGAAATTTGATGTGAAGTGGTTTGTGAAGAAAAAACCGGCGGCCCGGGCGCCCCAGGTCCAGCTGCGGGACGTGGAGCACCACCCCTTTGGGATGCTGGACCGGTACGTCCCCCTGCGCCGGGGGGAACTGGACCTGTACCGCTCCATCCGGGAGGCGGTGCCCATTGTGGACGCCGCCCTTTTGAAGCTGGTGCGGCTGTGCGGGGGCGTCATTGTCCGGTGCCCGGACCCGGAGGGCCAGAGGGGGCTGGAGCAGTTTTTGGCCCAGGTGGACACCGGGCGGGGCCAGAGGGGCATCCAGTCCTTTCTGGACCAGTATCTGGACTCCATGTTCACCTGCGGCCAGGGGGTGGGAGAGATCGTCCTCTCCCCCAGCGGGCAAGACATTGCCGCCCTGCTGTGCGCCGACCCGGGACAGGTGGAGATCAAGGAGGGTGACACGCCCCTGGACTTCCGGCTGTGCACCCGGGACGGGAGCGGACAGCTGGAGGAGCTGCCCTGGCAGGAGCTGCTGCTGTTCACCCCCTTTCAGCCGGGGACGGACAGCCCCTACGGGGTATCTCTGCTGCGGTCCATGCCCTTTTTGAGCGGAATCCTTCTGAAAATTTACCAGGCCGTCGGCCAGAACTGGGAGCGGGTGGGCAACCTGCGCTTCGCCGTGGTATGTAAGCCCGGCGAGGGGGACGGCCTGTCCGCCCAGGAGCGGGGGGAGATGGTGGCCAGCGAGTGGTCCGCCGCCATGCGATCCACCCGCCAGGGGGCGGTGCGGGACTTTGTGGCGGTGGGCGACGTGGACATCAAGGTCATCGGCGCGGACAACCAGATTTTGGACAGCGAGGCGCCGGTGCGGCAGATTCTGGAGCAGCTCATCGCCCGGACTGGGATTCCGCCCTTTCTGCTGGGGCTGTCCTGGTCCTCCACCGAGCGCATGAGCGTCCAGCAGGCCGATCTGCTCACCAGTGAGATCACCGCCATCCGCCGGGGGGTGGAGCCGGTGGTCCGGAGGGTGTGCCAGCTGTGGCTGCGCCTCCACGGGATCGCCGGGCCGGTGGAGGTGGACTGGGAGGACATCAACTTGCAGGATCTGGTGGAGGAGGCCAAGGCCGGGCTCTATCAGGCCCAGACGGAACAGATCAGGAGGGAGACAACGTGAAGATCATCAAAACATCCCAGGAGCCCCAGGCGGTCCTTCAGCCGGGGCACCTGGAGGACATCAACCGCCTCAGCCGCACGCCCCTGACGGAGGCGGAGGTGTACGCCTTCTCGGTGCGCCTGTGCGACAACGAGGTGGACCGGGACGGGGAGCGGTTTGCCCCCAGAACTCTGGAGCAGCTGGCTCCCCTGTTTGTGGGCAAGAGCGGCATCTTTGACCACAACTGGAGCGCCCAGGGCCAGGCGGCCCGGCTCTACCGCACTGAGGTGGTGGCGGAGCCCGGGCGGCTCACCCAGGCGGGGGACCCCTACTGCTGGCTGAAGGGGTACGCCTATATGGTGCGCACCCCGGACAACCAGAGCCTCATCGCAGAGATCGAGGGGGGCATCAAGAAGGAGGTCAGCGTGGCCTGCTCGGTGGAGAAGGCGGTGTGCTCCATCTGCGGCGCGCCCCGGGGGGAGAACTGCGGCCACAAGCCCGGGGAGGTGTACGACGGGAAGCTGTGCTGCATCAGTCTGGAGGAGGCCAGCGACGCGTACGAATTCTCCTTCGTGGCGGTACCCGCCCAGCCCCATGCCGGGGTGGTCAAAGGATTTTCCAGCCGAAGGGAGGCGGCCTCCCTGAAGGAGCTGGTCCAGGGGAATGCCGGATGCGCCCGGGAGCTGGAGACGCTGGAGCACGAGGCGGCGCTGGGCAGGAAGTGGATCTCCTCCCTCCGCGCCGACGTGGTGCGGCTGGGCGGACTGGCCGACCCCAAGCTGGATCTGAAGGTGCTGAAAGCCATCACCGAAAAGCTGGAGGAGGGGGAGCTTCAGGAGCTGAAGCGGGCCTATGAGGCCCGGGCTCAGGAGCGGTACCCCCTGTCGGTGCAGCTGGGGTACGGAAAGGAGCCGGAGCGGCGTCCCGAGGAGGACGGAGCGTTCCTGATCTGACCGGCAAGTCCGGGTTGGATTCTGAATCTTTGAAAAAATAAAGGAGGAACACACAGTGAGTAAGGTTTCGTTTGAGGACATCGGGGCGGTTATCGCCACCTTTGCCGCCCAGGACAGCGTGAAGCCCGGCCAGGTGGTGAAAATCGCCGCCAACGGCCAGGTGGGGGCGTGCAGCGCCAAGGACGCCTTTGCCGGACAGGCCCAGTCAGTTCGGGGCGGCTTTGCCGGAGTGCAGGTGAAGGGGTTTCTGACCGTATCCACCACCGGCACGGTGAATCTGGGCCGGGTCAGTCTGGAGGCCGACGGCACCGGCGGTGTGCAGGCGGCCACCACCGGCGGCGTGACCGCCCTGGTGGTCAGCGTGGATTCTGCCGCCAAGACTGCGGTCATCTGTCTGTAAGAAAAAGGAGGATTTTGCTATGGCAAATCAGTTTGACACCATCCGCCTGGAGAAGGGGATGTACCAGGAGGCGGGCCGCTCCTTTACCCAGGTGCTGGAGGGGCTGGACCCCTCGGAGCAGTACAAGGGCACCCGACTGGAGGGGCTGGACGCCTTCCAGCGGCAGCTCAAGCGATTTGACATCAAGGTGAAGGGGGCGGGCTCCGACCCGGTGGAGAAGTTCTTCCGCACCGCCGACTCGGCGGTGCTGTTCCCCGAGTACATCGCCCGCTCGGTGCGCCAGGGCATGGAGGAGGCCAACCTGCTCCCCGCCATCACCGCTGCCACCACCCGCTTTGAGGGGATGGACTACCGCTCCATCACCGCCGAGGCCGGGGGCGACGAGAAGGAACTGAAGGCGGTGGACGAGGGTGCGGCCATCCCCGCCACCACCATCAAGGTCCAGGCCAACCTGGTGAAGCTCCGCAAGCGGGGACGCATGCTGGTGGCCTCCTATGAGGCGGTGCGGTACCAGAAGCTGGACCTGTTCTCCGTCACCCTGCGGCAGATCGGCGCACATATCGCCCGGATGCTGCTCTCCGACGGTGTGGATGTGCTGATGAACGGGGACGGCAACGACAACGAGGCGGAAGCGGACGAGACGACCGCCGCCTCCACCCTCACCTATGACGATCTGGTGACCTTCTGGGGCAAATTCGATCCCTATGAGATGAACACCCTGCTGGTGAGCCCCGACGTGATGCTGAAGATGCTCAAGCTCTCTGAGTTCAAGGACCCCCTCACCGGGCTGAACTTCCAGGGCACCGGCAAGCTGACCACTCCCCTGGGCGCCACCCTGCTGCGCACCTCGGCGGTGCCCGCCGATACGGTCATCGGCCTGGACCACCGGTACGCCCTGGAGCTGGTCCAGGGCAGCGACGTGATGGTGGAGTACGACAAGCTCATCGACCGGCAGCTGGAGCGGGCGGCCATCACCACCCTGTGCGGCTTTGCCAAGCTGTTCCCCGACGCCTCCCGGGTGCTGAAGGTCAAGGCGGCGGAAGAGGACTGACGATGACGGAGAAGGTTCTGAAGCTGCTGGCCGCCATGGGGGCGGACACCAGCCAGGAGGAGCTGCTCACTCCCCTGTGTCAGGCGGTGCAGGACTCCCTCGCCCGGCGGCTGAGACCGGGGGTGACGGCGGAGGACTGTGAGAGCGCCTTTGTCACCGCCGCGGCCTGGATGGTGCTGGCGGGGCTGCGCACCGGGGACGGTGGGGAGGGCGTCACCGCCTTTACCGCCGGGGATGTGACCATCCGCCGGGAGGGCGGCCGGGAGACGGCCTCCCTCCTGGAGCAGGCGGAGCGGCTGATGGCCCCCTATGTGGTGGACGGCGGCTTCTTTGTCCAGGGGGTGAGGGGATGATGGAGCGGGAGTGGTCCGCCCTGCTGGAGCGGTACGGCCAGCGTGTGGTGCTGCACCGGGGAGAGCGGGAGACCGCCGGGAAAGCGTTTTTGCAGCCCATCCGGGAGACCGGACAGGAGCAGCAGGTCCCCAGCCCCCTGGGATTCCGCCGGGAGGACCGGCTTTTATATCTGGGGGTCCCGGACTGTCCCCTGGGGCAGGAGGACTGGGTGGAGTGGAACGGCGGCGCCTATGAGGTGTGGTCTACCCACCTGGTCCACGCGGGGCAGGAGGTTTTATACACCTGGGCGGTGCTCCGGCCCAGAGATCTGGAGGCGGAGGCGGCGCTATGAGCGATGGACTGGACAAGATCCGGGAGCGGATGGCGGACTATTTGAACGCCCAAGGGGTGGCCGCGGTCACCGCCTGGCCGGCAGAGGAGCGCCTGCGGCGGGAGGGGGCGGTGGCGGCGGTCACCCTGAGAGCCTGTCAGGCGGGACCGGCCGGCTTTCAGTCCTACCTGGGAGAGCGGTATAACCAGGAGACGGAGCAGTGGGAGGAGATCTATGGCCGGAAGGTCCGGCTGACCTTCGGCCTGGACCTGTACGCCCTGCCCCAGGCTGGGGAGGCGGCCCTCCAGACGGCGCTGGATATTCTGACCCAGGCCTGCGCTGGAGCGGGGCCGGAGGGGCTTGCCATCCAGGAGTTTTCCAGCGGAGAGACCGCCTATGACGGGGACAGCCGCCTGCTGCGCAAGCCGGCTCAGGCGGTGTGTACCGCATATCTGTACGCCATTACGGAGGCGGACGGCACGTTCCTGGACTTTGAAATCAGAGGGGAGAGGATTCCATGAGCATTACCACACACGAGCGCCCGGGGGTGTACTCCTCCTACGGCGCGTCATCCCTGATCCGCGGAAGCGGCGGGAGAAAGACCGTGGGACTGGTGGCGGTCAACACCAAGGCCACCGCCAAGACGGTCTACACCATCACCAGCTATGAGGAGGCGGTGACCACCTTCGGCAGCGCCGGCGGCCAGGATATGGCGGAGCTGATCCGGGTGATCCTGCTCAACGGGGCGGCGGCGGTGGCGGCGGTCCCCATCGCCGCCAGCACCGACTATGAGGCCGGGTTTGCGGTCCTGGAGGGGCAGGAGAACGTGAGCGTGGTGGTGTGCGACAGCACCACCCAGACCGACCAGCAGGATCTGCGGGACAGCGTGGCCGCCGCCTCCGCCGCCCGGCGGGAGCGGATCGCCGTGGTGGGCGGGGCGGCCAGCGAGACGGTGACCAATCTCATTTCCAGAGCCGCCGCTCTGAACAGCGAGCGGGTGGTTCTGGTGGCCCCCGGCGGAACCGATGAGGACGGGACCGCACTGTCCGGCATCACCGCCGCGGCGGCGGTGGCCGGGGCCATTGCCGCCCAGAGCGACCCGGCCCTGCCCCTGAGCGGGGCGGAGCTGACGGGCCTGCACGGCCTCTCCCAGCAGTATAACGACAACGACATCGACCTGCTGGTGCGGGGCGGGGTCACCCCCCTGGAGAGCGTGGCGGGGGTGGCCTCCGTGGTTCGGGGCGTCACCACCCGTACCACCTCCGGAGAGTCGCCGGACACAACCTGGCGGGAGCTGTCCACCATTTTGATCGTGGACGACGTGATCCCCGCCATCCGGGAGAGCCTGCGGGCGAAGTTCCGCCGGGCCAAGAATACCGAGCAGAGCCGGGGGGCCATCCGCTCCCAGGTGATTCTGGAGCTGGAGAGCAAGCTGAGCCGGGAGATCATCACCGGCTATGAGCATGTGACCGTGTCGGCGGACACGGAGAACCCCACGGTGTGTCTGGTGGAGTTCTCCTTCACTGTGGCCCACGGCCTCAACCAGATCTGGCTGACGGCCAGCATTACCATTTAAATCTGGGCCGCCCGCGAACAGAAGCAGGCGGCCCCATCCAAATAAAGGAGGGAGCAACCCTTGAGCATCGCAGGATTTCCCACCAGCAGCGACATCTATCTGGAGGTAGACGGCACCAAGGTGGCGGTGGTTCAGAGCTACACCGCCAAGGCGGCCAAGACCAGCCGGGCCGTGGAGGCCTTTGGGGAGGAGGAGCCGGTGGCCACCGTCCCCGGTCAGATCACCCATGTACTGGAGCTCACCCGGCTGTACGCCACCGACGAGGCCATCCGGGACGGCATCGACTTCTACAGCCTCAGCGACTTCTCCCTGGTCATCTGTAAGCCGGACCGGAAGGTCATCTACTCCAACTGCCAGTGGAGCGGCATTCAGGAGACGGGCACCCTGGGGGACATGGTGCTGGAAAAGGTGACCATTGTGGCCGGCAAGCGGCTGGAAACGGAGGTGTAAGCCGGTGGGCGCGTCGATTTTAGCGGGCCGGGACCGGATGGCCCTGGACAACGGCATGAGCCTGCGGCTGCTGTCCGCCCTGGAGGTGCTCCAGGCCCGGCGGGAGGCGGAAGAGCTGGCCCAGTCCGAGCGGGAGCGGGCCCTGTGCTCCAACGCCTGTCTGCTCTCCCGGGCCCTGGAGACCCAGGAGGGGGAGCCGGTCTTTTCCAGCGGCCGGGAGGTGCTCTCCGGGCTGCGGGTGGAGGAGATCGCCGCCCTGGCGGGCACCTGGAGCCGCTTTAACCGGGAGGAGAACCCCGGCCTCACCATGGAGGCGGAGCAGGTGGAAGACGTAAAAAAAAACTAGCCCAGGACGGGGCGGAGCGGCTGCGGTGGAGGGTGCTGAGAGCCTTCGGAGCCCTGCCCACCGAGGAGCGGTCCAGGGCCATGCGGGACCGGGACTATGTGTGGTGCCTGACCCACATGGCCCTGGATCAGGAGGAGGAGCTCTCCAGGCTGTGCCCCGGCTGCCGTCTCCAGGCGGAGGAGGAGCGGTGCCCGGTGTGCGGCCGCCCGGCGGAACGCTGGGAGGGGGCGCTCAATCCATCCTTCGACCAGGAGCGCTATGAGCGGCTGAGGAGAGGGGAACAGCCATGAGAGACTATCTGGAGGAACTGCTGGACCTTCTGACCCAGGAGGATGAGGAAGCCGCTGAGGGCTGGGGGGCACAGGCGGCCTCTCTCCTTTTGGACAAGCCTCTGGAGGCGGGGGCACCGGCAGACGCGGTTGGGGAAGAATCGGGCTCCGGCGAAAGCAGGAAGCGGCCTTGGATGGAGCGGGGACCGATGGCAAAAAACGCCCTGGAATTTGAAAAAGCAGAAATTGACCTGGAGCTGGACGCCGCCCTGGACCAGAAGACGGCGGTTCCGGATTTCCCGAAGGAGACGGACGAGGTGTTTACTTCCGGCGGGGGGCGGTCAGTTACAAGGGAGAGCGGACCGGCGCAGGCCGGTGCAGTTCTGCTGGAACAGGTCAGGAGCCGGAAACGGCCCGTTCTGCTCCAGCAGGCGCAGGAGCTGGAGCGGCAGGCGGGCCAGGCGCAGGCCCTGGCGCAGGACCGTCAGAGCCGCTCCCTGGCGCCGGCTCTGACCCGCCCCTCACGGGGGCAGGCCTCTTTTTCCTCCCAGACAGGGGAGGGGAGCGGCGGCGGGCAAAATTCCGGTGGAGCGGCCTGGACGGGCGGAGAGGATCAGGCCCGTCTGATCGACCGGGCCTTTCAGCGGGACAGCCGCCGGTACGACCGGGGATTTTCCCTGTACTAAAAGGAGGAATGCAGGTTGATCTTGACGCCCATGCGGTACAAAAACTACACCTGGCCCCACAACCCCAGGGTGTACTCCATCGACTACGAGCGGAAGATGGCGGTACACAAGGTGCCCTTTGGCTACTACTACCTCCAGGATCTGGGCCGGACCCGGCGGGTCATGGAGGGCGAGGGGGAGTTTGTGGGCGAGGGGGCTTACAGCCAGTTCGGACAGCTGGCCAACGTCTTTTATGAGGAGGGGCCCGGCCTGCTGATCCACCCTGTGTGGCAGGCGGCCAGCGCCTACTTTGTCTCCCTGCGCCTGGAGCAGGAGCCCCTGCCCGACTATGTGCGCTACTCCTTCACCTTCTGGGAGGACGCGGATTACTACAACGGAGCGGTGCGGGTGGAGACGTCCGCCGGAGCGGCGGGGACCGGCTCGGGCGGTACCGGGGGCGCGGCCTCCTCCGGCTCCTCCAGCCGGTACCAGGTGGTCCAAGGGGACACCCTGTGGGGGATCGCCCAGAAGTTCGGCGTGTCCCTGGAGACCCTGGTCGCCCTGAATCCCCAGATCAAAAACCCCAATCTGATCCGGCCGGGAGACGAGGTGAGGGTGGCGTGACCGGCTATGTGTTTACAGCGGGAGGGGCGTCCACCCGGCTGCCCGCCCCGGTGTCCTGGACCTTTCAGTACACCGCCGGGGTGCCCTGCGACAGCTTTCAGCTGCGGTGCATCTGGGAGGGGGAGAACGCGGTGCGGCCGGCGGAGTGGGCCACCTTTCAGGCGCTGGAAGGCAATGAGGTGAAGTTTACCGGGGTGGTGGATGAGTGTGAGACGGTGCGCACCGCTGAGGGCTCCTACTTCGAGGTGAGCGGCCGGGGGATGGCCGCCCGGCTGCTGGACAATGAGGCCCTGAGCCAGGACTATGAGATCGCCACTCTGGCGGACATTCTGCGGGACCATGTGACCCCGTACGGCGTGGCCGTGGGGGCGCAGGACGCCATGGGGGCGGTGTCCCAGTTCTCGGTGGCCGCGGGCAGCAGCGAGTGGTCGGTACTCTATGACTTTGCCCGGTACTACAACGGGATCTACCCCCGGTTTGACCAGCTGGGGCGGCTGATTCTGACCCCCTGGAGCAATGAGGCCCGGGTGGCGCTGGACAGCACGGTGCCGGTCACCCGGCTGGTGTGCCGGGACCGGCGGTACGGGGTGCTCTCCCAGGTGGTGGTGCGGGACCGGTACCAGAACTGGACGGAGACGGTGAATAACCCCTCCTTCCAGGCGCTGGGCGGACAGCGGCGGCAGGTCATTACCATGCCGGGCAAGGGGCAGTACCAGGCCATGCGGTACAGCGGACAGTTCCAGCTGGAGCAGTCGGCGGCGGAACAGCTGCGCCTGGAGGTGGAGGTGCCCAAACTGTTTTTCGCCAAGCCGGGAGACCTGGTCCAGCTGGCTCAGCCGGACTGGGGGCGCAACGGACAGTACCGGGTGGCCCAGGCTCAGGTGGGCCAGGACGAGCGGGGGGCGTGGACCGTTTTGGAGCTGGCGCCCCCGGATATGGTGTTGTGAGGTGACGGATATGTGGACAGCAAATCGAAAACGGGAGGGGCGCACCGAGGAGTGCGCCGCCGACCAGGGGATCGTGACCCTGGGGGGCGACCCGGCCGCCGTCTATCTGGGGGGTGAGCGGCGCTGGGTCTCTCTATATACCCCCGGCGGCTATCAGTGGCGGCCCAAGGCCGGGGACAAGGTGCTGGTGGTCAAGGCGGGGGACCACCGGGAGCTCCCCTGTCTGGTGGGGAAGCGGCCGGACGCTCTGTCGGAGGAGGATGAGCTCCCACCCGGCTCGGTGCGCATCCACAGCGGCGCTGGAGTGGTGCTGCTGGACGAGGAGGGGGTGACCGTGAAGGGGGGCAAGGTGGCCCTGAAGGGAGACATCCGCATCAACGGCCAGGAGCTGGAGGCATATATTCAGGACATTGTATATCAGGTGCTGTCCTCTATACTGGGATAGGAGGGAGCAATCATGGAACTGAAAGTGGAACAGGGAGACTATGTTCCAGATGGAACGGGGGGATTCGAGTCGCTGGAAGGGGCACAGGCTCTGCTGGCCCGAGTGCTGTTCCGCCTCACCGCCAGAAGAGGGAAGTTCCCCTTCCTGCCGGATATGGGCAGCCGGCTGTACCTGCTGGGACGGGAGAGACCCTCGGCGCGGGAGGCCCTGGCCATGCAGTACGTCACTGAGGCCCTGGCTCAGGAGGCGGACCTGGCGGTGCTGGGGACGGAACTCCGGGAGGACGGAACCGGAGCGGCGGTCCTGACGGCAACTCTGGAGTGGCGGGGGACGCCCCTGGCTGTCCAGGTAGACGTGACACTGTAAAGGAGGGATGGACGTGAAAACGGTGGATGAGATTTTTGAGGAGATGCTCGCCTGCTTCGGGAAAAAGACCGGTGTGGAGCTGGAGGCGGGCTGTGACCTGGCGGTGCGGCTGTACGCGGCGGCGGCCCAGGTATACGCGCTGTACGTCCAGGCGGACTGGGTGGCCCGGCAGGCCTTCCCCCAGACGGCGGAGGGGGAGTATCTGGACCTCCACGCCCAGCTGCGCAGCCTGGAGCGCAAGGAGGCCACCCGGGCGGTGGGCGCCCTGCGCTTCACCGCCGGGGAGGCCAGCGAGAACGACCGGGCCATCCCCCTGGGAACGGTGTGTATGACCGCCGGGCTGGTGCGCTTTGAGACCACCCAGGCGGCGGTGCTCTCGGCCGGAGCCACTCAGGTGGACGTGCCCGCCCAGGCGGTCCAGCCCGGAAGCGCGGGCAACGTGTCGGCCGACGCCGTCGTCTCCATGGCGGTGGCCCCCGTGGGCATCCAGAGCTGCGGCAACCCCAGTCCATTTCTGGGGGGCAGCGACGGGGAGAGCGACCAGGAGCTGCGGGCGCGGGTGATGGACACCTTCCAGCGCCTGCCCAACGGAGCAAACGCCGCATTCTATGAGCAGGGGGCCCTGTCCTTTGACGAGGTGGCCGCCGCCTCCGTCCTCCCCCGGAACCGGGGCGTGGGGACGGTGGATGTGGTGGTGGCTGCCGGAAGCGGACAGCCCGACGAGGAGCTGCTGGAGGAGCTGGAGGACTACTTCCAGACGCGGCGGGAGATCGCGGTGGACGTGCAGGTGCTGGCCCCGGAGGAGGTGGGCGTCACCCTGTCCGTCCAGGTGAAGGCCAAGGACGGCTGGGACAGCTCAGAGGTCCGCACCGGGGTGAAGAACGCCTTGCAGTCCTGGTTCTCCGGGGAGCGGCTGGCGCAGGACGTACTGCTGGCCCAGCTGGGCAGCCTGATCTACGGCTGTGAGGGTGTGGCCAACTATAAGATCGTCTCCCCTGCCGCCGACGTGGCCATTGGGGCGGACCAGCTGCCGGTGCTCTCTTCGATCAGTGTGGAGGCGATGACATGAGCTATGCCCAGTATTTGAGGCAGCTGCTGGCCCCGCTGGGGGTCTATCAGCTCAATGCTCCCTTTCAGGGGGGAGAGCTGGAGGCCCTGGGAGACGCCTTTGACCAGGTGGAGGGGGCGCTGGAGGAGCTGAACCGGGAGGCATGTCTGGCCACAGCGGAGGACTGGGGGCTGGAGCAGGCAGCCTCCCTCTTTCGCCGCCGTCCCCCCGCCACGACGGTCAAGACCATGCGGGAGGCCCTGGCAGCCCTGCTGCGCATCGGCGGGGACAGCTTTACCCTGGCGGCCATCAACGACACCATCTCCGGGTGCGGCGTGAACGCCCGGGTGGAGGAGACCGAGCAGGCCGGAACCGTGGAGGTCTCCTTTCCCCAGGTGCCGGGCATCCCGCCCAACTTTGAGGAGATTCGGATCATCATCGAGGACATCATCCCCGCCCACCTGATCATCCAGTACCACTACTGGTACCTGACCTGGCAGCAGCTGGAGCAGAAATTCTCCTGCTGGCAGGACATTGAGGACAAGAACCTGACCTGGTACGGACTGGAGACCTATGTGGAGCCGGAGGACGAGACATAAAATGCCGGAGCGGAACTTGATGGGTTCCGCTCCGGCATTTTTTATAGATCACCGGGCCACCAGGTTCCGGAGGGGTTCTCCGGTCTGATAGCGCCTCAAATTGTCCAGGGCCAGGCCGATGCAGTTCTTCCGGGTGACCTCCAGGCGCATGCCTCCCGCCACGTGGGGGGTGATGAGCAGGCGGGGCACCTCCCACAGGGGGCTGTCCGCCGGAAGGGGCTCCGGCTCGGTCACATCCAGCGCGGCCCCCCACAGCTTGCCCCCCTGCATCAGCTCCGCCAGGGCGTCCTGGTCCAGAACACTGCCCCGGCCCGCGCTGAGGAGGACGGCGTCGTCCTTCAACAGACCCAGGCGCCGGCGGTCCATAAACCGGACGGTGGACGGGGTGTGGGGCAGCACCAGAGCCACCACATCTGCCTGTGGGAGCAGTTCGTCGGTGCGCTCCATGGGGAATACCTCGTCAAAGCCGGGGACGGGGCCGCCCACCGTCCGCTTCAGCCCGATGGTGCGCGCGGCCCCCAGGGCCTTGCACAGCTGGGCGAAGGCGGAGCCCACATGGCCCGCGCCCGCCACCAGCACTGTGGCCCCGGCCAGGGACTTCATATTGCCTACGTCATTCCAGGCGTGATCGCGCTGCTGGTCCCGGCATTGGGGGATCTTCCGGTACAGGGACAGGAGGCTGGCCAGCATGTGCTCCGCCACCGACTGGCTGTTGGTGCCGGCGGAGGAGGTCATCAGCGCTGAGGGCGGCACCGCGTCGGTGTATTGATCCGTCCCCGCCCACATGCAGTGGAACCAGCGGAGCCGGGGGGCCTGGGCGAGCATCTCCGCCCTGGGCCAGCCCATGACAATGGTGGCCTGGGCAAACTGCTCCGGGGTGGCGGTGCGGCGGCCCGCGTACAGGTGGACCGCGTCTGGAGCGGCGGCCTCAAAGGCGGCTTTTTCCTCCTCACGGACCGGAAGAAGATTCAAAATCACGTCAGGCATCGAAAACGACCTCCTTACGATATAGTTTTATAGAATGTGTATTTGAGCCCTGTGGGCTGGACTTCAGGATACCACATTCCGGGAGTGGTTTCAACTCTGCGGGGGAGTTCGACGCCTCCCGTCCCTTTACCATGAAAAAAACTTGTGCTACAATAGTGGCTGCTGAACAAACCGCAAAGCGGTTGATTCCCGCGGCACAGACGGCAGAGAGGAGGCGGAGCCCATGGAGATCACGCTGAATACCCCCCTCACGGAGTTTCCCGGCGTGGGCGAAGTGCGGGCCAAGAAGCTGGAGAAGCTGGGCCTGGTCCGGTGCGCCGACCTGATTTCCTACTTTCCAAGGGACTATGAGGACCGGCGGCAGGTGTACTCCATCCGCTCCGCTCCCCTGGGACAGAAGGTGTGCATCTCCGCCATGGCGGCGGAGCACCCCCGCCTCTCCCGCATCCGCAAGGGGCTGGACCTGGTGAAGCTGAAAGTGGTGGACCAGGCGGGGGCCCTGCACATCACCTTCTTCAACCAGGGCTATGTGGAGCGGGCCCTCCGGGCCGGAGAGGAATATATCTTTTACGGCGTGGTGGAGGAGCAGGGCAGCCGCCGCACCATGGTCAACCCCATCTTCGAGCGGGTGGGAAAGCAGAACTTCACCGGCTGCATCGTCCCCGTCTACCCCCTGACGGCGGGGATCACCAACCACCTGCTGTGCACCCTCACCCAGCAGGCGGTGGCCGCCTGTGCCCAGGACATGCCCGAGACCCTGCCCCGGGGGGTGCGGCTGGACCACGAGCTGGCCCAGGCGGAGTTCTCCTATCGGAACATCCACTTCCCAGAGTCCTTCCAGGCCCTGGAGCTGGCCCGGCGGCGGCTGACCTTCGAGGAGCTCTTCTACCTGTCCGCCGGTCTGGCCATGCTGAAGGGGCGGCGGGGAGACGTGCTGGGCTGCGCCATCCCGTCCCGGCCCATGGAGGAATTTCTCGCCCGCCTCCCCTTTCCCCTCACCGGGGCCCAGCGGCGGGTGATGGAGGAGATTTCAAGAGATATGGCCTCGGGCCGGCCCATGAACCGGCTGGTCCAGGGGGACGTGGGCTCCGGCAAGACGGTGGTGGCCGCCTATGCCGCCTGGCTGGCGGCGGGGGCGGGATACCAGTCCGCCCTCATGGCGCCCACGGAGGTACTGGCGGAGCAGCACTTCCGCTCCCTGTCCGCCCTGCTGGAGCCGGCGGGGGTGCGGGTGGGGCTGCTCACCGGTTCCATCACCCCGGCGGGCAAGAAAAAAGTCCGGCAGGCCCTGGCCGCCGGGGAGATCGACCTGATCATCGGCACCCACGCCCTCCTCTCCCAGGGGGTGGAGTTCGCCAAGCTGGGCCTGATGGTGGCCGACGAACAGCACCGGTTCGGAGTGGCCCAGCGGGCCGCCCTGGCCGCCAAGGGGGACTCCCCCCACGTGTTGGTCATGTCCGCCACCCCCATCCCCCGGACCCTGGCCCTTATCATCTACGGGGACCTGGACGTGTCCGTCATCGACGAGCTGCCTCCGGGCCGCATTCCGGTGGAGACCTATGTGGTGCGGGAGGACAAGCGGGCCCGGATGTACAACTTTGTCCGCCGCCTGGTGGGAGAGGGCCGGCAGGTCTACATCATCTGTCCCGCGGTGGAGGAAAATGCAGAAGGCACAATGCAGAATGTGGAGTGGGAGGGGGACGGCCCCGCTCTCGATTTGAAGGCGGTGACCACCTACGCCAAAAAGCTCCAGACGGAGGTGTTCCCCGATCTGAGGGTGGACTTTCTCCACGGGAAGATGAAGCCCCGGGAGAAGGAGGCGGTGATGGCCGCCTTCGCCGCCGGGGAGACCCAGGTGCTGGTGTCCACCACCGTCATCGAGGTGGGGGTGGACGTGCCCAACGCCGCCCTCATCATTATTGAGAACGCGGAGCGCTTCGGCCTCAGCCAGCTCCACCAGCTCCGGGGCCGGGTGGGCCGGGGGAAGCACCAGTCCTACTGTGTGCTCATCACCAATACCCGCAGCGTGGAGGCCATGCAGCGGCTCAGGACCCTGGCCTCCACCGCCGACGGCTTCAAGATCTCCGAGGAGGATCTGAAACTCCGGGGGCCGGGGGACTTCTTCGGCAGCCGCCAGCACGGCCTGCCCCAGATGAAGCTGGCCGACCTGGCCGGGGACATGCGCCTGCTCAGCGAGGCCCAGGAGTCCGCCCGGCGGCTGCTGATGGCCGACCCCACCCTCTCCCAGCCGGAGAACCGGCCGGTGCTGGAGCGGGTGCGGGCCCTGTTTGCTGACACGCCGGATATTTTTAACTGATGCCGATAAACCATGAGGAGGAATTTACCATGACTCGTTTGGAAGAAGTACAGTATTTGCGCACCGAACCGGACGGCCGCCACTACAACTGCGCCCAGTCCCTGCTGGTCCCCTTCGCTTCAGAGGTGGGGCTCACCAAGGAGCAGGCGGACGCCCTGGGGGCCAACTTTGGTGCCGGAATGAAGATGGGGTCCACCTGCGGCGTACTCACCAGCGCCCTGATGCTGCTGGGGATGAAGGGCTGCACCCCTCAGCAGGCAGCCCAGCTGGTCCAGCGCTTCCGGGAGAAGCACCAGGACACCAACTGCGCCGCCCTGCTCTCCAAGGCCAAGGAGGAGGGGATTCCCAGGAAGGCGCACTGCGACAGTCTGGTGCTGGAGATGGCCAAGATCCTGGACGAGGAGTTTTTCGCCCCGGAGCAGTAACAGTTCCGGAGGCTTCGCCGCTGGTTCCACAAATGCCAAAAAGGGAAGCCCCGCCGGGCTTCCCCTTTTGACTGTTTTGTGAGAAGGAAGGAATGGAAAATCGAGTCGCAAAGGTTATTCGCGAGGAGGCCGGTAAGAGCGGCTGCCGGTCAGCTCGTTAATTTTTTAACCTTTTGCTGGAACCAACTTTACCACCAAACACGCTAAAATACTATCCCCAAATTCATTATGAGCTGCATAAGTAAAAAGCTATAAAACTCTCAGTCTCCCTTGCCCCCGCCGCGGGGATGGGATATAATGAGGTTCCAAAGGCCGGACCCGAATCCGGCGAATGAATTGCACAAGGAGAACGCTATGGACGAACTGGAACAGCTCCCCATTCCCCTGCTGGTGTGGTACCGGGAGAACGCCCGGGTGCTGCCCTGGCGGACCCACCCCACCCCCTACCGGGTGTGGGTGTCGGAGATCATGCTCCAGCAGACCCGGGTGGCGGCGGTTTTGGACTACTACCGCCGCTTTCTGGAGTCGGCTCCCACGGTGGCTGATTTGGCTGCGCTGCCGGAGGACGCCCTGATGAAGCTGTGGCAGGGGCTGGGCTATTACAGCCGGGCCCGGAACCTGCAGAAGGCGGCCCGGCAGATCATGGAGCAGTTCGGCGGGGTATTTCCAAATACTTATGAAGACATCCGCTCCCTGGCGGGTGTGGGGGACTACACCGCTGGGGCTATCGCCTCCATTGCCTTCGGCATTCCGGTGCCGGCGGTGGATGGGAATGTGCTGCGGGTGGCGGCCCGGATCACCGGGGACAGCGGGGACATCACCTCTCCCGCCATGAAGAAGAAGGTGACCGCCGCCCTCCAGGCGGTCATTCCCGCCGGAGAGCCGGGGAACTTCAACCAGGCCATGATGGAGCTGGGGGCCACCGTCTGTCTGCCCAACGGCGCGCCCCAGTGTGACAAGTGCCCGGCGGCCCCCTTCTGCCGGGCCCTCGTGGAGGACCGCATCGGGGAGCTGCCGGTGAAGGCCCCCAAGAAGGCGCGCCGCATGGAGGAGCGCCGGGTGTATCTGATTTTCTCCGACGACGGCGTGGCCCTGCGGCGGCGGCCGGGAAAGGGCCTGCTGGCCGGGCTTTGGGAGTACCCCAACGAGCTGGCCGGGGAGGAGACGATTCCCGACGCCCTGGGGCTGTCTCCGGCGGATTTGGAGCTGGTGGGGACGGGCAGGCACATCTTCACCCACATTGAGTGGCGCATGACCGCCTATACCGCCCGGACGGAGGGGCTGGCCCTCCCGGAGGGCTGGGTGTGGGCGGACCGGGAGGCCCTGGCCCGGGAGTACGCTGTGCCCAATGCCTTTCAGGCATTCTCGGAGTATGTCAAAGGGAAGCTGGGGTATTTTTCTTAGGGGGGATTTCGCCGCCCCGGCGGCGAGTGACTTTCTCAGTGATGAGAAAGTCACCAAAGAATCACCGGGGGACGCCGCAGAGGCGAACTTCGTTCGCCAATGACAGCTTTCCCCCGGACCCCCATTACGGGAGAGCTTTTCTGAAAAATGTTGCAGCATTTTCGGCGCGCAAAATCTGGGTGGCGTTTATCAGTTCAATCCGGCCCACTGGGGCCTGGGGTTGCAAAAATTGCCGTTGTTGCGGTTCCGCAACTGCGCCTGGCTTTGCCGAACCAACACCCCTGCTCCATTTCATGCCGTAGGGGCGACCCTTGCGGTCGCCCGAAAGCCTTCCCCTGGGGGAAGGTGGTCCAGTACGCACACTGGACCGGATGAGGGGAACGCCTCTGATTATGCCGCTGTTTCGTTCTGCCCGTAGGGGCGGCACACCGGGCCGCCCGTCCGGCCCTCCCCTAGATAAATGGAAGGCACCCCAGTGCGTACACTGAGGCGGATGAAGGGGCAGGGTCCCATGCCCGGTCTCCTCTGCGGTGCGAATTGTACGGCCCAGCCAAGACCGGACTTCTATGGTAAATACAATTGAGAGGCGGGAATTATTATGGATGCGGAAGATAGAGAAATCATAGCGACTGCGAAACAGTATCTGAAAACCCATAAAGTGGAACTCATTTTAATAGGATTAGGGGCCATTGCCGGCGCAGGAATTGGGTATCACTGGTGGCTGATTGATTTTATTTGACAAAGGAGAGATAGAAAATGCTCTGCAATCTCTGTCCCCGGCAATGCAATGCCCTGCGCACGGAAACGGTGGGAGAGGGATACTGCCGCATGCCCGCCGCGCCGGTGGCGGCCCGGGCCGCCCTCCACATGTGGGAGGAGCCCCCCATCTCCGGCGCCCGTGGGTCCGGGACCATCTTCTTCTCCGGCTGCTCCCTGGGGTGTGTGTTCTGTCAGAATGAGAAGATCAGCCATCAGGACTTCGGCAGGCCGGTCACGGTGGAGCGCCTGCGGGAGATCTGCCTGGAGCTCGTCGCCCAGGGGGCCCATAACATCAACTTTGTCAACCCCACCCACTACGCCCATGTGGTGCGCCAGGTACTGGAGGAGCCCCTCCCGGTGCCGGCGGTGTGGAACTCCGGGGGCTACGACCGGGTGGAGACCCTGCGGGCCATGGAGGGGCGGGTTGCCATTTATCTGCCCGACCTGAAATACCTAGACCCAAAGACGGCGGAGCGCTACTCCGCCGCCCCGGACTATCCCCAGGCGGCCCGGGCCGCCATTCGGGAGATGGTCCGGCAGACAGGCCCCTGCCGGTTTGACGAGAGCGGCCTGCTCCTCCAGGGGACGGTGATCCGCCACCTGATCCTCCCGGGGCAGGTGAACCAGGCCAAGGCGGTCATGGACTGGGTTTCCGAGGAATTTCCCCGGGGAACCGTGCTCTTCTCCCTCATGAGCCAGTACACCCCCTGGGGCGATCTGTCCCGCACCCCGGAGCTGAACCGCCGCCTGCGCCGGGGGGAGATGGAGAGCGCCATCGCCTACATGCAGAATCTGGGGCTCCCCGGCTTCTGCCAGGAGCGCACCAGCGCCAGGGAGGAGTACACCCCTCCCTTTGATCTCACAGGCCTGTAAATTGGGCGGTTGGACAAAATCTGTTCACAAACCCGGGAACTGTTTGCAAAAAGTTCATAGGCCCGTCACGAAATTGCCTTAATTATCGGTTACTATATCATCGTACCCAGTAATCATACATATCTCCCATTTCTCCCTCTCCTTTACAACACATACAACACACAGGCAAAAGGCTCCGATTTTCTCGGAGCCTTTTGCCGCAGTTTGTCGAAAAACCTGCGCAGAATAAAATCGGCCCGAGTCAAGGCGGGGGAGCTCGAGGGGGCAGCCGCCCGCCTCGAATGGGATCAAATGCCCCGGAAGCCTTGCTGTGCAAGGATTCCGGCAAGCGAAGCGCGGACTTTTACGCCGCTGTGCGGCGCAAAAGTAACGGCATTTTTTCAGGCTGTCGAAAAAGTTCCTGGACTTTTTTGACAGCCTGAAGGCAAAAGGCTCCGATTTTCTCGGAGCCTTTTGCCGTTTTCCAATGAAGAAGTCAAGTCCATGGTCCTCTCTGCCTTTGCGGAGAAAAGTTTTCCGTGGCAACGGGCGAGAGAGGACGGTGCAGCCGCTGGAAATTACCAGATTCCAAGCGCATGCTGCATCCCCAAACTGACCGCCGCGATAGCCAGCCAGCAGCACAGTCCCATAAAGATCGGTTTGCCGCCGGTACGGATCAGTTTCACCAAATCAGTGTTCAGGCCGATGGCCCCCATGGCCATGATGATAAAAAACTTGGACAGCTCTTTGAATGGCTGGAACGCGGAGGCGGCCACGCCGGCGGAGCTTGCCGCAGTGGTAATCACCGAGGCCAGGACAAAGAAAAGGATAAAGAAGGGAAAGACCTTTTTCAGGGAGAAGCTGCTCTCCTGAGTTCCTCCGGTCCGTTTGACTTTGGCGGTCCGCCAGACGGCCAGAACCAGCGTAATTGGGATGATGGCCAGAGTGCGGGTGAGCTTCACAATGGTAGCTTGATCCAGGGTGTTGGCGCCGGGGTGCATGCCGTCCCAGGCGGACGCGGCGGCGGTAACAGAGGAGGTGTCGTTCACGGCCGTGCCGGCAAACAAGCCGAAGCCCTCGTTGGACAGGCCCAAAACTCCGCCCAGGGTGGGGAAGATAAGGGCGGCGAGAATGTTAAACAGGAAGATCACGGAGATCGACTGGGCAATCTCCTCGTCGCCGGCGCGGATCACTGGGGCTGTGGCGGCGATGGCGGAGCCGCCGCAGATGGAGGAGCCCACGCCGATCAGGGTAGAGATGTTGGCGGGCATGTTCAGTAGCTTGTAAAGCACAAAGGAGACAATCAAAGAGGTGGAAATCGTTGAGACGATAATGGGCAGTGAGACGGCCCCTACCTTGGCGATCTCGGACAGATTCAGCCCAAAGCCCAGCAGAATCACTGCATATTGCAGGATTTTTTTGGAGGTGTAGGCGATGCCTGCCTGCGTACGTGCTTTGCTGCGGTAGAACATGGTCACTACCATGCCGGCTAAAATGGCGAACACCGGTCCGCCTACGATGGGGAAGGCTTTTCCCAACAGCCAGCAGGGGACCGCCAGCGCCAGACAGAGCAGCAGGCCGGGGCCCAATTGTTTGATCTTTGTCATTCGGAATCGCTCCTTTTCCAATCAGTGGCACCACTATACTCCAAAATTTTCATCATGTAAAATTATACTTCTTTATATTTTAATAAGTTTATATTATAATAGAAATATGAAAACCGCTTGTGGCGTATCCCCACAGGGGGAAGAGCGCCGGCAAGCAGGATAACGCATGAAAAGGGGTGGGACTTATGCTGGATGTTCGTGTGGAGACCTTCCTTACAGTCTGCCGGACGATGAACTATACCAGGGCGGCGGAGCAGCTCCACATCACACAGCCCGCGGTGTCGCAGCACATCCGCGCTCTGGAGGAGCGGTACGGCGCCACGCTGTTCCGCAGTCAGGGGAAGCGACTTCTGCTTACGGAGAGCGGGCGGCTTTTGTTCCGCACTGCCGCCGCCATGCACCACGACGCCCTCCGGCTGAGAGAAGCGATCCGGAAGGAGAACGCCCGCCGCCATCTGCGCTTTGGCGCCACCCTGACCATTGGGGAGTACATCATGCCCGCTCCTCTGCTCCGGCTGCTGGAGCAGGAACCGGACATTCAGCTGTACATGCTTACCTCCAACACCCGGGAGTTGCTGAAGCTGCTGGACCAGGGGGAACTGGACTTTGCCATTGTGGAGGGCTATTTTGACAAGCAGGCTTACGACAGTTTGGTCTACTGCACCCAGCGGTATTTCCCTGTGTGCGCGCCCGAACACGCCTTCGCCCGTCCGGTCCGCCGGTTGGAGGACCTGCTGGAGGAGCGTCTGCTGGTGCGAGAACCGGGGTCGGGCACCCGAAACGTACTGGAGCGGGCGCTGGAGGTCCGGAACCTGAGCGTCCGGAATTTCCGGCGCGTTACGGAGCTGGGCAGTTTAAATCTCATTAAGTCTCTGGTCTGCGCCGGAGCGGGGATTTCCTTCTTCTACCAGCCTGTGGTGCAGAGAGAGCTGGAGTCCGGGCGGCTGCGGGAGATCCCTCTGGAGGACTGTTCCATTGATCACGACTTCACCTTCCTGTGGCGACGGGGCAGCCTCTTTGCGGCGGACTACCGGGAGATTTTTTCTCTGCTGCGCCAGGGGCTTTCTTTTCCGCCGGAAGCGGTTGACAGCGGCGGGGAAAACCTCCATAATGGGGACAGAATATTTTCAGAGAGAAAGAAGGAGTCCCTGTGATCCAGGATATCGCGCCCCACCGCTATGACAACGCCTATCACCCCCGCCCGCCCAAGGCCGGGGACCGGGTCTTTTTTTACCAGGACACCGTTACGCTTCTGAATGGCGCCACTGGTCTGCCCTTCCTGTGGGAGGAGGCGGAGGCGCTGGCGGATCTGTCTCAGCTTCCCCTTACTTATCTGTTTGCCATTGACGACGTGGCTTTTCACTGGTGCCATGTGGTGCCGCGGGCAGTCCTGGAGGCCGCCGTCCCGGCGAAAAACGGAGGGTTCCGGGACATGGAGCCCGGCTGGCTGGCCTTCGCCTGTATCACTGCCAGCCAGCTCCACGGCTGGTACCACGACCATCAGTTCTGCGGCCGGTGCGGCTTCCCCGCCCAGCCGGACAAGGTGGAGCGGGCCATGCGCTGCCCCGCCTGCGGCAATCTGGTCTATCCCACCATCTCCCCGGCGGTGATTGTGGCGGTGACCCACGGGAACCGGCTGCTGCTCACCAAGTACTCCCGGCCCGGGGCCACCCGGAACTACGCTTTGATCGCGGGCTTTGCGGAAATCGGCGAGCCTCTGGAGGACACGGTGCGCCGGGAGGTCATGGAGGAAGTGGGCCTGCCAGTGAAGAACATCCGCTTCTATAAGAGCCAGCCCTGGAGCTTCTCCAGCAGCCTGCTGTCCGGCTTCTACTGCGACCTGGATACCGACGACGAGACGGTCACCCTCCAGGAGGACGAGCTGGGTGAGGGCACCTGGTTCGACCGGGAGAACCTGCCTCAGGGCGGGTCGGCCATCTCCCTCACCCACGAGATGATCGAGCGCTTCCGTCAGGGCCCCGTGTAACCTACTTTCTTTGAAAAAGAAAGTAGGCAAAGAAATTTCCTGCGAAACTGCGTTTCGCCTCTGTGTTTTAAGGGACAGGTCTAAGACCTGTCCCTTCAGCTTGTCAAAAAACCTCTGTTGAGATAAATCCGCTCAAGTTGGGGCGGGGGAGCTCGAGGGGGCGGCAGCCCGCCTCGAGTGGGATCAAATGCCCTGAATGCCTTGCTTGGCAAGGCGTTCAGCGAGCGCAGCGAGGACTTTTCCACCGCGCAGCGGCGGGAAAGTAACGGCATTTTTTCAGGCTGTCGGAAAAGTCCTTGGACTTTTTCGACTGCCTGAAGGGACAGGTCTAAGACCTGTCCCTTTTCACTATACAGAGCAATTTTATAGATGCGGCGCGGAGGCGTCCGCGGGCTGGCACTGCCAGCGCCGTCAACAACCTTGGCAAGTTTCCCATCGGCACGACGCCAGGAGCACTTGTCCGCATGGCGGGCGCTCCGGCATGATTTAAAACGCGCGCGGGATGTAAAAAGAGAGAGCCGCAGGTTCCCTCTTAAAAGTGAAACTTTGCGGACCGGCCCCGAAAACAGCAAAAAGAAACCGCCGGAACTCCTTGGCGCGCAAGGCTTTCCGGCGGTAGACCTGGTAGACATTTGGTAGACCGGGCAGATGATGACAAACCGCAGTTATGCTCCATATGTCTCTTTCAAATATTGAATTGCCTGGCGGTATCCCTCGAATCCCAGCCCGGAGAAGGTACGTTCACAGGCCATTCCGGGGTAGGAGATACGCCGGAAGGCCTCGCGGCTGTTCACATCAGACAGGTGAACCTCCACGGCGGGGAGGGACACCGCCTTCAAAGCATCTAAAATAGCCACGCTGGTGTGGGTATAGGCGGCCGGATTGATGACGATCCCATCCATTTTTCCATAGGCCCATTGGATTTTTTCCACCAGCGCGCCCTCATAATTGGACTGGAACAGTTCCACCTCTACCTGAAATTCCTGAGCCGCGCTTCGGATAAAGTCCTCCAACGCGGCAAAGTCCTGCCTGCCGTAAATATCCGGTTCCCGAATGCCCAAGAAGTTCAGGTTTGGTCCGTTTAAAACTAGCAGCTTCATAATCCAAGCCTCCTGATAATTTCATTTGCTGTCTCTGCCGGTGTGCCGCGGTTCTCCACCGTCAGGTCCGCCAGCTGTTCGTACAGAGGGGCGCGCTGGCGGTAGAGTTTTTCAACCGGATTGGCCTGGGACATGGGGCGGCCGCTGGTGGGGAGCAGAGACAGGTCCCGGCGCAGGTAAATGACGGTGGAGTTCTGCCGCATGGGGTCCCAGTTCTCTTTCCTGGTGACGATGCCGCCGCCGCAGGCGATCACCCGTCCGGATTCCTTGGAAACCGCGCAGAGGGCCAGATGCTCTCTGATTCGGAAGCCCTCCTCACCCTCCCGGGCGAAGATCTCCGGGATAGGGCGTCCGGCCGCCGCGGCGATACGCCGGTCCACATCCTCCAGGGGACGGTTCAGGCGGCGGGCCAACTCCTGGCCAACGGTGGTCTTGCCGCAGCCGGGCATGCCGATGAGCAGCAGGTTGTGTGTTTTCTTTTCCATATCGGCGGTAATTTCAGCCACCCGCTCCTCTGAAATTGGGACATCCAAAAAGCGCTCCGACGCCGCCCGGGCCTGGGCCACCAGCATCCCCAGGCCGTTGGCCCACAGCATCCCACGCCGCTGGCCGTCCAGCAGAAATTGGGTCTTGGCGGGGTTGTAGATCAGGTCAAAGACCCCTTTGCAGCGGGGGAACTGGTCCAAATCCACCGGAGAGATGCCGGTGTCGGGGTACATCCCCACCGGGGTGGCATTGACGATATACTCCGCGTCCCGGTGGCGGTCCAGGTTGCCGTAGTTGTCCGGGCCGCGGCGGGAGATGGTGACCACATCCCCAGCCCCCAGGTCCGCCAGCACCGCCCGCACTGTGAGGGAGGCTCCGCCGGAGCCCAGAACCAGTACCTTCTTCCCCCGGACCTGGGCCCCCGCCGACTGGAGCAGGTAGCGGAATCCGTCGTAGTCGGTGTTGTCCCCGTACAGAGAGCCGTCCTCTTTCCGCACAATGGTGTTGACGCTGCCGATGCGCTCCGCCGCCGGGGAGAGTTTTTGGCAGTAGGCCATCACTGTCTTTTTGTAGGGAATGGTCACGTTCAGCCCCCGGAAGCTCCCCTCCTGGAGAAAGGGGCCCACCTGGTCCGGGGGAAGCTCCACCAGCTGGTAGTCATAGCCGCCCAGCTGCTTGTGGATGGCGGGGGAGAAGCTGTGGCCCAGGTGCTCCCCCAGCAGGCCGAACTCCAGATGCTCCGGGACCATCAGCAGATGACCTCGTTGTAGGTGCCCAGGTAGCGGAACTGCTCGCTCTCCTCCTCCAGATCCCGGAACAGCCGCTCCATCTCGGGGGCGTAGACGGAGCACTCCAGGTCGAAGTAGAACATGAACTCAAACTCCTGGTCGGGGAGGGGGCGGCTCTCCAGCTTCCGCAGGTTGATGCCCAGGGAGTAAAACTTGGAGAGCACGTTGTACAGAGAGCCGGGCTTGTGGGGCAGGGTCATCATCAGGGAGGTGCGGTCCGCCCCGGGGTAGATCTCCGGGCTCTTGGAGATGCAGATGAAGCGGGTGTAGTTGTTGTCCTGGTCCTGGACGTTGGTCTGGAGCAGGTTCAGGCCGTACTCCTCCCCGCAGAACCGGGAGGACAGGGCGGCCACGTCGGTGCGGTCGGACTGGGCCACCATGCGGGCGGCCATGGCGGTGTTCTCCACCACCGTCACCTTGACGCCCTTCAGGCCGGCCAGGTAGTTGGAGCACTGGTTGATGGCCTGCTCGTGGGAGAATACCTCCCGGATGTCCTCCAGCTTGGCGCCGTGCTTGGCCAGCAGGTTGTGGCTCACCTTCAGCCGGGCGGCGCGGACGATGGAGAAGTTGTGGCGGGTCATCAGGTCGTAGATGGCGTTCACCGAGCCGGCGGTGCTGTTCTCAATGGGCAGGATGCCGTACTGGCACATGCCGGTCTCCACCGCCTTGAACACGTGTTCAAAGGTGTTGAAGTACAGGATGGAGGGGGACTTGAAGATGCTGTCGCAGGCGATCTGGGAATAGGCCCCCTCAATGCCCTGGCAGGCCACTACCGCCCGCTGGGGAAACAGCTCGGGCGTGGCGTCCAGAGCCCTGCGGATGGTCTCGTACACCTGGGACTTGACTCCGCTGCACTGGTTCTGATAGGACCGGCCCGCCGCCAGGATGGAGCGGAACACCGACTCGGTGTACTCGGCCAGCTCCTCTCCGGCCTGGGTCCCCACCTTGGCCAGCAGGGCCCGCTCCCGGCCCGCGTCCAGGGTGGGCAGGCTGTGCTCCTTCTTATAGGCGGCGATGTCCCTGGAGACGGCCATGCGCTGTTTGAACAGGTCCACCAGCTGGGCGTCGATGGAGTCGATTTTCCCCCGCAGTTCCTTTAAATCCTCGCTCATGATTCAATCCTCCTGGTATTATCACAGTATAATATTTATAATGATTATAAAAATGGAACCGCTTCTCAAATCTGCGGCCCGACTCAAAAAGTGGCATTCGCCACTTTTTCGACAGTCTCAAATCTGGTCGGCATTCCGGTCCAGCAGGGCGTCCAGCAGCACCAGGGCGGTCACCGCCTCCACCACCGGCACCGCTCTGGGGACGATGCAGGGGTCGTGGCGGCCGGTGATCTGCAGGTCCGCCTCTGTCCCGGTGGACAGGCGGACCGTGCGCTGCTTCCGGGCGATGGAGGGGGTGGGCTTGAAGGCTGTCCGGAACAGGATGGGCATGCCGCTGGAGATGCCCCCTAAAATGCCGCCCGCGTGGTTGGTCCGGGTGCGGATGGCCCCGTCCTCTATCACAAAGGGGTCGTTGTGCTCCGAGCCCCGCATACGGGCGGCCTCGAAGCCGGAGCCGAACTCCACCCCCTTCACGGCGGGGATGGCGAACAGGGCGGCGGAGAACTGGCTCTCCAGCCCCTGGAACATGGGGTTCCCCAGTCCCGCAGGCGCCCCCTGGGCGATACACTCCACCACGCCGCCCACCGAGTCCCCGGCCTCCCGGGCCTGGAGGATGGCGGCCCGCATGCGCTCCCCGGCCCGCTCCTCCAGCACCGGGAAGGGGGTACGCTTTACGCCCTCCAGCACCTCCAGGGGCTCCCCCAGGGGCTGGAAGGGCCGGTCCTCCACGTTGGCGATGGAGCGGATGTGGGCCCCGATATGGATGCCCCGGCGAGCCAGGATCTGGATTGCAATGCCCCCGGCGATACACAGGGGGGCGGTGAGACGGCCGGAGAAGTGGCCGCCCCCCCGCACGTCCTGGCAGCCGCCGTACTTCACCTGGGCGGTGAAGTCGGCGTGGGCGGGCCGGGGCTTGTCCCGGAGCTCGTCGTAGTCTTTGGAGCGGGTGTTGGTATTCTCGATGACGGCGGCCAGCGGGGCTCCGCAGGTGACGCCGTCCACCAGTCCGCACAAAATTTGGGGCACATCCCCCTCCTTCCGGGGGGTGGAGGCGGCGTCCCGGCCCGGGGCCCGGCGCTGGAGGAAGCGCTGGAGCTCCTCCAGGTCCACCGCCTCCCCGGCGGGCAGGCCGTCCACCGTCACCCCGATGGCCGGGGCGTGGGACTGGCCGAACACCGACACGTGGATGTGCTTACCGAAATACGAGGCCATGAGCTTCCCCTCCCAACTGTATAAAATGATCCCAAAATTCCGGATAGGATTTTTTCACGCACTCCGCCCCCAGCAGTTTCACGGGCGCCTGGACGAAGGCGGCGGAGACGGCGGCCATCATGGCGATGCGGTGGTCGTTGCAGCAGTCCACCGTCCCGCCCCCGGGCAGCCGCTCCCGGCCGTGGATGGTCAGGCTGTCCGCCCCTTCCTCCACCTGGGCTCCCATCGCCCGCAGGGCGGCAGCCACAGTGGAGAGCCGGTCGCTCTCCTTTATCCTGAGACGGGCGGCGTGGGTGAGGCGGGTGGTCCCGGCCCGCACGGCGGCCATGGCCGCCAGGGGGGGCACCAGGTCGGGGCACTGGGACACGTCCAGCTCCGCCTCACCGGGCTTGGCCAGCTTCCAGTACTGGAGGGCGATGACCTTGTCCCCCTGCTTGGAGTCCATGTTCAGTCCCTGAATGTCCACCTGCCCCCCCGCAAAGTTGGCGGCGTACCAGAAGGCGGCCTGGGACCAGTCGGCCTCCACGGTAAAGTCCCGGCTCTCATAGTGCTGATTACCGGGGACATGGAAGGCGTCCGCCCTTTCCTCCACTCGGATGCCGAAGGTGCGGAGCACATCCAGGGTCAGGTCCACATATCCCCTTGACTCCAGGGGGGTGGTGAGCACGATCTCGCTGTTCCCGTCCAACAGGGGGAGGGCGAACAGCAGGCCGGTGATGAACTGGCTGGACACGTCCCCGGGGAGGGGGCAGCGGCCCGGGGTCAGTGTTCCCCGGACGGTGAGCAAGCCGTTTTTCTGCTGATAGAAGATCCCCTTCTCCTGAAAGAGGGAGAAGTAGGGCCCCTGGGGCCGCTCCATCAGGCGGCCCCGGCCGGTGAAGCGTCCCCCGCCCCGCAGGACAAGGGACAGCGGAATCAGAAACCGCAGGGTGGAGCCCGACTCCCCACAGTCCAGAAGGGGCAGCCCGGCCTCTCCCGTGGGCTGACCGGTTTTTAGGGCCGACAGACAGCTCCGGGTCGCCTGGATATCCTTGGAGTCCCCCAGGTTGGAGATGGTGCTGAACCCGCCGCTGAGGGCGGCGGCAATTAACGCCCGGTGGGCCACCGATTTGCTGGACGGTGGAGTGACAGTCCCCCGGAGTTTATTGGGAATGATCGTCACATCCATGGGTTATCTCCCGCACATGGGCTCCAGCAGGGCCAGGAGCTCGTCCTTTTTCATCCGGTGGGGCACAGCCCGGCCCAGCCGGGCGAGGAGGATCAGGGTGATGGAGTCCCCGGAGCGCTTCTTGTCCAGGTCCACCGCCTCCACCATGGTCTCCCAGGGGCAGGGGATGTCAATGGGCAGGCCGAATTTCCCCACGGTGGTCCGGATCTGTCCCACCACCTCCGGGGGCGTGACCCCCAGGGCCACCCCCAGCTGGGCGGCCCAGCTCATACCGGCGGCCACCCCCTGTCCGTGGGTCCAGACCTGGTAGTGCCCGGCCAGCTCGAAGGCGTGGCCGATGGTGTGGCCGAAGTTCAGGGTCATGCGCACTCCCGTGTCCCGCTCGTCCTGGAGGACCACCTGCCGCTTCAAGTCGCAGCAGGTGTAGATGACCTGCTCGATGTGCTCCATCACGCCTGCCCGGCCTCCGCACCGGTCCAGCATCCAGAAGAAGTCGTCGTCCCGGATACAGCCGTATTTGATGACCTCCGCCATGCCGTCGGAGAAGGTGCGGTCGGGCAGGGTGTCCAGGCAGTCCGGGTCGATGAGCACCCCCCGGGGCTGCCAGAAGGCCCCGGCCAGGTTCTTGCCTGCCTTCAAATCAATGGCCACCTTGCCCCCCACGGAGGAGTCCACCTGGGCCAGGAGGGTGGTGGGGATCTGAATAAAGTCCACCCCCCGGAGGATGGAGGCGGCGGCGAAGCCCGCCAGGTCCCCCACGACCCCGCCTCCCAGGGCCACCACCGCGTCGGTGCGGGTGAGGCCGAAGGCCATCATGTCCTCCCACAGCTCGATGAGCTGCCGGGCGTTTTTGGAGGCCTCCCCGGCGGGGACCGCGTTCACCTTCACCTGGAATCCGGCGCCGGTGAGGCTGTCCGCCACCCGGTCCCCGTACAGGGGAGCCACGTTGGAGTCGGTGATCACATACAGCCGCACCGCCTTGGGGAGGAGGGCTCTGCACCGCTCCCCCGCCCGGGAGAGCAGGCCCCGCTCGATCTCAATGTCGTACTCCCGGCCCGGCAGGGCCACGTTCAAAACCTTTCTGCTCATTCCGCGTCCACCTTCTCCTTGCAGATCCGGCCCTCCGCCAGCAGGGTGCACAGCCGGTCCCCGTTGCCCTGCTCCAGGGCGGTCTTGTACTCCTGCAAATGGCCGATCATCTCGTCCAGTTCCCGGAGCAGAAAGTCCCGGTTTTCCAGAAACAGGTCGGTCCACATGTGCTCGTTGAGCCAGGCCACCCGCGTCAGGTCCATATAGCTGCCCGCGGAGTAGCCCTTGTGCATCTGGGCCCGGGGGCTCTTTACATAGGCGTTGGAAATCACGTGGCACATCTGGGAGGTGTAGGCGATCATCTCGTCGTGGTGCTCCGCCGTGGTGACGGTGACGTGGCTGAACCCGGCGGGGGTGAGCAGCTTTTTCACCCGGTCCAGCAGGAGAATGTCGTCCCGCTCCCGGGGGACCACCACCATGGGGGCCCCCTGGAACATGTCCGCCTTGCTGTTGGCGTAGCCCGAGTACTGGGTGCCCGCCATGGGGTGTCCGCCCACATAGGTGAAGCCGTACTCATCTGCCAGGGCGAAACCCACCTCACAGATCTCCCGCTTCACGCCGCAGCAGTCCATGACCAGGGCGTTTGGGGGGATATAGGGGGCGATATGCTTTAAATACTCAATGGACACTTGGGGGTACAGGGCCACCAGCAGCAGGTCGCACTCTTTTACCGTGTTCTCGTCCAGGTCCCCCTCCAGAACCCCCTGGAGCTTGGCGAAGTCCTGGACCACCCGGTTTCCGTCGTAGCCGTACACCACCGCCCCGCTTCTATTGTAAGCCTTGGCCAGGGACCCGCCGATGAGCCCCAGGCCCGCGATTCCAACCTTCATGGGAAAAAACCTCCTCTGCCGTCAGTCCTGGGCCAGGGCGGCCGCCCGCACCCGGCGCACCGCCTTGGCCACATCCTCAAACTGTTCGGGCCGCAGGGACTGGGCCCCGTCGCACAGGGCGTGGGGGGGATCGTTGTGGACCTCGATGATGAGGCCGTCCGCCCCGCAGGCCGCCGCCGCCATGGCCATGGGCTTCACGTACCGGGCCACGCCGGTGGCGTGGCTGGGGTCCACGATGACGGGCAGGTGGGTCAGCTCGTGGAGCACCGGCACGGCGGACAGGTCCAGGGTGTTCCGGGTGGCGGTCTCAAAGGTGCGGATGCCCCGCTCGCACAGGATCACGTTCTCGTTGCCGCTGGCCATGATGTACTCGGCGCTCATCAGCAGCTCCTTGATGGTGTTGGCCAGGCCCCGCTTGATGAGGATGGGCTTTCTCGTCTTGCCCAGCTCCTTCAAGAGCTCGAAATTCTGCATGTTCCGGGCCCCCACCTGGATCACGTCCACGTCCTCAAACAGGGGCAGGTGGTTGGCGTTCATGATCTCGGTGACGATGGGCAGGCCGGTCTCCCGCTTGGCCTCCAGCAGCAGCTCGATGCCGTCGGCCTTCAGGCCCTGGAAGTCGTAGGGGGAGGTGCGGGGCTTGAAGGCGCCCCCCCGGAGCATGGTGGCCCCGGCGGCCTTCACGCTCCTGGCCACCGAGATGATCTGCTCCTCGCTCTCCACGGAGCAGGGACCGGCGATCATGGCGAAGTTGCCGTGGCCCACCTTCAGCTTCTCCTCGCCCACCTCGATGATGGAGTCCTGGGGGTGGAACTTCCGGTTGGCGCTCTTGAACGGCTCAGACACACGCTTGACCCCCTCTACAATATCCAGTCCGCTGATCAGGTCCTCGTCCAGCTTGCTGGTGTCCCCGATCACCCCGATGATGGTGGAGTAGTCCCCGGTGGACACGTGGGTGCGCAGGTTCTGGGACTCGATCCACTGGATCAGATCCCGAATTCGTTCTTCTTTTGTACCGTCTTTCACGATGATGACCATAATAAACTTCCTTTCTGTCCGTCTCACCGGGCCTTAGGCCTTGTTTGAAAATTGGAAATGTGCCCGACGGCGAGGGATTTTTTCGCCAGACAAGGCGATTTGACGCGGCAATACTTTGTGTATTGCAAGGAAAATCAACGCAGTATGGCGGAAAAAGAACCGCCGTTTGGGTATATTGACATTTTTCAAACATGGCCTAAACCCTCATGAGCAATCCGGTCCGCACAAGAGCATGGAACATGTCGCGGCTCATGAAGGTTTCCGTATCATTTTCGGTTGCCCCGAAGGGGCGAGAAAATGGCGAATCTCAATTTTTGCTGCGCGGGGCACAGCAAAAAGGCCTGCGGTGAAGTGTTTGTTCACCGCAGGCCTTTGACCTTCCTATACTCCGCTTATGCTACGGAGGGGAGCCGTTTGTTTGCAGCAAAAAACACTCTTACCTTTTCAACACTGAAGCCGAAAAAGTAAAAGTAGCCATAAAAGAACGCCGCAAACTTCTTCATAAAAGCATGGCTCCTTTCCTCAAGTTTCATAAGCTAAGATAGACTTATGTTAGCACTTTGCCCGGATGATGTCAATTCTGAAAAACCGGATATTTTCACAAAAAATTTTCCTCCTTATCAGAGTAAAATTATCTGATATGCCCGGAAGGGGGGAGGCGGCGCAACGCGAGGAGAAGTTCCGCTGCTTGCGTGCTGCCGCCTCGCTTTTCTGACAACCGTGACAGCATAACGCCCCGTATATCCCCCAAAAGACGGAAGAATGGGGAGAAACCCGCAGGTTTCTCCCCCGAAAAGAAATCCCGGCAGACAGGAGAGACCGCTGAGCTCTCCGTCTGGAATCTCTCTTGCTTGCAGATGCTTACAGACTGCTGGACGCCGGCGTGCCGCCGCGGTCCAGCGCCAGAAAAATTTGAGCGGACCGCAGACCGATCACCGTGGAGAGCAGGGCGGCGCCCAGCAGGATCGGACAGGGGGGCAGGTGTTCAAAGAGCACTCCATAGCCCGCCTGCCCCAGAGGGGAGGCGCAGTTGGCCGCGGCCTGTACGCAGGCGATGACCTTTCCCAAGAGATGGGGTGCCACCTGGAGCTGGATGGCGGAGAGCAGCAGAATGGAAAACAGAGAGGCGGCCGCCATCATCAGCAGACTGAATCCTGTGATGGTCCAGTAGCTGAGGGCAGCTGGAATTCCGGGCAAGAGGACCAGGCCCATAACCGCCAAGGTCCCGGAGCAGATCAGCAGCAGGGCGGCGCCATGCCGGGGGTGCAGGCGTTTCCCAAGCGTTCCGCCCAAAACGCCGCCCAGCAGGCCGCCCAGTCCCATGGCCCCCTGGGTCAGCCCCAGGCTGGCGTCGCTCATCTTCAGGATATTGACGACCAGGACGGGAATTCCCACAATCATGGCGGCGGAGAGGATCAGGTTGAAGGCGGACAGAAGGAGGGTTACCCTCAGAAAGACCGGCTTCTCCCGGCGGATATACTGCGCGCTCTCCCGGAGGTCCGCCCAGACGGTGGAAAGCACGCCGGAAGCGCGGGGCTGTTTCACATGGGGGATGCGGATGAACAGTTCCATGACGGCGGAGGCAAAAAAACAGAGAATACTGATCCACAAAATAGGCCGCAGGCCCCAGACGCTCAACAGGATGCCGCCCAGTATGGGGCCCAGCAGGTTGGCCAGAGTCTGGACCATGTTGATGACGGCATTTCCGGTGTTCAGGGACTCCTGGGGCAGCAGGAGGGGGACGCTGGCCTGAACAGAGGGCTGGTACGCCCCGGCAATGCCGTAAAGCAGCATCAGACAGGCCACAGTTACAGGCACCAGGGGGGCGAGCCCCCGCACCAGTGCGTACATCAGGATCAGTCCGGCGGTAAAAAAGTCCAGCCCAGCCATCATGCTGCGTTTATTGACCCGGTCGGCCACTGCTCCGCCGATGGGAGACAGAATCACCATGGGCAGGAAGGAGCAGGCGGTGACCACCCCAAACAGCGCGGAGGAACCGGTCTCCCGCAGCAGATAGAGCGGGAGGGCAAAGTGGAGGATGGCGTTGCCGAACAGAGAGATAATCTGCCCGATGACCACCAGGGTGAAGTCGCGGGAAAAAACTTGCTGCTTCATAGAATACCTCCTAAATATAAACCGACCGACGGTTTGTATATGGGCCGGATAAAACCGCTCCTGAGAGCGGTTTTATGCTTGTGCGCGCCAGTAGCCCTCCAGCTGCCGGATCAGCTCCTCGTCCATCAGGGTAAAGCCGAAGGGGCGGGTGAGCTGATTAAGAAAAAGACATCGGCTCCGCACCTCCTCCGGAGGAACAGGCTGTAAAATGGGAGCGGCCCACAGGTCGGTGAGCAGCAGAAGGGCCTGAGCCAGTTCCCGGGGGGAGTCCGTCTGAATGGAGCCGTCCGCCATCCCCTCCTCCAAAATGGGCTGGACGTAATGGGGGGCGGCGTCGTCCAAGACGGAGCGGATCAGCAGAGCCAGGAATTTGGGGTTGTCCAGCAGACAGGGCATCATGCCCAGCAGCTGCTGCTGGTAGTCCTGGAGCACAGCCGTCCGAAAGAGCTCCCGGAGCTTCTCCGCCCCGGTGAGCCCCTTCCGGTCCCGGATCTTTCCCAGCATGTCCTCATTGACCATGAGGATCTGGTCGGCAATGCGGAGCAGAATATCCAGCTTGGAGGAGAAGTGGTGGTAGATGGCCCCCTTGGACAGGTGGGTGGCGTCCATGATATCCTGCATGGAGGTCTCGTCATACCCCTTTTGGGCAAAGAGCCGTGCGGCGGTCTCCAAAATGAGCTGAACGGTCTGTTCCGGGTGTTTGTTTCGGGCCATGGCGCTCCTTTCCTTCAAACAGACCGACGGTCTGTTTGAATCTTATCACAAGGGAGTTCCCCTGTCAACTTAAACTTGCGATGAACTGCCGGGCCACCCGGGGAGTCCGCCCCGCGTGGCGGATCTCCCACTCCATGGCCTTGGCGTGGAGGACCTCCCGGTTCATCTCCACGTGGTACAGCCCGGCCAGATGGTCGATGAGGGCCAGATACTCCGATTTGCTCATGGTCATGTAGGGGATGCGCAGGCCGAAGCGCTCGGCCAGAGCGGTTTTTTCCGAGATGGTTTCGAAGGCGTCCACCTCGTCCCCCGCCCGGTCGGAGAAGGTCTGCCGTACCAGGTGGCGGCGGTTGGAGGTGGCGTAGATGGCCACATTCAGGGGCCGCCTCTCCAGCCCGCCCTCCAGAATGGTTTTCAGGGAGGAGTAGGTCTTGTCGTCCTGGTCGAAGGCCAGGTCGTCGATGAACAGAATAAAGCTCTGCCGCCGCCCGGCCAGGGAGCGGATGAGCCGGGGCATGCCCACCAGATTCTCCTTCTGGATCTCGATGAGCCGCAGGTTCTCCATGCCGGGCAGATAGAGCATGGACTTCACCGTGGCCGACTTGCCCGTCCCCCCGTCGCCGAAGAGGAGCACGTTGTTGGAGGGCTTCCCCTCCACCAGCAGGCGGGTGTTGTCCAGCACCTGCTTTCGCTGCTGGTCATAGCCCAGCAGCTCCACCGGGTGGGGGCAGTCCGGATCGGCCACGGGGACAAGCTGCCCCTCCTCCCAGAGAAAGGCCCGGTATTTGGCGTACAGCCCGGCCCCGTTCTCCCGGTAAAAGGCGGAGAGCTCCTCAAAGGTGAAGGGGGCCCCCGTCTCCCAGGCGGGGAGGTTGTCCAGCACAGAGACGTACTCCTCCGTCAAAATGGGTTTCAGGGCGACGCGGATGTCCTCCGCCCCCAGCCGGGCCAGCTGGAGAAGGGCGTCCACATCCCGGCGGGCGGCTCCCTCCAGCTCCGAATCGGAGCGGCCGGAACCGGCCAGATCTCCATAGGGGGTCTCTGTGTACCGGAGGGTATCCCACAGCCAGGTCCCCAGGCCGGAGTACCCCTCCGCCTTCAGAAGGTAAAACATTTGGTCATAGGCGGCCAGGGCCCCCTCCCCGTCCCGACGGGCCGCGGCGTCCAGCAGTTGAAGCGCGTCTTTCAGCATAGGGGTGTCCAGCAGGGAGCGGAAGGCGGACAGCCCCCGCAGTTGGGCGCGCAGAAGAATCAGATTCATGGAAGTTCCTCGCTCTCTTTGCATGCAGCATTACCTCAATTTTAATGTCTGCCGCCGCCCTTGTCAACGGCTGTGGGGGTGTGATACAATGGACCGGCTTAGACCAGAGAAAGGATAGAGACGGCGGAGGGACGGCCAGCGGGCCGCTCCGCCGGATTATATTGATATGGTATCCATTGGAGGAATCGAAATCAAAACGCCCCTGGCCCTGGCCCCCATGGCCGGGGTCACCGACGTGGCCTTCCGCACCATCTGCCGGGAGCAGGGGGCGGGGCTCACCTGCACCGAGATGGTCAGCTCCAAGGCCCTGTGTTTCCAGGACAAGAAGTCCATTCCCCTTTTAAAGCTGGGGGATGGGGAGCACCCCGCCGCCGCCCAGATTTTCGGCAGCGACCCGGTGTGCATGCAGGAGGCGGCCGCCATCGCCCACCAGGTGTCCGGGGCCGACTTCATCGACATCAACATGGGCTGTCCCGTGCCCAAGGTGGCCAACTCCGGGGACGGCTCCGGCCTGATGCGGAATCCCGACCTGGCGGTGAAGGTGATGGAGGCGGTGGTCCGGGGGGCGGGCTGTCCCGTCACGGTGAAGTTCCGCCTGGGCTGGGACAAGGGCTCCATCAACTGCGTGGAATTTGCCCGGGCCATGGAGGAGGCCGGCGCGGCGGCGGTGGCCGTCCACGGCCGCACCAAGGTGCAGATGTACGCCGGCGCCGCCAACTGGGACTGGATTCGGGAGGTGAAGAAGGCGGTACGCATCCCGGTGATGGCCAACGGGGATGTATTCAAGCCGGAGGACGCCCCCCGCATCCTGAAATACACCGGGGCGGACATCGCCATGATCGGCCGGGGGATCTTCGGCAACCCCTGGCTGTTCGCCCAGTGCAGGGCCGCCCTGGAGGGGCGGGAGATCCCGCCCATGCCGCCCCTGTCGGAGCGGTGCGACACGGCGGTGCGGCAGTTTGAGCTGTCCGCCGCCAACAAGGGGGAGAAGATCGCCTGCCTGGAGGCCCGGCGGCACTACGCCTGGTACCTGAAAGGGGTCCCCCATGCGGGCTACTACAAGGAGCAGATCGTGAAGATCACCACCCTGGAGGACGTGTACCGGGTCACCAAGGGGATCAAGCGGGACCTTTGCTGAGATAGGAGTGAGGAGATAGGAGATAGAAGTTATGGAGCGCGCGCAGCGCGCAATGAAATCGTCCGGCTCCGCCGGACTCCATCACTCCTATCTTCTATCTCCTATCTCACATCTCAATTTATGTGGAGGGGATCGGATGAAGCAGAGTACAGAGATTCGCCCGGCCCGGGAAGCGGACATGGAGGCGGTGGGACGGCTGTACACCGACAGCTGGCAGCGGACCTACCGGGGGCTCATCCCCGACCGAGTGCTGGATGAGATGACGGCGGAGCAGAGCCGGGACAAGTGGACCCGCTATCGGGAGCGGAAGGAGAACGGCCTGTTCGTCCTGGAGCGGGACGGGGCCGTGGCCGGGCTTGCGGCCTGCCGCCCCTTCCCGGAGCGGGAGAACAGCGCCCTGCTGGACTCCCTCCATGTGGCCCCCGAGGCCCAGGGGGGCGGCTGGGGTAGGAGGCTCATCGCCCGGGCGGCCCGGTGGGCCCGGGAGAGCGGGTTTCGGGAGCTGGTCATTTTTGTGGTCCAGGGCAACCGCCGGGCGGAGCAGCTCTACCGGGGCATGGGGGCTAAGGAACTCTATTTCTTCCACGACCCGGTGGACGGGGCCCCCTCCTGGGCCCTGGCCTGGGAGGATCTGGAGGCTTTAGAGGAATTAGGAGATAGGAATTAGGAATTAGAAATGAGAAATTTGCCGGCCGGAGAAATTGGTTGAGCTGCTTTTGCAACTCCTAATTCCTCATTCCTAATTTCTAATTAAAAAAGGGGGGACAGGGCATGACACAGACAGAGCGGGAGCTGGTGTCCCGGGCCAGGGCCGGGGACACGGCGGCCTTTGAGCAGCTGATGCTGGACAACCAGGACCGGGTGTACACCCTGTGCCTGCGGATGACCGGAAACCGGGAGGACGCCCTGGACCTGGCCCAGGAGACCTTTCTCAACGCCTGGCGGGGCCTCTCCTCCTTCCAGGGGAACAGCAGCTTCTCCACCTGGGTGTACCGCCTGGCCAGCAACGCCTGCATCGACTTTCTCCGGAAGCGGAAGCGGCGGCAGCAGGGGGAGAGTCCCCACTCCCTGGACGATGAGGAGGCCCCCCTGCCAGAGCCGGCGGACCCCCGGGGCTCCCCGGAGGAGGAGCTGGAGCGGAGGGAACTGCGCCGGGCGGTGGAGCGGGGCCTCCAGGCCCTGCCCGACCACCACCGGCAGGTGCTGGTCATGCGGGAGCTGTCCGGGATGTCCTATCAGGAGATCGGCGCGGTATTGGACCTGGACCTGGGGACGGTAAAATCCCGCATCGCCCGGGCCCGGCTGGCCTTGAAAAAATTTTTGGTCCAGGAGGGGAACTTTTCCCCAGAAACTCCGTCTAAGCAGACAAAGAGCAGGAGAGGGGGGTGAACACCGATATGCTGACATGCGAAGATGCGCTGGAGCGGATGAGTCAGGCCCTGGACGGCCCGCTGCCCCTGGAGGAGCGGCAGGCGCTGGAGGAGCATCTGGAGTCCTGCCCGGAGTGCCGGGCGGCCTATGCGGTCCTGTTTCAAATGGAAGACGCCCTCCGGGAGATCGGTGAGACCCCTGCTCCGGCGGAGCTGTCCGCCCGGGTGATGGAGCAGATCCAGGCGGAGGCGGCCCCGGCCCGCCGGCCCGCTTCCCGCTGGAACCGGGCCGGATGGCGGAACCTTGCCGGACTGGCCGCCTGTGCGGTCCTCTGCCTGGGACTCTGGCACGGGGCCGGGTTGGGGAGCCGTGAGAATATAGTTGCTGAGCCCTCCGCCGCCAGCCAGAGCGAGGGACAGGAAGATACCTCCTCCAGCGGCCTTCTGGATGAGGCGGGGCCCGCGCAGGAGGAGGACCCCGCCGGCGCCCAGCCCGCCCCAGCCCAGGCGGACGCGCCGGAAGAGGAGGCTCCGGAGAAAGCGGAATCCTCCCTGTCCTCCGGTCAGGCGGAGGCCGCCTCCTCCCAGGTTGAGGAGGTCCCGGCCGCAGACACCCGCAGCGTTCTGGGACAGGAGAGTCCGGAGGTCCCGGAGGCATACGCCCATACGCCCGATGCGGACAGCTCCGGCGCTCAGCCCGCGCAGGAGCCGGCCACGATCCAAGAGCCGCAGGGGGAGCCCGAGCCCCAGGTTCAGGGGACCGCCCCGGCCAGCCAGACACAGGAGAACGGCTCGGATACCCAGGAGCCGGAGGATGAGCCCCAGGAGACAGCCCCGGATCAGGGAGGGGACGCCGGGCTGCCGGACAGCCTGGATGCGTCCGCCCAGGTTCCGCACCCCTGGGGGGAGGGCACTGCCCTGGTGCTGTCCGCCCTCCCTCAGGAGGCGGAGGAGATTCTCCCCGCCCGGGAGGAGTGGAATCAGGAGGAGGACGGCGCCTGCTGGTGTACCGTGACGGCGGAGGAGCTGGAGGCCGTTCAGGCTCTCCTCATCCAGCAGGGCGTGGAGACAGCGCTGCCGGAGCAGCCCTGGACCGAGCCCTGCGCGGTGGTGATCCTTCCGGCGGAGCCCCTTCCATCCAGCCCGGAAGAGCCGGCCAACTGAATGATTCTCTTCCCGCCCGAACCCGGGCGGGATTTTTTATGCCTGGCATAAGGTTGGTTAACTTGAACAAACGAGCTGTTTTTAGTCACTTTTCCAAAAAATGAACCTGTTTTTTGAAAGAAAGCCGACGGAGAACCGTTGATACGCCCGAAAAAACAGTTGCCAGAACGGGGAAATTACGTTATAATAACCAACAGATTGTACCATGGGCGGGCGGCCCACCGTTCTCCTGTGTGACACCGACGTCTAAACTTTAAGGAGTGGAAGCAACCATGAGCTATTCTGTACAAAACATCCGCAATGTCTGCCTTCTGGGCCACAGCGGGAGCGGCAAGACCGCTCTGACGGAGAGCCTGCTCTATATGACCGGCGCCATCGACCGCATGGGCAAAGCCGCGGACGGGAACACCGTGTGCGACTATGATCCGGAGGAGATCAAACGTCAGATTTCCATCTCCACCTCTGTGGCCCCTCTGGAGTACAAGGGCTGTAAGATCAACATTCTGGACGCCCCCGGCGCCTTTGACTTTGCCGGCGATGTGATGGAGGCCCTCACCGTGGCCGACGCGGCCATCATCGTCTGCTCCGCCAAGGACGGCATCAGCGTGGGCCTGGAGAAGGCGTGGAAGTACTGCGAAGAGCGGGATATGCCCCGTTTCATCTATATCTCCAAGACCGACGAGGAGAACTCCGACTACAACGCCACCTTCGACGCCCTGCGGGAGCGCTTCGGCAACAAGATCGCCCCCCTGGTGGTCCCCATCTGGGACGACAACAAGCGGGTCACCGGCATCATCGACGTGCTGAACAAGCGCGCCTATGAGATGCAGAACGGCAAGCGGGTGGAGATCGACCTCCCCGAGGGGAAGGACGAGGTGGTCACCGAGTTCAACGACGCTCTGAAGGAGTCGGTGGCCGAGACCAGCGAGGAGTTTATGGACAAGTTCTTCTCCGGCGAGGACTTCACCTACGTCGAGATGATCCAGGGCCTGCGCCAGGGCGTGCGGGAGCTGTCCCTGTTCCCGGTGCTGTGCGGCTCCGCCATCAACACCATGGGCTCCCTGATGCTCATGGACCACATTGTGGACCTGCTCCCCAACCCCGCCGAGGGCAATATGCGCAAGGGCACCGCCCCCGACGGCACCAAGGAGGAGTTTGCCGTAGCCCCCGGCGGCGTGCCGTGCGCCTTCGTATTTAAGACGGTGGCCGATCAGTACGGCAAATACTCCTTCATCAAGGTCCTGTCCGGCAACATCACCCCCGACCTGACCCTGGTGGATTCCCGCACCGGCAACAGCGAGAAGCTGGGCCGGCTGTATCAGATGCGGGGCAAGAAGGCCGAGGAGGTCAAGGAGCTCTCCTGCGGCGACATCGGCGCCATCGGCAAGATGGAGAAGGTAAAGACCGGCGACACCCTGTGCGACGCCCGAAAGGTCATCTCCCTGGCCCCCATCCCCTTCGCCGAGCCCAACTACTCGGTGGCCATCTCCCCCAAGACCCGCGGCCAGGAGGACAAGGTGGCCCAGGGCCTGAACCGGATGAACGAGGAGGACCCCTCTTTCCGGGTGGAGAACAACGCCGAGACCCACCAGATGGTCATTTACGCCGCCGGCGATATCCAGGTGGATGTACTGGTGTCCAAACTGAAGAGCCGCTTCAATGTGGAGGCGGAGCTGAAGACTCCCCGGGTACCCTACCGGGAGAAGATCCGCAAGACCGTCTCCAAGCAGGGCCGCCACAAGAAGCAGACCGGCGGCTCCGGCCAGTTCGGCGACGTGTGGATCCGCTTCGAGCCCAACCCCGACGCGGAGGAGATGGAGTTTGCCGAGGAGGTCTTCGGCGGCTCCGTACCCAAGAACTTCTTCCCCGCCGTGGAGAAGGGCCTCCGGGAGGCCTGCGTCCACGGACCGCTGGCCGGCTATCCGGTGGTCAACCTGAAGGCCGTGCTGTACGATGGAAGCTATCACCCCGTGGACTCCTCGGAAATCGCCTTCAAGACCGCCGCCCAACTGGCCTATAAGGCCGCCATGCCCGAGGCCAACCCCGTGCTGCTGGAGCCGGTGGGCGAGCTGAAGGTCACCGTGCCCGACAGCTATATGGGCGACGTGATCGGCGATCTGAACAAGCGCCGCGGCCGCGTGATGGGGATGAACCCCGCTCCCGGCGGCGAGCAGATCATCGAAGCCGAGGTGCCCATGGCGGAGATGACCTCCTACGCCATCGACCTGCGGGCCATGACCCAGAGCCGCGGGTCCTTCACCTTCCACTTCGTCCGCTATGAGGACTGCCCCCCCATGGCTCAGGAGAAGGCAATCGCCGCCGCCAAGGCGCTGGCCGAGGAAGGCTGATCCCAAACGCAAAACAGCCGCCCCAACCGGGGCGGCTGTTTTTATGGGGGCGGTCCTCAGGGCGCGGGAGCGCCCCGGCGCATTTGCGCCGCTCGAGCATTTTGCCGGAGGCAAAATCTCGCC
>ERZ1643247.285-NODE-285-length-63141-cov-24.354453_pt1 | contig 63141 bp, 60 predicted proteins | sample MGYA00579264_ERZ1643247 | MGnify/ENA primary metagenome ERZ1643247 (study PRJEB29033, sample SAMEA4952262) | chicken gut metagenome | biome: Broiler Chicken; feature: Gastrointestinal Tract; material: Caecum | place: Ireland | collected 2018 | study: Broiler... | reverse complement strand
CCCCAAATACAAATGACGATATGTTTGCCAAACTCATGCCTCTTTTAATGTCACAGGGACAGCAGAACAAATCTGCTCCCAACAGTGACTTTATGAATCAGCTGAATCAAATCTTAAATAAATAAAAGGAGCTTCTTCTATGAATGAAAACTGGAAAAACCATCCAAAATTAAAACAGATTAATCCTAAAAAACTTGAAATCATGGAGTTTCTAATCCAGCAGTGCCAGGGAAAATCCCTGGAAATGATCCTTCCTGATCTGATGGCTGCTTCCAGCCGTCTCTCCGAACAGGGGCTTTCTTTTACTAATACAGAAACTTCCATTATCTTGGATGCTCTGAAGGAAGGAATGTCTTCCGAAGAACAGCAAAGAATAGACACCCTGCGAGGGCTGATCTTATAAATAAAATGGCACTGCCAGAATCTGTCTCTGGCAATGCCTGTTTTTTTATTTTAACATTTCTTCCGCCTGTCTTAGATAATCCCTTATGACATCACAGGAATGATCAAATTCCTGTTTCTCTCTTTCGCTTAAGTCAATTTCAAAGATTTCCTCTACACCGTTCTCTCCAATAACAGCAGGAACTCCTGCCGCAACATTTTTCTGACCATATTCTCCTTCCAGGCAGACAGAAAGAGGCCATACTTTTTTCTGGTCATAAAAAATCGCACTTACAATCTCACTCAGAGCGACTCCAATTCCAAATTCCGTGCTGCCTTTTCCTTCGATCACTGTCATGCCTGCCTGCCGGACTTCTTCCTGAAGTTCTTCCAGTGTAATCATACCTAAAGTATCCGGATGTTCTTCCTGAAGTTTTAAAAATGGTTTCCCGCCAATGGAAACATGAGATAATGGTACCATCTGGGAATCTCCATGTTCTCCCATGCAGAAAGCATCAATGGAATTCCTGTCATATCCGGTTTTTTCTTCCAGAATCCGTTTGATTCGAAGACTGTCCAGGCTGGTCCCCGTACTGAAACACCGGAACCGGTCCATCCCCAGTTTTCTTCTCAAACATTCACCGACCACATCTGCCGGATTGGTAATGCTGATCAAAATCCCCTGAAATCCGGATTTCCTTATTCTGGGAACGATATCTTTCAGCCGTTCCATGGAATCTTCAAACATATCCAGTCTGGTTTCCCCGGGGCGGCGGCTTCTGCCAATGGCATTGACCAGAATCTCCGCGTCCTTCAAATCTTCATAATCTCCTGCACGGATGATCGTTTTCCTCGAAAGGCAGGCTCCCATATCATTCAAATCCAGTGCCTGACTTTCTGCTTTTTTCTCGTCTTTATCGATCAGAACAATCTCCTGCGCCAGTCCCTGAAACATCAGACTGACCGCACAGTGGGTTCCTACATGGCCTGCTCCAAGGATTCCTATTTTTCTTGTTTCCATCTGTCTTTTCCTCCTGCTGTATTTTATGATTCCGCGCTTTTTTCCTGTATCAGAAATTCGGTTACCGCATACGGTCTGCCCTTCTGGTCACAAAGAGCCACCATAATCCGGCTGTCTTCCCGTGCCGTTTTCGGATAAAGCACGTCACCATAAAGGGCCTGTCGGCGGTATTCCACCCGGAGTCTCTTTACAGAGACATCCTCCGGAAGCTCGTTATAAGCAGTTTTCACATAATAACTGTTATTTACATGATGATTGCTGTCAATCCAGTCTCGCTTCACCCGAACCGGTTCCCGCTCTTCCCACTCTTTTGGCGTGCGGATCTTCCTTGACTGATATTCCATCTCAAGAGGAGTCTCTGCATGATATTTCTGAATTTCTTCTTCTGACGGCTTTGCCGGCCGCCCTGTTTCAAGATCCATATAAACCCAGAGAGAATTGGCATAAGCCAAAAACTTCCCATCCTGATCCTTCATTGTAAAATTCCTTGTTCCGTGAAATTTGTCAAAGCCGGAAGCCCAGGTTTCGACTGTCACTGCTTCACATTCCACCGGCAGTCTTACGATCTCCAGCTGCCAGGAATTCAAAACCCATGCACGATGACGCTCCGCAAGATATTTTACCCCCAGGCCCAGTTCTTCTGACTGAAATACACTGCAGTCCTGAAAATAATCCAAAATTCCCGGAACCGGAAGCTTCCCTGACCGGTCCGTTTCACTGTATCGAATTCTTCCACTCATCGTGTACATGGTTTTATGACTCCTTTTTCTTTTTTAAATCAGGAAGGAACTGCTGATTCCTCCGTCTACTACCAGATCAATTCCGGTAATAAATCCTGCTGCGTCAGATGCCAGAAATGCTGCTGCCATTCCAAGATCCTTTTCTTTGGCAAATCCCCTCATCGGCGTCCGGTTCTGAATTTCTTCCAGACGTCCCGGCGTCTTTAGATTGGTATTTTTTAGCATATCTGTGTACACAAACCCCGGATTCAGGCTGTTCACCCGGATTCCGTACGGTCCCAGATCTCTTGCCAGGCTTCTCGCCAGCCCCTTCATGCCGCTCTTTGCTACGGTATATGCCTGTATTTCATGCATGCCAAGAATGGACGCCAGAGAAGAAATCAGCAAAATACATCCTGATTTTCTTTCTTTCATATATTTTGCCGCTGTCTGTGACAGCATAAACGGCGCCTTTGCCTGCGTTTCCATAATCTTATCAAATTCCTCTGCCGTAAAATCAAAATAGTCCTTCTTAATATTGATTCCCGCATTATTGACCAGAATATCCACCGGCGCTTTCTTTTCCAGTTTCCGGAAAAAATCTTCATATTCTTCTGTTTTCGTTACGTCAAATACATACCAGCTGCATTTCTCTCCAATCTTTTCTGCCGCTTCTTTTAATTTTTCTTCTCTTCTTCCGACAATAATTACACTGGCTCCCGCATCCGCCATTTCTTCTGCAATTGCGAAACCAATCCCTGTTCCCCCTCCGGTGATCAAAGCTGTTTTTCCTTCCAATGAAATCTCTTGCAACATACGTTCTACCTCCTGTGTGTCATTGAATTACAACTTTGTCCCTTATGTTCTCTTTCATCTATTCTATAATGTATCACTTTATTTAGATAAAGTCATCCCTTTTTCACCTTTTATTTAATATGCTGCCCTAAAAAGATGAAAAACTTCCGCAAAGGTTCCCAGAGATGCGGATTGGTCCGATCCAGGAACTGTCGAATCTGCTCTGCGTCCAGACCATTGTTCCACACCAGGCAATGATGACCGACTGCCGTCTCTCCAATGGCTGTTTTCCCGCTGGCTGCGACTCCCACTGCCACTTCTTTTCCAAGAGCTGTCACACCACCTGCATAAAGCCCAGCCGCAGCGGTTCCTATGGCAATGACCCCCACTGCCATAGCTCCAAAAGCCAGCAGTCCTGCCGCCATAGCTCCCAGGGCAATGATTCCAAAAGCCAGTGCGCCAAAACTGAATACTCCAATGCTGACAGCTCCAAGGCTGACCACGCCGATCGCAATGTTTCCGATGGCTATGATTCCTTTTGCAACACTCTCTTTTCCGAGACGCCGGCCAAGCCGGATGGATACAAGAGGGATTCCCTTGATGTGACGCTTACTGGTATACTGATATCCTTTCACATATCTGGAAAGTTCATCCATCTTTTCTTCCAGCCTCGTATTTCCCATAGAATACATATCTCCTGAGAAATCTTCTTCCATGGAATCTTTGACCAGATAATCCACACTAACGTCAAATAATTCTGAAATCACGATTAATTTTGCAAGTTCCGGCAGTGTACTTCCGGACTCCCATTTGCTCACAGACTGTCTGGTAATTCCAATCTCTGCCGCCAGCTGTTCCTGGGACATTCCATTCTTTCTCCTGAGTCTGATCAGTTTCTCTCCAAACTTCATGCTGCCATATCCTCCTTTTATGATATAGACGAAACATAGCATTATCATATCATAAAAACAAGAAAACGGAAGGTGGAACATTGTCAACCACAGGTTGCGGCAGGAAAATTTTGAGTTTTTCCTTATATTTTAAATGAAAAAGACAGGAACATCTCTCCTGTCTTTTTACATATAATACCAGAAAACTTCACATCGAAAGAATCCAAGTATGGATTAAAAAATTTTCTAGTTTGTCCAAGATAATTGTAGTTTTTTCTTCGTTATTTTAAAATTCCCCGGTACATATCCTGGAAAATTCCAGGCGTTTCTTTCAAGTCATCAAAAGTTCCCCTCTGAACGATGCTGCCTTTTTCCATAACAATAATTTCATCACAATGTTCCAATGTCGTAAGACGATGAGCAATGGAAAGAATGGTCGTATGATACATCTCTTTCATATTTTCAATCTCCCGCTGGATCATTTTTTCCGATGTATTATCCAGGGCAGAAGTTGCTTCATCCAAAATAAGAATCTCTGGTTTTCTCAAAAAAATCCGGGCAAGGGCAATTCTCTGCCTCTGTCCGCCAGACAGATTGCTTCCTCCCTCTGAAATGAAAAAATCATATTTCCCCGGAAGTCTTTCAATCACAGATTCCAGATTAGCTTTCCGCGCAGCTTCCTTCACTTCTTCCAGCGATACTTTCCGCCTCATGCCATAACAGATATTATGAAACACCGTATCCGCAATTAGAAACGGAGTCTGAGGAACCAGGGCAATGGTTTCCGCCAGATCCGGACGGGTCATCTGACTTAGTTCTTTTCCTCTGATCCAGATCTTCCCCTGGTAAGGCTCTAATCTGGCAATTAATTTTATCAGCGTGGACTTTCCGCATCCGCTTGGTCCTGCAATGCCGATAAATTTTCCTTTTTCAATAGAATAATCAATCGAATGCAGGATTTCATCTTCTTTTTTCTCCGGATAAGAAAAAACAACTTTTTCCAGACAGATCTCCGGCGCTTCATTTTCCGGTATATTTTTCCCGGATTCCAGGGCTCTGTAAGAAAAATCTTCTGGTATTTCTACAATATCAAAATAATCTCCCGCCAGCACCATACTCTCTGAAAATTCATCTAAAATACGATGAAGCTCTCTTAGAGGGCTCGTAAGCTGATTAAAACATAAATAAGTTGCCAGCACCGTTCCAATACTGATCACATTCTTTGCTGCAAGAAAAATGGAAATTGCAATTACGATCACATGGAAGACCGCCTCATTGATAAATTTCATACAGTCATAAAAAGCCATCGCCTTATGATGCTTCATTTCTTTTTCCCGAAGCTGTTCTGACCGTTCTTCGATCCTGGACGTCTCAAGTTCAGCGCAGTCCATAATGCGGATCGTCTCAATACCGCCAAGCAGTTCCACCATAGTGCCATCCATGGCCGCCTTTGTATTCATCAGTTCCACCCGGATGCCTTTCTGTGTGGAAATCTGACGGAAAACAATAAACGTCCCAAGAGGAATTACAAGAATTACAATGCATGCTACCGTTACCGGAAGCTTTACAAAAATCACAATGATTGCTGCGATTCCGCTCGCCACCGCCGGAGCAAAATCCATAAAGATCAATTTGATCAGTCTGGAGGTCCCTTCCAGATTTCGATTCAGCCTGCCATGGATATTTCCTGTCATATGACTCCGGAAATACATAAGCGGTGCTTTCAAAAGAGCCTGTGTCGCTCTTTGCCGGGCAGACTTTTCGATGTATGTTGCCGTGTCTTCCACCATCAGCCGCCGAATGACTTTGATTGTTTCATTGCTGACATTTGCAATCAGAATAAAAAGCAAAACCGGAACAACCGTCTGAAAATGAATCTGATCTGCTTTCAAAATCGAATCTGTCAGATATTCCACTGCTATTGGCGTGACCTGTGACAGCCCGGCTGAAACTGCCAGAATCACCAGCACTCCGGCAAACTCTATTTTCTGCTTCCGCTGCAGAAATCCAAATAATTTTTTCAGGATTTCCCCTTTTTTCCTGCTTTCCATTTCCGTTTCTCCCTCTTCTTATTTGTATATAATAAAATCTCCTGGAATTAAGCCCAGGAGATCTTATCTTTTATCTTGTGGAATATGGTCATTCCTATTTTATTATTTTACAACCAGGTTCACAATTCTGCCTGGTACATAAATTTCTTTCACGACATTTCCTGTAATCTTGTCAGCAAGAGCTTCTTTTGCCTTGGCTAATACAGAATCCTTCGCTTCATCGGCGCCGATTACAACTTTTCCTCTTGCTTTTCCGTTGATCTGTACGGCAATCTCGATCTCATCTTCTTTCATGGCTTCTTCATCATATTTCGGCCATGTCTGCTCGAAGACGCTTTCCTCATGACCGAGCATCTCCCAGAGTTCTTCTGACAGATGCGGTGCGAACGGAGCTAACAGCACAACTGCCGTCTCCAGAGTTTCCTTGTCTACACCGTCTTTCTTTGCCATGGCAGTCAGCTTGTTGGTGTGTTCCATAAATCCACTGACTACTGTATTCAGGCTGAAGTTATCCAGGCGGGTTGTGATATCATAGATCAGTTTGTGGCGTTCTTTCAGAAGTTCCTTATCGGCTTTTACGCCGCTGTCTTTCTGATCCATCACTAATTTGTAGAATTTCGTCAGGAAACGGTAAACGCCATCGATTCCGCTTTCATCCCACTCTGCGTCCAGTTCAGGCGGACCTACAAAGAGTTCATACATTCTCAGGGAATCGCATCCGTAATCTCTAACAAGATCATCCGGAGATACTACATTTCCTTTGGATTTACTCATCTTAATGCCGTTCTTTCCAGTGATCATTCCCTGGTTAAACAGTTTATGGAACGGCTCATCGAAATCGATCACTCCGATATCATACAGGAATTTTGTATAGAATCTGGAGTAAAGCAGATGCAGCACAGCATGTTCTACACCGCCGATATACATATCCACCGGAAGGTATTTGTCTGCTTTTTCTCTGGAAACCAGTTCTTTGTCATTCTTGTTATCAATATATCTTAAGAAATACCAGGAAGATCCTGCCCACTGAGGCATGGTATTGGTCTCTCTCTTAGCCGGTTTTCCACAGACCGGACACTTGCAGTTGACCCATTCCTCAATATCAGCCAGCGGAGATTCTCCTGTTCCTGTCGGCTCATAGCGGTCTACATCCGGCAGAGTTAACGGAAGCTCTTCTTCCGGTACCGGAACAGCCCCGCAGTCCGGACAATGAACGATCGGAATCGGTTCTCCCCAGTAACGCTGACGGCTGAATACCCAGTCGCGAAGTTTATAGTTCGTTGTCTTCTTTCCAACTCCCATCTTCTCGATGATCTCAGGCGCTTCTTCTTTCAGTTCCGCAGATTCTCTTCCATTCCAGTCACCGGAATTGATCATGATTCCGGAAGCTTCTGTATAAGCTTCTTCCATATTTTCAATTTCTTTTCCGTCTTTTGCGATAACCTGAATGATCGGAATGTCAAATTTCTTTGCAAATTCAAAGTCACGATCGTCATGGGCAGGAACACACATGATCGCTCCTGTACCATAGTCTGCCAGTACATAATCAGACAGCCAGATCGGAACTTTCTTTCCGTTGATCGGATTGATTGCATAGCTTCCTGTGAAAACTCCGGTCTTTTCTTTATCCTGCATACGGTCTACAGAAGATTTCAGAGATGCCTGGTAAATATATTCTTCCACTGCTTCTCTCGTCTCATCTGTTGCCAGACTCTTTGCCAGTTCATGTTCCGGAGCAAGCACCATGAAAGTTGCTCCGTGAAGAGTATCCGGACGTGTTGTATAAACCGTGATCTTTTCATCTCTTCCGTCTACCTGGAAATCAACTTCCGCGCCATGGCTCTTGCCGATCCATTCTGTCTGCATCTTCTTAACTTTCTCCGGCCAGTCAAGTTTGTCCAGATCATTTAGAAGGCGATCTGCGTACGCTGTGATCTTTAACATCCACTGACGCAGATTCTTCTTGGTAACATCAGCGCCGCAGCGTTCACATTTTCCATTTACGACTTCTTCGTTGGCAAGTCCTGTCTTACAGGAAGGACACCAGTTGATCGGCATTTCTTTTTCGTATGCCAGACCTGCTTTAAACATTTTTACAAAAATCCACTGTGTCCATTTGTAGAAACTTGGATCTGTTGTATTTACTTCCATATCCCAGTCATAGATTGCTGAAATCTCATTGATCTGACGCTTGATATTTTTAATATTCTGCTCTGTGGAAATTCTCGGATGGGTTCCCATTTTAATCGCATAGTTTTCTGCCGGCAATCCAAACGCATCCCATCCCATTGGATGGATGACATAGTATCCGTTGAGCATCTTATAACGGCTCCATACATCACTGATCACGTAGCCTCTCCAGTGTCCTACATGAAGTCCGCTTCCTGATGGATACGGGAACATATCCAGGCAGTAATATTTCGGCTTCTTTCCATCGTTTACATTCACCGGATGGCTTTCCCAGTGTTTTCTCCATTTTTGTTCAATTGCCTTATGATTATAAGGTGTTGCCATATTTTTCTCCTCCTGCCGTATTCAAGTCTCGCTCCTGCGGATTCCTGTACTGTCCGCGGAGTCGGTATCGTTCTTTTCATGAATTCTTCTAACTAATTTATTTTATCACATTAAGCAAAAGTGTCAACTGTCCAAAATACTCTTTATGCGGTGCAAAATCCATTTTTTTCTTGTAAAATAAAAACAGTATGATATGATTAAGTCATAAATCATCAAAAGGAGGATCCTATGATTACATTTAATCATTTTAATTTTAATGTTCTGGATCTGGACAAAAGTGTAGAATTCTACAAAAAGGCTCTGGATCTGGATGTAGTGCGGGAGAAAAACGCATCTGACGGAAGTTTCAAATTAGTTTATCTGGGAGACGGAAAAACTTCTTTCACTTTGGAACTTACATGGCTGAAGGACCGTACAGAACCATATAATCTTGGAGATGAAGAATTCCATCTGGCCATGGCATCTGATGATTTTGATGCTCTGCACCAGCGTCATAAAGAAATGGGATGCATCTGTTTCGAAAATCCGGACATGGGAATTTACTTTATCAATGATCCGGACGGCTACTGGATCGAGATTGTCCCTGCAAAATAGCAGCATTCACAGATACAAAACGGGAATCCGGTTTTCTGCCGGATTCCCGTTTTTCCATTCTTCGATTTTCACTTTATCTCCATGGTTCTTTTTTCTCTTTTACAAGAAATACTGCGATCAACAACAGCACTGCGGTTGCAAAAGACATGGCCAGAAAAGCAGTGTTCAGTCCATGCATCTGCGCTCCGCTTCCATAAGAAGCCGCAGAAGCTGCTCCGACTGCAGTCATGATTCCTGAGAATACTGCAGATCCCACAGCACCGGCAATGGTGCGCAGTGATGTAAGAAGAGCGGTTCCATGCGCTGTCTTATAACTGTCAAATCCACTGACGCCCCATGTAACCAGCGGCATCATCAGACATCCGATGGAAATGCAGCGGATCACATTATAGAATGCAGCAATCCAGATGGAAGTTTCCATAGTAATCAGAAACATTCCTATGTTGCTCAACAGCATACAGACCGCACCTGCCACAAACAGTTTTTTCATTCCAAGCTTATCATAAATTTTTCCCGCAAACGGACTGACAACTGCCATGGCCAGAGATCCCGGAAGGGTCACCAGGCCGGAAACCGTTGCAGAATACCCCATAACAGTCTGTACATACAGCGGCATAATGATGGATGAACCCATCATAACCAGATAAAGCAGCATACTTCCCGCAAGACTTAAGGCAAATTTATAATCTTTCACAATCCGCATTTCCAGGAATGGCTCTTTCAAATGAATCTGGCGTCTCACGAAAACCACGAATACAATCACCCCAACAGCAAGAATAACCCAGTTGGCCATATTTGTGATTCCCTGTCCGCTCAGATTTCCAATTCCGAGGGTAACGCCTCCAAACGCTACCGCGCTCATAACAAAAGAGGATACATCAAATTTTTGTTTCTTTGTTTCCAGTACATCCCGGAATACAATCAGCGCAAAAACAAAAGAAACCGCCATAATCGCTGCGTCAATGTAAAAAATCATCTGCCAGCCGAAAGAGTCTACCAGAACTCCTGCCAGTGTAGGGGCGATTACCGGCGCCGCTCCCACAGATAACCCATACCAGCCCATGATTGTACCCCTCTTGTCTTCCGGGAAAACCGTCAGCAGGATGACCTGCGCCATAGATGTAAGAATTCCATTTCCAGATGCCTGGAGAATTCTTCCCACCATCATAACCGGGAAAGAAGGCGCCAGTACACAGATCAGCAGCCCTGCGATAAACAATCCGATCGCTGTCACATACAGTCTCTTTGTCGGGAACCGGGTAATGAGAAAAGCTGTCAGCGGCATCATGATTCCCATGGCCAGAGAATATCCGCTGGTCAGCCACTGCCCGGTTGCAATGGTAAGGCCGAAATCTTCCATGATCGGCGGCAGTGCCGTTGTCAGAGCCGTAGCAAGCATGGAAGACGCGATACAGGTGATCATAATATTAATAAATATCAGCATTTTCTGTCTATTTGTCATTATCTTTTCTCCTCTCATGGTACTGTCTGATCTTAAAGAGCAGCCCATACAGTGTTTCTTTTTCCTCTTCACTCAAAGGTTCAAAAATAAGGCTGTGAAAACGGCTCTGGCCGGCACGGCAGTGTTTTGCCGTCATCATTCCACTTCTTGTCAGGGAAACCAATACGCTTCTCCTGTCCTTGGCTGAGTGTTCTTTTTTCACAAATCCTCTTTGCTCCAGCTTAGAAATCAGCTCACTCAGAGATGCCGGCCGAATTCCCATTTCTTCTGCCATCTCTTTTTGTTTTACACTTCCATGTTCTTCCAGATAAAAAAGGCATCGGCACTGCCCCATGTGGGAAAATGACGGGCCCTTGCTGCCAGAAGAAGTATACTGACTGATTCTGGCGGCTGAAAAAAACAGATCTGCCAGTTCGTCGTCTGTGTGCTTCATACTTTCATCCCTTTCTTTTTCACTACAGAATTCCTTTATTTTCAGTGCTTCTCCCTGCCATCTAAGTCTTGTGCCAGAATCTTTCGCTGCACAAAAATAAGGTACCTAATTAACGAATTATAATTAGGTACCTATCATTTGTCAAGATTTAATTTTTTCTATCTGCAGTTCTTCAGGAAAGCTTCATAACCTTTTTCTACTTCATAAATGTCAGATTTGCTCGTAATTTCCCATGGCGCATGCATGCTCAAAACCGCAACTCCACAGTCAATGACATTCATGCCATAAGAAGCCGGGATGTACGCAATGGTTCCTCCACCGCCCTGATCCACTTTTCCAAGTTCTGCTGTCTGGAATGCCACTTTTTCATCATCGAAAATTCTTCTGAGTTTTGCGATAAATTCCGGATTTGCATCGTTGGAACCGGATTTTCCTCTGGATCCTGTATATTTATTAAGCACAAGACCTTTTCCAAAGTATGCCGCATTTTTCTTTTCCATCACATTTGGATAGTTCGGATCAAATGCCGCGCTGACATCAGAAGAAAGCATATAGGAATTCTGCAGGGTTCTTCGCAGCACCAGTTCACTGTAAGATCCGTTCAGTGCCATCACTTCCGCAACGGTATTTTCAAAAAATCTGGAGTGCATGCCGGTTGCTCCCACGCTTCCGATTTCTTCTTTGTCCACCAGGATACAGCAGGATGTTCGCTCCGGTTCTTCTACATTCAGCATTGCCGCAAGAGAAGTAAAGGCACAGACTCTGTCGTCCTGACCGTAGGAAATGACCATGCTCCTGTCCAGGCCAAAATCTCTTGCTCTTCCTGCAGGAACCACTTCAATTTCCGCAGACAGGAAGTCTTCTTCTTCGATATTGTATTCTTCTTTTAAAAGATCCGTCATCTGTTTCTTCACAGCATCTTTTTCTTCTCCTTTTAGAGGACGGCTTCCAATCAGCACATTCAGATCTTCTCCCTCTACTACGACACTGGCTTTCTTCTCCATCTGTTTGCCTGACAAATGAATCAGGAGATCCGTAACGCCAACTACCGGTTCGTCTTCCTTTTCACCGATACAGATATCAATCCGTGTCCCATCTTTTTTTACTACCACGCCATGCAGCGCCATTGGAAGGGTTACCCACTGGTATTTTTTCACTCCTCCGTAATAATGAGTATCCAAAAGAACCATTTCCGTATCCTCATACAGCGGATTCTGTTTCAGATCCAGACGCGGAGAATCAATATGTGCCCCTAAAATATTCATTCCTGCTTCCAGCGGTTCTTTTCCGATCTGAAATAAAACAATTGCTTTTTCCATCCAGGTTCGATACACTTTATCTCCCGGCTTTAATTCCTCTCTGTTATGAATCATCTCTTCCAGATCCCGGTATCCGGCTTTCTGCGCCATCTTTACAGACTGTCTTACACATTCTCTCTCGGTTTTTCCTGAAGAAAGAAATTCTTTGTAATCTTCTGTCAAATCCGTAAGTTCAATCAGGTCTTTTCCTTCATAGGTCGTCCATGCATTCTTTCTTTCCATTATAATGTCTCCTTCCATTGTTGTTCTTTAAATCCAGTTAAAACAAAATCATCTCCGATCACCAGCGGGCGTTTCACCAGCATTCCATCCGTTGCAAGAAGGGTTAACTGTTCATCTTCTGACATATCAGGAAGCCTGTCTTTTAATTTCAGTTCCCGATATTTCATGCCGCTGGTATTAAAGAAGCGTTTCAAAGGAAGCCCGCTTTTTTCATACCACTCCTTTAATTCTTCTTTTGTCGGATTTTCCTCAATGATATGGCGGTCTTCGTATGCGATTCCATTTTCATCCAGCCACTTTTTTGCTTTTCTGCAGGTACTGCATTTTGGATATTCTAAAAATAACATAGCGATCTCCTTTCATTTTTCAGTTCATTTTTATCTTATCACAGAAATTAAAAAAAATACAGACAGGGCACTCCCTGCCTGCATCAAAGGGAATATTTCTCAATGGCGCTCCCGAGATACCACCAGTAATCTTTCCGCTCGACATCCTCCCGGGCTGTTATTTTCGTTTTGGCGACACATTGTTTCCCAGCCATATAAAAAATTTCTCCGATCACATCCCCCTGTTTTACCGGCGCTTCCACTTTTTTCGGCAGTCTGCATTTGATCTTTACTTCTTCTGATTTTTTCATTAAAATCTTTACTTTCTTTTTGCCGGCATTTAGTCCTACATATGACTGGGTTCCTCCTATGACCGGTATTTTTGCAACAGCACTGGTATCCGGCTGAATTTCCCGGTATTCATAATGTTCTGTACCGTAAGCAGCCAGCACTTTCACATCTGTCCATTTATAACTCTTATGAGGCGGCCAGCCGCTCGCCAGGACAACTGCGATCATTCGGATCCCTCCCTGCCCGAAAGCACCCACATAACAATATCCGGCTTTGGATGTATACCCTGTCTTTCCGGAGATCGCTCCTTCCATCGAAGAAAGAAGCGAATTATGATTCGTACAGGTAAAACTGCGTTTTCCGGATGCATCATGAAAAGAGTAAGATCCAGTCCGGGTGATTTCCAGAAACTTTTCATTTCTGATACATTTTTTCATGATCACAGCCAGATCATATGCTGTTGTCCCATGGCTTCCACCGTCATCCGACGCATCCAGTCCGTTGGGTGTGACAAAATGAGTGTTTTTGGCACCTGCCTTTTTTGCTTCCTGATTGATTTTTTCTGCAAATTTCTCTGTGGATCCCTCTGCATGTTCTGCCAGCACTACTGCGCAGTCATTATAAGATTCCAGCATCAGGCCATACAAAAGATCTTTGACTTTATATTTTTCTCCTTTTCGGACTCCCAGGCGGACCTGAGGCTGGGACGCCGCATTCTGAGAAACTTCCGCCTCTTCTTCCAGGTTGCAGTGCTCGATAATGTACAGACAGGTCAGGATTTTCGTTGTGCTGGCATTTGCCATCTTCTTTTTCTCTGATTTTCCATATAATACTTTTCCGCTTTCCGCATCCATCAGAACTGCCGCCTTTGCGTACAGCTTTACATCATCTGCCTGCACACGGATACTGCTGCACAGCAGTACAATTCCAACCAAAAAAGAAATGATCCTCTTCATATTTCCTGTCCTTCCCGTTCCAAGACATTATATGAAGCGAATCATTTCTTTATTCCTTTGTCTACAATTTAACAATAAAAACCGGCATCGGCGGATGATTCCTCTTATTTAAGAATTCCTGTGCCGCAATAAAATACTTTCTGTCATCCAGTCCGCCCAGGAATTTCAGAACTTCATCTCGTTCCTCAAATCCACTGTCCCCTCCGCTGTAAATACAGATGCTCATGATCCCTCCCGGTTTTAAAAGTGTAAGTCCGGCTTTTACCGCCGCGATTGTCCCTTCTGGCCTGGTTGCCAGACTATGGTCCCCTCCTGGAAGATATCCCAGATTAAACATAATACACTGTACCGTTTCCGGATCAAAATACTCTGCCATGAATTCATGACTCTTAAGATAAAGTTCCGCCCGGCATCCGTTCTGCTGCAGTTTTTTTCTCGTTAGATCCAGCGCTGTCTGCTGGATATCAAAGGCAGCAACTTTGCCGTCCTTTCCTGCCATGCGGCATAGAAAAAGGGTATCGTTTCCTTTTCCCATAGTAGCGTCAATACAGAAGTCTCCTTCTTTGATATGTCCTCTCAGCACATCATGAATCCAGTCTGTTATTGTAATTCTCATAAATCCCGGCCTTTCTTAATAGTAGGTTACTACCGGATCCCCTTTTTCCACCAGACTGTACAGCTGTTTGGCTGATGCCTCAGAAAGATTGACACATCCATGGGAACCGTTATTGATATAAATGCTTCCTCCAAAAGAATTTCTCCAGGAAGCAGAATGGAATCCCACGTTGCCGACAAACGGCATCCAGTATTTAACCGGTGAAGAGTAATTTTCTCCAACCAGCGTGGCGCTGCGCTCTTTATACATAATATACGCAACACATTCCGGCGTCTTACGGTCCGCTGTCATCATTCCTGTTACACACGGAGCAGAAAACTTCTGTTTTCCATCTTTATAGTAATAAACCGTCTGCGCTCCCATATCAACTTCCACATACGTATCTCCGATATCACCATTTACACCGTCATATACTTTGCCTTTCTGACGCCAGTAAGGCTCTCTTGTCTCAGTTGTTCCTTCCTTCAGCATTTTTCTGACTGCATCCATTTCTTTATCCTTGCTGATTCTCCATCCATATGGTCCTCCAAAGATTCTCTTTGTCCGGCCGTCATGGGTCTTAAATGTATGCCATCCATACTGGGTATTATACTGATAGATGAATTTTAAAATCCAGTTTTCCATCTTGTTTTCATCAATCTCATAATTGGTTCCGTCATCTGTAACCTTCATCCAGCCGGAGTACACATCTTTATCCAGCACAACCTTCTGTTTGCCGAATTTATATGTAATGCTGCCTTTCAGGGCGTCATTCATTTTATCGGCAAGTTTCGTGATTTTTTCGCTGGTGCTGGTATATTTCGGATTCTCATAACATTTTTCTTTTTCCAGGTTCAGCGTGCTGATTCCGCTGGAAACATATTCTTCCACTGTCTTTTTGGTCCGGTCAAGATCCAGGGTCGTTCCCTTTACTTCCTTCTTCACAACAAATTTTCCATCTTTATAAACCGGTTTCGCATTCTCACAGTCTGTCATCTTGTCCGGATCAATGCATTCCAGACGATTATATGCTTTTTCAAATGTATCTTGATCATAGGAAAACATCGAAACATCGTCGTATGTCTCCCCTCCAAACAATCCCTTGATCCAAAGAAGCGGACTCTGGTTTTCTGCAATTTCCCGGATCTCGTCCGCGCCTTTAAATTCTGCCTGAATCTGGCTGCCGCTTATGACTTCTTTTTTCCCCTCTCGTTCTTTGATCGTCAGGAAATAATCCTGCGCTTTTTTCTGAAATACTTCAATGACCTCATCTGCCGTCATTCCTGCAACATTTACCCCGTTGATCTTTGTCCCGCAGACAAATCCTTTGCTATAGTAAAAGGCAGCACAGCAGTAAATCAGGATAATAATTCCTACGCCAATTCCGGTGTAGTGTTTCCATGTTAACTTCTTTCCTTTCATGATTTTAATACCTCCTAGACACAACAACCGTATTATAATACACTCATTTTAAAATAACCATACCTTTTGGAAAGGTATCAATAAAAAAACAATCTTCTTCTTTCTCTGCAGATTGATAATTTTTTCACATTCTTGCCTCCAAATGCTTGTCTTTTAATCTCCATAATGGTAAAATATACATAATGTAACAGGCAAAGCTTAAAACATGATTATAATTTTTATAAGGAGGACACTTGATTATGTCATTCGCTGAAGAATATCAGAAGAAATTAACGACTGCTGATGAAGCAGTAAAAGTCATCAAGTCCGGGGACCGTCTGGAGTACGGCTGGTGTGTAACAACGCCTGATGCTTTGGATGTGGCTCTTGCAAAACGTATGCCGGAACTCGAGAATATCCAGATTCATGGAGGTATTCTTATGAAACCTCTGGCAATCGCCCAGATTGAGAATCCTGCAGACCACTTTACATGGAATTCCTGGCACATGGGAGGCATTGAAAGAAAATGGATCAATGAAGGTTTTTCATACTATGCTCCGATCCGTTATTCTGAGCTTCCGGGATATTATCGTGATTACCTGCCAAGAACCAATGTCGCTATGATGCAGGTAGCTCCTATGGATCAGCATGGCTATTTCAGCCTTGGACCTAGCGCTTCTCATCTTTGCGCCATGATGGAAAAAGCAGACTGCATCATCGTTGAAGTTAATGAGAATATGCCTCGCTGTCTCGGCGGATTTGAAGACTCTGTACATATTTCAAAAGTTGATATGATTGTTGAAGGAGATAATCCTCCGATTGCTGAATTAGGCGGCGGCGGAGCTGCGACAGATGTAGACAAAGCAGTTGCGAAACAGATCGTAGACCAGATTCCAAACGGTGCATGTCTTCAGCTTGGAATCGGCGGAATGCCGAACGCTGTCGGATCCCTGATCGCAGAATCTGACCTGAAAGATCTTGGTGTCCATACTGAGATGTACGTTGACGCATTCGTAGATATCGCAAAGGCCGGTAAGATCACAGGCGCAAACAAATCCATTGACCGGTATCGTCAGACCTACGCTTTTGCGGCAGGAACCAAGAAATTATACGATTACCTTGACAATAATCCGGAATGTATGAGCGCTCCGGTAAACTATACAAATAATATCGCAACGATTTCCTCTCTGGACAACTTTATTTCTATCAACAATGCGGTAGATATTGACTTATACGGCCAGATCAGTTCTGAATCTTCAGGAACAAGACAGATCAGCGGTGCCGGCGGACAGCTTGACTTCGTAATGGGCGCTTATCTGTCTAAGGGCGGAAAGAGCTTTGTATGCTTATCTTCTACTTTCACAGATAAGAAAGGCGTAACTCATTCAAGAATTCTTCCAACCCTTCATCCGGGATCTGTTGTTACAGATACACGTGCCAACGCTCACTATATCGTAACAGAATACGGTATGGTAAACATGAAGGGATTATCTACATGGGAACGTGCAGAAGCTCTGATCAGCATTGCGCATCCTGATTTCAGGGATCAGCTGATTAAAGACGCTGAAGCTGCCAAGATCTGGAGAAGATCCAACAAATAAGTATTATATACTTTATATGAATAAAACGTCCTCCTTTCCCGAACAATAATCGGGAAAGGAGGATTTTTTATGATCAATATGAGAAAAGCTGCCATTATCGGATGCGGATTTGTTGGAGCCACAACCGCATTCAGCCTGATGCACCAGGGTCTTTTTACAGAACTGGTTCTGATTGATACAGACCAGAAAAAAGCCGAAGGAGAAGCCATGGATTTAAGTCATGGAAGGCCTTATGTAGATACCGCCCGCATCTATGCAGGAACTTATGATGATATCACCGACTGTTCCCTGATCATCATTACAGCCGGAGCTAATCAAAAGCCAAATGAAACCCGACTGGATCTGGTTCACAAAAACGTTGCGATCCTGAAAAGCATCATCCCCGAGATCACAAAGCGAGGCTGTGAGGGACTGCTCCTGATTGTATCCAATCCGGTGGATATTCTCACATACGCGGCTTTCCGCCTTTCCGGCTTTCCAAGCAGCCGGGTATTTGGATCCGGGACAGTGCTTGATTCCGCCCGGTTCCGTTATCTTCTAAGCGAACATCTTAAGGTTGATACAGAAAGCATCCATGCGTTTATCATCGGGGAACACGGCGATAGTGAACTTGCAGTATGGAGCGGTACCAATGTTGCTGGAATCCCCATCCATGATTTCTGTGAATTTCGCGGGCACTATCATCACACAGAAGCAATGGAGGCAATCTATCACAGAGTCAAAAACAGCGCCTATGATATTATTGACCGCAAAGGAGCGACTTATTATGGAATCGCTATGGCAGTCAGTCATATTACAGAAAGTATTATCCGGAACAAAAACTCCATCCTGCCTATATCCAGTCTCCTGACAGGACAATACGGCATCCGGGATCTTTATCTCAGCATTCCAACGATCGTAAATCGAGGCGGCGCCCAGCAGCCTTTGGAAATTCCATTGAGCGGTCAGGAACATCTGGCACTTACAAAATCCGCTAAAACATTAAAAGAAGTCATTGCTTCTCTGGATCTTTCCATTTAAAGAAGCATGCGCTGTATCCGGCCGGATACAGCGCATGCTTCTTCGTTCTTCTCTATTTGATCTTCACCTGTTCAATATTTTTAATGACGATCGTACTTCCTCCTCCTGGCTCTTCTATGATCTCTACATTTTGCTTCCGGTCATATTCTTCCATCGGAATCTTAATTTCAATTCCCGTATCCGTCTCTATCATCTGATACTCCAGTTTACGCACTGTATTTTCTTTCGCAACTGTAAAAGTATCGTACTGCATATCATAACGCTCGATTTTTTCATCGAATTCCCGCTTCTTTTCCTGATGATCTCCAAACAGACGATCTCCGATCTCACTTACTTTAAACGCCTGGTTTTCTTCAAATTCTTCTCTCAGACGGCTTTTCGCCTCCAGCCGTTTATCCACTCCGTCTTCCGGATATTTGTTATTAATATCCGTAATGACCTTGTTGAGGATCTGAAATTTCTTCTTTGGAGCCATATCTGCATAACACTGGAGAAACCGCTCAGAAAGATAATTGATCTTATCTCCATTCAGCATCTCATATTTCTTCTCTGCCAGCTGAACTTTATACTCCGTCAAATCAATAATCACTGCTTCTGTAAGCTTTGCAGAATCTGTTGGCATGACCCTCTGACGGACAATATCATTTCCGTCTTTTTCATCCTGTCGGTGAACGTATGTCATTTTATAATTCATTTTTAAAAGGGCAAGATGCACAACACTATTTAACTGGAACGTAACACACAAAAGATCCGCTGACGGAATGGTCACGCTGTCGCACATAATGTCAAAAAGATTTTCAGCAAGCACTCTGGTTGCCTCAATAAAACTCTCATCATCCGTCTCTTCCATTGTCTCAAGGAGACTCAGCATCGGTGAAACACTGCCGTCAAACTGGCATTTCTTTGCATCATCACTTTCCAGTATTTTAAAAATGTGTCCGCGTACAAATTCCATCAGATCCGGTCCCATATCCAGAAGTGTTCCGGATAACCCCAGATAACCGTTATTACTGTCAAGAATGTGCAAAATTCCTTTGCGGATTATAATATCATCTCTCTGTATTTTTAACATATCTTTCCTTTTCCTTTTCTATTTCACTGTCTGAGTATATAGGAATATTCCTGCCAGGTCAACCGCAAAAATATTTCATATTTATTCTCAACCCCTCCATTGATTTCCATAGCCGAACATGAAAAGAAAGAGGAATCTCTCTGTTTCTAAAAAACTCAAGATTCCCCTCTCAAAAAGGATTAAATTCGTAAAAAGTTGATTATTTTACAACAGCTTTTAATTTTTCTGTTAAAGCCGGAACGATCTTATTAAGATCTCCAACAATACCGTAATCTGCTACATCAAAGATAGGAGCTGTCTCATCTTTGTTGATTGCAATGATGATGTCAGACTCTTCCATACCTGCAACATGCTGGATTGCTCCAGAAATACCGATTGCGAAGTATACATTAGGACGTACTGTTTTTCCTGTCTGTCCTACCTGAAGGTCTTTTGGCTGCCATCCGTTGTCTACTACAGCACGAGAGCAGCTGACTTCTCCGCCGAGAACATCTGCTAATTCTCTTAACATAGCGAATCCTTCTTCTCCAACTCCACGTCCGCCGGATACAAGGATCTTAGCATCCATGATATCAACAACATCAGATACGGATTTTACAACATCAAGGATTTCTACATATTTGTCGTTTGGTGTAAATCCTGGATTGAATTCGATCACTTCAGCTTTTGCTCCTTCGATCGGATCAATCTTCTGCATAACACCAGGACGTACAGTTGCCATCTGTGGACGGTTGTCCGGGCAGGCAATTGTTGCGATTGTATTTCCACCGAATGCAGGACGTGTCATAAGCAGCTGATTGTGTTTCTGCTCTTTTCCTGGAATCGGATTTAATGGGAAATCACCAATCTCAAGTACAGTACAGTCAGCTGTCAGACCTGTTGCAACCCTTGCGGATACACGAGGACCTAAGTCACGTCCGATGGCTGTTGCACCTACCAGCATGATTTCCGGTTTGTATTCATTGATTACAGATGCAAGTGCATGTGTATATGGTTCTGTTCTGTAGTCTTTCAGTTCAGGATCGTCTACAACGATTACTTTGTCTGCGCCGTATTTTGCGAGATCATCTACCAGTCCTTTTACGTCAGAACCAACAAGAACTGCTGTTACATCTGTGTCTAAGTCTTTTGCTAAGTCTTTTGCTTTGCCGAGCAGTTCGAAAGCGATTCCGCTTAACTCATTGTCTACCTGCTGTGCAAAGACAAATACGCCTTTATATTCTTCTAAACCCATTTTCTTCTCCTTTATTTCCTTTCAAGTGCGCCGCGACGTACTTGCCAACCGGGACTCCGTGCAAAACACAGAATCCGCGGCATCCGCCGAAGGCTAAGAAATCTTGTCTCGAAAATTCCTTAAATTACATGTTTTTCAGTTAATTTATCAACGATATAATTGACTGCTTCTTCTGGATCAAGAGTAACTTTCTCTCCAGCACCTTTTCTCACTTTGTCAGATGCTTTCGCGATCTTTGTAGGAGATCCTGCAAGACCAAGATTAGAATCATCTACATCTTTCAGATCTTTTCTTCCCCATGTTGTTACTTCTGCATCATAAGCATCAAAAATTCCGCCTGGTGTCATGTAACGTGGCTCGTTTAATTCAGATAATGCAGTGATCAGGCAAGGCATTTTTGCTTTTACTACATGATATCTGTCGTCATACTGACGCTGAACGATTACGCTGTCTCCTTCGATTTTGATATCCTGTGCATAAGAAATAACAGGAATATCCAGATGTTCGGAAATCTGAGGTCCAACCTGGGCTGTATCACCGTCGATTGCCTGACGTCCTGTGATGATCAGGTCATAATCCAGGTTTCTGATCGCTCCTGCGATTGTTGTGGAGGTTGCCCATGTATCTGCTCCTCCGAGGACTCTGTCGGTTACAAGGATTCCTTTGTCTGCTCCCATAGCCATAGCCTCACGAAGAACTTCATCGGCTTTTGGAAGTCCCATAGTAAGAACAGTAACTTCTGCTCCATATTCGTCTTTGATTCTAAGTGCAGCTTCCAGACCAGCTTTGTCATCTGGGTTCATGATTGTAAGCATTGCACCTCTGTCTAATGTACCATCCGGATTGAATTTAACTCCGCCTTTTGTATCTGGTACCTGTTTTATACAAACAACTATCTTCACGGTATTACCTCCCTTATTTCAATAAGCTTCCAGAAATTACCATACGCTGAACTTCTGATGTTCCTTCGTAGATTTCTGTGATCTTAGCATCACGCATCATACGTTCTACTTCGTATTCTCTGATATATCCATAACCACCATGCAACTGAACAGCTTTTGTTGTTACTTCCATAGCAACTTCTGCTGCGTATAATTTAGCCATAGCAGCTTCCACACTGTATGTCTTCTGTGTAGCTTTTGCCATAGCAGCTTTGTATACCAGGTTCTTAGCAGCTTCTACTTTTGTAGCCATATCTGCTAACTGGAACTGTGTATTCTGGAACTGTCCGATCGTACGTCCGAACTGTTTTCTTTCTTTTACATATTCGATCGTGCGCTCTAATGCACCTTCTGCAAGACCAAGTGCCTGGGAAGCAATACCAATACGTCCTCCGTCAAGAGTATGCATTGCGATACCGAATCCTTTTCCTTTCTTTCCTAAAAGGTTCTCTTTTGGAATACGGCAGTCTTCAAAGATCAGTTCATATGTAGCTGAACCGCGGATACCCATCTTCTTTTCTTTTGTTCCGAAGGAGAATCCCGGTGTTCCTTTTTCAACGATGAAAGAAGAAATCTCTTTCTGCTTTCTTCCACGTTTTTCAACGGTTCCTGTTACAGCGATGATGATGTAAACATCTGCGTATTTACCGTTTGTGATGAAGCATTTAGATCCGTTTAATACCCACTCGTCTCCATCTAATACAGCTTTTGTCTGCTGTCCCTGAGCGTCTGTACCAGCTCCTGGCTCTGTCAGACCGAAAGCTCCTAATTTCTTACCGGAAGCCAGATCCGGAAGATATTTTTTCTTCTGCTCTTCTGTACCGAATGTTAAGATCGGATCCATACATAATGATGTATGAGCAGATACGATAACGCCTGTTGTACCGCAAACTTTAGATAACTCTTCCACACACATAATGTAGGTAAGAGGATCGCATCCCTGTCCGCCGTATTCTTTCGGAATCGGAATACCAAGGAATCCGCTTTTTGCCATTTTTGCAACAGTTTCTTCCGGGAACTGTTCATTTTCATCCACGTCCTGTGCAAGAGGCTTTACTTCTTTCTCGGCAAACTCTTTGAAGAGAGTTCTAGCCATCTCATGTTTCTTACTTAATGTGAAATCCATTCTTTATTCCTCCATAATTGATTCTATAAAGTTAATCTTCCGCACCAGTCCTCCCTGAAAAAACCAATGCGGAAGAAAAGCTCTCAATCTTATTTGCTGTAATCGTAGAATCCTTTACCAGTCTTCTGTCCTAATAATCCTCCACGAACCATCTTTCTTAATAATGGATGCGGACGATATTTTGGATCACCAAATTCATTGTAAAGTACTTCCATGATTGCAAGGCAGACATCAAGACCTACTAAGTCACCAAGTGCTAAAGGTCCCATCGGATGATTTGCTCCCAGTTTCATTGCAGTGTCAATTCCTTCTACAGAAGCGATTCCATCTGCATAGATTCCGATTGCTTCGTTGATCATTGGGATTAAGATTCTGTTAACTACGAATCCTGCTCCTTCTTCTACCTGTACAGGAGTCTTTCCGATTTCTTCAGAAATTGCAACGATCTTGTCAACTGTCTCTTTTGGTGTATTGATTCCTGCGATTACTTCAATCAGTTTCATAACTGGAGCAGGGTTGAAGAAATGCATTCCGATCAATGGACGATCAAGTCCTGCACCGATTTCTGTGATAGATAAAGAAGATGTGTTAGTTGCGAAAATAGCATCTGCTTTACAGATATCCTGCAGTTCTTTGAATGTCTGTTTTTTGATTTCCATGTTTTCAATCGCTGCTTCAACGATCAGATCACAGTCTGTACAGATTTCTTTTGTACCAGTTGTGATTTTTGCAAGAACAGCGTCTGCTGTTTCCTGATCCATTTTTCCTCTTGCAATACGTTTTTCAAATCCTTTTGCGATCTTTGCTTTTCCGTTTGCAGCAAATTCATCATTGATGTCGCAAAGGCAAACTTCATATCCTTCTGTCTGGGCAAATGCCTGTGCAATTCCGCTGCCCATTGTTCCAGCACCGATAACTCCAACTTTCATTCTAATTCCTCCTAATAAATATAAACTCATGAAGAATCCGCCGCCGGCAGTGCCGGCAGCATGATCCAAAACTGACTATTTGTTTTTAAATCCGTCTACTTTTGTTTTATTTAAGAATGCTTCCATTCCTGCTTTCTGATCTTCTGTCTCGAAGCAGCTTCCGAATGCTTTCTCTTCGATCACGATTGCCTGATCCATATCTGCGTCAAGGCCTTCGTTGATCGCTTTCTTGCATGCGCGGACTGCGATCGGAGCGTTCTTTGCGATCTTTGCAGCCATCTTCTTTGCTGCGTCCATAAGCTCAGCCTGTGGATATACGGCATTTACAAGACCGATTCTGTATGCTTCGTCTGCTTTGATGTTGAAAGCAGTGTAAATCATCTCTTTTGCTTTTCCAGCGCCTACAAGACGTGCAAGTCTCTGTGTTCCGCCAAATCCCGGAGTAATTCCGAGTCCTACTTCAGGCTGTCCGAAAACAGCGTTGTCAGAGCAGAGTCTGATATCACAGCTCATGGAGATCTCGCATCCTCCGCCAAGGGCGAATCCGTTGACTGCAGCGATTACAGGAATCGGGAATGTTTCGATCTTACGGAATACATCGTTTCCTGTTTTACCGAATGCTTCTCCTTCTTCTTTTGTCAGTGTGCTCATCTCTCCGATATCAGCACCTGCAACGAAAGATTTTTCTCCTGCTCCTGTCAGAATGACAGCTCTTGTCGCATCCAGATCGATTGCGTCAAATGCTGCTTCGATTTCTTTTAACACTTCACTGTTCAGTGCGTTTAACGCTTTTGGACGGTTGATCGTCACGATTCCGACAAAACCATCCTGTTCATATGTAACGAATTCCATCTTAGAATTCTCCTTTCCCATCGTTTCAGTAAAATCTACAGGTTTTATTCGTATTTTTCAACGATTGTTGAGCAGCCCATTCCACCGCCGATGCAAAGAGTTGCAAGACCTTTCTTCACGTCATCTCTTCTCTGCATTTCATGAAGCAGTGTAACAAGGATACGGCATCCTGAAGCTCCTACCGGATGTCCAAGAGCGATTGCTCCACCGTTAACATTGACTTTATCCATATTGAAGTTTAATTCTTTTGCTACTGCTACAGACTGAGCTGCGAAAGCTTCGTTTGCTTCTACTAAGTCCATATCATCAATTGTAAGTCCGGATTTAGCGAATGCTTTCTTTGTAGATGCTACCGGTCCGACACCCATGATCTTAGGATCAACACCGCCAAGAGCTCCTGTGATGTATGTAGCCATTGGTGTTACACCTAATTCTTTTGCTTTTTCTTCGCTCATTACAACAACTGCTGCTGCACCGTCATTGATTCCGGAAGCGTTACCTGCTGTTACCATTCCGTCTGCTTTTCCTGAGCAGCATCTTAATCCTGCAAGTGTTTCTTCTGTTGTTCCCGGTCTTGGTCCCTCGTCTGTATCAACGATCACTGTTTTCTTTCTCTGTTTTACTTCTACAGGAACGATCTCATCTTTGAATTTTCCAGCTTCCTGTGCTGCAACAGCTTTCTGCTGAGATTTTGCTGCAAAAGCATCTAACTCTTCACGAGTTAAGTTCCACTGTTCTGCAACGTTCTCTGCTGTGATCATCATATGATAATGATTGAATGCATCTGTTAACGCGTCATTTACCATTGTATCAACCAGAACGCCGTTGTTCATACGATATCCGAAACGAGCTTTCTGTAATGCGAATGGAGCCATTGACATGTTTTCCATACCACCTGCAACTACGATGTCAGCATCTCCTGCCTGAATCATCTGTGCTGCCATGTTTACACAGTTAAGACCAGATCCACAAACTACGTTTACTGTAACTGCCGGTACTTCGATTGGAAGGCCTGCATTGATGGAAGCCTGGCGAGCAACGTTCTGTCCTAAACCAGCCTGGATTACACATCCCATATATACATGGTCCACTTTGTCAGCCGGAACTCCAGCTCTGTTTAATGCTTCTTTGATTACGATTGAACCAAGATCTGCTGCCGGAGTCGTGCTTAATCCTCCGCCCATTTTACCAATTGCTGTACGGCATGCTCCTGCGATAACTACTTTCTTTGCCATATCAATTCTCCTCCATAAAATTAATTTTCAAGTGCTGATGATAAATATCATCGTTGTGTTAATAGTATCACAATCTTTATTTCTTTTCAATTAATAATTTTTAAAAAGAATTCCAATAAATATTACAAATCCCCGAAACCCGCATAAATACTGGGCTTGCGCTTGTATACAATCCGTGTCGGAAATTGTATTTTTTTTAACACAATCTTAATAAATTGGAAGCTGACTTTTTTTCTCTATAGGAAAAAGCACGGTTTTGCGAGGTTTTTTTTTAAAATTTTCGTCAAAAAAATAACAATTTTCTATTCATTTTATATAATTTTTCCCATATTTTTTCTATTTTTATGTGCAATCCTCACAATGTTTTCCTCTGTAAGTTTTCAGAAAAAAAGAAAAGAGAGCAGATCATCTGCTCTCTCAATCAGCGGTCCTGCATGCTGATGCATTCAATGGCCACAGGGCCTCCCCGCACAACTTCAATATTCGTAAACCGTTCTTTAAAAACCTTCAAAATTGAATCATTTTTTGTTTCTGTCCGGATCGCTTCAATCAGAACGCTGTCTTTTCCCATATCCTTGATCAGAAAACGGAACACTTCTCCCATCTGGAAAATCTCTGCTCTCTGTTTCGCATTGATGCTTTTTACTTTGATGTACATGATTTCTTTGGTACGGATTGATGTATCCGTATAATCGATTACTTTTATTACTTCAATGCTCCGGTTCAGCTGCTTTTTGATCTGCTCAAAAGTTTTGTCATCCGCATCAATACAGATTGTCATTCTGGACATTGTAGGATCTTCCGTCTCTCCCACTGTCAGACTGTGAATATTATACGCTTTTCCGGAAAACAATCCGGAAATCCTTGCGAGCACGCCGACCCTGTTTTCTACAAATAAAGATAACCATCTTCTCTTCATCTCTCTTCCTCCTATCGTTCCATGATCAGATCAGTAATAGAACCATTTGGTTTCACCATAGGCATTACCAGTTCTTCGTCTTCTATAATAAACTCGATCAGCGTCGGGCCGTTTTTCTTCTCCCTTGCTTTTTCAAAGGCAGGGATGATCTCTTCCTTTTTAAAGACTCTGATTCCCTGCGCGCCGTAACTTTCTGCAAGTTTGACAAAATCCGGCGTATATGGAGGACACTTGGAAAAATCATTTCCGCAGAAATGTTCACAGCTCTTTCTCCTTCTCAGGCAGGTTCCTGCGTATTTTTTGCCGTAGAACAGATCCTGCCACTGGCGTACCATTCCGAGATATCCGTTATTTAAAATACAGATTGTGATCGGCAGTTCCTGTACCACTGCGGTTGCCATTTCCTGAGAATTCATTTGGAATCCTCCATCGCCGCAGATAGTGATCACATCTCTTCCCGGATTACCGATCGCCGCCCCGATTGCCGCCGGAAGACCGTATCCCATAGTTCCAAGTCCGCCGGACGTCAGCATCTGGCGTTTGCCCCGCAGTTCCAGAAACTGCGTTGTCCACATCTGATTCTGTCCTACATCTGTCGTTACGATCGGTTCATCATAAAATTTATTGATCGCATCGATGATCTGGATCGGAACCAGCTTTTCCTTTTCTTCCATTTTAATTGGATATTTTTTCTGCCAGCTTTCCATCGTTTCCAGCCAGCGCTCTGTCCTGCACGCCTCTTCATGTTCTGCAATCTCTGTCATAAGCTCGATGGCTTCTTTGGCATCTCCGACAATCGGAACATCAACGGTAACATTTTTTGAGATTGCCGCCGTATCAATATCAATATGTATGATCTTGGCCTTTGAAGCGAACGTTCCCAGCTTGCCGGTAATTCGGTCGTTGAATCTGGTTCCGATGGAAATCAGAAGATCAGAGCTGTTCACCGCCTCATTGGCCGCATAATTTCCATGCATTCCTATATTTCCAAAATACAGCGGATGATTGGTCGGAACAATCCCTCTTCCCATAATCGTTGTAACCACAGGAATCCTGAGCATCTCCATAAGACGGGTCATTTCATCAAATGCCCCTGAAATCTTAGCTCCTCCTCCAATCAAAAACAAAGGTCTCTTTGCTTTATAAATCATCTCCATTGCTCTGAGGATCTGTCCATGATGTACTTTGGTATTCGGTTTATATCCGCGGATATTGACTGTCTCCGGATATTCATCGCTTCCCAGCTCTGCCATAACATCTTTTGGAAGATCCAGGAGTACAGGCCCCGGTTTTCCTGTTCTGGCAATATAGAACGCCTCTTTGATCAGACGATTCAAATCTTCTCTCTTGCGGACCACAATTACAAACTTTGCAATATTCCGGGTTACTCCAACGATATCTACTTCCTGGAAAGTATCATTTCCGATCAGATTCGTTGCTACCTGTCCTGTAAAGCATACAAGCGGAACACTGTCATAATTAGCAGTTGCAATTCCAGTTACAAGATTTGTAGCTCCAGGTCCGCTGGTCGCAAGACAGACGCCAACCTTGCCGGTTGATCTGGCATAACCGTCTGCCGCATGAATCAGTCCCTGCTCATGACGCGGCAGTATAAGTTCCACCTGATCCTGTTTATAGATCTCATCAAAGATGTCTATAACGCAGGCTCCAGGATATCCGAAAATTTTCTCAACACCTTCTTCCTGCAGTGCTTTTACTAAAAATTCATTTCCTGTCATTTTACCCATACTATTTTTCCTCCATCTCTTCTGCAGCCTCTTCCTCCAATGCGTATTTTACTTCTTCCTGAGCTTCTGCCTTAAAGCCTTCAATCGTCTCTTCCTGTACCACCGGAAGATCTTTCACTGACGAGACTCCAAAACACCGAAGAAACTCTTCCGTCGTTTTGAATAGAATCGGACGGCCTACCGCATCCAGACGCCCGGCTTCACAGATTAAATTATATTCTAAAAGCTTATTGACCGGATGATCGCATTTTACCCCGCGGATTGCTTCAATTTCCTGCTTGGTGACCGGCTGCTTATATGCGATGATCGACAGCGTTTCCAGCATCACATCCGTAAGCTTTGGTTTCTTTGGATGATTTACAATTCTGATCAATGCCTCATAATATTCTGGTTTTGTACAAAGCTGAATGGAATCGTCAAATTCCAGCAGCCGAATTCCTCTCTCCGGCCGTTTATACTCCCTTTTCAGCTGATCGATCAGATATTCCAGCAGATCATCGTCCACATTCAGCGCTGTCTTCAGCTGTTTTTTGGAAACACTTGTTCCCATGGAAAATAGGATTCCTTCAATCATTGCCTGTTTTTCTTTCATCTTTCTGCTCCAATGCTTCTATTATAATGTCACCCCCGATGGTTTCCTGAGCTGCCCAGATCCTCCCCTGCTTCATCAGCTCCAATATTGATAAAAAAGCAACAATCGCGGCTTCCTTCGTTTTCTGAATTTCCATGATTTGAAAGAAACTAGCGGTTTTGCTGCTTCGGATATACTGATCGATTTCTTCTATCTTATCTTCCAGCTTGATCTCTTCTTCATGAATCTCACCAAAATCACTTCGAATCGGATCTTTCTTATTCTCACGCCTGCGCATTACAAAACAGAATACTTCGCATAGTTTTTCAACAGAAACTCCTTCCAGAAGCTCTGACGGATCGATCTCTTCTTTGTAGGCCAGCACCTCTTCCGGAATCTGCGGCTCTTTGTAAAAACTTTTTTCCGCTTCCTGGCCGTATGCCCGGAGTTTCCCTGACGCATACTTATAAATCTTATACTCGATCAGCCGCCGGACCAGCTCTTCTCTCGGATCTCCTTCTTCTTCCTCTTCTTCCGGAGCCGGCAGAAGCATCTTCACTTTGATCTTAAGCAGAGTTGCTGCCATGACCAGGAAATCGCTCATACTGTCCAGCTTCGCCTCTTTCATTGCCTGGATATACTCCATATACTGTTCCGTGATTTCTGCAATCGGGATATCATAGATATCCACTTTATTCTTCTCAATCAGATGCAGCAGAAGATCCAGCGGACCCTCGAATACATTCAGTTTGATATCTAATGCCATGTCTTATCTCTCCGACTTTTTAATGTAATGCAGGATATTTCCGGTTTGTTAAACAGCCGCAGTTTGATCGAATGGTTCCCAAGTCCCCTGCTTAGGATCATTGTGCTGTTTCCAATATGAAATTCCCCTGCATCATACTTTGGAAACAGCTGAAACTGCGGTGAAATCACTCCCCGGTTTATTTTCGGTATTCTGACCATTCCTCCATGAAAATGTCCTGCCAGGACCAGATCCGCTCCCCACTGCGCATAAGTTTCAAAATAATTAGGATTGTGGGCAAGAAGAATCTGAAACCTGTCGCGAAACGCTTTCCCAACTGCCTGTTCCATATCTTCCTGTTTCATCTCCGGAATCCGGAATCTTTGATAAAATTTTGGTTCAAGATCCACTGCCGTCAGATGAATGAACTGCCCTTCCTGTTCCAGGATCACAGTCTCATTGGACATATGCCACACGCCGTATTCCTTCAGTTCATGAATGTATTCTTTGTATCTGACTCCGAAAATCTCTTCATTTCTCATCAGACGCAGCTCGTGATTGCCATCTGCGTAATAGACCGGATATTTCTCTGCCAGCTGATGCATCAGCTTAAGCGGCACCTCAATTGACTTGTCCTCTTTACTGATCAGCATGTCTCCGCCTGCCAAAATCATATGCGGTCTGCATTTTTTCACCATCTCTATCAGTTCCCTGTTTTCCTCGCCAAACTCACTGCAGTGAAGATCCGTAAGAAAAACAATCCGAAAATCATCAAAAGCCTCCGGAATCTTCGGAGACCGAATCTCATATCGTTCAACGACTAATTTTTTATTTTCTCTCCTGCTTGCCAGCACGACCACAACTGTAAAGATCACGGCCGCTAAAATAAATCCCCCTATCCAAAAAGGAATCATAACTGCTCCCTCCCTCACACAGAGAGTTTCCGCCTGTCCTCTGTTCACTATCATACTTTTTTCTATTTTACTAAATATAAATAGAAAATACAAGATGGGCAATCAAGAAAGAATCCTTGGCTTTTCTATCCTTTCTCAGTTTTTTCCCTTAGAAGCCTCCTGGAAAATCTTTTCGACCCATAGAAAGCTTTCCCTTCATGGTCTGCCTGACAAAGAACCAAAAAACGAAGGCGGCAAGAACCATTTTGTCTCACCGCCTTCGTTCTTTGTGTTTTGAGTCAAGGAAAACAGCTTACTCCACAATCGCGATCGTGCTTCCAATGTCAAGAGCCGGAATTTCTGCTTTTTCTACACAGATCGTTCCCGGCAGACACTCTGCATCCTCACCGTTGAAGCTGTATGTAACATGTCCCAGATTTGCAAGGTTTTCATTGGCAACATCTCCGACTTTCACAATCTTATATTCCTTGCCGTCAATCACCAGCTTGCATCCTGGCTTCACTACGCCGTTTACGGGATTTACATCGATGGCATAGCAGAAATCTTTCAGTGTATCCGGCGCATTGTCACCAAACGTAACAAAGATTCCTTCGTCCTTGAATGCTTCTACCATATCACCTTTTCCTTTAATCGTTACCTGATACATCATACTATTTTCCTTTCTTTAAGTTATTTATTCTCCACTGCTATTTATACAGTCCGAAACTTGCTACAAATGCAACCAGTACTCGCGGTACACCAATGATAAACCTTGAATATAAAACAGACGGAACACCAACCTCTACTGTTTCCGGTTCTGCTTCAGCGAGTCCCAGTCCTACAGGAATGAAGTCACATGCGCACTGTGTATTGATGGCAAATAATGCCGGAAGCGCAAGGCTTGGCTCAATGTTTCCTTTTCCGATTTCCACACCGATCAAAGTACCGATAATCTGGGCGATAACCGCTCCAGGTCCAAGCAGACAGCTTAAGAACGGAATAGAACAGATAAATCCCAGGATACAAAGACCAATCACGTTTCCGCACAATGGCTGTAAGAGTCTTGCAAACCAGTCACCGAAACCGGATCCCTGAATGATACCGATCAGGAGTGATACGAATCCCATAAATGGGATGATCGTATGAAGAATCGTATTAGTAGATTCTTTTGCTGCCGCGTTGAATGTCGCAACGACTTTACCGGCTCCCATTCCAATCTTCTGGATAAAACTTGATTTTGATGTCTCACCCATTGTCTCAGATACTTTTTTATCTGCGCTGTATTTGAATTCCTTTTCCTCTTTTTCTTCTGCCGGTCCTGCTTCACTCTGGATTGGAGCCTCAGATCCATCCGCCAGCTCAATCTCATTGTTTGTTACACCAGAAACATAAATATCTTCTGTGATATATTTTGCCATTGGACCGGATTTTCCAACCGGGTTAATATTGATAGTCGGAATTCTCTTCTGTGGATAGATTCCGCAGCGAAGAGTTCCGCCGCAGTCGATGATAACAAGGAAAATCTCTTCTTCCGGTACCGTTGTCTTAAATCCGTTGACCGGACGGCATCCTGTCAGGTCAACGATCTTCTGAAGGATGTCAGGTTCTGCCCCGCCTCCTGTAATATATAATAACACATCTTTGCCTTCTTGTGGCTTTACTGTTAAAGGACCGCCGAATCCACCGCTTCCCTGTCTGATTGTAATTGCTCTATATTCTGACATAGTTTTTCCTCCTGTATTTTAATCCATCTTATTTCAATTCATTGCTAAGTTCGATTCCCTGCTGTTTCATAACGATCTTCGTTGTAAAGTCTGTTACCCATCCTGCGAAGAAGTTCATAACAAGACCAACCAGAAGGTAACGGATTGCCAGATCCATCTCATTCAATCCCAGTGTCTGAATTCCAGACGCGATCCCTGTGTAAATAAACAGCTCTCCGGCATTGATATGAGGGAAGATACCGCTGTTCGTATGGCAGTGATATGCGGCAGACGCATAATAGCTTGGTTTCATTCTTTCCGGAAGGAATTTTCCCATAGACAGCGCCATTGGATTTCCTAACATAAATGCTGACAGAAATGGAAGGACTCCATATGCCAGAATTACATTTCCGGAACACACTTTTGCAAATTTATTGATCTTCTCCTGTCCGATCAGGGCGATGATCGTATTCATTAAGATAAGCAGTAACAGTACTTTCGGTACGATTGTTGACACCCAGCCAATAAGGTTTTCAGCTCCTACATCAAACAATCCCATAAATCCTGATGCGGCATTTACAATTACGTTCATAAATTTCTCCTTTCATTCAGGCTTTCTTCTTGTTGACACCGTAGATCTTATCACCAATTCTGGTAAGGAGCCCCGGTTTCTCCAAGACTTCGCCTCCACTCATAATCGTGTTGTAATTGGAGGAAGCGTTTAACACTGCTCTGCGCAGAGATACTCCGATCGTTTCGCAGTCTTCTTTCCGAATCGTTCCAACATCAATTCCATTAAAGAAATCCCAGTCTTTAAACCTTGCGAACATCGTAAAGCCTCTCATAAAGCATCCGTCCAGAATAATGCCATTCTGATCGATTGCAAACATAACGATTGCGCCGGCATGGAAACCGCCTTTTGCTTTTCCAATGGCTACTCTTCCCATTTTTCGAAGCTTTGTATAATATTTATTAAAACTTTTCATCTGCACCATCTGCATCAGAAACTGCAGACTTAAAGCGGCCAAAAAACCCACTGCAACGATCATAAAATAAGACATTTTCTTCCTCCTTCTTTTTTCATTATCTAAAAATATTGTTTTCTTCTGTTATATACAGCAGCAATTCTTTATAGCTTTTCATAGACCGTATTTTATCAATCACGCCCACATCTTTTCCAATTGCCAAAATCTCATCATACAGTCTCACCAGCACCGTATCATCCTCCATAGATTCCGGAATGCCCAGTAAAATCACTAGTTCAACATTTTCACAGCCCTCTTCCTGAGACGGGCTTGGATATACTCCCAGGGCAAGGGTAAGTTTTGACAGCAGATTCTTTGTATGCGGAAACGCAATATGCTGATTGAGAATCATTGTGGAATACTGTTCTCTTTTCTCTACTCTGTCCGCGAATCCTTCATCAAGTTCTCCCTGCTTCGTCAGTGTTTCTGCCATAAGACGAACGTTTTCATCATATGTATGTTCCGGATCCAGGAGAAAGAATCTTTTTTCATCCAGCAGATTCATAAACAGCGAATCAATTCCTCTCCTGATATTTCTTCCTGCATCTGACAGGTATTTTATATTCTCAAATTTCTTCTGGATATATTCCCTGTCAAACACTTCATCCATAAAAATTACCGGTGTTTTGGTATCCAGGTCCAGTTCTGTAGTCGTAACGATATAATCGAATGTATCTTTCTTATGTTCCGCAAAATTCCCATTGTAAAAAAACTCAAATTCCGGCTCCACATCAAAAATCTTTTTCAGCTGGTTCTCAATCAGTCTTCCGATGATTTTTCCGGATCCGCAGACGATCGCAATCCTGCATCTTTTTTCTTCCGGTTCCTGTTCAATCAGAAACACTCCAAAATAAGCTGCCAGAAACGCCATTTCATCTTCTGTGATCGTGATTCCTTCTCTTTTTTCAATGACTTCTTTTCCAATTTCCGCCATTTTATAAGCGACACTGTACTGATTCTTAAAGTCATCGATCATAGGATTATGAATATGCAAACCATATTTCAGCCGATTGATCATAAAGAAAATATGATATACGAAATCGTCAAACAGTTCATTGGCAATGACCGTTACATTGAGTTCTGTATGAATTCGATCCAGCATCTCAATGATCATGTCCGCAATATCCTCAGACACGCTGATTTTGCGTTCAATTTCCTGTGTGTTGGCAGGTGTCCGCATACCTGCTATAGGAATGCACAAAAAGATTCTCTCTTCCTTTGGTATCCTATATCCTTTCACTTTTTCAATCACATTTAGAAATTCATCTACAATAGCGTACGCTTGGTTCTGATAGAGATCCATATATTTTTCTTCCAGATTTTTAATCACATGACCACTTTCAATTCTCTGGATCATAACAACAAAAAACCGATAGAAAAATCCAAATCCCAGCGCATCCAAAGAAAATTTTTCCTGGAAACCAGTTAATTTTTCTCTCACTTCTGAGCCCAATGGAAAATTTAAATATAGCTGTTCGTAAATATTCTCAAGAATAAATAAACGGATGTGTAATTCGTCTCCTATCAACCTCAGTCCCGTATTTGCTTTTCCTTTAATCTTCAGCTGATATTTATCGATGATCTTTCGAAGCTTGTTCAAATCGCTGATTGCTGTTGTCCTTCCTACTTTCATTTCTTCTGACAGATCATCTGTCAGGTACGGCTCTTTCGCATTCATCAGCTGCCAGAACAAATACGCCATCCTCGTCTGCGGAGAATTAAAAAAATCTTTTTCCTGAAAGATTTTATTTCGTATTTCCAAAAATCCTCTTTGATCAAATACGATTAATTTACACTCTCCCTTATTCATACTGATCAATGCATATCCGCCCAGCAGATAGTTCAGCTCCTTTATATCATTGCGAATCGTCTTAGCGGATACATTCAGCTTTCCGGCAATTTTCTCAATGCTGCAAACAGACTGCATCTCAATATTTTTTAAAATGGATGATATCCTGTTTTCATCATTAAAAAGCTCCATCTCTATCCTTTCCATCCGCTTCTGCTTCTTTTATCCTCTCGTTTTACCTCCGGCTACATTAATTGTAACTCCGTGTACATAAGATGCACGGTCACTGGCAAGATACACACACATATCTGCCACTTCTGACAATTTTCCTGATCTTCCAAGAGGCGTAGTTGAAGTCTTCGCATATCCTGCTCTCAAATCGTCTACTGTAATTCCTCTCGTATAAGCCAGTGCAGATTCATAAGCAATGGTTCGAAGTCCTGTTGCTTCCATAATTCCAGGAGCAACTCCTACGACACGAACTCCCTGTTTTCCAAGTTCCTTTGCCCATGATCTTGTCAGAGAATTTACCGCATTTTTTGTTGCCGCATATACACTCTGTCCTTCAGATCCTTCCAGGCCACTTTCAGAAGACATGTTAATGATGACACCGCTTCCTTTTTCCACTAAAACTCTTCCGACTGCCTGTGCACAGAAGAAAACTCCTTTTAAGTTTACGTTACATACTTTATCCCATACAGCTTCATCCAGTTCATACTGTCCTTTTGGATCTTTTGGATCCACCAGAAGCCTTGGAATATTGATTCCCGCATTATTCACTAAAACATCAATCGTTCCATAAGTTTCTTTTACTTTTTCCACCATTGCCTCAACATCTGCCGGCTTCGTTACATCTGTTTTGACATAGAGAAATTTTCCTTCTTCAGCTTCCATTTCAGGAGCTTCCGGTGCCATGTCAGAAATTGCTACATTTGCTCCTACTGACAGGAATTCTTGGGCAACTGCCTTGCCAATTCCAGATGCGCCTCCGGTAACAATAACAGTTTTCCCTTCAAGATTTAACCAAGATTCGCTCATTATAATCCTCCTTTTTAAACTGAGTATCTTTGCTTCATGAGTTCATTATAATGAGCATTGAAATTTAATTTAATGTTGTCATTTTCCGCCGGCAAGAAATTTCATGTATTGTCTTAAAAATATGCTTTCGCTATTTTATGCAGGCTCGATAAGTAATCCATCTTTTCTATGGATTCCATTGATTTTATGTCTGTTTGTGCTGCTGTTTTGCTGCCGTCTTTATATATAATTTTTCCAATTATCTGCCCTTTTTTCACCGGAGCTGTCAAAGAATAAATCTTAATTTCCTTTTTTAAATTTTCTTCTTTCTGTTTGATTCTTGTAATCTTCGTCGTTATCTTTTCCGGATATGCCACCATATCTTTCTTTCCTTTTTCAACCTCAATAGTTCCGATTTCCTTTGCCGTTGTAATATCTTCTATAACCTGACAGTTTGCAAATCCATAATCAAGAAGAGCACTTGCGTCTTGGGTCCGTGACTTGGAATCATCGCTTGCCATTACCACCGCTATCAGATCCACTTGATTTCTCGTAGCTGTGGCACTTAGACAAAATTTCGCCGCACTTGTGCTGCCAGTCTTTAATCCTGTGCAACCGTTATACTGCCGTATCATCTTATTGGTATTGCTCAGCTGAAATTTAGTTTTTCCTTTTTTTGTATCATGAGTGAATGAGTCCATCCAGATCTTCGTATATTGAAACACATCTGGATGTTTTACTGTCAGCTCTCTCGACATCAAAGCGATATCATAGGCCGTGGTCACATGTCCGGCTTCATCCAGGCCACAGGCATTTTTAAAAACCGTATGTTTCATGCCAAGCTTCTTAGCTTCCTGGTTCATACGCTGTACAAAAGCATCTTCACTCCCGGAAATATGTTCTGCCAGAGCAACCACCGCATCATTTGCACTAGAAACAACCACGCATTTTATAAGGGTTTCTACATCCTGCTTTTCTCCTGGCTCCAAAAATACCTGAGATCCTCCCATGGATGCGGCATGATCACTGACAGTTACCTCATCTTTCAGCTCAAGTTTTCCTGCATCAAGCTCTTGAAAAATTAACAGTAAAGACATAACTTTTGTCACACTTGCCGGAGGAAGTTCTTTCTCTTTATTTTTTTCATAAAGCAAGGTTTTGCTTCCCGCCTCCATGACCACAGCTGATTTTGCCGTTAAGTTTAAATCCGGAACTGCTGATGTCACTACCGCTTCCGGCTGATTCGCACAGACGGTATGTACTGCCGTGAAGCAAATGAAAATGACAGCTGCGAATAATCGCTTCATTTTTACACCTCAAATCTCTTATATTACAGTTTAATAAGAGGTTTTTTGTTTTATACATAAAAAAGAAGCTATCTTTAAGAAATTTTTTTTTATCATTTTTATTATCGTGAAATTATATTCCATATTGAAATTGTAACATATTTCCTTTTTCCCCACAAGACAAAAAAAGAAGAATCAATCTCTTGATCCTTCTTCAGTATCTTGGCCTTTTTCCCCAGCAGTTCGAAGATTTCATTTTTTTATATTCTTCATACGCTTCTTTTAAAATCTCCTTCTCATTCGGGAATTTCAATAAGTGGTAAGCCTCGTGAAATTTGTAGTACCCTGAGTCCACAAAAAATTCTTCTTTCTGCGGTCGGGAGTGATAATTATCAGACTCCATCAAATACCAGTGGACACTCTTTACAATCTGTTCATGAAACGAATAAAAAGAATATTCACTTTTCCCGACATATTTTACAATCCGTGCATCTGCGTCTGTCTCTTCCTTCACTTCCCGTAGAGCCGTTTCCTCGTGATTTTCTCCTTTCTCAACAGTACCTTTTGGAAGTACCCAGCCGTCATAACGATTCTTATAACTCTTATATAACAGCAAAATCTTCCCTCTAAATATTACGACACCCCCACAGCTCGTTGCCTCCGTCATAACAACCTCCTGTCTGCGGATTTTCTTTTCCCGTTCCGCATGTTGTGTGCCTTTCCTTGAAAATATTATACCTTGATTAAATCACGATTTCAACTCATAATAGTTCTTTTCCAAAAGTTGCGTCATCAGTCGAAAAATGAATGGAAAACTTTGTCCGCAATCGGAGCTGCCGTACTTCCTCCGGAACCTCCGTCTTCCACCAGAACACTGACAACGATTTTCTTTCCATCTTTTTCCGCGCATCCGATAAACCATGCATGGGAATCTTTGTTGTCATTATATTCCGCTGATCCGGTCTTTCCATAAACAGTATACTCTGAAGAATATGCCTTGGTTCCGGTTCCGCTGGCAACAACTTTTTTGAGCATCGTCTTTAATGTCTCACATTCACCTTTCTGAAGCGGCTGCGCCAGTTCTTCTGTTTCCGTTTCTTTGATTACACCGCCGTCTACATTTCTCACCTGATCCACCAGATACGGCTGCATCATCACTCCGTCATTGGCAATGGCACACATGACCATGGCATTCTGAAGCGGAGTCACCAGCGTTTTGCCCTGTCCGATGGCTGTCTGCGCAAGCTCATTGGTTCCGGAATCTCCGTTGAATGTAAAACGGCTTGAAGTTGCCTGCAGATTGATCGGTATCTTGGAATTAAACATCAGGTCACCGGCAAGAGATGCCAGTTTATCCTTATCCAGCTTTTCCGCAATATGGACAAATGCCGTGTTGCAGGAATGTTCGATCGCTCCTGCCAGATCGACAGTTCCGTGGACTGCGCCGCCATAACACTGGATATCCAGCGTTCCGATCGTCGTATGCCCTGTACAGTTATATGTGAAATCCTGATAGTCATCCGGATGCTCCCGCATATATTCCAGCGCTGTCACAACCTTAAAGGTGGAACCCGGCGGATACAGTCCCTGTGTGGCACGGTTTAACAGGAGAGAATCTTCGTCCGTATTTAACTCCTCCCAGTTCTCCGCTACCAGTCCCGGACGAAAATCCGGTTTTGAAACCATGGCATAGACTGCCCCGGTTTCCGGATCCATGGCAACAACCGCTCCTTTTTCTCCCTGAAGAGCATTATATGCCGCTGTCTGAACTTTTGTACTCAGCGTGGTATAGACATTGTCACCCTGGCTTTTTTCTCCTTTCAGACTGCTCGTAATCTGAGAAAGAAGATTCGCGTTGGATGTCAGCAGATCAAAATTGCATTTTGATTCCAGTCCGGCTTTTCCTTTATCATTATAACCTACCACATGGGCAAACATCCTGCCGTACGGGTAATCTCTTTCTTCTTCGCCATTTTCCGTGATCGTCTGCGCAAGGACATTGCCGTCACTGCTGATGATCTTTCCTCTGACTACATTTTTGGCCATCTCCTGGACTCTTCTGTTATGAGGATCTGTAATCACATCTTTGCTGTCCACAGCCACAAAATAAATGATATAACCGATCAGCACCAGAAACATTCCCACAAAGATATACGTAATCTGAAGAATCTGCCGATTGGCCTTTCTCTTTTTCTTCGGTCCTTCTTTAATGGAATCCTGAATTCTTTGAAGAATAGTCTTTTTCTCTGTATTTTCGTTTTTCTGCTTCTTCTTCCGCCTTAATACGCTCATGTTCCTCTTCCTCACTATCTGCTAACATATACAATCCCTGAATGATATTGATGATAATCAGCGTACTGACAACCGATGTGCCTCCATAACTCACCAGAGGAATCGTAACTCCTGTGGAAGGAATGAATTTCGTTACTCCTCCGATACTTAAAAACACCTGGAATAAAAAACATACGCCAAATCCCAGACACAGCAGCTTATTAAAAAGCTTCCTGCTCCTGGTTGAAATATCCATAAACAAAATGAAACAGCTGATCAGTACAAAAATCAGACAGATTCCAAAAATAACGCCAAATTCCTCACTGATCACAGAAAAAATAAAGTCAGATTCCCGAACCGGGATATCATTAGGACGTCCGTTTCCAAGTCCCATGCCAAACCAGCCTCCGGTTCCAATGGCAAAAAGAGACTGACATACCTGAAGTCCTCTGCCTTCAATCATGGAAAACGGATCTCTCCAGACCGCCACCCTGACCTGCACATGGGAAAACAGATGGTACGCAATGACCGCCGCCAGAGATCCTGCTCCCAGGCCGCCAAACAAATAAATCGCTTTTGCCGTTGCCACATACAGCATCATCAGATATATCATAAAGTAAAGCAGAGCTCCTCCCAGATCTCGTTCCACTACCAGAACCATAACATACAAAGCTGCTACAATCGTTATCTTTACCAGATCCTTAAACTCTTTTGCTTTGCACAGCAGCGCAGCAGTAAAAAATACAAAAATAATCTTTACAAACTCCGACGGCTGAAATGCGAATCCGCCAATGCTGACCCAGTTATACGATCCATTCTTCTGTACTCCAATTACAAATACAGAGGAAAGAAGAACAAAACCGGCCGCCGCATACAGCCATCCCAGTTTATTCCAGATTGTGATCTTATGCATCATAAGCGGAATTACACTGGTCACCAGAACACTGACCGCCGCGATCGCGAACTGACGGATTGCCAGATCAAATGACAGCCTGGTCAGGATAACAAATCCCACACCCAGAAGAAAACATGTGTTATTGATCAGAAGCCGCGAACACTTCTTATAAATCCTTGGAAACAGGATCATCAGTATCTCGAAAAATACAATCTGCGCCGCAAAAAAAATCAATATTTTCAAATCAAATGTCTTTAAAAATAAAACCACATTGCACAAAAAAAGGAAAATGAACATGTAGATTACCTGATCATCCAGCAAATCTCCCTGTCGTTCCTTATTCTTTGGACGAAACATCGTATAACAGGAAAAAGTGTAAATCAGACACATGATCAAAATCAGATATTTTGCAATGACTGTAATAATCTGTATCATACCACTACCTATAAGGCTCCCCGCCTAAAATGTCCTTTCGTATAATCTTTGACCGGAGCGTGGTCTTTGCCGTCCCACACTTCCTCTGCCGCCTTTAAAACCAACTCCGCCTCTTTCGGCGTTTCTTTTGTTAAATGGACCCTGTATGCTTTTGGACGCAGACGCCGGCAGACTGCCTCAATCTCTCCTCCAAGCCACAAAGGCTGCCCATTATAAATTTCATTGACACAGTCGCTGCAGCAGCTGTGCACAAAAAACTTCTTTCGATACCGGTCCTGGATCGTCATCCACTGCTCTCTGCCATCACATCGATGCAGATTCTCCTTTACACACTGAGCAGATACCATCAGCGGAAGATAGCCATAGATCAGAAGGTCCGCGCTTTCAAGATTCAGTTCTTCCATCTCCTCAAGACTGCATTCTTCCGGATACGTCATACGGACATCCCCTCTGGCGTACTCCTTATATTCCATAACAGCCTTCCGATTATAGGCATACATCATATAATCCAGGATCATTTCCCCGCCGTATCCTGCTTCCAGGGCCCATCCATATTCTTCCAGATTCCGGATGATCAGACCGTCTATCTTTTCTGACAGAATCCAGCTTTTTGCCTGATCCAGCTCCTTGATCTGCTGTCTTCTTGCAATCTGAGGCAGCATAAGATAACATTTCCGCCCTGTCTCTGTGACCCTTCTCACAATGTGTTCCGGATCCGCTTCCTGTTTTAACTGCCGCCATGGCAGATAGATATCCTCAACTTTCGGATGGTTTAAAATCGTATCAAGAAGTTCCAGACTCTCCAGGGAAACACTAAACCGGGCTTCCCGTTCCTTCGATGGTTTATCTTCCTGTACAGTATCCGGCTCCATCCGCCGGTATTGTCTCCGGTATCTTCCGGTCTTTTCTTCATCCATCCGCGAAAACGCTTCCCTGCGCAGCTTTTTCAGGACAGAACCCGGAACAAACGCCTGACCGCTTAATTCCACTTCCAGCTCCTGAAATTCGTAATGAGTCTCTCCCGTCTTTTCCAGCTGCCGCCGCACCTCATCCGCCCGGGCTCCGTGTTTTTTCGCTTCTTCGATCACCGGCCCTTCTGCACTGACAGAAATTTCACCATCCTCTATCCAGAGTTTAGCACATCTGCCGGGACAAAGTGTAACTTTTCCCTTAAGTTTTTCTTTCTTTTTCTGCTGAAGTATTCCATCAATCCTTGTGACCAGCTCCATATTTCTGGTCCTCATGATTTTCATTCCCACAGAAAGCTTCTTCATCTTCTGTCCATTCAGTGTTACAAAATCACCTTTTTCCCAGTCAGACGGACTGGTCAGTTCGATATTTTCTTCATCTCGAGTCCGGATCTGCAGAACATCTCCTTTATGGATTTTTTCCATGGATGTAAATGATAATGTTCCCTTTTTTATGGACTGAATCTTCCCGATCAAAATTCCCTGATGATCCGGACGTTCCATGCTCATCATATCCCGTCCGTGATATCTGTTATAATAACCATCTGTAAAACCGCCGCGATTAAACAACTCCATCAGGATTTTTTTATCTTGCGGATCTACCTTATATTCTTTTCCGGACAAATACAGATCTACATATTTCCGATAAATCCTCGTCACTTCTCCTACATACCTGGCGCCTTTCATCCTTCCTTCTATTTTAAGAGAATCCACTCCGTGATCCAGAATTTCCGGAAGCTGTTCGATCGTACACAGATCTTTCAGACTCAGAAGATATTTATTCTTCCCAGAATCTTTTCCATAAAAAGGAAGCCTGCAGGTTCCTGCACATCTTCCACGGTTTCCGCTTCTTCCGCCCAGCATGCTGCTCATAAAACATTGTCCGGAATAGCAGTAACAAAGAGCTCCATGCACAAAGCACTCAATGTCCATCTTTGCTGCCTCTTTGATCTCTCTGATCTCTTCCAGGGAAAGTTCTCTCGCCGGAACGACCCTTTTCGCTCCCATTCGTTTGACCAGTCTGGCACTGTTCACTCCTGTGACCGTCATCTGTGTACTGGCATGAATCTCCAGATCCGGAAAATGTTCTCTGACCATCCGAATGACCCCAGGATCCTGAATAATTACTGCGTCAAGCCCCTGCTCATAATAGGGAATCAGAAACTCAATCAGCTGTCTGCTCTCTGTTTCTTTCACCAGCGTGTTGATCGTAAGAAAAATCTTCTTTCCAAAAATATGAGCATAGTCAATCGCTTCACAAAGTTCTTCTTTTTTAAAATTTCCCGCATAGGCTCTGGCACCAAACATCTCCCCGCCCAGATAAACTGCGTCAGCGCCATTTAAAACCGCTGCCCGCAGGCATTCCATGGATCCTGCCGGAGCCAGAACCTCAATCTCTCTTTTTTTCATCTTTCCTTTCCTTCCGGAGCCGGCACTCCGAAATGTTCATAGGCAGCCTTTGTCAGCATCCTTCCTCTCGGAGTTCTCTGAATCAGCCCATTTTGAATCAGATACGGCTCATATACATCTTCAATCGTTCCTGAATCCTCGCCTACTGCTGCCGCCAGAGTATCCAGACCTACAGGTTTTCCTTCGAATGTCTCCATCATGATCTTTAAAATCGACCGGTCTGTCTGATCCAGCCCCATCGTATCAACTTCCAGATGATTCAGGGCATCTACGGCTACTTCCTCTGTAATTTTCCCTTCATATTTCACCTGGGCAAAATCCCTTACTCTCTTTAACAGACGATTTGCAAGCCTTGGCGTTCCTCTGGACCGCCTGGCAATCTCCAGCGCTCCCTGGTCATCAATCTCAATTTCCAGCATTTTGGCTGAATTTTTGACAATTGTACTTAATTCTTCTTTTGTATAAAAATCAAGACGGTTTACCACTCCGAAACGATCCCTCAGCGGAGCCGTCAGCATCCCGGCCCTTGTAGTCGCTCCAACCAGAGTAAATCTCGGCAGTTCCAGCCGGATGGATCTTGCTGCCTGTCCTTTCCCGATCAGAATATCAATAGCATAATCCTCCATTGCAGGATAAAGAACCTCTTCTACCTGACGGTTCAGGCGGTGGATCTCATCAATAAACAAGACATCTCCTTCCTGAAGATTATTCAACAGCGCCGCGATCTCTCCCGGTTTTTCAATCGCAGGACCGCTGGTTACTTTTAGATGAACTCCCATCTCATTGGCAACGATTCCGGCCAGTGTCGTTTTCCCCAACCCCGGAGGGCCATAAAACAATACATGATCCAATGATTCTCCTCTGTTCTTTGCCGCCTCGATAAAAATCTTCAGATTCTGTTTTACTTTCTCCTGTCCGATATAATCTGCAAGCCTCTGCGGCCGCAGATGATTCTCTATTGTTATCTCTTCTTCTTCCAGTTCTGTAGAAATCACACGATCTATCATCTTTTTCCCCTATATCATAATGTTTTTCAATGCCTTCTTTAATAGCTCTTCCGGTTCATAAGACTGGGCATTTTCTACTTTCTTCACAGCAACAGCAGCCTCTGTCCTCGAATATCCCAGGCTTACCAGGCCTTCTATGGTCATAAGAACCGCGTCATTTTCTCCTTCTGAAAGACCTGCTGTCTGCGGTTTTGATCCATTGTCCTCAAATTCATCCAGCGTCAGCTTATCTTTCAATTCCAGGATCAGCTTCCTTGCTCCTTTCGGTCCGAGTCCCGGAGCTGAGGAAATGGTCTTTACATCTTCACTCATCAGCGCAATCTTTAATTCATAAACAGTCAGAGTGGACAAAATGGAAAGACCGACTTTCGGCCCGATCCCGCTGACACTGATCAGCAGTTCAAACGCTTCCAGTTCTTCCTGCGTCCTGAAGCCAAAAAGACTGACGTCATCTTCTCTGACATGCATGTGGGTAAACACTTTCATCTCCTGGCCGATCTTTGGAAAACTTTCCATCCTCATTGGCATCATCATTCGGTACCCGATTCCCTGATTTTCCAAAACAATCCCTTTGGGATCTACACTGGCCAAAATTCCTTTTATATATGCAATCACTGTCTATCCTCCTTGATACGCCATTTGTCTGGTATTATAACACATATGTTCCTCTGATTCCTAGGGATTGCAAAAAAAATATGGAAAAGCTATAATAAAAACACATGTTCTGGAGGATATTTTATGAAAATGAGAATGGATGACTGTTTATTTTTTGATATTGAGACAACCGGACTCAGTGCAGATCTTTCTGCCATTACCGTCATAGGCTGCTGTCCGTCTGACGGCGCCTGTGTCCAGTGGTTTAACGAAGATGGTTTTTCCCAGAAACAAATCCTTGCTGATTTTCTTTCCTTCTGCAAAGATTATAAAACCATCATAAGTTTCAACGGTGCGGCCTTTGATCTCCCGTTTCTGACTGCCAAAATCCGGGAATACGGATTTTCAGATTCTCTAAGTTCCAAAGAACATCTGGATCTGTACCAAAAGCTGCGCCGATACCGCCACCTTTTCCCGTTCCGCAGCTTCCGGCAGAAAAATTTTGAAGATTATCTTGGCATTAAACGCAAAGACTCAATTTCCGGAAAAAAGGTCATTAAGGCTTACCAGTCCTGGCTGAAAACCGGTGACACTGCTTTAAAAGACCAGATTCTTCTTCATAACAAGGAAGACCTGACAGGACTCAGGGCTGTATTTCAGCTTCTCTGTTATCCTTCTCTGGAATCCGGCTCTTTCACAGTACAAAATGCAGAATTTGTTTCCTCCGGATTTACCGCCGGGCTTTCTCTGAGACATCCTTTTCCCGCAGCCGCTCATTTTGAAAAAGACGGCATGTCACTTCAGATTGAAAAGGACTCTGCCTGTTTTTCTGCCAAATTCGGAGAAGACATGACGCTTCGGCACTATTATCCAAATCCGAAAGATTATTACTATCTGCCAGAGGAAGATATCATTATCCCTAAATCCATGGGATCTTTTGTCGACCGAAAGGCCAGGATCCCCGCTTCTCCTTCCAGATGCTATTCAAAATTTAAACCGTCTCAGGATTTCCTTTATGATACACAGGCGCTGCAGTCTTTTCTGCACCACAGTATCATCTACCTTATGAATCCGGCCGATTAAATAGTTCTTTTACATACAGATACCGGCAGAAATCTCCTGCCGGTATTTTTTAACTGCTGCATCTTTGCTTCCCGATCTTTCGGATTGTCCGGTGTTTCTGTATCTGCTCTTTCAGCAAATCAACAGAACGATTCACCACCAGTTCCTCCGGAAAATTCATTTCTTCCAATAATACACTGACATGGTCAAAAACTCCCACTGCATCTGCAAAATGAGAATCTGTATTGGCAATCACCGGTACTTTCTTATCCTCACAGAACCTTAGCATTACCTGGAGATTATCCCAGGCTCCGACTCTGGAAGACAGGCAATCCAGCGAACTATTATTGATTTCCAGAAGTGTATGATTTTCTTTTGCTGCATCCACTATGGTTTCATAATCCACCGGGATCCTGGAATCATCCGGGTGGCTGATAATGTCAACCTGAGGATTTTCAATGGCTTTTACCAAAGCTTGTGTGTTCTGGGCAATGGTTCCAACTGTATAACACGGATCATGGATTCCTGCAATTCTGATATCCAGCGTCTTATCAATTATTTTTTCATCCAGGCTCAAAGTCCCGTCATAATCCAGTATGTTGATTTCCGCTCCCATCATGACTTCTACGCCGTACATTTTTCTTGGAATGATCTTCATATTATGAAAATACATGCTGTCGCATGTTCCCGGAATTCCCTTGGCATGCTCAGTAATTCCAATCAGTTCCAGCCCTCTCTCGGATGCCGCCTTTACCATTTCCGTAACTGTTGCATAAGCATGTCCACTGGCAATCGTATGGGTATGTACATCTAATTTAAATTCCATAGGTTTGCTTTCCTTTCTAAATCAAATTCTCTGTCTTCTTTTCTGTCCATCCATATTATACAGGTTTGAAAATAATTTCGAAAGTAAAATATTTCATAAGCCATGTGAAATATTTTATGGCTTTGCTCAGGATCCCGGGCAAATATGCCCAGTAACATGGTGGATAGAAGTCAGACAAGGTCATAAAAACGTTTATCAGCAGACTTTTTCAGACGAAAGAGAAAGAGTGGACGATGTTATAGATCAGTCCTTTGAAGATAAATACAGCACAAATGCAAAACAGAAAAGAAAAAACCCACGTAAATACGCAGGTTTTCGGATGACTCCAACGGGAATCGAACCCGTGATTCGACCTTGAGAGGGTCGCGTCTTAACCGCTTGACCATGGAGCCTTTTTATTTGATAGAGGCGGCTGTTCCAGCCACCTCTATCTATTATCCTTATTTTTCGAAAAAAGTCAAGCTTTTTTTTGCATTTTATTTATTTTTTTATATATTCTCCAAAGCCTGCTTCAAATCATCAATAATATCTTCTGCATTTTCAATTCCGACACTGAAACGAATCAGATCAGGCTGAACGCCTGCTTCCATCAATTCCTGATCATTCATCTGACGATGTGTATGACTTGCCGGATGAAGCACGCAGCTTCTTGCATCAGCTACATGTGTTACGATTGCGATCAGCTTCAGGCTGTCCATCATCTTGATGGATGCGTCTCTTCCGCCTTTCAATCCAAATGTGATAACTCCACAGGTACCGTTCGGAAGATATTTCTGCGCCAGTTCATAGTTTTTATCTCCCTCTAAAGCCGGGGAATGCACCCATGCAACTTTTTCGTGACCCTGAAGGAATTTTGCCACTTTCAGCGCATTCTCACAGTGCCGTGCCATACGGAGATGAAGAGTCTCAAGTCCGATATTCAGAAGGAAGGCATTTTCCGGAGACTGGATAGATCCCAGATCACGCATCAGCTGCGCAGTTGCTTTTGTAATATACGCTGCTTTTCCGAACTTCTGTGTATAAATAATCCCATGATATGTCTCATCCGGCTGTGTCAGGCAGGCGAACTTATCTCCCTGTGCTTCCCAGTCGAAATTTCCACTGTCTACAATTGCTCCTCCAACACAGGTAGCATGACCATCCATGTACTTTGTTGTAGAATGTGTCACGATATCAACACCCCACTCAAATGGACGGCAGTTAATCGGAGTCGCGAATGTATTGTCAACGATCATTGGTACTCCATGATCATGCGCAGCCTTTACAAATTTATCAAAATCCAGTACATCCAGAGACGGGTTTGAAATTGTCTCTCCAAATACCGCTTTTGTATTTTCCTGAAAAGCTTTATTTAATTCTTCTTCGCTTACATCCGGCTCTACAAAAGTTGCGTCAACTCCCATTTTACGGATTGTATGAGCAAATAAGTTGTAAGTTCCTCCATAAAGAGCAGAAGAACATACAATATGATCACCAGCTTCACAAATGTTCATGATCGCATAAAAATTCGCTGCCTGTCCGGAAGATGTAAGCATCGCTGCCACACCGCCTTCCATGTCGCAAATTTTTGCAGCAACCGCGTCATTGGTCGGATTCTGGAGTCTCGTATAAAAATATCCGCTGTCTTCCAGATCAAACAGTCTTCCCATCTGATCGCTGGTATCATACTTGAAAGTAGTACTCTGATAAATCGGCAGAACTCTTGGTTCCCCTTTCTTTGGCGTCCATCCTGACTGGACACATTTTGTTTCCATTCTAAAGTCGCTCATTGTCTACCTCTTTTCTTTTATTATGATAATAACATCCTGTCATTTGCAAAATCTTCACCGCTGACTTCTTCGAATTTCTTCAGGAGATCCGGAACCTTCAGATTCTTCTTCTCCTGTCCGGAAACATCATAGATGACCCGGCCTTCATTCATCATAATCAGACGATTTCCGATATTAATTGCATCTTTCATATTATGTGTTACCATCAATGTTGTCAAGTTGTCTTTGGCAACAATCTTCTCTGTAAGATCCAAAACTTTCTTTGCTGTTTTAGGGTCCAGCGCTGCTGTATGCTCATCCAGAAGGAGCAGACTCGGCTTTTTCAACGTTGCCATCAGCAGCGTCAGCGCCTGTCTCTGCCCTCCGGAAAGCAGACCTACTTTTGAGGTCATACGCTCTTCCAGTCCCAGATCCAGCGTTGCCAGTTTCTCCTTGAACATCTTCTTCTCTTTCTTTGTAATGCCCCAGCTTAAGCCTCTTCTTTTCCCTCTTCGATATGCCATTGCCATATTTTCCTGAATTTCCATACCTGCTGCAGTTCCCATCATCGGATCCTGAAATACACGTCCCAGCATATACGCTCTTTTATATTCCGGCAGATCTGAAATATCTTTTCCATCCAGCAGGATCGTTCCCTGATCAATCGGATACACTCCGGCAATCATATTAAGCATCGTGGATTTTCCCGCACCGTTTCCGCCGATTACCGTAACAAAATCTCCCGGCTGCAGCTTCAAGTCTACTCCATTTAATGCTTTTTTCTCATTAATGGTTCCTTTATTGAATGTTTTATGAACATTTTTAATCTCTAACATTTCCTGATTCCCCTTTCTACGCCGGTGTCCTTCTCTGGGAATACTTTGCTTTCAGCGCCGGAATTCCCAGTGCGATTGCCACGATGATCGCTGTAAACAGTTTCATATCGTCTGTGCTTAATCCGAAGTGGAGCACTAAAGATATGATCATGCGGTATACAATAGAACCACCGATCAAAGATGCAAGGATATATGCGAAATTAAACCGCTTTCCGAAAATCACTTCACCTATAACAATGGAAGCCAGACCGATTACAATTGATCCTGTTCCCATTTTAATATCTCCATATCCCTGATTCTGCGCAACCAAAGCTCCGGAAAGTGAGATCAGTCCATTTGAAATGACCAGTCCCAGCACTTTGGCAGTGTCTGTATTTCCTCCCAGGGCTCTTACCATAAACTCATTATTTCCGGTAGCGCGGACGGCACTTCCGATTTCTGTTCCAAAAAACCAGTACAAAGCTGCAATCACGATGATTCCAATCACCAGACCAACCACTAAAGTTGCCAGCGTCTGATCCAGCCCAAGAGAATAAATCATCTTGGTAAATACCGTATCTTCTCCCAGAAGAGAAATGTTTGGCCCTCCCATGATCCTGATGTTCACAGACCATAATGCGATCATTGTCAGGATACCTGCCAGAATCGCCGGAATCATAAGCCTCGTATGCAGAATTCCTGTCACGGCTCCGGCAATCATACCTGCTGCCAGCGCCATTAAAAGTGTCAGAAACGGATCGACTCCTCTTGTAATAAATACTGCGCTGATACATCCTCCCAAAGCGAATGTTCCATCGCAGGAAAGATCCGCGATATCCAGAATCCTAAATGTAATATATACGCCCAGTGCCATGATTCCCCACAGCGTTCCCTGGGCAAGCGCACTGTAAAGATTTGTTATTAAAGTCATATTTCCACCTCATTTTTAACGAACATAAAAGTGTCTTCTTAATAAATAAGAAGACACTTTCTTCATCATTCATTTATATTCTTACTGCTTATTCTGCTGTCTTCTGGGTCGTTACCATCTTGGCTTCTTTTTTAAGATTGTCCGGAATTGTGATTCCCAGTTCTTTTGCCGTATCTTCGTTGATGATAAGATCCGCATTTTCCTGATATTCGATCGGCATATCTTTCGGTTCTGCCTCCCCTTTCAGAATCTTCACCGCCTGTGCTGCCGTCTGTTTTCCTAATTTATAATAGTTGATTCCGTATGTAGCAAGTCCGCCGCCCTGGCACATACCTTCTTCTCCAACGATCAATGGAAGCTTTGCCTCATTGGCTACCATGGACACCGTATTGATTCCTGCCGCGATCATGTTGTCTGTCGGTGAATAGATCGCATCTACTTTTCCTTTCAGGGATTCTACAACCTGGCGGATCTCACTTGACTCAGAGACAGTTGCATCAACTGTATCCAGACCGAGTTTCTTCGCTGCTTTTTTCGCCAGATCTACCTGGAATTTTGAGTTAGCCTCTGCAGAACAATAAAGCATCGCAACCTTCTTGGCATCCGGAACCAGTTCTTTTAATAGATTCATCTGCTTCGCTACCGGAGTCAGATCAGAAGTTCCTGATACATTGGTCCCCGGCTTCTCGTTGGATTTTACCAGCTTTGCATCTGCCGGATCCGTTACCGCAGTCACAAGAATCGGAATATCCTTTGACTCATTGGCCATCGCCTGCGCTGCCGGCGTTGCAATCGCAAGAACCAGATCGCATTTATCTGTCACAAACTGCTGAGCAATCGTCTGACAGTTTGACTGCTCATTCTGAGCGTTTTTATATTCAATTTCGATATTATCCCCATCTTTATATCCTGCTTCTTCCAGTCCGTCTTTGAATCCTTTATATGCAGAATCCAGCGCGTCATGTTCAACAAGCTGAACAACTCCTATCTTCTTTTTCCCATCTGCGCTGTCATCTCCCCCGGAACACCCTGTCAGTGTGGATGCAGCCATTACCGCAGCCAGTCCGATCGCTGCCAACTTCTTCAATCTCATAACTTTTCCTCCTCTTACACGTTAATGCTTCAACGCTTTTATGTGCTAAATTATAACACCCTGCTATACAGAGTGTCAAGGCATCTTCACAGAAAATACTGGTTTAAAATATCCTGTATTTTTCATAAAAAACAGTTGACATACAGAGCTTCTCATGGTAAAGTAAATAACGGTCTTGCTGCTGTGGCACAGGAGGTAGCGCACCTCATTGGTAGTGAGGAGGTCACGGGTTCAACTCCCGTCAGCAGCTTTTTTAAAAATGCTTGAAAATGACGTATTTAAGCCATTTTCCGAGATACCAGATGCAATTTAAGATGATTACTTGTGATTACCTTTTTATAATATTGAGGTATTCCACAGGTAATTATTTTTTATTTTTGTCAGACAAAAACCGAGCGATTCTCGTATGGAAATCACTCGGTTTTATCTTTTTCTCTGAAAACTCTCAGATTTTTACATAAAATTCTTTAAAATCGTTTAATCGCAGGCAGCCCAGATTCTTTCCATAAGCCGCTCCACAGTCAATTCCGATTCTGTGGTTCCAGAAAGCCATCTGAAATCTGCTGCATCTTTCCCTCTGATCCGCCGGAAGAGTATCCGCATACCGAAGCATTGCCCCGGTCGGAGTATGACCAAAAATAATATAATACGGCGGAACCACCGGAGAATTAAAAAATTCCGCCCGGATCCATAATGCTTCTTCTTCATCAATATCACGGCAGTTTTCTTCCATGGTTCCTTCTTTTACAGAAAGGCCTGCATGAATCAGAAGATAGTCTATACCCCCTACAGAAACTACGCGGTACAAAGGCAGATTTCGAACGTAATCCAGACACGCAAGGCGGTCTTCTCTGGACAAACTTCGGAGGCTGTTAAGAGTCGTTCCGCCTCCATTAAACATCCATGTGCCGATCCACATCTCTTCCGCTGGGTATCTGGTTGATTTCAGCATCATATCCTCATGATTTCCCATGATCATTTTCATATTGGGCTGCCTGCGGATATATTCAAGCAGGGAAATTCCATCCGGACCGCGGTCGATCACATCCCCTAAAATGTACATGATATCCGCCTCCGAAAACTTTATTTTTTTCAGCATCCGGAAAAAAGCTTTCCCCTGACCATGCAGATCAGATATAACATAAATATTTTCCATACGATCCCGCCTTTCTTTCTTCAGGAATCCTGACTTAATTTTCTGCGGATTCTCTGAATTGCATTATCGATCGACTTATTTGTCTTTCCCAGTTTCCCCGCAATCTCTGTATAGTCCTCTCCTTTCAGATATTGTTCCATCACCTGTTTTTCAAATCTGCTCAGCTTCTGATCCATTTCTCTGTAGTAATCCTGGATTGCTTCTTTCTGGAGCATCAGCTCCTCCGGATTTTCAACCGGATCTCCAAGAGCGCTGTTTAAATTCTCTGTTTCTCTGTCTCCCGTTTCACCAAAAATCGAAATATAATGATTCAAAGGACTGTGTTTTTTTCGATTGGAGGCAGTTACCGTTGTATAAATCTGACGCCGGACACACAATACCGCAAAAGTTGAAAAAGCAGTGTCTTCTTCTTCCCGATAACTTTGTATTGCCTTAAAAAGACCGATCATTCCTTCCTGAATCAAATCTTCTTCATCACCTCCGGCCAGAAAAAATTTTCTGGCTTCTGTGCGAACCAGTCCCCGGTACTTTTCCAGAAGTTTCTCCATGGCATCATCGTCTCCCTGGCGGATCCGCCGAAGGAGACAACGATCGGAGCATTCTTTTTTTCTGCTCATATGTTCTATTTTTTCATCCGCTGTCTTACAATCTCAAACGCAAGCACTCCTGCCGCAACTGAGGCATTCAGCGAATCGATATCCCCTTTCATAGGAATTGACGCAGTAAAATCGCAATGTTCTTTTACCAGACGGCTTACGCCCGTTCCTTCGTTTCCTATCACCAGACCAATGGATCCTGTAAGATTCTGATCGTACATCACTTCTCCATCCATATCCGCACAGACAAACCACATGCCTTTTTCCTTCAGTTCTTCCATGGTTCTGGCAAGATTCGTTACTTTTGCCACCGGTGTATAATGAATGGCTCCGGCAGACGTCTTCGCCACCGTAGGAGTCAGTCCTGCCGCACGGTTTTTCGGAATGATAACTCCATGAGCGCCTGCAAGATTCGCTGTCCGGATAATTGCTCCCAGATTGTGAGGATCTTCAATTCCATCCAGCAGAATGAAAAATGGAGCTTCTCCCTTTTCTTCTGCCTTATCAAACATATCCTGAATCTCTGCGTATTCATATGCCGCTGCCATGGCAACAACTCCCTGATGCTGCTCACTGGTCAGATGATTTAAGCGTTCTTTATCAACAAATTTCAGGATCGCATCCGTCTTTTTTGCTTCTCTTATGATCGTGCGGATCGGACCGTCTTTGCATCCATCCAAAATAAAAATCTTATCGATTGGTTTTTTCGCCCGGAGCGCTTCTATTACCGCATTCCGGCCTGCTATTAAATCTTCCCTATGTTTCATTGTCTTCTCCTGCTCCAAGACCCGTTCCGATCAGACGGACGGCTCTCTCCATTTCTCCATTTAAATATAAATAACCGATCAGGGCTTCTACTCCTGTCGCCTTTCGATAATCGATAACCGCAGCGTGTTTTGCAACCGTTGCAGATTTGGCGTTCCTTCCCCTTTTATAGACAGCCATTTCTGTCTCCGTCAAAAGAGGCTCTATCTTTTCAAAAACTTCCGCCTGCGCAGCGGCTTTTACCATACTGCTTGATTTTTTATGATATTTGTTTACACTCATATTGCCTTCTGACAATACGATCGTGCGGACTACCATTTCATACACCGCGTCTCCAATATAAGCAAGCCCCAGCGGTGAATATGATTTCGGATCCAATCCAGGCAGATTAAGTTCCTTTTTTATATATTGTACTACGCTCTGCTCCATTTTACACCTTCTCTGGTATCTTTTAATATGATTCCCTGCTCCAGCAGCTGATCACGGATCTCGTCTGCACGGGCATAGTTTTTCTCTTTTCTGGCCTGATTTCTTTCTTCGATCAGCGCTTCAATTTCCTTATCCAGGATCTCTTCCCTGCGTTTTGTCTCAATTCCAAGAACCCCGCATAATGTCTCAAATACTTTTAATACCTCTCCGGCATATGCTGCTCCGGCATCCTTAACTGTAGAATTGGATACGCGGACGATTTCAAAAATAGCAGAAACCGCATCTGCTGTATTAAAATCATCTTCCATGGCATCTTCAAATTTTTTCACCAGCCGGTTCACTTCTTCCAGATGTCCCTTTTCTTCTTCAGAAATTTCTCTGCCCGTGTCTTTTTGTGACATTTCACGGCACAGATCCACTGCTGTCAGTATTCTCTCAAGACCTGTTTTTGCACTTTCCACCAGAGTATCACTGAAATTAAGAGGTGTACGGTAGTGAGCGCTCAGCATGAAGAATCGAATCACCTGCAGAGGATATTTTTCACTGATTTCCCGGACTGTAAAGAAGTTTCCCGCGGATTTGGACATTTTTTTATTATCAATATTCAAAAATCCATTATGCATCCAGTAATTTGCAAACGGTTCATCGTTGCATGCCTCACTCTGGGCAATCTCATTTTCGTGATGCGGAAAGATCAGGTCTTCTCCCCCTGCATGGATATCAATAGTATCTCCAATGTACTTCTTTGACATTTCAGAACATTCAATATGCCATCCAGGACGTCCTTCTCCCCATGGAGAATCCCAGGCGATCTCTCCTTCTTTCTTCGGCTTCCATAAAACGAAATCCAGAGGATCTTTCTTTCCTTCTTCTCCTGTCACTTTGATTTCCCGATGTCCGGCTTCCAGATCATCAATATTTTTCTTAGATAATTTCCCATAATCTTTAAAAGAACGGGTCTTAAAATAAACGGTTCCGTCTACTTCATACGCATGTCCTTTTTCAATCAGAGTCTGAATCATACGAATCATTCCGTCAATTTCTTCTGTTGCTCTTGGCTGATGAGTGGCTGGTTTAATGTTCAGCCCTTCCATATCTTTTTTGCATTCTTTGATATAACGCTCTGCAATTTCCATAGCAGATACGCCTTCCTCATTGGCCTTTTTGATAATCTTGTCATCTACATCGGTAAAATTAGAAACATAGTTTACATCATATCCTTTGTATTCAAAATATCTGCGGACTGTATCAAAAATAATCATTGGTCTCGCATTTCCAATATGGATATAATTGTATACAGTCGGCCCGCACACGTACATTCCCACTTTCCCGGGATGAACCGGCACAAATTCTTCTTTCTTTCTTGTCAGAGTATTATAAATTTTCATTGTCTTCTTTTTCCTTTCTCTGTTTTTCATTTTTCAGGCAGTGATCGATAAATGTCTGCAGTGCCTGACGAAGTTCTGCATTTTCCTTCGCGAGTTTTTCAATATCCATTTCCACCGGATCCGGAAGATCGATCTGATTCAGATCAAAACTCTGAATCTGGTGAACTCTCTCACCATCTCTCTTGATCACTTTTCCCGGTACTCCGACCACCGTAGAATTTGGCGGAACGTCTTTTACCACAACGCTCCCTGCTCCAATCTTGGAATTTTCTCCTATGGTAATGGAACCCAGTACTTTTGCGCCGGAACTTACCATAACATTATCCTCAATGGTTGGATGACGTTTTCCGGTTTCATGACCGGTTCCTCCAAGAGTGACTCCCTGATACAGCGTTACATTGTTTCCGATGATCGTCGTCTCTCCGATTACAACACCATGTCCATGGTCAATAAAAAATCCCTCACCAATCTGCGCTCCAGGATGTATCTCAATCCCTGTTTTCCGCGCCATCCACTGGGATATTTTTCTCGCTATGTAAAAATGTCCTTTTTTATATAATTTATGTGCAATACGATACCAGTAAAGTGCTTTTACATACGGATATAAAAATACTTCCCGTTCTTCTTTTAACGCCGGGTCGCGCATTTTAATCGTATCATATTGACTCTTCGCAAATTTTCGAAAACCCATCGTCTTACCTCTCAGTCTGCCATATAATAAGGAAGCGGACAATTCCGCTTCTTTGCCTCCGCCACAGTGCGGTTCCTCGCGGACCATTTTTATTCTATAGGAAACTGCTCTCCTGTGAAATAAAAAAACTCCGTCTCAAAAAAAGAGACGAAGTATTCCGCGGTTCCACTCTTCTTAGAAGCCTTTTTAAGACTTCCGCTCATTCTCCGTTAACGCCGGCTACGTACAGGACTACTGTTCCTTCGTCCTGTCTGCTCCCAGATGCATTCCCATCTTCTTTCCTAAAGACTGCTTTCAGCCGGTGACAGTCTCTCTCTGATAGTTCCAAATATGGTACTCCTTCTGTTCCCTGCATTTATCTATGCTTAGTTTATGCTTTTTCTCAAAAAATGTCAACAGATTTTTTCAGGGCGGATCTTGCCCTTGCTCCTGCGATCACCGCAATCACAATCTTTACCGCATCTCCCGGAAGATATGGGATCACTCCGATCCACAGCCCCTGGACAAACTTCAGATTCATCTGAACACACAGCCAGGCGGTGCCAAATCCGTAAGTCACTATAGTTCCTAACACCATTCCAAAGGCACTGATCCAAAGGTTTCCATCAGACCGCTCTACAAACCACCCGCTGATCAAAGCCAGAAAGAGAAAGCCTATCAGATAGCCGCCTGTCGGTCCTGCCAGCTTTGCCGCTCCTCCTGTAAACGCAGAAAACACAGGCAGCCCTGCTGCTCCCAGAAGCATATAGATCAGATAGCTGACTGCCGCCTTTCTCTTTCCCGCTGTCATAACAATAAAATAAAGAGCCAGGTTTGTAAAAGAAATCGGTACTGGCGTTCCCGGTATTGTAATGGACAATGGCCCCAGGACACAGATCACTGCCGCCATCAGCCCGATGATTGTAATATCTTTTGTTTTCATCATTTCCTCCTGTTGTTTGTTTTTTTACACTATACCCGTTTTGCTCCCTATTGTCAACAACAACATTTTATAAGTTGACAATTTATTAAAAAAAGAATCCTGCGGCTGCAGGATTCACAGCTGCTCTTATGCCAGAACCTGTTTTTTATTCTTCGTTTTCTTCCTCTTCTTCATCCAGGATGCCCAGCTCTCTGATACGTTCCTCAATTTTTTTCAAGGATTCCTCATAAGAACCTTTTGACTCTTTTTCTGTTTCTTTTTCTTCATCCATACGATCCAGCAGTTCATCAATATCCCTGCTGTATGGATTGGTGTCTGTCTTTTTAGTTAATAATCCCATTGATATCTCCTTCTTTCACTTCTCGAATCACTCTGCATGGATTACCTGCCGCAATGACATTATCCGGTATATCTTTTGTAACAACACTTCCTGCGCCAATCGTCACATTACTGCCTATGGTCACGCCAGGCATGATCGTTGCATTCCCTCCGATCCAGACATTATCTCCGATCACGACCGGCAAAGCCCATTCATATCCCAGATTTCTCCTTCTTACATCTGTCGGATGCTGCGCCGTATAAATTCCTACATTAGGCGCAATATACACATTATCGCCGATGGTGACCTGCCCTCCATCCAGAATCGTAACATTAAAATTAGAGAAAAAATTCTTCCCAATCGAAATTCGGTAGCCATAATTGCAGTAAAACGGCGTTTCAATATGAGCTTTCTCTCCGACTTTTCCAAGCAGCCTGCCCATCAGATTCTTTCTGTCTTCCTCCCGGTCAGGATGTGTCTGATTGTATTCTCTGGTAATCCCCTTTGCATAATTGCGCTCTGCTATTAAATGTTCATCGTCTGCCCGGTATAAGATCCCCATATACATCTTTTGTTTTTCTGTCATTCCTCTGCCTCCATCATAGACCTTTTACGATATACATCCATATTTTGAGTTTATTATATCATAAAATCTTCTCTCACAAGAAAGAAGTTTGACTTTCTCATCAAAAGAATGTAGGATGAAAGTAACATTCAGATTATAAGGAGGTAAGAAGTGTGAACAAAACTTATACAATTCTGTTAAATTCTATTAATAAGGTAAAAGATTTCGCCAATATGATCAATCGGTTTGAATGTGACGCCGATCTGGCTTCCGGCAGATATATCATCGACGCCAAATCTATCATGGGAATCTTCAGCCTGGATCTGCAGAATCCATTAACCCTTACCGTCTACGAAAACAATGATATTGAACAGCTTGAAACATCTTTACAGCCTTTTCTTTACAAAGAATCTTAATCAAACGGCTCCGGCAGATAATATACCGGAGCCGTTTTTGCTGCTGTCAGTTCTTTCTGGAGCAGTACTTTTCTTTTCTATTTCAGCCATTTTCTTGTAACCGCTTTTAACAGCTGGATCACCGGCAGATTCAACAGTGCCAGTCCATAAACCATCATCAGCTGGCTGAACTGCAGTGTCTGTACCTTAAATATATCGTGCAGTCCAGGTATCATAACAACCGCAGTGATCAAAACCAGGCCGATCAGGAAAGCTCCAGCCAGATAAACATTATTGAAAAATCGGTTTGTAAAAATAACCGGTGAATTTGATTTGCTGTTGTAGCCATGTACCAGCCGTGAAGTACAAAGGGTAGCAAATGCCATTGTCTGAGCCAGCAGCGTATTATGACTGCTTCCATATCCAAGCATATATGCCGTCATCGTCATAAATGCGATTACCAGGCCTTCCGTTCCGATTCTGATCAGAAAATCTTTTGTGAGGATAGACTCATTCATCGGACGCGGCTTACGTTCCATTACCTTCTTTGTATGAGGTTCCAGACCAAGTGCGATCGCAGGAAGACTGTCTGTCAAAAGATTGATAAACAGCAGATGCACCGGCGCAAACGGCACCGGAAGCGCCCGGACAGACGCATACAGAACTGCCAGAATTCCGCCAAAGTTTCCAGACAGCAAAAACTGAATGGAATGTTTGATATTTTCATAAACATTTCGTCCATTTTCCACCGCTTTGATGATCGTTGCAAAGTTATCATCGGTCAGCACCATAGAGGATGCATCCTTGGATACTTCTGTCCCTGTGATTCCCATGGCAACACCAATGTCCGCCTGTTTTAAGGCAGGAGCGTCATTGACTCCATCTCCGGTCATGGCAACGATATTTCCTTTTTCCTGCCATGCCTTCACGATCCGGATCTTATGTTCCGGTGATACTCTGGCGTAAACGGAAATGTTCTCCACAAAATCCTGAAGTTCTTCATCTGACAAAGCATCAATCTCCATTCCCTCGCATGCTTCTTTTTCGTCTTTCAGAATTCCGATTCTCTTCGCGATTGCAGCCGCCGTGACTTTGTGATCTCCCGTGATCATCACAGGCTTCATGCCTGCTTTTATACATTCCTCAACCGCCATGCGGGATTCTTCTCTCGGAGGATCCATCATGGAAATTAATCCAAGGAAAATATAATCCTTCTCATCTTCCGGAGAAATTTCCTCGACTCCATCCATCTTCTTATAAGCAAATGCCAGAACACGCAGTCCATTTTCTGAAAAGAACTGGTTCTGTTTTTCAATCTCTTCTCTGTCTTCTTCTGTAAACGGACAGACTTTTCCGTCTTTCTGAATTCCCGTCACACGATCCAGAAGAACATCGATTGCTCCTTTTGTAATCATCGTCCTTCCAGAATCAAGATCATGAAGCGTTGACATCAGTTTACGATCACTGTCAAACGGAACCTCTGAGATTCTCGGATATTTTTCTCTGATCTCATCTGCTGAAACCTGCATCTTATTTCCCATATGAATCAGAGCAGTCTCTGTCGGATCTCCAAAATCTTTTCCGTCCACGACTTTTGCGTCAGAACACAATATACTTGCTGTTAAAAGCTGATTCTGCGCAGGATTTTCTTTCTTTAAAACATCTGCGGAATAACATTTATTTTCTATATAATAATGCTCAACTGTCATTTTGTTCTGTGTCAGAGTTCCCGTCTTGTCAGAACAAATGACTGATACACTTCCAAGCCCCTCTACCGCCTGAAGTTTACGAATGATTGCCCCTTCTTTTGCCATCTTTCTCGTTCCAAAGGAAAGAACAATGGTTACAATAGAGCTTAAAGCCTCAGGAATCGCGGCTACTGCCAGCGCAACCGCAAACATAAAAGCATCTCCGATCGGTTTCTCCTGCCATACATTGATTCCGAATAAAACAGCACAGAACGCAATGATAATAATAGATAATTTCTGTCCAAACTGATCCAGGTTGACCTGAAGCGGTGTCTTCTTTTCAGATGTATTTTTAAGCAGAGACGCAATTTTTCCAACCTCTGTTTTCATTCCAACAGCCGTTACCAGGAAAGATCCTCTTCCGTAAGTTACAAAACTTCCGGAAAACACCATATTCTTCTGGTCTCCCAGCGGCACCTTGTCCTCCAGAATCGTCTCCTCTTTTTCCACTGCCAGACTTTCTCCTGTCAGCGCGCTTTCATCTACTTTCATGCTGGCGCTCTCAAGGATACGTCCATCCGCCGGAATCTGATCTCCGGCTTCCAGGATGACTTCATCACCTACTGTTACCTCTCTGGATGGAATTTTTGCAATCTGCCCATTTCTTAAAACCTTTGCCATCGGGGAAGACAGCTGTTTTAAGCTGGCCAGAGACTGCTCTGCCTTCACAGTCTGCACTGTTCCCAGAATAGCGTTAATCGTAATTACGATCAAAATAACGGCAGCACTCTCCACATCTCCTAAAAATCCCGAAATGATGGCTGCGCAGATCAAAATAATAACCAGGAAATCCTTGTACTGCTCCAGAAATATCTGCAGAGTACTCTTTTTCTTTCCTTCTGTCAGCTCATTCATTCCATATTCTTTCTGATGTTCTGCCACCTGCTGATCTGTCAGCGGTTTCATCGAACCATTGACCTGTTTCCGAACTTCCGTTACGGACTGATGGTAAAATTCTTTCATAATCATTCTCCCTTTCTGAATCTGGAATTAAGTCTCTCCAATTGTCCATAGTTATAAGATAGACAAAAAAAGAGACTTTTATTGCATACAAATCAGCTGCTGCAATAAAAGTCTCGCTGTTTCATTACGATACGGGCAGTCTCCTGCCGAGATTGACGACATCGCAAACGCTTCGCGCCAGCTACTCCCTTTTATTTATTACATAATATCCAATGAGCTCTCATTTGTCAATTCTTTTTTTCCTTATATACGCAAATACTGTCTTTTTCTCCTTTTGCCTGATACAGCGCAGCATCCGCATACTCAAGGATTTTTTTCGGCTTCACCCCTTCCTGAGCCGCTGCGATTCCAATACTGACAGAAACCTGAAGCTTTCCGCCTCCGATTCCTTTTATTTCTCTTTTCAGTTCACTGCATATCTTTTTGATCTGTTTCAGGTCTGTTTCTTTAAAATACAGACAGAACTCATCTCCGCCAAACCGAAACGCCGTGAAAATATCTTCATGGCTGCGCAGGATATCCCCTGTTTTCTCCAGGAACAAATCTCCAGACAAATGTCCGTACCGATCATTGATGCCTTTAAAATCATCGATGTCCATAATCGCCAAAACATACGAACGGAATTCTTCCTGATCTACAATCTTGTCAAACAGCAGCTGCAGCGCCAGACGGTTTCTGATCCTCGTCAGGCTGTCTTCCATCAATTCCTGTTTTAAAAGGATCCGTTCCTGCTCTTTTCTGATCCGGATTTCCCTTTTCTTCTTTTCAAACCAGATAATAATCAGGCTGATCAGATAAGCCGATCCTGCCAGGAGCATTCCGACAATAAAATCTGCTCTGGATTCCGGCTGCTGTTTTACTTCTACCGCATATCCGTTCCAGTGTCCATACAGAAAAATAATAAACTCCAGGATTCCGGAAACAGCAGCTGTACATGTTACCAGCGCATATTCTCCATAAATCGTTGTGGTCAGGATTGGAATGATTGGCAGAACATATAAGGAAATGAAATTCCCATGCACAAACATCAGAACCGCGCATACCAGCGACAGAAAAATCGATATAATATATTTCTTTGCCGCTTCAGAGCAGCGTGCCAGCATTATCATGGAAATGATCAAAATCCCGAAATTGATTCCGCTTGGAAAAAATACATACTTTTTAAAATACCGTTCCATCGTACAGTTTACCAGACGATAATGATCCATGATAAAAAACATTCCGATTTCAATCATGGCAGCACATAAAATCAGCAGAATGCCGATTCCCAGATGAAGCTGTTTCCACTTCATTTCCAGTTCTTCATATTCCATTTCGTGTGTCTTCTTTTTCTTAAACATTTCTTAATTTTTCCTGTAAAAATAAAAACAACCCGGCATCATGTGATCCAGGTTGATAGTATCTATTTAATTATTTATAATGAGCGTGCGGGGATTCGAACCCCGGACAACTTGATTAAAAGTCAAGTGCTCT